>Ga0116226_10003787_pt1 | contig 13349 bp, 8 predicted proteins | sample S1TSphfallax_FD_89692 | JGI IMG/M metagenome (GOLD analysis project Ga0116226, IMG submission 89692) | Host-associated microbial communities from peat moss isolated from Minnesota, USA - S1T2_Fa - Sphagnum fallax MG | ecosystem: Host-associated > Plants > Peat moss > Unclassified | place: USA...
AAGGCACTTCTAAAACATTATGACCAATCTTTTTAAATAGTAAAAGGAATTTTTAAAAGATTTGAAAACATTTTTAAATGACATATTTTTGAATGATTTTAAATATCAACCTTAACATAAAAGTAATAATAATATATATATATATAAATAGAAAATATTTTTGGGATATTTGAAAAATATTCTACAATAAACAGAGGACAAAGCAATTGGGTGTGGGTCATTTTATTATACCAAGACCCATGTGAAATTAAATTTCCTTTGAATTTTTAATGTATGGTGGTTGCCTTGTCTACCTTAATGTTACATAATGTTGTGGTTCCCTTTCATTAGGATTTATCCCATATAATTTATTAACAAGTTCAATTTTGTAAAGTATATATCTAGGTGAAAAAATGGGTTACTTATGATTTGCATTTGAAACATTTCATGCATTTTTAAGTGCATGAACCATATGGTATGAGCTAATTAAAAAAGCTTGCACCAATGAAATAAATCTAGGATCCTACCTACCTAACTACTTAAGCTTATCTACACCCACATACTTGTCAAGTAAGCCTATTTACTTACTTATTTATCTACCTTCTTAGCCTATGCTATGTAGGTTGTTTATTCTAACCTAGCCTACACAAGGATAATTGCCTATTCTAATTTAATTTAGCATAAACTAAGTAGTTGTCATGATTATATCAATTATTATTATTATTTTTTAATTATTTCTCATTGCCACATGTACATTGTCTAGTGGACACTTTTTATCTAGATCCAATGGACAATTTTTTCCACATGTATACATCTTAGCATATTGTCATATGTGACCACACATTTTTATTGTAAATCTAGTTGCAAATGGTCAAGCCACATAAGCACATGCGATTACACATTTTAGTCATAAAAATCATTCGCAAATAACTATGCCACATCAAATGGATGAAAAGTTGATGTTAGTCGCATATTGAGGGAACTATCATTTCAACTGGGTGCCATGTGTTATCTTTTGTGATTGAAATTCTATGCAATTTGTTCAAGGAGACTATAAATTATAATAAGTCACATGTGTCATTTATGACTAAAAATTTGTCATTTACAACTAAAAGTTTGTCATAAATTTAATCATTAATTTGCAAATTTCTTGTAATGAAAGTAGAAATGTTTTTTGATCTTAAGATTAAAATTATAATGATCTTTATATCCTAACCTTATAAACACATATTCAATTGGATAGTTTGTGTTTAAAGTAGTTGCAGACCCATTTTTTTCCTTTTTTTAAATGAATATACTTTTGATGTACTTTTAAAATTCATTTGTTTTTTATTTTTTGCAAGTAAATTCTCATAATTTCAATAGAAATCCATGATGATTATTATTGTACTTCCATTCATTTTTGATGTTACTTGCATGCTTTTATATGCATGACATAGATAAAATTGAAAAATAAGTATTTTTGTGTTCACTTTACCATGCTTCCACTTAAAAATAGAAAAAATCAATATATTCTATCTACTTGCAACCCATTTTGTAAAACCAATACATTTGTGGAAATAAAAGATGCATTAAAAAAAATTCACTTAAATGCATATTAAAGATTTGGTTTTTCAAATTTACTATAATAAAATATACAATTTTTTTTCATATTAATCATTGCATAAAATAATATTAATAATTTCAATACATCAAAGTTTATTATGGCTAATAATCATATTTTGCAACAAAAATTGTTTACTTTACCAATATTTTCCTTATATTTCCATTTTGTGAAATACCTCATTCTATTTTATTGAAATGGAACAAGCCACAATTTTTTCATTCCACCTTGTTTTTAAAAACAAATTGCATTCAATTTTTCATTTAAATTCGTATTTTGATATTCAATGTGACATGTAAAATGAAATAAATAACATATAAATAACCTTGTAGTCTAGATTTCTTTTAAATCCAAATATCCAATATGAATATCTAGAATATGTCCATATATACTTTCAACCTAAATGAAATTATTCTACAACTACAAACTATAATGTTATTAATTTTGTTCTAACAAACAACACAAATTTTTGTAATTAATTTTTCAATAACTTGCAACATGCATAAGAGAATGTGACTTGAAATAAACTAAAATAATAATCACATAATTGGAATATTGAAGTTAGACTTCACCATATTTAGTTTTTTTGCTTCACCAAATTGTTTTGGCATTTGTACAAATTTGACTTTGATGGACAACAAGGCCCTATAACACAAAAACAATGAAATTTATTATAAATGCACAAACTAACATGTGTATTTAAACAAACTAATTTTACTTCAACCCCACCTTTCAATTCAAAATCCAAATGCTTAAACACATGAAGAAAAACCATAACATGTTTTTCATCACCAATTTTTTCACCTTTCTCAAACCCCTCATCATTTTAACTTATAACATCTTACAAGTCAATTTTCAAACAAAATTGATGTTTTCTTCATACCATTTAAACAAAAGGGCATTCATGAAACTTCAAGCCTTTATGTTTTGTAAATGAAAATAAGACTTGCAATATTAACCTTCAGAATTTTCAATTCTAAATTGAATTTAAAAAATAAAAAAATTCTAATTACATAATACATATGATAGTTGCATCACCAAAAACCAAGAAGTGCACAAATTTTTTAAAGAAAAGATCACATGTATTTTTTCTAATTCATCTTGAATTTCTTGAAAGCAAACATAAGCACATGAATGTCATTGATACAAAAGGGGAGATTTACTAACTTATTACCATGTGGCACTTATTTTTGCATATTTTTCCCCATTTTCAAATTCTCAAATATCAAATTCCAAGTTGAAAATTAGTTGCATATTAATTGTTGGCCCACAAATAGTTATACAATTGAATTTTTTTTGCAAAGAGTTCCATGTAATGACTTCATGGATGACATGGCAATGGGCATACCAATTTGGATTTGCCATAATGCCAATGTGAAAATGTGGCATGATCGTACAATTTGAGGTCACACACTTGTTGCACCATAGTTACATGCAACTTGCAATTAAAGTTAATATACATTGACTAAAATCATATATACAATGCATATTCTAATCATAAAAAAGCATCGCATGCAACTATTATGTGACTACCATGGAACTTCATGAATCTCCAACATGACATTTTATTTATAAATGTATTGTATTTTCTTAGAAAGAAATACAACTTAATTGCACATTAGTTGCAAAGGATATTTAATTTTACAATAATAAGGTTTCCATGGCCATAAGTTTTGATAATGTTTGAAGCAATGCAATATTCAAACTTAAGTGTCTTTTTGTGTGTTTTGCAAGTTGGAAGCTTTTTATGTGTTTGTATTACAACACAACAATGAAGCTATTTGGAACAATATGGTAGTGACTGTAATGCAATTTGGAATGTTGTTTTGGTAGCATGATAATGAATATGTTTGTGTGTGTGTTTAAGCATGTGTGTTTTTTTGTAACACAATACCCAAGCCATTTAATTGGACTATCATGGTTGGCAATTATCATAGTGTAATTTTCACTTTTGTGTATGTTTATATATCAAGTTCTATTTTTTGTTCCTAATTTTTGCATTGTAGGAGAGAGGTCAAGTGTGTGTGTGTAGTCCTTGCAATTTTGTGTTTAAGGAGGTTGAAGCAAGTTGAAGCTAGCAAATTTTGTGAAGCCACAATTAAGCCAATTTGTGAGAAAGAGGGAACTAGGTTTTGGGTTGCTAAAAAGAAGTTTGTGAGAGAAAAGGTTAAATATCCTTGTGTTAAGTTTTGAATTGTTCCCTTATGGGTTAATATTTTAAAGAAAGTCGAAAATTTAACCTGAAAAGGCAAAGGTAGGCCTAATAGTAGGCCCAACGAAATGGTGATCTTAATCATAATTTTAATGTCAATTGTAGATTACATTGAACCTTCTTTAAGTGTTAAAGTACGCCCAAAACATTATGTATTTAGTTTTCTTATAACAAGTTTTTAAGATGGTATTGATATTAATTGAAATTAAATAATGGTCAAACCCATTAACTTTGTGACAATTCAAAACATGTGCGTTCACAAGTAACTAAAGACCTTTGACATTTGAGTATACTATGGTTTAGTGCTAAAACTCATTAAAAAAGAAATGGCACCACCTTCAAAATGGATAAACATTAGCAAATTAATTTACATCTTATGATAATTTGATAGTAGTTTCATTCAAAGATAATTTAGACAAAAACATGAAAATTAATGAATCAAATCCTTAAAATAAACCATAGTTAAATCAAAAGACCTTTCAAAACAATAGATTTTTTTTTTTCCAAAACAACAAAAAATTTAAGTTGGCATCAAATTTTAATTACACTACTATGGAAATTATTTCAAATGAGGGTTGAAAGATTGTTTTAACTTCTAATTGTCATTCAAAATCTCCATCTTTACAAATTAATTTGAATCAAGAACATATTTTCATGGATGACATCCATTGATATCATCATCATTCATCCAACATACATATATTTGTTTCAAGATTAACTATGTTGTTTAAGTTTTTTATGGATGGTATCCACATAGTCACCTAAAATGGATTATTATTTGCATTCATGTCCATTTTTCATTAATACCAAAAAATTTCATAACCAATGCATACCATTGAAAACCTTTTTTTCCAAGCATTTTGTTTTAAAAATATTTTAATGAAATAAGGTCATAACTTTAACCTTAGGTTCACGACCAATAATATATCTTAGAACAAGAGGCTTAATAATTACTTTCATGGTCTTAATAAATATTAAATAGAAAAAAAAAAAAATCACAAGTCAAAAAATGGGGGTGTAATTCACAAACTTAACTCATTTTGGGACTTTAAAAATGAAATATGTTTGCCCCACCTTAGTCATTTCACCTTGTTTAAAGTCATGTTACTATAAGGTCATTAGGTAATCATCACATGTTTCAATATTAGTTGATATAATTCATTATAAATATATATATTTCTTTTCATGTTGTTGCTTTAAATACCTTAGGTTATTATATCCCAGGTTATAACCTAAGTTAATATATCCTAAAATATTATTTTAGGTTATTTTACCCTATATATTATAAGTTATATCCTAGCTTAAGGTTAAATAACCTATTTAATAACTTAGGATATAATAATTTATAATAAGTTAGAGATAAATAACCTAGAATAACCAAGAATAACTTGTGATGGAATAACCTATAATAACCAATGATAGTTTAAGGTGGTTTAATTTATAATAATTTATGGTGAAATAACTTTAAATAACCTAAAGATGATAAGCCCTAAAATAATGTAAGGTGGAACAACCTAAAATAATTTAAAGTAAAAAAAAATAGCCTAAGGTATAATAGTTAGAATAGCCAAAGGTGGAATAATACTTAAAATAACCTAAAATATATATATTTAAATAATAAAAAATAACCTAAGGTAAAATAACTTTAAATAACCAATGTATAATAATGTAGGAATAACTTAAAATCCTAACTTAGGTTAGGAATAGCATATGATTAACCAAAAATCACAAGTTATGGTAGCCTAGGAATAGCTTAAAACTAATTTAAGAACCTAACTTATGGTAGCCTACACATAAACTTGGCCATTGCACTCCCATTAAACTCCCACTACATTCCCACTAACCATTGGATGTGACATAAGTGCCATGCAACAACAAAGGCAACTTGGATAATAAGGATAGTACTTCCAACATTTACATGACAACCTTGTTTTATGCACTACCATGTCCAAACCCCAATTGTTCTTCAAATCCAAGTGACATATACATTGATCGAAATATTTTGCCCACCTCAAAATCATGCATTTGTAACAAAGGCAATTGTGACATGTGTGATTGGTATATCTAACATCCTCCAATATATCCTCAATTCCTACTACAAACTTCATGGCCATTTATTATGTTTGGGTGTGATATGTCTAGTTATTGTGTACCAAAAAATGGGTCATCTTTGTTTTATACTTGAAAAGTTGTATTAGCTTTTACATTGGTAGTTTGGCAAATGTCGTTTGATCTAAATTGGTTAGATCTGGGTGAGTGGAACTATTGAAGCCCTAATTTCAATACCATTTAGAATAACCCAACTTTCATGTGGTTGTTCAAGGTCAATGGATTTTACTACATGAATAATTTTCTACCCTAATATCTATCAATTGTTTTCAGTCCTTTTGTCGTGTTATTTATGCCATGGAGTTGCAATATATATGGAACATGTTCATGAACAACCTCAAATCCCTTTTATTTAAACCAAACAATTGGTTATTGATCATCCCATAAAACCTTAAACCTTGATAAAAGCATGACTCTTGTTTATGATTTGACATTCATCCAACTTGTGTGTGCATTTTATTGATTCAATATTTGGATGGATTTTCAAACTTGAAATGTTGAACTAGTTTTTGCATTGGGAGATTGGCAAATGTCGGTGCATGTTGATTGGTCAAATTTCAATGAATCAAACTGGTCATTCCCTAAACCCTAAACATTCTTGGTCTCTAGTGGATCTGATGGTTTAGGATTTGGTGCATGTTAATATTGTTGTTTTTTTTCACATATGATATGGGGATGCAACATGTGTGGATTGAAACATTTTGCTAGCAATAATAGCAGATGTGATGGTTTACTTCCTAGGTATCAAAGACTAGGCTTGGTACATGATAGTAACAATGTTTTCTTATAGAAGGCCCTATGTAAATGGACCTCCATATGTGCTGAAGTTTTGGGATCAACTTCATTTTTGACTAAACATTGCCAACTTTGCATAAACAACCAGTCTTTGCCCATTATTGCATATGTAACCACCTTGCTAAATTCATTTTAGAGTATGGCACAATATTTCCATAACACCACACTAAACCACACCCATGTACCACCAACAAAGCTCACCAATAACTTCACCCATAGCCCACCCACAAAAAACACCACCCATAACCCCACCTATGAATCCACCATAAACTCACTCAAGAGCCATCCTAAACACCACTAACAAAAGCACTCTTAAGACCACTAATAAAACCACATACAACCCAACCATAACACAACAACACCAATTGTGAAACTATCAAGGAAGCCACCCTAAACCCATTCACAACAACACCCTAAAAACACTACGGGAATCACCGTAACCCCACCAATAACCCTAACCCAAGACTACACCCTAAAACCACTAAGTAAACAACTCAAGATTAGACCACCAAATTGGGACAAACCACACAATACTCATTAACACCCCATTCACAAACCACTTACAATACACCCGCACCAACTCGCCATAAGACCACTTGTAATATAACTACTAACCCCCCCGCCCCCCCTACCCTATCCGAATTTAAAATATATATATATTTATTGATAAAAAATCCCACTTGCAATACCATTAGGTGACCACCAAAAATGATTTGGGGTGGACCTTGAGTGGTGTTCTTTGTCACATAGGACCATCCACTAGATTAAACCACCAAGGAAACCACAAAACCACTATGGTGGTTTTGCTAGAAACCATTGAAAAATGGGTGGTATGTTGAGTGATATGGCTACATGTTTTCCAATAGTGCAAGACCATAGTTATTGTACAAACAACAAGTAACACATTCACCTTAAATGGAGACTAGGGTGATGATCAAATACTCCATACCAATATGTGGAGTGTAATTTTTCTATTTATAAAACCTCATATTCTGATGACATAAATTAACTCCATACTTAAGATGTTATAAATACTCCCTTATACCCCTATCATACATAACATGGACCCAAAACATGCAAAGAACATGTTGCATACCCGTAGAGGATTCAAACGTGTATTTAACATGGGCCCAAAACAAAAAAAAACCCATTACAAAACAAAAACCTTTTGCACAATTTTATACAATAAACACATGCCCATCTAAACTGCTAAAACGATATATATTGTAAAAACTTTGAACCATGCCCACAACAGGCAATGACACATTGCCTTTGACAACTTGTCAAATAAAAGGAGATAAGAAAACCAAGTTGAACATGAACATAAATATCAAGAACTATTCACACATCAACAATCAATATAAATACCTATAGAATTCTATAAACAAATCTTTGTTAGTAATGTATGCACAAGAAGCTTCACCACCTACACATGTCAACAAATTAATCGAGTCATCATAAAGATTTAAACCTTTAAACTTTGCTACTTGGGAACTAAAAACACCTTGCTAGTGTCTAACCAAATAAAAAATCTAGTACTAAAGTGAAAAATATTTTATTTCAGTCATAACCCACAAAATGCATTAAGTTTCAACCTCCAAACTTTAAATTTCAAACAAATCACTTTACCATGTTCAATTGCTTCATCAATCAACTTTCCACTATCGCCTTTTTTCAACAAATTGTCACAAAACGTGGCAAAAAGTTTTGCACTTATGCTTCTTGCAACACATTTGTTGCAAAACACCTCAAAAGCTCCCTTCAATGCTTGCATGTGCAAACCCCAATGAACATGTATGTCAACTATTATTGAATACTTGATTTTGAAAAAACCCATTCAAATTTTTTATGTAATTAAACACAAACATTACATGCTATCAATATTGAAACTAACCCATTAACAATAAAAGATAAGCTAGCTACCTAAAGTGTTCTTCAAAGGACAATTATTGACCTAACAACATGGCAAGAACATAAAGAAATCTAGATCTAGTGTGTTTTGACCTAATACACATAGCAAATTATAGTAGTTGGCACATAACAATAATAAGATGTCCATTTAATTGCCAAACCTAACATAGTAGCTAGCTAACTCAACTTGTGAAATAAAGAATGATTCACAAAACATTAGCTAGCATACTAAAGATATTTCTCATGGAACTCAATCACCTTGCGCATAAATGCCTACAAAGACCAACATGCCAGAGTATGATATAGACCTCATTTGCCCCCCCCCATTGTACCACATGGTCCATGGCGTTTGTTGTTCAACTTTAGTAGTTCAAATCCAAAGTTTTAACTAAGGCTCCATCTATAGAAGGAATGTTGAAACCTATTTGAACTAACCATCCATGCCTAGGTCCTATCATGAACAAATTAGGTAGAAAACATCTTCATCAATTTTGAAGGAATTAAGGAAATCCCAATCCAAATCTTACAATATAATGGCAATTAATACACAAGCATGAAAAGAAGGTGAAAACTGAACCATAAAGAAAAGAAAAATAAAACCACCACATGAGTCATATTAACAAGCAATAACCATATTAACATGCATGTTTTGCACACATTTAATCTCACATGTTTTGCACTCATAACATTACATAACTTGGGAATCAATATGTTACTTACCCCCCTATACCCATATGGGTCTTCAAAACATGTATAACTAGTATCCATAACATGACAATTATTATGTTACATAGAACCCTAGTCCCCTAGAGCATCCAAAACATGTAACCAAGGGAAATTGGAAGGTTAAATCATTTGACAATGTTACCTACTCAAAACAATAGATATACACATGTGAAATGAACTATCTCAAGGCAATTAAATGCTTGCTAGTGCAAAAATGCACATTGTTGTATTATTTAAATTTAAAATGCAGATAAAAATCCATGGATCCAATTCATGCCCTAACATTTGTGTGGAATTGTTTTTAAAACCACCTTTGAAGCAAATCTACATGTATATAGCCTCTCAAATGTTGTGTGCTAACACCCTTGTGTAGTTGGTAAATTTTGTAGGATTTAACAACAAATTTACATGGGTCACATCTCTTGCAAATCCAAGAAAAACAAACAAATTCACAAATCTCCTCTCATCCTACTTGCCCTCTCATCTTCAATTTTGGCTTTTAAAGAAAATAACTTGCAATTGCAACTTTCACAAAAATTTCTATATTGCTTTCTAGCATTTTGTGAGGAAACTCCTAATCAGGTCAGAGGGCTAGAGCTGGAAACAAAAAAGAAGATAGTAACTGCATGAAATGACTTATTGTTCTATATTTCATCATCATGGGTCCAAGGGTTATTGCTTTCTATCCAACCTTGAAATGTTTGTGCATCAAATGTGTGATCCACAATACCTTGAGGGTTTCCCTCTCGACATGTCAAATGGTTTGAGCCAAGGCCTTTAAAGCTAGTAAAAATTCATTCTCTAGGCACCACAAACACTCAATCACACAACTATAACTTGCCATCCTTTGGCTAGAATGGGTAATCACAACACAACCTAACTTGTAATCAAGCCCCATAATCTCTCTCGGAATGAAACATGTAACCCTCTTGTAGCAAGACGAGAAGAATGACGAACTTATCGGTGTTGGCAATCCCATAATCGAATCAAGTTTCCCAAACTACCTGACAAATAATAACAAACATTAATAATGTGCTTGTAGTTGGTAGATATTTCAATTCATGAACAAAAGAAAAAGAGAAGACAAATGTATGAGATACATTTTGCAAGGTAAAAAGGAAGCAACAATAATGAAACCCTACCACTCCGCTTGTTTCTTGAAAGTGATATAACTTATAGAGCCCATCCACACACATGTTGTAGCATTGGAATTAATAAACAAAAGAAATGGTAATTAATGTACACAATACCTTGAAATAGCAAAAGAAACGAATATTCATAATTTTCTGAAGAATGCCATGCAAAAATTCTTGATTCAAAGCATCCATGGTTGCATAGTCACAACAACAATCCTCCACCACCCCTTGTATCTCATGATGTGCAACAAAAGACTTTTTCCTTGAAGTTTTAGTTAGATAGTTGTGATTTCCCCACATTCGTGTATAGATGATATACCTTGACTATGTTTTTGGCAAAGCTTGTTAAGCACATCAATTGCATCAAGACTTGCATTCTCACATAGCTGCTTGGGAATGACCTGACCATGCCCACCACCTTCCTGACACTCAACTCCAATTTCCATGTTATGAGAATGCATGTTTTTTTTCTTCCCTTAGTGTTTTCAACAATTCAAATACCCATCCTATGAGTTGAAAGCATCAAGTTTCATACGTCAAGAGCTTTGGCCAAAATAATATGTGTTTCAAACATTCTATGAAAGATTATACATTAAGTTTTATCAAACATACCTTTCTTTAACATCATTCTAAATGGAGTAGAACATATTCACAAAAAAATGGGTAATGTTATATAACACATTCAATATTCATGAAAATGCAACCTTGCCTTTGTTTATACCAAAATATATGTTTTTTTGTTTGAGGAAGTTCTTCAAATTATATGGTTGTAATGATCAAAAACACATTTAAACACTAAAAAGGGACTATTGTGGATAATTAAAATAAAACATCTATTCAAATTTTTAATGATACCATGCCCCCATAATCATCAATATATGGTCAACCACAAATTTTCAGAATTAATGGTTTGGTTTTACATAATATAAAAGACATTCAAAATTTTAACACCCTATATAGATTGAACTATCCACTCCTTACTATACATTTTATGACCAATGAAACATATTGAAATTACACAAAATTCATTTTGATGAAAATTTATAAATATACAAACATTTTGAAAATGTTTCATTAAATTATAATCCTTACAAGTCATGTAATCATTTTTCAAAATCATGGGGGTGCAAGATTCTATGTGTGTACATGCAATCCTTGGTTCCTTTTACTATGAATGCACCCATATGGTATCCATAGCCAAAAATAATAAGATTATAGAGGAGGTTTCAATTTAATAAATAACTTACATAAGTTGCACCACCACTAGTAACAACGGTTGAGTTTTTGATTGTTCTTTGAACTATCATGATTGCATCATGTAAACAACATTCTACCTCTTCAATAACTTGATGCGAGTCACAACTAGCCTCTTGTCTTACACCTTGTACTTTAATTTAAAAGAGAATATCATACATCTCTAGATAACAAAAATTGGTCAGACCAAAGTTAATCACCATTAATAGTTGATATTAATTTAGAAATTTGAGGGTCTATTTAGATAATAGTTAGAAAAAAAAATAAAAAATTGACCTGATTAGCACCTCCACATAAGACAATTATTATAGTTTCACTTACTGGCATCTTACTTATATATTGAAGTGCTCATTGCCAACTTCCCTCTCCGTAAAAATTTGACACTCACTAGGAACCTGTGAAACAAGCCTAGAAACTTTGTAACAAACATCCACCAAATGTATTGACATTATATTCAAATTTTGTATTGTCCATTTGTAGATTCCCAAACTAAAATAAGGTTGTTCATAAATCCTCAAAGTATTACCTTTGGGACAATGTTATTTATAGTGGTTTGAATTGAGCCACCCATTGCTTTAGCAACCCATTACAAATCTTCCTCCATCACATGGCTTGCACAAAATATAGAAGCAAAATCACCAACAATGTGAAGTAAGATAACTAAAAATCCACATACCTGACTTCAATGTTTTTTTTCTTGGGTTTCAGCACAATCTCCAAATTAAAAACAATAGTTTAGGGTTTTTAAAGTTCTTAGGTTGCTGTTCAAAGCTTGCATAGGAAATGTCTTTCTTGAATGCCATGCCTTTAACCAAAAAGGAATCCTACATAGTACCTCCTTGGCCTTAAACCAAAAACACACAACCAACATAATCCTTTTCAACATTGGAGTCTTCATGAGAAATGCATTTGGCAAATTGCAAAGATTTGAGCATACTTTGAGTAGACATTGATGATGACACGGCAAGGATTACCTTTTTTATTCCAATCATATTTAGGCGGTTGTTTTCGCCAAGTGTGGTGACATCATCCACCACCATCTTTGCAAAAAAATCTTTTTCTCCACCTACAAGCTTGGAACTCAATGTTGTTACAACACACCTCTCAAGCAAAGACATCTCTTCTAAGTTCTTTCCTTCAATGCTCATTGCCAACTCTCGCACTTTGTGTGGACATTTTCTTTCCATTTGAACAATTTTTTGAAAGGGCTTTCTGTCTTGACATTTTGTTTGTAGGATGGTGTGATTCTAGGAGTTGATAACAAAACAAGAGAAGGTGTATGTGATAATAACTATGAGAAAATCCATTATCTTGCCCCCAACATCTACTACAAGCAACAAGGTAAAATACACAATACATCCACAACAAATAGTAAGTAATTCCTCTTTCAATAATTACCATTCAAAGTGAAGGGAAAAAATGAAGGTTGGAGCGTGGTTTATGAAGGTGAGGTCTAGTGACATCCATTCCCCCAAGGAATATAACTGCACTAACTATACCTTGATGCCTAAACATGACAACCCACCGCACAAAGCTAAAATAGTTTGATCCTATTGATTCATGATGATGAAGAAAGGTACCTTGATGTCTAGTTAGATGAGAGACTAGTGAAACTACCTAGGAT
>Ga0116226_10003789_pt1 | contig 13349 bp, 15 predicted proteins | sample S1TSphfallax_FD_89692 | JGI IMG/M metagenome (GOLD analysis project Ga0116226, IMG submission 89692) | Host-associated microbial communities from peat moss isolated from Minnesota, USA - S1T2_Fa - Sphagnum fallax MG | ecosystem: Host-associated > Plants > Peat moss > Unclassified | place: USA...
CCCTTTTCTACGCGCCGTGCCGCGCCTCATCCGCCACCTTCGTGGTCGCCTTTCTGGCGTCCAGCGCCAGGTTCAGTTCCAGCACATTCACCCGCGCAGCGCCGATGAAGCCGAAAACCGCCGGCCGAGTATGGGCCAGCACCAGCCCGGCCACGTCGCTCTCCGCTAGCCCGCGCGCCTTCGCCACCCGCGCCACCTGGCGCAGCGCGCTTTGCGGCGAGATATCCGGATCGAGCCCGGAGCCCGACGTCGTCAGCATGTCGCCCGGCACGTCCTTGCCGCCGGCCTTAGCAATATCCCCACTCACGCGATCGATCAGCGCCTTGTTGGTCGGCCCGAGATTCGACGCGCCGGACTCCCCGGCATCGTAGGGCGTGGCAATCTGTTTGGACGAATCCTTAGGATCCGCGCCCATCAGCGCCGATGGCCGCCCCCAAAAATATTTGTCGCTGGTAAAACTCTGTCCGATCAAAGCCGATCCAACCACCTTGCCGTCACGCGAAAGCAGGCTGCCGCCGGCCTGGAACGGCAGCAGCGCATTCCCCGCAAGGGTGAACCCGACCGGAAAAACAAAACCCGTGATCAGCGTAAACAGCGCGATGATCACAAGGGCAGGGCGAAGATGCTTAATCATGTCAATGTCTCCGGAGAGCCGTATTTCTGCGCGGTGAAGGAACAAAATACCCTCGCCCGCTTGCGGGAGAGGGAAGGGGCCCGCCGCGGAGCTGTGGGAAGGGTGAGGGTTTTCGATTAGGCGTCAGCAATCTACGCAGCTCAGCTTACGCAAAAATATGCAGCGCGGTCAGCGCCATATCGATCGCCTTGATCCCGATAAAGGGCGCGATGATACCGCCGAGACCATAGATCAGCAGATTGCGCTGCAGCAGCGCCGCCGCACCCACCGCGCGGAATTTCACCCCGCGCAGCGCCAGCGGCACCAGCGCCACGATGATCAGCGCATTGAAAATCACCGCCGACATAATGGCGCTTTGCGGCGTACTCAGATGCATAATGTTCAACGCACCCAGCTCCGGATAGGTCGCCACAAAAATCGCAGGCAGGATCGCAAAGTATTTCGAAATGTCGTTGGCGATGCTGAACGTGGTCAGCGACCCACGCGTGATCAGCAACTGTTTGCCGATCTCCACGATCTCGATCAGTTTTGTCGGATCGCTGTCCAGATCGACCATGTTGCCGGCTTCGCGGGCGGCCTGCGTGCCCGTTTGCATCGCCACGCCCACATCAGCCTGCGCCAGCGCCGGCGCATCGTTGGTGCCGTCGCCGCACATCGCAACCATCCGCCCCGCCGCCTGCGCCTTGCGGATATAGTCAAGCTTGTCCTGCGGTGTCGCTTCGGCGATGAAATCGTCCACGCCCGCCTCGGTCGCGATCGCGGCGGCGGTGATACGGTTGTCGCCGGTCACCATCACGGTGCGTATGCCCATACGCCGCAATTCGGCGAAGCGATCGCGAATGCCTGGCTTGACGATATCCTTCAGCTCGATCACCCCCATCAGCCGTCCATCCGCCAGCACCGCCAACGGCGTACTACCGGCGCGCGCCACGCGTTCCACCGCCTGCGTGAAGGCCGCCGGCGCCGGCTCCGCGAGCTGCTTGAGAATGCTGTCCACCGCGCCCTTCCGCCAGCTGCGGCCGCCGAAATCCAGCCCCGAAACACGTGTGTTGGCGCTAAACGGAATCACCACGCCATCTTCTGGCGCGGCCAGGGTCACGTCGTGCCGGTCCCGCGCAAAGGTAATGATGGAGCGCCCTTCCGGCGTCTCGTCGCCCAGGCTCGCATAGGTGGCAGCCACAGCCAGCTCATACTCCGATACACCCGGCACCGGATAAAGCCCCGCCGCCATCCGGTTCCCGAACGTGATCGTACCCGTCTTGTCCAGCAGCAGCGCATCCACATCGCCCGCCGCCTCCACCGCACGCCCGCTCGTCGCCACCACGTTAAACCGGATCAGCCGGTCCATCCCCGCGATCCCGATGGCCGAAAGCAGCCCGCCAATCGTCGTCGGGATCAGCGTCACCAGCAGCGCCGCCAACACCGGAATCCCGAGTGGTGTGCTGGAATATTTCGCAAACCCCACCAGCGTCACCACTGCAATCAGGAAGATGATGGTCAGCCCAGCCAGCAAAATATCCAGCGCGATCTCATTCGGCGTCTTCCGCCGTTCGGCACCCTCCACCAGCTTGATCATGCGATCGATAAAAGTGTTGCCCGGATCGGCGGTAATCCGCACCACCAGCCAGTCCGAAACCACCTGCGTGCCGCCCGTCACCGCCGAACGGTCGCCGCCCGCCTCGCGGATTACCGGTGCGGACTCGCCGGTGATGGCCGACTCGTTCACGCTGGCCACCCCCTCCACGATCTCACCATCCGAAGGGATCAGGTCGCCGAGTTCCACCAGCACCAGGTCCCCGGCGCGCAAATCCTGCGCCGGCGTCGGCTTGAAAAACGCGCGATCTTTCGGGTTCAGCATCACCTTTGCCAAAGTATCGGTGCGCGCCTTGCGCAGGCTTTCCGCCCGCGCGCGCCCGCGGCCCTCGGCCACCGCCTCCGCAAACGTCGCGAACAGAACCGTCAGCCACAGCCACACCGCAACGGCCAGCGCGAAGGCATATGGCTCGCCCCTGACCAGTGCCTCGAACCCGATGAAAGTGGTCAGAGCCGCGACCACTTCGGTGACAAAAATCACCGGGTTGCGCATCAGTTGCAGCGGATTCAGCTTCGCAAAACTGTCGCCCGCAGCGCGAAGAATGATCGCCTGATCGAAAAGGGCAATGGTGTCGGCTTTGGCGGTTGCCATCACAAGATCCTAAGAAAAGAAAGCAAGGTCTTCTTTTCTGAAGAAAAGAAGCAAAAGACTTTTATGTCCTCGCTGTTCATCACTGGAACGTCTTGCCTGCCTGCATCGCGAAGTGCTCCGCTACCGGCCCCAGCGCATCAGCCGGCATGAACTGCAAGCCGCCCAGAATAATCACCACGCCGATCAGCAAACCCACGAACAACGGCCCGGTCGTGGGGAACGTTCCGGCGCTCGGCGCCAGCTTCGGCTTCGCCGCCAGCGATCCGGCAATCGCCAGCACCGGAACCATGAACGCGAACCGCCCAAAGATCATCGCGAAGCCAAGCCCGTAATCCAGCAGCGGCGTATCAGCGGTCAGTCCACCAAACGCACTGCCATTGTTCTCGGTCGCCGACGTCCAGGCATACAACATCTCCGAAAGCCCATGCGGCCCGGCATTGGCAAGCGAACTCACACCGTTTGGCAAAACCAGCGAAAGCCCTGCGCCGCCCAGAATGAACAGGGTCAGGATCAGCACCGCCAGCATCGCCAGCTTGATCTCCTTGGCCTGCACCTTCTTGCCCAGATACTCCGGCGTGCGCCCCACCATCAGCCCCGCCACGAACACCGCAAGCAGCGCAAACACCACCATCGTGTACAGCCCCGATCCCACGCCCCCAGGCGTCACCTCGCCAAGCTGCATCAGGAACATCGGGATCAGCCCGCCCAGTGGCGTATAACTGTCCGTAAAGCTGTTGACGGCGCCGGTAGAGGTTCCAGTAGAGCTAGTATTGAATAGCGTGGATAGCGGCGTGCCGAAACGCACCTCCTTGCCCTCCATGTTCCCCATGGAAGGATCGACACCCAGATGCGTCAGCAGCGGATTGCCGGCGGCTTCCGCCGCATAGGTGCCGAACACCGCAAAGGTCAGCAGAATGGCCATCGCATAGAACAGCGCGCGTCCCTGCTTCTTCTCGCCCACCATATGCCCCAGCATCAGCGGCAGCGCGAACGGGATCAGCAGCAGCAGCCAGTTCTCTAATACGTTTGTCAGCGCAGAGGGATTCTCGAATGGATGCGCGGAGTTCGCGTTGAAGAAGCCGCCGCCGTTGGTGCCGAATTCCTTGATGGCTTCCTGGAATGCCACCGGTCCCAGTGCAATCGTCTGGCTGCCGCCATCCAGCGTGCCCACCGAAGCATATGCCGAAAGCGTCTCTGGTACCCCAGCCACGATCAGCACGCCTGCCACAACGATGCAGACAGGCAAGAGGATGTACAAAGTCGCCCGCGTCAGATCGACATAAAAATTGCCGAGCGAGGACAGTGCGCTGCCGGTAAACGCCCGCACCACCGCCACCGCCGCCGCAATGCCCGTAGCGGCGGAGAGGAAGTTATGCACCGTAAGCCCCAGCATCTGCGCGCCATAAGATATCTGGCTTTCCGGCACATAGGCCTGCCAGTTCGTATTGGTCACGAAACTCGCGGCCGTATTGAACGCGAGCCGCGGCGACATCGGCCCCACATGCTGCGGATTGAACGGCAGCCAGTCCTGCAGCCGCAGAATCGCGTAGAGCAGCAGGAAATGCAGCGCATTCAGCAGGATCAGCCCGAACGCATAATCGCGCCAGCCCATCCCCTTTTTCGGATCCACCCCGGCCAGCGCATAGAACCCGCGTTCCACCGGCCCCAGCACCGGGCTCAGAAAAACCCGTCCGCCGGAAAACAGCGTCGCCATATATTTGCCGAGCGGAAACGCTGCGCCAAACACAAGCGCCAGCACCAGCGCAATCTGCGCCGAGCCAAGAAGCGTCATGGTAATATTCCTAAAAGTCTTCGGGCCGCACCAGCGCCCAGACGAGATAAACCAGCATCAGCGCCGAAACCGCGCCGCCCAGAACCAGATCGAGCATCAGATGCGCTCGCACAGTTCCGCATAGGCGGCCATGAGCAGGATGGCGCCTGTGCCGAAAACGATCACCAGAATGTCGGCCATGCAAGGCGCCTCCTCCGCGCCACTGAGCAACGGATTAGTCCAGTCCGGCCTAAAATTGCGATGTGGAACTGGCCGCCGCGCCGTAAATGGCCTGTAAACGCGGTGGAGCGGGCGAAGGGAATCGAACCCTCCTAGCTAGCTTGGAAGGCTAGAGCATTACCACTATGCTACGCCCGCGCTACGACGATCACCATAGAGGAAGGCAGGGATTAAGGAAAGCCGGGCATGCTGGCGGGCGCCGGCAGAAGCTGCTGGGGTGGTGGTGCAGATACTTGGAGTTGAAAGCTCACGGCACCGTGCTATGACTGATTCGGATCATTGACGATGGCATGGCAGATCGTAATTGACTTCGCGGGGGCAGAGAACGCGCCCAGCTTTATCCATAAATTTCGCAATTTTGGAGAGGATCTGTGGCGAGCCTGCAAACAGGATGGGTGGGCTTCGATCGGGCTGGAGGACATCGATAGAGCAAGAAACCAGCTTGTCGTGACAGTGTCATCGTCACGCCGCGTTCGGCGAATGGTCAAGCTGACGAACAGGCTTCTGGGCGAGCATTTCCTGGCACAATACGCCCGGATATCCGAGGTCAACATCGGACCGAAATGAGACAAAAGGCATCACTACCATAGCCGGCGGATCAAACTTCGCCTTAATGAAAAGTGCATGTTGAGTTGGTCTGACCTTATTTCAGTTTGCCAGCCGTCTGCGCAGTAAAGAATGCCCGCAGAACACTGTTCATGCGCGTCTGATAGCCCTTGCCGGTCTGCAGGAACCATTCCAGCACATCGCCATCGATGCGCAGCTTAACCGCATCCTTGCCGGGCGGCAGCGCCGCGCCCCCAAATGTGCCCACAAACAAGACCATTCAAGCCGCCCAAAATGCCGCGGAAGAAGGCCGAGCTACCTCAAGAACGTCCCAAAAGCGCGCGGACTGCTGCCTGCATCCAAGGACCCCACAACCTTCAGCGTCCCCGCATCGATGATGCTCAGCGTGTTGCTGTCCCAGTTCGCGACATATACGAACCTGCCGTCCGGGCTCGCCTCCATCCCCTCCGGATAGTCACCCACCGGCACGGTCGCCACCTTCTGCAGCGTCTTCAGGTCGAACACCGTCACCGTGCTCGCCAGCTCGTTGGTCACGAACCCCCGCCCGCCATCCAGCGCCACCACGTAGGGCCGCTTGCCCACCTTCACCGTGCCGGCCGGCTTGCGCGCCGCCAGATCCACCACGCTCACCGAATTGCTCTCCACATCGGCCGTGTAGGCGCGCGCGCCCGCCGGATCCACCGCCAGCCCAAAGGGATGCGCCCCCACCGGCACCCGCGCCACCTCCTTAAGCGTCGCCGCATCCACCAGCGACACCGCATTCGAAAGCCGGTCAGCCACCACCAGCAGCTTGCCATCCGGCGTCACCGCCAACCCGGAAGGCGACTGCCCCACCTTGATGTGCCCGATCATCCGCCCGCTGCCGGTGTCGATCACCATCACCTGGTCGGTATACCAGTCGGCCACATACAGCGGATTGCCGGAGGGATGCACCGCAATCCCCAGCGGCCCCCCGGGTGCGGCAAAATGGCCGATCACCCGGCGGGCGGCCGTGTCGATCACGCTGATCATCTGCGCCGAGGGGCTCGTCACATAGGCCCGCGACCCATCCCGCGTCATCGCAATGCCGGCCGGCTTGCCGTCCACATGGATGGTGGCCACCGTCTTGCGGCTGCCCAAATCGATTACCGTCACCGAATCGCCATCCTGGTCGGTCACGAACGCCTCGGCAGCCGCGCACCGTAGGGCGGCCCCTGCCGCCACCCCCGTCACCGCCAGCCCCAGCAACACGAACCGGTTCAGCTGCCCGACCCGAAACGCGCCTTCAGCCCATCCAGCGCCGGCTGCACCAGATCGGTCACCGCCTTTTTCGCGGCTGCCTCGTCCAGATCCGGCGGCGGGTTGTTGTTCGGGTAGCCCCGGTAGAACGCCGTGCGCCACTCCACCTTGGATTTGCCACCGGGCTCTGCGGTCACCAGGATATGGCTCGAAAAATCAGCCACCGGCAGCACTTTCACGTCCACATGCGGCAGGAACGTGCCGTAGGTGAATTTCGCGGCATCGTAGTCGCTCAGTTCCTCATCCTTCCACACGCCGCCGCTTTTCAGTGTCACGCTACGTTTGGCGGTATCCGGATCGTTGCCGCCAGCCCCCTCCACCTTCGCCACTTCCGGCACCCAGGAGAGGTCATGAAAATTGCCGATCACCGCCCACACCTTTTCGGGCGGCGCGTTCACGTCCACCGAAAGCTCCAGTTTCTGGCGAGTCGGCCCATGGGCAAAAGCCGGCGGGGCCGCCAGCAAGACCAAAGCCGCCACAAATGCGCGGCGAGTCGATGTCATCTAGGATTCTCCCAAGGTTGCCCAGCACTCTACAGAAGCGCCGGGGGGTCTGGGGGGACCGGCTCGGTCCCCCAGACTTACTTCTTGTTTTCTTTTTAGCGCCCGGCAACCCGCTCAATTGGTCGGTATTGCCGCTTCCATGCGCGCTTTCAGCCCATCCAGCGCCGGCTGTGTCAGCGCCGACACGGCCTTGATCGCCGCTGCCTCATTCAGCTCCGGCGGCGGCCCAAAATTCGGGTAGCCGCGGTAGAACGCGCAGCGCCATTCCACCCGCGACCCGCCATCCGGCTGCGGCAGCACCACCAGGATCGAGGAAAAATTCGTCACCGGAAAAATTTTCACGTCCACATGCGGCAGGAAGGTGGCGTAGGTGAAATTCTGCGGCTCGTAGCGCTCCAGCTCCTCATCCGGCAGCACGCCGCCGCTTTTCAGCACCACGGTCCGAGTGGCATCAGTCGCATCCCCGCCAGTGCCGGTGGTCTGGGCCACCACCTTGTCCCAGGAAAGGTCGTGGAAATGCCCGATCACCGCCCACACCTTGGCGGGTGTTGCCGCGATATGCACGGAGGCCACGTATTTCACGCGCTGTGCATCGTGGGCGGCGGCGGGCACGCCGGCGACGCTGAGCGCCCCGAATAGCAGCCAGGTTGCGGTTGTCCGCATCAGGCGGTGTCTCCTCTCAGGTTGGATCGCGCGTCTCTACGGCGGCTCGGGCCGGCTTGGCAAAGGGGCCTCGCACTTGACATCAGCAGCGTGGCATTCTTCATACCGCGCTCGCGTGCGGCTGCCGTCCTGGATGCGGGGGTGCCGCAGGGGTGTAGCTCAATTGGCTAGAGCGCCGGTCTCCAAAACCGGAGGCTGGGGGTTCGAGACCCTCCACCCCTGCCACGCGTGTACTCTCGCTCCATCCAGGTTCCGCCGTTAAAAGTCTGTCGCAAGGATGTCCGTTTTGGCTTTCGCCCCTGTTCGATTCTTCCGCGAGGTCCGCGCCGAGGCCGGCCGGGTCACCTGGCCCAGCCGGCGCGAAACGCTGGTCACCACCGGGCTGGTGCTGGCCATGGCGGCACTCACGGCGGCATTCTTCTTTGCGGTCGATCTTGCGGTGGGTGCGCTTGTGGGCCTGCTGTTCACCGGCACGAAATAAGGGTTTTGGACACAGACATGGCCAAGCGTTGGTATGTAGTTCACGTCTACTCGGGCTTCGAAAAGAAGATCGCCGCCGCCATCAAGGAGCAGGCCGACCAAAAAGGCCTCGCCGACCACATCGACGAGGTTCTGGTGCCTTCCGAAGAGGTGGTGGAGGTGCGCCGCGGCCAGAAAATCAACGCCGAGCGCAAATTCTTCCCCGGCTACGTGCTGGTGAAGATGGAGCTTACCGACGACGCCTGGCATCTGATCAAGAACACCCCCAAGGTCACCGGCTTCCTCGGCACCAAGCTGCGCCCCACCCCGATCAGCGAGGCCGAAGCCGACCGCATTATGAAGCAGGCGCAGGAGGGTGTTGAACATCCGCGCCGCTCGGTGATCTTCGAAGTCGGCGAACAGGTGCGCGTGGCCGACGGCCCGTTCACCAGCTTCAACGGCACGGTAGAGGAGATCGACGAGGAAAAGGGCCGCCTCAAGGTGTCGGTCTCGATCTTCGGGCGCTCTACGCCGGTCGAGTTGGAATACGGGCAGGTGGAGAAGGTTTAAGGTAGGTCTTCTAAACACAAACTAAAAAACTAGTCTTATTATCAGAGAGTTAAGCAGTAACCGTGGCCCGCATTGCTCTTGGGCGAGGCGGGTGGGCACGGCACCCGCATCGCTCAAGAGCGATGCGGGCTACGCCGGCATACGCTGGCCCCCTTCTACGGTTCCTGACCCGTGAACTGCTGCGACATCACCTGATCCACGCTGGTCATCGGCTGGCCGCCCAGATCGTTATAAGCCGTCCCTTCATAAGGTGGCGGCACCGGGGCCGATGGCCGGATGGGAATGCCCAACACCCAGAACGTCGGCCCGGTATTCTGCGGCGGCGTTGCCTGAACCTGCGACGTGGTGTCGGCAGGCGCAATGGCCTTTGCCGGTGCCGCTACGGCCGGAGCAGCCGCATCCTGGGCCAGGGCCGGCATTGCCACGGCCAACCCCGACAAAACGGCAAGCACCCGGAAAGAAATGTGAGCCATATCCGCACTCCATGAAGGCGAAGCGGTTGTTATCCCCGTCTCACCACGTGGGAACGCGGTTACGTGCGCGCAAGATTAGGCAGAGGGCGCCACAACCAGGCAGCCGCCATGCCCGTGGCTGAGTTTCTGGCAGGCATGCACCGCCGCCTCGTGGCTCATGCCGGAAAGCCGGGCGCGATACAGCGTGGCATGGCCCGACTTCACGCTGGCCACCACCGTCTGCGCATGGCCCGCCGCCGACCTTGCTGCGCCGGCGGCGGCATGCGCCTGGCTGGCATTGCCATAAGCGCCCACCTGGATCGCCCAGCCAGTGCCGCCGTCGTGACGGCCCGTCGATTCGCTGGCTACAGCCGCTTCGATCAGGTGAACGCCGACATGGTGGCCAGAAGCTGCGGCAGGTGCCACCCGACCCGGCGCATGCACCGATGCAGAGCGCGGCTCCGGCGCCTCGGCCAGTTCAACCGGGGCCGGCCCGCTGCGAGTCGTGCGGCGCCGGTCCACCGCCGCATAGCGCACCACCACCTCGTGGCCATGGCGCATCGTCCGCACAGCCACCATCACATGCCTCACAGAATGCACCACGTAACGCGGACCGGCCGGGATATCGATCGGCAGCCGGTTCACCGCATACTGTTCGGCCGGCGAGCGGCTGTTCGGCCAAATGCCCTGGATGTAGGGCCCGATCATCGCAACATACCGCCGCGTTTCGGTCGGCAGCGGCCGGTTATGCACCAGGTAATCCTGCAGCCGCGCCGGACCGCCGTTATAGGCAGCCAGGAAGCCTGGGCTGCCGAACGCATCGTACATCTCCCGCAAATAGGCGGTGCCGGCCATGATGTTGTTCTTCGGGTCGAAGGCGTCGTCGCCAAGCGCATAACGCGCGCGCACCTCGTCGTAGGTCTCGGGCATCAGCTGCATCAGCCCCATCGCCCCCACCGGCGACGTGGTCAACACGCCAGAGGCCGTCCATTGCTGCCCGGCCGACTCCACCCGCATCACCTCCCTGATCCACCGCTCCGGCACGTCGAAGCGGGTCGAGGCTTCCAGAATGTAAGGCCGCCAAGGATCCTCCGGCGGGCCAGGTGGTGCATAATCCTGCACCGGCCTGGCACGCTGCAGATATGTCGCAGCCTCCTGCGTTGCAGTCATCGGCGGCGCGTGGCCTGCGCAGGCGGAAAGCAGGGCCACCGCCCATAGGCAGCCAAATCCCCGGATTGCGGGGCCGGACTCGCGCAAAAGGCGAGAAAGCGGGCGTACGTCCAAACGGGGCTTGACGGGCATGCGCGGCGCTATCCAAATTCTGCTGCAACGTCATGGCGCATCGAGCCATACTGGCCCTGCCGCATCCACCTCGTGCAAACTGCTGAAGTGAAAACTGAACGATATCCTCTAAGCCATTAACGGTTGGTGACACCCACGGCAAGAAAGTAATCGCCGCGCAACCATAAATCGCACCGAATCATTGCCTCGCACGTGCGTGATCAATAGCTTCCTGCGGTTGCAGCCCGCGCGCAGATAAGGTACGGCCGGCCTGCGATGGATTCGATTTCCCCCGACACCCTGCCGCGTCTGGCCTCGGCCACCCTGGATATCGGTGCCGACTCCGAGTCCACCCACCGTGACCGGCAGGTTCTGGCCTCCACCGACGTGGCCGAGGGCCTGAAACTGTGGAAGCTCGGCATTACCCTGGCCTGGCTGGACATCAAGCTGAAATACCGCGGCTCCGTGCTCGGGCCGTTCTGGCTGACCATCTCCACCGGCGTCATGGTCGGCTCAATGGGCGCCATCTACGGCACCCTGTTCCATATGGATTTGAGGAACTACCTGCCGTTCCTCGCACTCTCCCTTGTCCTGTGGAATGCCCTGAACGCGCTGGTGCTGGAGGCCTGCGCCGCCTTCACGCAGTCGGAAAGCACCGTGCGCTCCGTACGCATGCCGTTCTTCCTGCATGCCATCCGGGTGGTGGTGCGCAACATCATTTCGCTGGCTCACAACGTGCCGGTGATCGTCGCGGTCTTTTTGGTTTTTGGCGTAAGGCCTGGGGAAGTTGCATGGCTGGCGGCGCCGGGCCTTGCCCTGTGGCTGATCGACGCCTTCGCCGCCTGCCTGCTGCTGGGCTCGTTCTGCGCCCGCTTCCGCGACATTCCCCCCATCGTCGGCAGCGTGATCCAGATCGCGTTCTACATCACCCCGATCATGTGGCAGCCCCAGCAGCTTGGCCGCCACGGCTGGTGGCTGCCCTTCAATCCCTTCGATGCATTGATGGAGGTGGTGCGCGCGCCGCTGCTGGGGAGTTCGGCCAGCATGTTCACCTGGCTGCTCGCCATCGGCTACAGCCTCGTGTTCTGCGCCGTCGCCTGGTTGCTGTTTTCGCGCGTGCGGGGCCGGCTGGCCTATTGGATGTAGCGCGTCATGGCCCGCATCAGGATTGAAAACGTTTCCGTCGACTTTCCGCTCTTTCATGGCAGCGCTCGCAGCCTGAAGAAAACCGTGTTCGCCGCTGCCGCCGGCCGCCTGGGTGAGGACCGCCGCCGCCGCCGTGTGGTGCAGGCGCTGCGCTCGGTGGATCTCGAACTCGGCACCGGCGACCGCCTGGGCCTGATCGGCACCAATGGCGCCGGCAAGACCACGCTGCTGCGCGCCATCGCCGGCATCTACGAGCCCACCGTCGGCCGCATCCGCGTGGAAGGCAGCCTGAACGCGCTGCTCGATCCCAACCTCGGCATGAACGCCGATCTCACCGGCCGCGAGAACATCATGCTGCGCGGCCTCTATAACGGCTTCACCAAACTGCAGATCGCAGCCCTGGAGGAGGACGTTCAGGAATTCGCCGAGCTGGGCGAATTCCTCGATCTGCCGGTCCGCTTCTACAGCTCCGGCATGTTGGTGCGCCTGGGCTTTGCGCTCGCCACCGCGATCCGCCCGCAGGTTCTGCTGATGGACGAGTGGTTTCTGGCGGGCGATGCCAATTTTCTCGTCAAGGCCAAGAAGCGGCTGGAAAGTGTTGTGCGCGGCGCGGATATTCTGGTTCTCTCGTCGCACATGTCCGGCACGGTCCTGGAATGGTGCACGCGGGTCATCTGGATGGACCACGGACGCGTCCACATGGACGGCACGCCGGACGAGGTGATGCAAAGCTATATGGCGGCAACCGTCCCGGCCGCCTGAGGTGTGAACTGATGTGCGCTGCTGACAGCCCGGCGGAGAACCTCACCGGCTTCTGGCATGGCCAATACAGCTATCCAAAGGCGACGCACGCCCCCGTGCCGTTCGGCGCGAACCTGATCCAGTCCGAAGATTGCCTCGGCGGCTCGGTCACCGAACGATCGATTCGTGGCCGCACCCTGTATGCCACCATCAATGGCCGGCGCGACGGCAGCACAGTCAGCTTCGTGAAAGTCTATGAGGCGAACAGCGGCCCCTACACCAGCGTCGCCTATACGGGCGTCCTCAGCGAGGACGGGCTCGAAATCGATGGGGACTGGATCGCCTCCGGCTGGTCGGGCAGGTTTCTGATGATCAGGGCAGGGGGCGTTGCCGCGAAAACCATGAGAGAAGTTAAGGAAAAAGTTTAAGTATGTTCTTTTCTGAAGAAAAGAACCAAAAGACTTTTACTTCCCCGCCAAGCCAACGATCGAGGCGCCAACCCTTAAGGAATGGGCCGGTATCGTTCCGCAGGCACCAGATATAAAAGTCTTTTGCTTCTTTTCTTCAGAAAAGAAGTGCTTTCTTACTTTCTAACGCGAGCGCCATCAATTTTTTGAAAACCACCAAAAACTCTAATTCCTTAGGATACCTCGCCTCTCGGCGACGCATCACCTTCCCGGCTAAAACCGCCGCAACAACGACAAACACCAAACCACCCCAAGCGGCCCCAGCGCCAGCATCGCCAGCACAAGCCCCGCCGCCGCCGTCTGAGAATCCGCCGTGCGCACGGCTACCAACACCATCCCGCCCAGCGTCGGATGAAACGCCGGCGCCAGCGCGGTATCCACGATCGCAAGCC
>Ga0116226_10003790_pt1 | contig 13344 bp, 9 predicted proteins | sample S1TSphfallax_FD_89692 | JGI IMG/M metagenome (GOLD analysis project Ga0116226, IMG submission 89692) | Host-associated microbial communities from peat moss isolated from Minnesota, USA - S1T2_Fa - Sphagnum fallax MG | ecosystem: Host-associated > Plants > Peat moss > Unclassified | place: USA...
GACTTCGAGCCCGGCATCCACTGGAGTCAGATGCAGATGCAATCGGGCACGACCGGCATCAATACGCTGCGCATCTACTCCCCGACCAAGCAGGCGCGCGACCACGATCCAAGGGCCGAGTACATTCAGCAATGGATTCCCGAGTTCGGCACGGCCGACTACCCGCCGCCCATCGTCGACGAACGCGGCGCGCTGGCCGCCGCCAAAGAGCAGCTCTACCTTCGCCGTCGAAGTCGGGAGGCGCACGACGAAGCGAGCGCCATTCAACACAAGCACGGCTCGCGAAAGAGTGGTCTGCCACCGTCGGGCAAACGCGCGCGACGCGCCCGACCGGTCGACAGCCCGCCTACCGATTTCATCCAGCAAAAATTGTTCTGACGAACCCGGGATCGGGTCTACATAACTAACCCGGAACTCACTCGGAACCCACTCCAGTGGCGCGCTTCATAAAACTTCATCTCGTCTGAAATCCCGTTATGGAAACTGCGAATTGCATACCCGTCCCGGCAACCGGTAGCCTCGCGGTGCTGGGGTATGGCGTCGCCATCTCCTCCCCCTTGCACGAGGTACTCGATGAATACGCATCGTTCCATATTGCTCGCTCTCGCTGTGCTCGCTACTCCGCTCGCGGCTTCGGCCTCCGAGACGCTGACCTACACGAGTTCTGATTTCACGAGCTCCTACACTACGGGCAACTTTCCGGGCGAAGTGGGCGTCGGTAGCTATTTCACGGCGGACATGACGCTGAGCGGCCCGCTCGCCGCAAACCTCAACGACGCCAACCTGTCCTCCGAGGTCACCTCGCTCGCCTTCACGGTCATCGACCCGACGGCGCCGAGCGCGGATCGAACCGAGGTTCTGAACCTCAGCGCTCTTCAAGCCGAAGGCTCCAAATTCAGCTTCTCGACCAACAGCGCGGGAACGATCACCGGCTGGAACTTCACGGCCGGAATCACCGATCCCTCCTTGAGCTCGACTTCGGACGTGCTGTTCCATTCCTGTTCCAACGAGTCCTGCGCGCCGGGTAGCTACAATGCGCAGAACTTCGGCGGCACCGGCGACTGGTACGACTCCGAGCCCGGCTCGAGCACCGCGTCCGATGGGTGCACGTACAACCCCTCGGCGGGTTGCGGTAGCGGCGGCGGAGCGGGAAGCGTCGGATCGTGGTCTACAAGCGGGGTCGTCTCGGCGCCCGAGCTGGACCCGGCGACGGCAGCCACCGCGATCGTGCTGTTGATCGGCAGCATCATCGTACTGAACGCGCGTCGCAAAGCCGTGATTCCGAAGTCGGCGGAAAACTCCGCACGGACGTGATGAGCGACCCGCCGGGCGTACCGGCGGGTCCGCGTTCGGACTCCGACCGTCACGGTCGGCGTCGCGAACCGTGACGCGCGTCACGCTTTCCCCGTAGTTATGTCATTCGCATCTCGCTGCCTCGCGAGGAACTACCTCTATTCATCGATATGTCAGCCCTTATGGCAACTGTGAGTCGCAGGGTGTCCGCGATCCACGATAATCATCCCCCTCTGGCGCGCTGAGTCGGGCGCGCAATTCGGACGGAACGAGATACTCGATGAAAACGCAACGGCTTCTAACACTCGCGGTTGGCATGCTCGCCTGTCCGGTGTACTCATTCGCGGCGTCCGAGACGCTGACGTATACGAGTGCCAATTTCACGAGCTCCCACGTCACCGGCCATTTCCCAGGTGAAGTGGACATCGGCAGCCACTTCATTGCGAGGGTGATCCTGAGTTCACCACTCGGCGCCAACTTGCACGACGCGGATCGCTCCTCGGAAATCATGTCGGTCTCCTTCATGACCGTAGACCCCAGTGCATCGAGCGCGGCTCGGACGAATGTCCTCACCCTCACGCCTCGGCAGATACGGGAATCCCGGTTTCTGTTCACGACCAGTAGTACTGGAGAGATCATCGGCTGGGATTTCACAGCGAGCACGAGCAAACGCGGATCCAGCACACTCGACAATGCGGTGTTCCATTCCTGCTCCGCCGAGTCATGCAGCGCCGGTAGTTATGAGGGAGAGAGCTTCGGTCGAACTGGAGACTGGTACGGCCTCGTATCTGGATCGAGCACCGCGGCGAACGGCTGCACCTATGACCCCTCTGAGGGTTGCGGTAATCCAGCCGGTTCGGGAAAAGTAGGCTGGTGGAAGATTTCCGCGCCGAGCGGCGAGCCGCTCGCATGGGAGCTCTATGGGGCGGTGCCCGGAGGCGTCTCGGGGCAATTCGCCGGAGCGGGCGCCGGAGCGGGCGCCGCGACCGGCTCCGGACCGGGACCGGCATCGGGAGCCAGTCGGGGATCGACATCCGGCTCGGGGCTGGGCGCCGCATTGGGGTCAGGTCTGGGGGCTTCACCGGCCTCGGATCTTGGGGCTACATCAAGCTCCGGGCCTGGATCCGGATCGGGGCCGTCATCCGGGCCCACATCGGGCTCCGGCCTGGGCGCTGCGCCGGGCTCTGGCCCGGCCACCCTACCTAGCTCCGGCCCTGTGTCCGGGCCGGTATCCGATCTCGTCTCCGCGCCGGGCGGAGGTCAAGACCCCGGGCCGGGCTCCGGATCAAGCACTGATCCCGTCTCCGGTCCGGTCTCTGCGCCTGAACTCCAACTCGATCCCACCGACGCCGCGAGCGGGCTCATCTTGCTGTTCGGCGGCATAGCGGTGCTAGGCGGACGCCGTCGGATCCGGGAGGTCTGAAGCCGCCGAGAAGTCTGCTTCGACGTGACGCGCGCCCCACCAGAAATGCCAGCCCGCCAACAGGCTGAACCCGACCGTCACACTCGAGATCGCCCAGCGTAGGGATTCCACCCCGAACTCTGGCGCTAATCGATCACTGAGCCAACCGATGAGTTGCGCGCCAAATCCGCCGATGACGTTGACGATGACGAGATAGACGGCGGTCGCGGTCGCACGGATCGAAGATCCGACGGAGTTTTGAATCACGGCGTAGCAGGGGCCGCCCTGCAGCATTCCGATGAGCAACGCTGCGAACAGGGCGATGAACACGACCGCGGCCGATGAGGTGAGAAACGCTAGCGCGTAGAACGGCACCGGCAGAACCACCGCCAGTGCACACATCCACGAGTACCATCGCGGATCGCGGCGCGCTAATCGATCGCCCAACACACCGCCGGCGATCAGTCCAATGAGTTGCGAGACGCCCAGTGAAATCGCGAGCTGTGTACCCACTTCCCCGAGGGGTATGCGGAAGCTGCGCGTCAGGTAGGACGGTAGCCACGCCACCAACCCGTACCAAAGCAGCCCGTACCACGCGGCGCCCAGGGCGGTATGGACGAGCGCTCGGCGGCCGAGGATCACACGCAAGGTCGCGCCCAAGGGGATGGGGTCCGCACCGGGACTCGCAGGCTCTCGCGCCGGCTCAGGTAGACGCCAATACAAGAGCGCCGCGAGTATCAAGCCGGGCAGTGCGCAGCCGTAGAGCGCGATTCGCCAGCCAAACCTCTCCGCGATCAGGCCGCCGGCCGCAAACCCGACAAACAGGCCAATCGGCGATCCGATCGCATATCGCGACAGGGCACGCGCGCGCGCGGCCACCGGAAACAGGTCCGCGATGAGCGAGTGCGACGGGGGCGTGCCCCCCGCCTCCCCGATGCCAACCAGAACCCGGGACACGGCAAGCTGCACGAAATTCTGTGCCAGGCCGCAGAGCGCGGTCATAGCGCTCCACACCGACACCGCGGCGACCAGGACGGCGCGGCGCGAATATCGGTCGGCCAGCCGTCCAAAGGGTATTCCCATCACGGAGTAGAGGACCGCGAAAGCGATGCCGCTGATGAAGCCGAGCTCGGTGTCCGACAGCCGCAGGTCTACCTTGATCGCCGGCAGCAATACCCCGAGAAGGTAGCGATCGAGGTAGTTAAGGAACGCGACGAAGAACAGCAGCCACAAGGCCAGCCTTTGCTGGCGCTGCGCCGCTGCCCCCGCCCCGGCCCCGTTCACGGAATGACCCTCATCGCCGACTCGCGAATCGGCTCGGTCTCGATCCTTCGGTGGAATGCCAGCTGCGGCTGAAATAGAGTTTCCCCGGCCGAATGATACAGTGTAGCTCGACATCTACACATGGTGATACGTGGTGATACGTGGCTCTCAATATCCGAAATAAGCAGGCCGAAGAGCTGGCGGGTGCTCTGGCCAAGCTGACGGGGGAAACCAAGACGGAGACGGATATCGACTGTCACCCTGCGAGTGGCTAGCAGTGTAAGCATCGACGCTCAAAGCTCCGCTTCACCGCGAGTTCGGCCATGCCGCTCCTAACGCCGAAGCACAGCGCCGCGACGACCGATGACGAGAACCTTGAAGCTGTCCCAGGGTTAATAACGCTCTCGTTCGGCGAGCGGCGCGAGCGCCGCCGCGAGTTCCACCGGGGCGACCGGCTGATGCGGGGGGTTGAAACTCACGGGATAGCCCTCATCCGCCCACTCGCTGATCGTCTGATTGGTCCCGGGCGTGCGCATGAACATCAGGAATCCATTCACGGTGCAATCGGCGCCATGCCAGATCATAGGTGGACGCCAAAAATAGGCGCCCTCGCGCATGATTCCACGGGAGCACGGCATGTCGCCGGCGATCAGGAACATCTCCTCGCAATGAGGATGCCGCTCGAGCGGCTCGGTTCCCGAGGCGGGGTAGCCTTGCGGAAGGCCGGCAAGCAGATACGTCCGGCCGGAGCCATCGGGGGCGAGTCTCAGGTTCTTCCGGAACGCGTTCAGATGGCCGATGTGCGGATCCATCGCCGTTTGATCCCAGGCCAGGTGAAACGGATCCAACCATTCGACGAGCGCGGCGGGATCAACGACGGGCGCCGCGGCGATCCGGTGTTCGACGGCCGGTTTCCCAGAGAAGCAGGTCAGGACCACGGCGCCGCTGTCTCCCGCACCCAGACTACGACGCACATGGCCTCGCGGCCAATAGCCGTAGTGATGGGACCTGAATTCGCGACCGTTCAACGCGAGCTGCCCAGAAAGCACGAAGACTTCCTCATCCGCCTGGCACCACGATGGACCCAACTCGGCCCATCCTGGCGGGTAGCGGAGAAGCAAAGTCGCCGCGCCCGTCTCGGAATCCACGCTCAGGATCTTCTCCTCGACTCCTCTGCGTGCGGCGTAACTCGACTCGCCGGTCCATGGAAGGTGCTGACTGTGGAGAAATTCGATGAAAGGTCGCGACATCAGAGGATCTTCTAGAGTCGGGTCCCCACACGCAAGAACCACGTTCGCGGTGGCTCTACGAACAGCGATCCACCTCCCGAGGTCGTTCCCGTAGACGCCCATTTGACGTTCGAGAGATTCTCGCCGGTGAGGAGGATGGACCACTTCTTGCCCGCGCTCTCGTAGCCCAAGCGTCCGTCGATCAGTTCGTGGGCTTTCTGGGAATTGGAATCGACGATGTCCGTGCTGAAGTAAACCTTGTCCGTGTACGCGAGATCCCCGCCAGCTATCCATTCACCGCTTCCGAGCGCGGAGCGCCAGGTGAAGCCGGACTTTTCGCTCCACTTCGGCATGAATTTCATGTAGCCGCAACGAATGCAAACCTGAGAGACCACACTCGCCTCGGCGCCGGTGTACTCGCCACTGAAGGTGCCGGCGTTGGCGTAGACGCTCAAGTGATCGGAGAGCGCCGCCGACACCTGAAACTCGGTGCCCCACATCCGCGCCTGCGCATCCGCCGACTGGAATGCGAATTCACCATCGGGAAGGAACTCGAATACCGCGACCTGCAGGTCCTTGTAGTTCTGATAGTAGATATCGGCGTTCACTCGCAGCCGCTGGTCGAGAAACTCTGACTTGATGCCCGTCTCAAAGGCATCGACCTTCTCGGGAGCGAGGGTCTGGCCGGTGACATCCGCCGCGGACTGCGGGAATCCCTGGAAGGCGCCGGCCTTGTAGCCGCGCTGCCAGGATGCGTAGAGCAGCAGATTCTCCTCGACCTTGTAGGAGGTCGCGACCTTTGGCGTGAACTCCGTCCAGGACTTCTTCGCATCGTTGACGACGAAGGGTCCATTGAGGCTGAGGGCGTTTAGATTGAACTCCTTGCTGTCGTTGGTCACCCGACCACCCACCGTCACCGACCATGGAACCGTGAAGGCGTAGCTGACCTCGCCATAGGCCGCCAGGCTGTCCGTGACCTGTGTGTACGCATCGCGAATGAGAAGCAGATCGAGATCTGAAAGCCACTCGTGCAGGTAGAACAGGCCACCCACGTAAGTGAGCGGCCCAGTCGCCTGACTCACGATCTGAAACTCTTGGCTGGATTGATTCTGGTCGAGGTTTCGGAAGAGGTTACTGGCGGGGCCCGACGCCGGGGTCCCGCCGCGACCTTGAAGGTCAGCAAAGAACTCGTTCTGGAACGAGCGCTCGGCCGTGATCGACTTCAAGCTGAACGCGTCCAGATCCCATTTCACGGTCGCGGCAACGCCCCAACCCTCATAGTTGCCGAGATCGCGGGCCGACGGATCGCTCACGTAATAGCCAAACAGCGGAGCTCTTGCACCCGGAAGGCTGGCGCCGGCGGTGAGCGGGATCGGCGCCTGTTGCCCGGACCGATCGTTGGTGTAATCGGTAGAGAGGTCCACGGTGAGGCCCGTCACGGGCAGCCAACGCAGCGCCGCACGCAAGGTCTGTCGGTTGGTTCGATCGATGGTTTCGTCATCGGAAAGGCGTTTGACGTAGCCGTTATTCTCAATCGAGGAGGCGTCGACTTTGACGGCGAGAACCCCCGGGACCAGCGGCGTACTCGCGCCGAGTCGCAAATCCCGCTCGTCGAAAGAGCCGATGGTCACGTCGCCCTGGGTCTCGGCCGTATCGAGCGAAGGCTTGGCGGTGATCAACCGGATAGCGCCGCCCGAGGAGTTACGCCCATAGAGAGTACCTTGAGGTCCATTTAGCACCTCGACGCGCTCGATGCCGGGAAGATCGAACAGCCCGCCCTGGCTACGGGCGATATAGACATCGTCGAGGTAGATCCCAACTCCCGGCTCGTTGACCGGCGTCGAGTCATCCTGACCGACACCTCGGATGTACACCTGAGCAGAGTTGGCGGTCGTCTGGTTCTTCGTGATGTTGAGGTTAGGCGCGCCCTGGGAAATGCCCTCCAGGTTGACGATCTCATGCTCCCGGAGGGTCTCCGCCGAAAATGCCGTCACGGCAATCGGTACGTCCTGGAGGGTCTCGCTGCGCTTCTGGGTGGTCACCACCACTTCCTCGAGCTGCGTGGGGCCGGCCGTCTGCCCCGGGCTCCCCGTCTCCTGCGAAACGCCAAGCGCCGGTATGAACACCAATGCCCATCCGGCGAGCTGAGGCCTGCACGAATTCTGGATTTTCATTTTCGACTCCCCCCTATCGATTGGATCAGGAAGGAGACTTTCGAATCTGAGCCAATAAGCCTCAATCCGAATTCAGTAGATTCTGATAACCTATACTTATCGCCCGGAGAACGAGACGATGGATCTGAGACAGCTCCGGCATTTCGTCGCCGTCTACGACCTGGGAAATTTCGCGCGCGCGGCGGCGGCTTGCTTCGTATCGCAGCCCGCCATCTCGGGCAGCATCGCGAAACTCGAGCACAGCCTGAAGGTAGTGCTGTTTGAACGCGGAGCTTTCGGCGCCCGCGGCACGATCTACGCGCGTCATCTCTACCCGCGGGCCAAGCTCCTGCTGTCCGAAGCGACCCGCGCGACCCACGAACTCGAGGCCCTCCATGCGGGGGAGAGTGGCACCGTAGCCGTCGGGATCGGTGCGATCTTCGAGGAGAAGATCATGCCGCAGATCCTTGCGGCGTTCGTTGCTCGACGGCCATCCGTGAGCGTATCCACCTTCGAAGGAGTAACCGGCGAGCTGTTTCAAAAGCTCATTCAAGGCGACCTCGATTTCTCGGTGAGTACCCCACCCGGTTGGGTCGACGCCCCGGAGGGGATACAGCTCGAGATACTGGATCAGAGCACCGACGTGATCATCGCTGCCGATGATCATCCGCTTTGGAGGCGGGGCGAACGATCACTCGCTGCCCTCGCTCGCTACCCCTGGGTGGTCTCGGCGCGCGTCGGCGAGGCTACACGAAACTTCTTCCTCGCCTTCGAGCGAGCAACCGTGCGACCACCTCGAAAAATGGTGAGAACCGACTCGATTCCGATCATCCGTGAACTGATCGAGCGGAGCGGATTCTTGACCGTCGTCTCGCCGCAGTTCGTGCAAACGCTGCAGCACTCGCCTCGCCCGGTTCGAGTCTTACCAGAGAAGCACTTCTCGTTTCCGCGCTGCATCTGCCTCGCTCGGCGTTCAGAGGCCGTGCTTTCACCGGCCGCCGAGGAACTCATGGCTCTGGTTCGCGCGGCGTGTCTCAAGGGGGTCGTAACAGACACCGCGGACGCGAGACACGAGAAGCGAGTGCGAAGCCGTAAATAGACGCCGGCCGCAAATACGCTCTCACGAGGTTGCCCGTTACTTGGGCGCCCGTAACGCTCGACCGCGCCCCCTTCCCGGCCAGTTCTCCCCCTCCGTACGCTGCCGCACTGAACACAGACAAGCCAGCACTTATACGTAGCCGCTGCGTACATCCAACGACAGCGCGACGATGTCCTCCGAAGGCATCCTGCGCCCAAGACAGACGCCGACGAGACGGCCGTCTACACAGGGGAAGCTTAAAATGTCGATGAAGAACCTGCGCCCGCGAACGGGTCCGCTCGTCCTGCTGGGTATTCTGGTTGGCTGGTACTCGATTCCGGCGCAGGCGGTGCCGAGCTTCGCACGCCAGACCGGCATGGCCTGCGAGGCCTGCCACACGGTGTTTCCAGAGCTCACGCACTTCGGCCGCACGTTCAAGGCCAATGGTTACGTGCTCGACAACCTGAGTCAGGTACGCGGCATCAATGCGCAGCGCGACGAGCTCCTCGACCTCAGCAAGACACCGCCGATCTCGATCATGATCCAGATCTCCGAGACACAGTTGCGTACCAGCGTGCCGGACATTGCGAGCCCCGACTTCAATGCCCGCTCCCAGAACGGCACGGTCGGGTTCCCCCAGCAGATCAGCATCTTCTACGCGGGCAAGATTGCGCCACGGATTGGCGCTTTCCTACAGCTCACCTACGCCAACGACAGCGCTACGATCGGTATCGACAACACCGATCTGCGCTTCGCGAACCTCCTGGTTCTGCCACACGATCACAGCCTCGTCTATGGCCTGTCGCTCAACAACAACCCGACCGTCGAGGACCTCTGGAATTCGACGCCGGCGTGGGGCTTCCCGTACCAGGCGAGTAACGCCGCCGTGTCGCCGCTCGCTGGCACCCAGATCGATGGCGCGCTCGCCCAGAGCGTCGCCGGGCTCACGGCATACGTCTATTGGAACGAATCGCTCTACGTCGAATTCGGTCCCTACCGATCCGCAAAACAGGGCTCACTCAACACCCTGACGGGCCAGGCCGGTCCGCTCGATGGCGCGGCCTCGAATGTCATCAGTGGGGTTGCGCCCTACTTGCGGGTCGCCTACGAGCGCAACTGGGACAGGCATTCGATCGAGGCCGGAGTCTACGGCCTGGACGTCAAGCTGTTTCCTGGTGCGGCTCTCGGGACGCCGACGCCGCTCGCCGGCCTCACCAATCACTTCCGCGATGTCGCCGAGGACTTCCAGTACCAGTTCCTCGGCGACGAAAATATCTTTACCGTCACCGCTACACGTATTTACGAGACCATGCATCTCGATGCGAGCTACGCGGGCGACGCGGTCGAAAACCCCTCCGACGACCTCACCACCGCCCGAATCTATGGGACCTATTATTTCCGCCGGAAGATCGGCGCTACGGCAGGATATTTTTCCACGACCGGCAGCAGCGATGCGGGCTTGTACCCAAGCGCCGGACCGAACTCCGCCGGGGTGATTACGAGCGCGAACAATGCACCGGACACGCGGGGGTTCATCGCAGAGGTCAATTACCTGCCCTGGCTCAATACCAAGCTTTCGCTGCAATACACGGCGTACACCCGGTTCAACGGTGGCGCCAGTAACTACGACGGAGTCGGACGTAATGCCTCCGCTAACGACACGCTCTATGCGCTCGTCTGGTTTGCGTATTGAACTCGCGGTTCCGTGGAGCGATTGACATGCTAAAAATCCTCGTCTCGATAAGTCTGGTGCTGGCGATGCCGGTCCGTGCCGCCGAACCTCCCGCGACGGTCGAACCCGCACCCGCGGCCGACGCGGCTCCCGCGGTAGCGGACGCGCCGGCGGAGGTCGCGATCGATCCCGCGGCACGAGCCCAGGCATCGCGCCTGGCGATCGGCGTGTGCGGGACTTGCCATGGTCCCCGTGGGATCAGCCAGCAGCCGAAATTTCCCCGCCTTGCCGGTCAGAATGCAAACTACCTGGCCGCGCAGCTGCACGCGTTCCACGCACAGACGCGCGGCGATCCAGACGCCATGAGCTACATGTGGGGCATGGCCGGAACCCTCGACGATTCCACCATCTATGCCCTCGCCGCCTACTACGCCGCCCAGCCGACGCGAGCCGGCGATTCAGGCGATCCGGCGGTCGTGGCCCGTGGCGCCGCGATTTTCAAGGACGGAATTCCGAGCGAATCCGTCCCTCCCTGTGCCACCTGCCATGGGGCAGACGGTCATGGCGTTGGCGACTTCCCTCGGCTCGCCGGACAGCACGCTCAATACATCCTGAAGCAGCTCGGCTCCTTTCAGAACGGTCTACGGAACGTGGCCATCATGCACGGCGTCGCCCAGGGACTGAATGTGTCGGAAATGCGTGCGGTGGCGGCGTTCCTCCAGGCGCAGCCGTGAGCGAGCGCGCTGACGCGAACGCCGCTAGCGGCCACCCGCGGCGGCGCATCGCCCTCGGACTGGCGCTGGCGCTGGCGCTCGCCCTATCCTCCGCGCGAGCCCAGGCGCCGGCCCCGCCGCAGGGCGTTGACGACATTGCTGCCCTGCGCGCGGAGCTGGTACAGATCGCGTCACTGACTCGGGATGTCGACGCGCGTCTACGAGCGCTCGAGGCGAAGCGCGATCTGAGCGCCGCATCGGACACCGTGCCCCAGCCCGCGGCGATGCCCGTGCCGGCGGCCGTCGCCACGCCCATGCCGATGCCCATGCACATGCCCCCGCCCCTGCAAGCCGCCGTCCCCGCCCCGGCCCCTGGCCCCGCATGGCGTCAGCTCCATGAGGGTATGACGAGCGATGAAGTCACGGCGTTGATCGGAACGCCCACACGGGTATTCCAACTCTCTGGAAAGACGGTCTGGTACTACCGCTACCCGGCAGCGGAATTGGGGTCGGTGTTCTTCACGGCGGCGGGTCGAATCTCGAGTGTGCAACGGCCCTGAGCCGATTTCACAATATCCCTCCCGCATCGGCCTTTGCCGAGCGGCCGCATTTTCCATATCCACGCGCGAAGACCATAGCCGCGCGAACCGAGATACCCGTCACATTCCCGAGGGCGTCGGCGTGAATCAGGCCTGCTGCGGCAGCGCCGTCAGCGCGATATAGTGCAGCGCAAAGCTCTAAATTCCTCTCGGTAGTTAGTGTCTGCCCGCGCACTGCGCACCGACGACGCGAAGCACGCACTCGAGGCCACTGACTTCACGATGACCGATCCCGCCTCCATACTCATCGCCGATGACGATGCCACAGCGTGCACCGCGCTCGGCGCCGCTCTCGAGGACGCGGGATTCCGGGTGCGTACCGCCGCCAATGGTTACCAGGCGTTGCGTGAGTTTCGCGGCGAACGCTTCGCGCTCGTCATGCTCGACGTCAATATGCCGGGCTTGAGCGGCCACGAGGTCTGCGTGGCCTTGCGGGCGGAGGCGGGCGCGCTTCTGCCGGTGGTCATGGTCACGGGCTCCGACGATCTCGAGTCGGTCGAGGCGGCTTATCGTGCGGGCGCCACCGATTTCATTTCCAAGCCGATCAACCTCGCGCTCATCGTGCATCGCGTCAGGTATCTGCTGCGCGGCTACAACAACGCGCTGAGTCTGCAGCGCGCGGAATCCCGGAATGCGGCGATGCTCGCCGCGCTTCCGGACCTCTTGTTCGAACTCGACGCCGAGGGGCGCTACGTTACCTACCGGCGTCCGCGCGGAGAAGCTCTCGCCTCCGAAGCCGCCACCTACGTCGGCCGAACGCTCGAGGAAGTGCTGCCGGCTGAGGCCGCCGCCACTTGCCGCGCGGCGCTCACCGAGGCCAAGCAGAGCGGCTTGTCGACCGGCCGGCAGTTCGAGCTCGCGACCGGCTCGAGCAGCGTCTGGCTCGAGTTGTCCGTATCGCGGAAGGAAAATACCGAGGGACTCGAACATTTCGTGGTGCTCGCGCGAGACGTCACCGAGCGGCGTGCGGCCGAGGACAGCATCCGACGCCTCGCCTATTTCGACACCCTCACCGGTCTTCCTAACCGCGAGCTGTTTCGGCGCCGGACGTTGGAGGTCTTGGAAGCGGCGCGCGTGACCGGCACACAGGTAGCCGTGATGTGCATCGACCTCGATAACTTCAAGCGTGTGAACGATACCCTGGGACACTCGGTGGGCGACGAGCTGCTGCGGCTGACCGCGCGAAACCTGCGTCGGTCGCTGCGTACCGGGGACGAGGTCAGTCATGCGAACTCCGCTTTCAGCCTCGACCATGACCTCGCACGACTCGGTGGCGATGAATTCATGCTCCTCCTGCCCCATGTGGTGAATCACGAAGCGGTGCAGAAAGTGGCGGAGCGGATCCTCGCCTCGATGATGCGCCCGCATCTTCTCGGTAAGCATGAGGTGCTGGTGACGCCGAGCATCGGGGTAGCGATCTACCCCACCGATGGCGAGGACCTCGAGTCGCTCCTGAAGAGCGCTGATCTCGCGATGTATTTCGCCAAGCGGCAGTGTCCCGGCACGATCGCGCTGTTCGACCCATCCATGAACACCGGCGCCCTGAAGCGCCTGACCATGGAGAGCAAGCTGCGCGGCGCGATCGCGAACTCGGAGCTCGAGCTGCATTTTCAGCCGCAGTTCGACATCCTGACGGGCCAGATTTCAGGCATGGAGGCCTTGCTGCGCTGGGAGAACGCCGACCTCGGTTCCATACCGCCGCTCGAATTCATCCCGGTCGCCGAGGACACCGGGCTCATTTTGCCGATCGGCGAGTGGGTTCTGCGCAGCGCCTGCATCCAGGCCAAGGCCTGGTTCGATGAGGGCCTGCCGATCGAGCGCATCGCCGTGAACGTGTCGGGGATGCAGCTCTCGCAGCGCGGATTCCCCGATCTCGTGCATCGGATCCTAGCTGAAACCGGTCTCGAGCCGCATCTGCTCGAGCTCGAGATCACCGAGAGCA
>Ga0116226_10003791_pt1 | contig 13344 bp, 10 predicted proteins | sample S1TSphfallax_FD_89692 | JGI IMG/M metagenome (GOLD analysis project Ga0116226, IMG submission 89692) | Host-associated microbial communities from peat moss isolated from Minnesota, USA - S1T2_Fa - Sphagnum fallax MG | ecosystem: Host-associated > Plants > Peat moss > Unclassified | place: USA...
CGAAGAAGCGCGGGTGCTCGTTGCCGGCGCCGTAGGGCAGCACCAGGCGCTGGAAATCGGCGTACAGCGTTTCCAGGGCGGCACCGGCACGCGGCAGCGGCGCGCGCAGTTCCGCCCGTTTTTCCGCCGGCATCGGCTCCCACACCGGGCGGCTGTCCGCCGATTGCAGCCAATCGAACATGTCATCCAAGGCGCGGTGCGACAAGGCGCGGACGTGCGTCCAGTCGGCGGAGTCCAGGCTGGTGCCCTGGTGCGGCGAATCTGTCATAGGGCGGCGATGCCACGAAGCACCGACCGCGCCAAGCCGCACATGCCACAGCGCTGGCTCGCCTACGGCCTCGCGTTCGGCCTCGGGCTGCTGGCGGTGGCATGGATGATGCCGCGCTGGGCGCTGACCGGCGGGCTGCCGCCAGGGGCTCCGCCGGTCGCCGATTTCGCCCAGCAGGTGGTGGCACAGCGCTATTTTCTGACCCAGGGTTGGCAGTGGCCGCTGCTGCATGTCGAGCGGCTGATCGCACCCGCCGGCATCAACCTCGCCTTCGCCGACGGCAATCCGCTGGCCAGCCTGGCTGCGAAACTGTTCCAGCCGCTGCTGCCGCCGTTCGTCCAGGTGGCGACGGTGTGGCTGGCCCTCTGCTGGCTGTTGCAGCCGCCATCCGCGGTATTCGCGCTGCGTGGTCTGGGCGAGCGGCGGGTTTGGCCCGCAATTGTCGTGGCGGTCATGGCGCTGTCGCAACCGGTGTTCCTGTGGCGCATCTGGCATAATTCGCTGGCCAGCCAGTTCGCCATTCTTGCCATGCTGGGGCTGTATTTCCGTGCCGTGGCCGGCGCCGGCTGGGCGATGTGGTCGGCTTCGTTGGTGACGACGCTGCTGTTGCTGGTGCATCCGTATCTGATGGTCATGGCAATGGCCGTGTTGGCGGCCGTGCCGCTGACATTGGTGGCGCGGCGGCAGAAGGCGTGGCGCAAAGCCGCGGCTTGCCTGGGTGCGGCGGTCGCTGCGGTGCTGCTGGTGGCGGTGCTGCTCGGTTACACAAGCGGCAATAGCCCGGGTGGCTACGGCGTGTTTTCGATGAATCTGGCAAGCCCGTTCTGGCCGGCGCGATCGGGGCTGTTTCCCGGTGTGCCGGTTACGGCCGAGGACGCGACCGGCGGGCAACGAGAATCATATAATTATCTCGGCGCCGGATTATGGCTGCTGTTGCTCGCGGCCCTGACGCGGCCGCACGACATTCTGGCGGCGGTGAAACGACATTCCGGGCTGTCGAGCGTGCTGGTGGCGCTGACTTTGCTGGCGCTGTCGCAACGGGTGTATCTGTTTCATACCGAAATATGGCACGTGCGCACCGCCGTGGGACTGCTGCAGCCGCTGCGGGCGAGCGGACGCCTGTTCTGGGTGGTCACCTACACGCTGCTGATCGGCGGCGCGGTTGTTTTGCTACGTGGCCGCCCACGCGCGGCCATGTTTTGCCTGCCGGTGGCGGCAGCGCTGCAGGTAGCCGATGGAGCGGCCATCCGGGCACGCGACCGGACCATGTTGCGTGAACCCGCTTCCTTCATGTTCGATCCGGCGCAGGTGCGTGCTGTGCTGCGGACACATACACGTTTGACCATTTTGCCGCCCTTCGGCTGCACGCCGGGACACGATCTTGGCGTGATGCAGCCGCTGTGGCTGGCGGCCGAAACCCGCATGGCCACCAACACAATGTATCTCGCGCGCGGCAACGTCGTGCGCGCCTGCGGGTTGGACGCTGCGTTCAGTCATGCGCCCGGACCGGGCGAAGTGGTCATGGTGCAGCCCGGATTTGTCACGGCAGCGATGCGTGCGCCGATCGCGCAATGGTGCCGCCAGGCCGGCGCTTACGCCATTTGCGCTGCTGATTTGCCGACCTTGGCGGGACTGGCACCCGTGTCGGGCGATATCGCGCCGCAGGTGACGCCGATATGGTAACAAGAAAGCAAGCACTTTTTTTGAACAAAGAAGCAAAGAACTTTTACTCACAGCTTCGGGCCTCCGTCTTTCCACATAAAATCCGCCCGCGCCGGCAAAGTCGGAACAAATTCCCGCAGCGCCGCCTCGACACGCGGCAGGGCGGCGGCATTTGTCGCATAAAACCCCACATCCCGGCCGCCATTGACAAGGTATCCATGGCGTAGCCGCAACATCCCAACCAGGCGCCAGCCTTCCGGCAGCGTGGGGAACCATTGCGGATAGATCATGGCAAGTCCGGTATCGGATTGACGTGCGAGGCGGTCCATCCAGTCCGCACCGGGCTCCTCGCCGCGGACACGCCGTGCCGCTTCCGAACCGAGGCCCCACAGATCCAGGACGTAATTGGGGTTTTCGTAGCTGACGAGGCCTATATCGTTCACCGCGACCGAGGCGCGCCAATACTGAATGGCGAAACGATGCATCTGGAATTGCTGGCGATAGATGCCGCTGGCGGCGGCCGGCAATTCAAAGGCGCGCCGCACATAGGGAAAACACGCGAGCACAGCCGCGAGTGCCAGGCCCGCGCCCGCGCGCGCCGCACCAATGCGCCAGGTGCGTGCGGCAGGAGCCAGGCCAGCGGCCGCGGCCAGGAGACCAGCGCCCGCGGCGTATAATTCATACCGCGAAAAGCCGTTGAATCGGCCTACAAAAAACTGCAATCCGGCAATGACCAAGCCGAAACCGGCAATCTGCGCGGCGTGTGGCTCGCCGCGCCGACGTGCCTGCCGCCAGGCGGCAATCAGCGCCAGGCAAATTAGCACGAGCGGCAGGGCGGCATACTGCGCGTATCGGTTTTCCCACCACCGGCCAAAGATACCTGCATTTTGCGATACAATCCCGGCCGCCGCCTTTACCAACACCGAGCCGGGCAACGGCGGCAAACCGCGCGCATACAGCCAGACGCCAAACAGCACGGGCCCGGCACTGCCCGCTACGACCAGAAGACCAGCCATTGCAATGCGCCGGTGCCACGCCAAAAGCAGCGCCACGGCCAGCAGGTTGGAAAAACCCTCGTAGCGGATCAGCGGGCTGGCGATCGCGGCCGCCAGCCACCATGCCTCGACGCGCTGGCGCGCGATGAAACGTTGCGCACCGAGCACGCAGGCCAGGGTCAGCGTGAGGTGCAGCGCATGTTCCATGCCGGTAAAGATAAGACCGAGCAGGTTCGTCGCCAGCACGAAGCACAACGCCAACCCAGCCTGGGCGGTGAAGCCGGCGCGGTCGATCGCCCAACCGGCCTGGCGCAGGATGGCGCAGGCGAGCAGGCCCGCCGCGAGTGCCGCCCCATACGTCAGCAGCAGCGGGCCGACCTGGCCCAAGGGCCGCAGCGGCACAAGCAGGAACGGGAAAAGAATGGATGACGCGGGTGCGGATGGCTCGCCCGCGTTCAGCCCATAGCCTCGGCCGTCGGCGATGCGTTCAGCCAGCGACAGGTGAATGAACGGATCATCGAGGGTAAACAGCAGATGGGATCCGGTGGCACGCAGGATCAACGCCATTTCGATGACCGTGAGCAGCGTGATGACGGCGACCACCACCAGGGCTGGGTGCATCGTACGCCTGGCCGCGACCGTCATATTGTGTTGCACCGATCTTGAACCCGTTCGGCGCTATCGTGCGGTCGCGATGTTGGCGTCAACTGAAAAAAGGGTAACCGCCCGGGGCGTGAGCCCCGTAAAGGGAAGCGCAGGTTCTTTCGTGACCGGTGCCTGGTTAAACACGCCCGACTTCCTGCGCGCCGGCGATGGTTCAGCGGTTTGTACCAACGAAGAAAAGGAAGTATTTCTTTTTTTAAAAGAAGAAACGAAAAACTTTTCCTCGTTGCGTCAAGCCGCCGGATCAATGGGCCACTCAGCGCGCCCTTCATAGAAAAAAGTTTTTTCGTTCTTTTTTTCAAAAGAGAACGGCGTGCCTTGCAGTTGCCCGTAACGTGCCGCGAGGCCAACTGGACAAGCGTAAATTGACAACGCCAGCGATGGTTGTTGTTTGACCATTTAATATCCCCGAACATGGACGGTTTGTAGGGTTACAGTTCGAGTTCCTACAGCCGTCGCCGGCCGGGAAGCGGTCTGATAGGGTGTGGCCCTGCCTTAAGGTAGGGGAATGAAAAATGTATGCATGCCAGTGGCACAACGTGTTGGCCGGCCATGCAACGCTCGTGAGCATGGAAGATTTGCCGGCGCGCGATCGCGAAGCCGCCAAACGCATGGCGGTGGCGCTATTTACGGACGAGGCGGCGTTCCGAGGCGCCAACCGGATCACCCTGCGGGACAATGGTTCGGATGAGGCGTTCTGGACTTACGCCGGCGCTTGATCGGCTGGTGCGTTGAGGCCGCCGGCGCGTTCAAAATCTCCCTGACCGTTTACAGAATTTTCATGTTTGCACCTAATATTGATCACATGGGTCATGCGAGGATGCAAGCCAGATGGTCGATGCGGCGACGATAGAGCCGGATAGCGCTGAATCACGCCATGGGTCTCAATCCGATGACCGGCGCAGGGTTGGCCGAACAGACGTCGATCGGGCGCTGGTGCCTTTACTGCGCAACCCGGCCGGTGCTGGCAGTCAGCACGACGAACCAGGGGCCGACAGCGCGTTTCCGGTTGGACAGGATGAACTCGGGCCATCGAGAGGCATTTTTTTCGGCATCATTCTGTCGCTTCCCCTATGGGGCGCGATTTACGTCTCTGTGCGTCTCGCGCTTCGATTCCTGTAAAACCGACAAAAATGCGATACGTGCGAATCGGGCGCGACACCGTGGCGTGTCTTTAGAGCATTTTCAGCCTGACTGGAATCGGCCCCGGGGAGCCTTTGGCCAAAGGCTGTTACAAATGCTCTGCAAACAACCAGCTAGTAGATGGAATCCTACGCCTGGTACCCGCTCAGAGTGATTCAGCTAAGAGCAACGAAGCGAAACGCAAGCACGGAGGATGCAGTTCTTTTTTGAAAAGAAGAACCAAAAAACTCTTCCTGTCTCCGGTACGCGGCGGTCGTGCTGACCGCGTCAACAAACATGGCAACAGTTTTTTGGTCAAAAAGACCTACTTCCTTCGCCTTTGCTTTTCCTAACCATGAGTGAGGCTCGACGCGGTTTGGTGTGATTCGCATATCGATCGGGTGCCGAATCCGGACGATGCTTGGCCGCGCCGCCGCAAACGGTTCGCTCAAACCCTGATCGAAAAATTTGGCTGGCGACACGGATCAGAAATGCGCGGTGACCGTCTAACAGACAAAACCTTCATCTGTTGGCGGAATGAGCATTTACGTTGCGCTATCGCTTTCGAAATATGAGATGTGCGATCGTGAGCATCGCGCCCCACACGAGAAGCGATAAAATGACGCCGATGAAAATTCCTCTTGATGGCCCAAGAACATCTTCCTCACCGGCAACACCGTTCGCGCGCCGAACTTCCTCCGAGCTGGCATCAGGTTCGTCCCGCACCAAGCCAGGAGCGGTCGTGCCGCGGAGTAATGGGACAAGCACCGGATCAACGTCCGTCCGGCCAGCCCTGCGCCGCTCGCCTTGATACGTCACGGCATCGGCCGAATCGATCGTCGCCGCATTGACCATCGGGTTTGCGTCCTCGCATGACACGGATGTTCAATATCGGTCGCAAGCATAACTATTCTGTTAAGCGGCCATCTCCCGTGAGAAAAGACCCCACGTGCATGCGCTGCGTCGGCGGCAACACGGGTTTGCATCCGATGTTTGTGCGCAAAGCCTGACAGGGACATGGTCCTTCAACCGCCAGAGTAGGTCCAAGACGCCGCGTGCGCCCCGACATGCTGCAGGGTAACGCGGTTGGCGCCTCGGACGTTGGCTTCGTCCGTGAACAGCGCCATCGCCATGCGTTTGGCAGCCGCCCGGTCCGGCACCGGCAAATCATCCATGCTCACGAGCGTTGCATAGCCGGCTGTCACGTCGTGCCATTGGCATGCATAAATGCGGCGCTCCCTTTGCTGAACTCCGTGCGGGAATGGCCATCCTGCAGGCAAGCAAGGAAGTATTTCTTATTTGAAAAAAAGAAACAAGAAACTCTTACTCATTGCGACCGGCAGACAGTCCACGAGGGCGAATAAGGTGCCGTCCGCAACAGACGGACGTTTCTTAAGTTTTTTTCAAAAGAGAACTGCTTCCTTGGCCGCTGCCGGCCGAGCCCGAACCGGGGCGATCGCGGACGCTTCGATCGTCCACGGCGCTGCCCTAGCTGAGAAGTGCCGGATCAGGAAATCCAGCAGCACGCGCGTGCGGGCCGGGCGCGGACTGCCCGCGCCAGCACCGGCCACGGCACATCGGCCCAGGTCAGCGCCAGGATTTTCGCGTTTGCGAAATAGGCAAAGCCACAGGCCATCGCGGGCTCGAACACCGCGTAAGCCACCGCGGCGCCGAACCCCATTGCCACGCCGAGCTGCCGCCCCAGCCCTTGGCTGATGAAGGCGTAGAACCCTCCCGCCGCGGTCACCTTGCCCGACATCGCGGCACAACCTACGGAAAATACCAGCAGCACCAATATCGCTACCAGGAAGCCCGCCGGCGCGCCGAAACCGGTGCCGTTTCCCACCGCCACCGGCACGTTCAGCAGCATCGCCGTCATTGGCGCGGCACCCGTCAGCGTCATGAACAGCACGCCGGTCAACCCCACCGCTTTGGGCTGCAAATGGTGGCTGACGGCATGCCCGGTTGTGCCTGGCAAACCGCGCGATGTCGGATCGAGTTGCCTAATCTTGAAGCTCCTCCGGATGAGTTCGAGCGTGCGGCGCCCCTAGGTTCTGTATAAGCAAGCAGCGTGCCTGAAAGCTGTGTTTCCGTCGAGGAGGATGAATTTTTTTAAAAAACGAACGGCTTCCTTGCGCGCACGCCGCCAGCCGTGCAGGCAACGGTCACCTGAATTGGATTGACGGATTCGGGGTTGATAGCGGTCGCTTCATGCGCTTTGCGTTTCGATCGCCTCCGCTCCGCAGCCCGCGGATCAGCGCGAATGCCATGCCCACCGCCGCGAATGCAGCGGTAAGAAGAATTGCTGCCTTCAGCACGCCGACATAAGCCATCCCCGAGGCGGCGATGAAAGCGCCCCCAATCGCGTTGAGCAATATGAGCAACAAGGCGGCGGCGAACATGAGCGATACGGTCGTGTCACGAGTTGCCGCGGTACCCTGGCTCGATCGCATTGCGACCCACACGCTGAAGAATCCCGCCAGAAGCGATGTTCCAATCGCGACCGATGCGGCGATCGTTACGGTATTTACAGCGCCGTCCATTACGTGTCTCCCTCGGCTTTAGCGTGTGATGAAAAGCGGATGGCTGCAATCGGACACCATGGCGCAATACGGTCATCGATGCAAGCATCGTGCATCCGGGAGAATCGCCGGTTCAGCGCCAAGGATTTGAGCGTGCGCGAACGCAGCATGACGCACCAAGAAGAAGAGGAATTATTTCTTTTTTGAAAAAAAGCGCAAAAAACTTTTGCTCTTTGCGCCAAGCCGCCGGCTCAAATGGGCCAATCAGGGAATACCCCTAACGGATAAAAGTTTTTTGGTTCTTTTTTCAAAAAGAACTGCGTCCTCTGCGCTTGCCTGCCTTTTTCCGCGAGTCGCTCTCAACGCGATCGCTGCTAACTGTGGCCCCATACCGCGGATCAGGCAACCCGGCACTCACGAGGGCGCAAAGCTGTCCGGTTCTTAGGCGGATTTTTACGCGATCGCGCTAGTCAGGCCGCAGCGCCGCTGCGTCGCCCGCGCGGCGGCGCGCAATCGCGGCCTTTTGCATGCAGCAAGGGGAAACCATGCCGTTGTCAGCTCCGTACCATGCAGTGGCGCCTGACGAGCACGAGGGGTGCGGTGCGGGACCTGAAACGCTCGCTCGCCTGCTCGAAGCCGGCAGCACTCAGCACGCCGTCGTCTCGGCAGCCATGCAGGAGGTCGAGTCCACCGTCTCGTTCATCGAAACAACCATCCATGGCCTTGGGGAGCGGTTCGGGGTGCTTTCCGAACAGGCCACACGGCAATCCCTGGAGGTCACCGGGCTGCTGGCCAAGAGCGACCGGATCGAAACCGGCGACGAGACGCTGACGCTCTCCGAAGTCACCGTGCTGCTGCGCGAGACGCTGTCCCAGGTCGTCGAAGGCATGCTCGGCCTGTCGAAGAATGCGATGTCGATCACCGAAGGGTTGAACGCGGTTTCCGGCAGCGTCAGCCACATTTCCACCCTCACGCGCACGCTGCACGGCATCAACCAGCAAACCAGGATGCTGGCGTTAAATGCAACGATCGAGGCCGCGCGCGCCGGTGCTGCGGGCGCCGGGTTCGCTGTCGTGGCTGACGAGGTGCGCAAGCTGTCCACCCGCACCGAGGAACTCTCGCAGTCCATGCGAACCGAGGTTGCTTCCATCGACGGTGTGGTTCGCCGCGGCCTGGCGACCATCGGCGACGTGGCGCGTGTCGACATGGGCGGCCACCTGCAGGCCCGCACCCGCCTGGAGGCAATGCTGACGGCCATGCTGCACCGGCGGGAGCAAACCGATTCCGTCATCCGCGAGGCAGCCGAGGCCTCGGGCGCGATCGCCGCCGAAATATCCCAGATCGTCGCCGCCTTCCAGTTCCAGGACAGGAGCCGCCAGCGCCTGATGCTGGTGAACGAGATGCTGCGCGCGGCCGATCGGCTGCTGAGCGAAACCGAGGCCGCTTCCCGGCCGGGCCCGGCCGCCGCACCGGACCGCGATTGGCTGCAGCGCCTGGCGGCGGGCTTTTCCATGGGTGAGGTGCGCGAGCGCTTCCGCGCATGCCTCGGCTTCGCGCCCGAACCCTCGGCCTCGGGCGCACCGACGGCGCCGCAACGGGCCGAGGGCGAGTTAGAAATGTTTTGACCACTTTGCGCCTCGACGTACTAGCCGTCATTGCTCCAGCGATTCCTTTCCGCACCAAGAGTGTTGAGTCGCGCCAAAAAGCGCGGCATTGCCTGGCCGCGATCCGTCACGGTTCGATGCCACCGCGCGCATCACTTCTGCACATCATAAATCACTTCTCCACATCTCTAGGGCATCTTTCGCGCGTGCTCACGTCGCGGAACCCCTCATGCCTCACGACACGAATCAGGACACCGCCGAAAACACGTCCCGCCAGCTTGTCGCACTCAGCGGCGACCAGACGGTGCGCCAGTCAGCGCGGACGCACGCCGAAATCTTGTCCGCCTTGGGCGCACCGGGCGATCTCGTTCTGGACTGCACCGGCGTGACCGAGGCCGATCTCAGTCTCGTCCAGATCATCCTGGCCGCGCATCGCAGCGCGCGGGCGGACGGTCGCCATGTGGTGCTCAGCGCCCCTCCCGAAGGCGCGCTGCGCAACGCGCTGGAGCGGGGTGGGTTTCTTGACCTGGGCGCCACCGATCCGGCCTGCTGGACCAGCCGGGGGGCCGTGCCATGAGCCGAACGATCCTGGCCGTTGATGACAGCATCAGCATTCGCCAAATGGTGGCGCTGGCGCTCAGCCGCGGCGGCTACCAGGTGGTGTCGGCGCAGGACGGCAATGATGGCCTCGCAAAGGCGCGCGCCACGCGTGCCGACATGGTGATTACCGACCTGAACATGCCCGGCATGAACGGCATCGCGCTGATCCGCGAAATCCGCAAACTGCCTGCCTATACCGGCGTGCCGATCATCTTTCTTACCACCGAATCGGATGCCGCCCTGAAGGCCGAGGCGAAGGCGGCCGGCGCCACCGGGTGGATCGTCAAACCGTTCGAGGGCGAACAGCTCCTGGCCGCGGTTCGCAAGGTAATCGGCGCATGAGCGCTGTTCGCAAGGATATCGGCGCATGAGCACACCGACGCCCGCCGAAACGTTCCTGCAGGAGGCGCAGGAGCTGCTGGAATCGCTGGAACATTCCTTGCTCGAACTGGAAGAGCAGCCCGGCAATTCCGAACTGATCGACGCCGCGTTCCGCGCCCTGCACACCATCAAGGGCTCCGGGGCGATGTTCGGCTTCGAGGCTGTCGCCGCCTTCACCCATCATGTGGAATCGGCGTTCGATCGCGTGCGTCAGGGCAAGCTCGCGGTGGAGGGACGGTTGATCGCGCTGGCGCTCGCCGCCCGCGACCTTATCCGCCGCATGATTGAAGAGCCCGGGCCGGAGGACGAGGCGCTGGCGGTGCCGATACTGGAGGGATTGCGCGCCTTGTTGGCGGAGCAGGCGGATGCTGCGCCCGAAACTCTGGGCGCGAACCCGCCGCGCACTAACCCTGAAGCGTTGCCAATCGCCGCGCTCGGCTGGCGCATCCGTATGCGGCTGGCACGTGATGCCATGCAGATGGGCACGAACCCGCTGTTGTTGCTAGATGAACTGCGCGGCCTTGGCACCGCCGAGGTGATGGCCCACGTCGACGACGTTCCCGCACTGGAGGAGCTTGATCCCGCCGCGTGCCACGTTTTCTGGACCGTGGTGCTGAAAACATCACTGCCGCGCGGCGCCATCGAGGACGTTTTCCTGTTCGTCATCGACGATATGAGGTTGGATGTGGAACCGCTTCTGCCGGCCGCCGAAGCGGCGACGGCGCAGGCCACGCAGCTGGCGCCGCCCGCCGTATCATCACAAGTCCTGGAGCAATCCGGGGCTGAGCAACCGGAAGCCGCCGGCACAATGAAACCGACCACCGCCGCGCCTGCGGCGCCTGGCGAGCGTGCTGGCCGGCGCGCGGTCGATCATTCGCCCGGCGAGCGTGCCGGCCGGCGCGCGGCCGACAGCGTGCGCGTGCCGGCCGAACGGCTGGACGACCTGATGGATCGGGTCGGCGAACTGGTCATTGCGCAGTCGCGCCTCAGCCAGGTGGCAGCCGCCAGCACCGATGCGCAAGTGAAATCGATTGCCGAGGATATCGAACGGCTGGCGCTGGAATTGCGCGACAGCACGATGGGCGTGCGCACAGTGCCGATCGGGTCGCTGTTCGGCCGCTTCCGCAGGCTAGTGCACGATCTCAGTGCGCAGCTCGGCAAGGAGATCGCGCTTGTGACCGTGGGCGAGGACACCGAGCTCGACAAGACCGTGGTCGAAAAACTCAACGATCCGCTAATCCATCTGCTGCGCAACTCCATCGATCACGGCCTGGAACAACCGGATGGCCGTGCGGCCGCCGGCAAGCCGTCCTGCGGGCGGATCACGCTCACCGCGCGTCACGCCGGTGCCGAAGTGCTGCTGTCCATCGCCGATGACGGGCGCGGCCTGGATCGCGAGCGCATCCGTGCGCGTGCCGAGGAGCGCGGCCTGGTGCAGCCTGGCGAAATTCTGCGCGACAGCGAGCTGTTCGCGGTAATCTTTCAGCCAGGGTTTTCGACCGCGCGCGAGGTAACCAGCCTGTCGGGCCGCGGCGTCGGCATGGATGTCGTAAAGCAGGCGATCGAGGCGTTGCGGGGCAAGATCGAAATCAGTTCGGTGCAGGGCGCGGGCACCGAGCTTACGTTGCGGCTGCCGTTGACGCTCGCCATTATCGACGGATTGCTGGTTCGCGTTGGCAATGGCCGCTATGTGCTGCCGCTCTCCAGCGTGGAAGAATGCGTGGAATTGTGCGCGGGTCAGGACGCACGCTCGCGCGGGCGCAATTTCCTGAACATCCGTGGCGACCTCGTGCCGTTCTTACGCCTGCGCGCGCTGTTCAGCGCCACAACACCGCCCGACACCTATCAGAAGGTTGTTGTGGTCTCCGCCGGCAAGCGGCGCATCGGCCTGGTGGTGGACCAGGTAATCGGCAACCACCAGACGGTGATCAAGTCACTCTCCGTTCTTCATGAAACGGCCAAAATGTTTTCCGGCGCGACCATTTTGGGCGACGGCGCGGTGGCGCTGATTCTGGATGTCGCCCAGCTGGTGGAATTCGGCCAGACGAGCGACCAGGAGTTCCGTCAAGCAAGCTAGAAGAATGTTCTTTTTTGAAAAAAAACCAAAAAACTTTTGTCAATTTAGTTACGCGCAAGGTCAGGCAAGTACGCTCAAATCAGTAACGTCTTAGTAGCTAAAGCTCTTCCTTGCTTCTCCATATCCCAGGAGTTCCACGATGCGTTTGACGATCAAGACCAAGCTCGCGGCCGCTTTCGGGCTAGTGCTGGCACTCTCCATCGCCTCCGGCGTGGTTGCGACGATGAAGCTCGCGTTATTGAATGCGACGCTTGACGGCATCGCCAACGGCACCGCCAGGCGCAGCCTGGAAGCAGCCGAAATGAAAACCGCAATGCTGCAGGATTTGCGTGCCGAAAAGAACATGGTGTTGGCCAGTTCCGACGAAAAGATCCTGGATTTTGAATCGCAAATGCTCAAGGCTAGAGCAGAGGCTACGCAGATTCTGGAAACCATCAAGGCGAGCGCGACGGAGCAGGGGCGGCGCATGCTGGGTGACATTGGCACGTTGATCGAAAAGCAGGGCAGGTTGCAGGATCTGACGGCTCGTGACGCCAAAGTGAACTCGAACCATGCTGCAAGCACGCTGATCACAAACGAAACGCACCCGGCCTTTACGCAGGCAGCTTCTTCGCTTGATGCGCTCGAGCACGCCACGGAACAGGCCGCTGGTGCGAACCGGACAACCGCCGCTCTGAGCCTGGAGCGGCTGCGCGCCGGCATGCTCTCGGCACGCGCCAATTTGCTGGATGCAATGCTCTCGCTCAATATGAACGACCTCGCAGCGCGTTCCGATCTTGCGCTGTCGGGCCTCGCTGCGTTACGTCATCAGAGCGAGGTAGCCCTGGCGCAGATCCAGGCAGTCAGCGACACCACGGCGTTTGCCGGTCAACTCGAGGCGTGGCTGAAGGCGGCTGAAAAGGTGGTGACCCTCAATCGCGGCGGCGGCAACATTCTGGCGTTGCAACGCAGCGTCGGCGAAGGCCGCACGGCCTTCAACGAGGTGATTGCAGCGACCGACGCTTATATCGATTTCGTCCAGGCCAATATGAAGGCCTCGCAGGAGGCCGCGGTCGCTACCTATGAGCAGGCCAGGATCATGCTGCTGGGTGTGATCGCCGTCTCCGTCCTGGCCAGCATTCTGGCAGCGACCTGGATCGCCGTCAGCATCAGCCACGGCCTCAAACGCGCGATCGATCTCGCGACCGCTGTCGCAGACGGTGATCTCTCACAGACGGTGAGCGTAAACACCAATGACGAAGTGAGCGACATGGTGAACGCGCTGAACAGCATGACGGAAAAGCTGCGCGGCGTCGTCACCGAGGCGAGTTCCGCGTCCAGCAACGTCTCCTCCGGCAGCCAGGAATTGTCCGCGACCGCAGACGATCTGTCGCAGGGCGCCACCGAGCAGGCGGCCTCCGCCGAGGAAGCCTCCGCGTCGATGGAGCAGATGGCCGCCAACATCAAGCAG
>Ga0116226_10003792_pt1 | contig 13337 bp, 13 predicted proteins | sample S1TSphfallax_FD_89692 | JGI IMG/M metagenome (GOLD analysis project Ga0116226, IMG submission 89692) | Host-associated microbial communities from peat moss isolated from Minnesota, USA - S1T2_Fa - Sphagnum fallax MG | ecosystem: Host-associated > Plants > Peat moss > Unclassified | place: USA...
AGGTTTGAGGGTATTTCAGGGTTTTGGCAGGTTCAAGTTAACTCTGCATCATGCTGATATAATTCATAAAGTTTGGTTGCGGGAGTTGGATTTGAACCAACGACCTTCAGGTTATGAGCCTGACGAGCTAGCAAGTAAGTTATTGATTTGATTAATTATAGTGGGTAAATTATCCGCAATGTGCTAAGACTCGTGCTAAACTCACCAGATTCGTTTCTGTAAATTGTGTAAATGTGCTAGACATACTAGTTCTCCAGCGAGAATCCAACAAAAACAGCTCCCGGCGAACAGCGATAGCGGCGATAATAGCTCTCACAAAAAGCATTGTCGGTCGGGATTAGGACAACGGTCAGCGTCGGGCGTGCTTATGCGTCTATGGTTGCCATCGCTGAGGCGATGCCGGCGGTCGATCCATAGCCAATCCTCGATCATCCAGTTCAGCAAGGCCTCGCGGGAAATACCACAGCCATGCAGCTCCGTCAGTTTCTCGGTCGCAAGATTCTGGCCAAAATCGGCATAGCGCTCGCGCGCCACCGCCATCGCAAGGTCCCGGTACTCCGGTGGAAGCCACCGATTGCTGTGGCGCCACCGGCGCTTGGAGAGAAGCCAGGCAGATCCAGAATCCCGTAATACCCTCAGCAGCCTAAAAAACTTGCCGACGCCCAAGACCTATGAGTGGAGCCGCATCGTCGATGCGTAGTCGGCCAGATCGAAAAATCCAACAGAACCTGTAGCCGCGAAAACGCCTGCCTACTCATCGACACCATCGTCATGCCAAATCCTCCTGACCCTGAACGGGGAGGAGAGTGAAATTTCTAACTTGCCGGAGGGTGACATCCCTGTCTTGCCTCTACAAAAGTCTGACGCAAAACGAGGTAATAGAGATTCTTGGTGTAATTTGTACCACTCCTGTCAAGTGGCTATTTGTGTATTAAGAATGTTACCGGCCGCAAAAGCAAACCCGTGCTTCACTTGGCCAGTTAGATCGTTAGAACTTTGTAATGACCATGGTCACTACCGTGATAAAATCAGGCGGTTGCAATGACGGCACCGCGCAGTTCGTAGCTCGATATAGGAATATTCCACGTCACCGCTGGGGGCTGTTCGAGGTGAATGCCAGGTATCCGCAACAAACGGTCCAGGAAAATGGCCGTTTCCAGCAATGCAACCGCAGCACCGGGACAACGATGCGGGCCGTCGCCAAAACTCATTAAGCTTGACGCGGTTTTGGCGTCCCGCCGCGCCCGTACGGGATCAAGGTTGAAGGGGCAGGCGCCCGCAACCGCCATATCCGTGTTGGCGGCGCGCAAGTCGATGACCAAGAGGCTGCCACTTGGAACGGCAATCACCTGGCCCTCATCCGTCAGGGTCAATTCCTGCACGCTGCGGCGATACAGCGCGCCCACCACAGGTTCTAGCCGCAGGACCTCCTCTAGGATGGCAATGCGCCCGGCCTCGTCCCCCGCCAGAAATTTCACGCGCAACTTTTCGTTCTCCAGCATATGCCACGCAACCATCACGATGAATTCGCGCGTCGTGGCCATGCCCGCGGCGCCGTAGGTCAGGCACTCCGTCAGGATTTCCCTGTTGGTACGGTTCTGGTCGATCAAATGCGAAATGACATCCTCGCTCCGTTGACGCCGGCGCGCGCGGATCGCCGGTTTCACATCCGCGAGGTAGAACGCCATCAAGCCAGCCTGGCCGCGCAGAAAGCTCAAGAACTGCGCAAGCCACCCACGCCTCGGTGCGGCATTTTCCTTAAAAAACCTATTTAGCCGCCGCGCCATTCCGGCCCGCTTGCTTTGCGTCAGGCCAATGATTTCCGCGGCGACAGCAACCGCCAGTTCCAGACTCATATCATCCAGGTTGGCCCGGCCCGCCTGGGCAAACCGTTCCACGAGCCTGCGGCTTAACGTGTCAATCAGCGCGCGATATTGGGTTGTCACCACTTTCGGGGCAAAAAACTTCGCGGTGGCGCTGCGCTGCTTCTGGTGCGTCTCGCCCTCCTGAAACAGCACGGGTGCGTGGGCTGGCTGCGAGAAGCGCTCGAGCAAATCGGCCCTGAACCCGGCTTGCCGCACACCGCCGCTGCGCAACACTTGACGTGCCAGATTGAACGTATCGATCCTGAAGACCTGGCCGCTCTGAGTCTGCCCCGCCGCTCGGCCCCGCTCCGCCGCCTTGGCGGATTTGCGGTCGTCATCCGCGGCCGGGAGCGGGCCACCGTCTGAAGCCTCGATGCCATGAGTCATCGCCGTTTTCACCCTGATTTTATGTCTATCAGTCCCTACCATAAGATGTCCGTGCCCGCGGAAAGATTACCCTGAAGGCAGAAATGAGTAACGGCGCGCTGCGCCCTCATGCCGATTGCGCCTTCATCTTGACCCGCACGCCAGCATGCGCCTTTGCAAGATAGGCGGCGGTGGCAAAATAGACGGTTCCCAGGGCGACGCAAATTGTCACATCTTGAAGTTTAACCGCACCGATCAGCACGGGCGCGGTAAGCACCGTGAGGAACAGCATGGTGCTGTTATTCACGAACAGCGGTGCCCGGTTCAACAACTGCACAAGCACCATTGCTGTGAGCACCGCGATACCCGCCACCAGCCCGGCCGCGCCGAACCGCGAAGGCAGATACATCATTTGCCAAGCCAGAACCGCTCCAAATATCGCCCCAAACGCTGAAGGCAGCAGGCGATCAAACTCCGCCTTCTCCACCGCTCCCCAATACCAAAGGAACAAAAACCCGGCGAAGCCCGCATGCATGTGCAGCAAATAACCGCTGATCGCTAACCAGATGGCAACGACCGCGATGATAAAACCCAGCAATTGTAGCGCGGCGGAAAGACCCAGCCGCGGCGGCGCCATGGTGGCCTGTTCGTTCATTAACTCGCTCCCTTCCTACCTACCGGCGCCAAAAACGTCCGCGAATACGTTCCAGCCATTGCGATTTCTGCTGGCAAAGCGCGATTGCTTCAAAGCGGCAACAGGCCGTGATCGGCAAAAAAATCGGGCGCGTTGATCATCTTCGCCCCGGCGAACCGTGGCGCATCCGAATGCAGAGAAAGCCATACCGCGGTGCGCGCCGTCTCCACGGGGTCTCGCGGCGCATACCCCTGGCCGATTGCTTCAGCCTGCTCCCCCAGCATTGAGCGCAGCGTTTCGGTCATGGTAAAGAGCGGTTCGATCAGGAAGGCAATAATGCCATCCCTGGCATATTCAAAATGAATGAAATCGGGAATTTTATTGAACGCGGCTTTTCCAGCGCTGTACATCAGCCCGCAGCTCCCCGTCGCCGGCATCTCGGTCGCCCGGGTTGTCACAAAAATCAGCCGGCCACCGCCTTGCGGCAGCATCAGCCCAATCGCCTTGCGGCTGAGATAAAGCTGGTTGACAAAATTGCCGAGCAAGCTTGCCTCCGCCGCCGCCATCTCGATATCGGCACCGCGCTGCATGACGACCGGGCCCTGGTAGATCCCATTATTCATCAGCACATTCAACCGCCCGAAACGCGCTTCCACCTCCGCCATGGCCGCATCGATCGTGCCGCGGTCCAACAGATCCAGCCGCAGCCCAAGCGCTTCGCCGCCCGCATCCTCGATTGCCTGCACGGTCTCCTCGATGCTGCCCGGCGCGGCGGCCACCCCTCCGGTTACATCATGCCGTCCCTGCCCCGCCCGCAGCGTGCGGCCGGTGACCACGACCGTAAACCCCGCCGCGCCCAGCGCGATCGCAATCGCCTTGCCGATGCCGCGCGTCGCCCCCGTAACCATCGCCACTTTTCGCACGGCTTATGTTATCCTTCTCCTCATCACGCCTCGCGCAAGCTCAAACAGCACTCAATCCTCAACCTCTGGGCGCCAGGCGACGCCGTTGATATGCGCGCCGCCATCCACGAACATCGTACTCCCGGTCACGAAGGAGCTCCCCTCGCTCGCCAGAAACACCGCCACGGGCCCTACATCCGGTTCGGCGCGGCCCATCCGCCCAGCCGGCACTTGGTCAAGAATCTTTTTCAGCATTTCGGGGTTGGCGGTAAAATACGCCTCCGCCTGCGGGCTGCTGGCCGCCGGGCAGATCACGTTCACGGTAATCCCATGCCCGCCCCATTCCACCGCCGCGGTCCGGCTGAGCGCCCGCACCGCCTCCTTGCTGGCATTATAGGGCGCGGTGAAGAGATGCGCATTCACGCCGTTCAGCGAACCAATATTGATGATGCGCCCATAATTCTGTGCCTTCATCAGGGGGAAAGCCGCCCGCATCGCCCAGAACACGGATGAATAGTTGAGCGCGAAAGAGCTGGCCATCTCCTCGTCGCTCAGGTTCTCCAGCCGCTTGGCAATGCTCGCCCCGGCATTATTTACCAGAATATCAAGCCGCCCGAACCGCTCCTGCACGGTCGGGATCATCCGCGCCACCTCATCAACCTGGGTGACATCAACCGCGAAGCCAATCGCCTCCACGCCATGCTGCTTGCGCAGATACGCAGCCTCCCGTTCGGCCTCCTCGCCGCGGCGCTGCGCAATCGCCACATGCGCACCAGCCCCGGCTAGCCCGCGCGCGATGCCCTGGCCAATCCCCTGCCCGCCGCCCGTCACCAGCGCCACGCGTGCAGCAAGCAGTTTCAACGTCATCATATCTCTCCGTCGACACAGGCCTCACGCACGGGCAGCACGGTAGCTTACCACTCCATGCTCACGGGCACGGACAAATTCCGAACTGCCTCGGGGGCACTGTCCCATTGTTCATCGAAACCAATCGAGACAGAGCTATAGCCCAGCAACTGGCGCAAGATCTTTGACGTGCCCTGCATCACCTCAGGATCCAGAACCAGCGGGAAATTGATCATCGGCCGGCACCAGGGCGGACAATAACCGACGATGACGGCAGCGCGTTCGCGGTCCGCCGAAAGATTCGCACCCGTCCCGTGCAGCAGCATATCGGAATAAATGATGAGCGAGCCCGGCGGCGCTTCTGCCGGCACCGATTCATAAAACGTCGCCCCCGTCATATCCACGCGGTCATTCCACAAATGGCTGCCCGGCACGACGCGGGTGGCGCCATTCTCTTCATCAAACGGGTCCAGGCACCAGATAAAGCGCGATTGCAGCGGCTTGGTCTGACCATGGAAATCCATCCCCCGATCAAGATGGATAAACTGCTCGGCACTGCCGGGACGCGTGACGTTGGCACCGTAACTATGCACCAGATAACTCTCATTCAGCAGTGTCGGCCCAAGAATATATTTCGTCAGTTCAAGCGCCACGGGATGCTCCAGAAAATCCCTAAACACACGGTGGCGGTTGGGCAGGCGGCTCAACCGGCGGTTCTTGTCGTCCGGGTCGGTAAAGAATTTGCTCACCCGGCCCTTGTCGATCGCCTCCTCACGGGCAATTTCGTCCACCAAAATCCGCCGCGCTATCCGCGCCTCATCCTGCGTCAGAACATCGGCCAGAATTGCATAACCGGCGCGATCCAGATCCTTGCGCACCTGCTCCAGGCTGCGGGCCGGCTGCGGCAACGGCCCAGCAAATTCAACCGGCACGACTTTGCGTACCGGCGCGCTGTTATCGACATATTCCTCTTTCTGTATAGATTGTCCGACTGCCATTTCTTTCTCCTTTTACCTTCTTATGTTATCGTAACAAATAAGGTATCGGCTTTCAATCTGAAGCGGACGTCATGGCCGCGGCAAACCGTCCGGTCCAACAGGATAGCAACTGCATCAACCTGCTTCCGCAACAATCCGCCGGCAGACATCGCCCGGTGTGGTCCCGTCCGTCCATTCTCTCAGCATGTTATCAATCCAGATAATCGCGCTAACCATTTCGCTTTGCAGCAGCCTTTCATCAAACCTGGTTTTCATGGTCTTATATTCATCGTCGCTGAACCTCTGCAAATAGGGCACGATGATACCAACGATCGTGCCAAGGGCCGTCGAGAATACCGAGGCTTTGTATTGCAGCGTCAACTCATCCGCATCCAGCTTCAGCCCACCGAGCCTTGCATATTCTTTCACGAAGGTGTCAACAACATCCCGCCGCAACGCCAAATATATGTCTGGGTCAGGCATCATCAACATGCCGCTGAGCGCCTGCGCGATGCTCATCTGCCCGGCCCCGCCCCAGTCGAGCAACCCGACTTGAAGCTCGCCAGCCTCATCACGCCAAAACCAGGCATTGTCGATATTGAGATTGGGATGGCATAGTCCAGTATAATCGATATTTTTGTGCAAATACGCCGTCACAATGTCATTATGCGACAAACCAAAAAGCAGATCCTCCCGCCAACGCTTGAGAAATCCGGGCGTCGTTGTTTCGGCCGGAAATAATTGCGGAGCGACGCGCGAGATAAAATCGATCAGCCGATCAACATTGATCTCAGGTGTCGCGATATGATGAAATTCCCGCGCGGCGCGCGCGAAGGGAAAATCCTGTTCCAGATCATAGCCAAGGGCACCGGTCTTTTGCGCGGCGACCAATTTTGCCAGAGCCCCGGTTAAGACCCGGTAGTGATCGCTCACCTCAGGAACCCGGTCATCGCGGCCTTTTCTGTAAGCGGGCTCAATGGGTGCCACGCCAAAGGCTATGCGTCCCGTAATCAAAATATAGTTGGACGTCGCGGAGCAATAGTCGCCAAAATAATATTTCGCCACCGGTACAGGCAATATTCCCGACCTCGAAAGCCGCATCATCGCCACTTCACCATGGGACATTCTGGCCAGGCCAAATTTGAAATGCATGTCCGCCGGCGGAAACTTCACAAACAGTTCCGCTTCAAGGCCCGGCTCAGGCTTCGCATAGGCAACCGTCAAGAACGCGTTCTCCGAGGCCCCCGTAATGCCCAGGCGTCTCAGCTCCACGACTTGCGCGACCGCGTTATCCTGGGATATCGTTCCGGCCGCTTGGAACGCCTTCGTCAAAAACGCCGCGCCAAAATCACGCAGCGACTCAATGGTAAAGGGAAATTCCAGCCCGTATTCATCGCCGGGCGCCACCTCCAGATGCTTTTTTTCAAAAACATCAAAATCCAGCTTCAACGACGCCGCTGGCCCCGCCGGTTCGAGAAGTTCAGCATCCAGCCAGCCCGCCGGCGCGCTGATCCGCGCACGCGTACGCCCATCCCGCGCAGGCGCTGTCTCAGCGCAAAGGACAATGATCCCTCGCGGCAGATGATGGATTACCGGCGATCCTTCGGAAGGATCGCCGGTAACAGGCGCGCCTGCACGGGATCTGATCCTGTATCTTTGCCCCGGCGCGACAGTATTTAGACCATCCAACACACGCGCTTCCTTTAAAAAATAAACATACTTCAGAGAAACAACACGAATATGAAGCAAACCATCCGGCGTTACACCGCAGAGGCTTGCTCGGGCGGGCAGAGCCGGCAGGACCTAGGCTTCATTGGATCAAACTCAATCAACCTAGCGCCTGGCTCACCTGCAAAACATTGCCTTCGATGTCCGCGACAAAAATATGCCGGAAGCCAGAGGAATTATCAGCCGCGCCATTCTCCAGAACACGCCCGCCCGCCGCTTCAACCCGCGCCGCGAATCCATCCAAATCCGTCGCCGCAAAACCAAGGATCACTTCATCCTTCGCAGGTTTTGGCGCATCATGAAATTTTGCCAAAATGAACATGGGGCCGCCCTTATAAGTCGGCAGATAGACAATTTCACTGACCTTCCGCCCGGTGATTTCCGCCTCAACCCTTTGCATCTCAACGACGCCGCAGACGGACGCATAGAAGGACGCAGAATTTTCCAGATCATCGACCACCAGTTTGGTAAACATAAAATCCGTATCCAAGCTACGGCCGTGTGGTATCTCATAAGTCACGATGACTCTCCCCAAGCTTCAGGTCGCTAAGTGTATGATCGGAAAATTAAGACCCAGAGCCGCGCGCGCGGCAGACATTTGCCAAGGCGCCGCCGGCATGCCTCTGCCGCCCGCATTCCCCGGCTTCACCCTTATGGTCCAGGCATATTCTGGGTCGGCATCCACCATTCCGGCACATCCTTGGATCGGTTTTCCATGTTTTTCTTAACGGCGCAGCAAACACCGCGCACGCACGCCATTTACGAACTACAACGCTCGGTGTAGTTATACAAGCATATTTTCGCAAACTGGAACTTTGAAATATATTTTTGCGGTGTTTGCGTTGATTTATACTCAGTGTTCGCTGTGAATAAACAAATATTTGGCTCTTGACACCTTGGAGCGATGGATGACGAGACTTACCGCGCCCCGCTTCACCCCGCCCAGGCGCTCTCCCGGTTCAAGCCCGCTCTTGCCCAACCTCCCAAACGGCTATCTTGACAAGCATTCACACGCATTCAGGCTGCGGGCGGGGGATCAGTCCAGAAGCCAGCCGGGTAAAGGAGCAGCATAGAATGGCGAAAGCGCCAATGGGACGAAAAGGCCGGCCGACCGCGGGGGACTCCCGTGAAAAATTGGCTCTGGTGCTGGATGCCGCACGCGAGGAATTTGCGAGCCGAGGCTACCGTGCTGCCACCATGCGCGCCGTGGCTGACAGGGCGCATGTTTCCACCCGCACACTTTATAATCGCTATGCTGACAAACTTAGCCTGTTCACGGCCTGCCTTGACCAGAGCGGCGATTATTTTCCGCGTCCGGACGCAAAAAGCGGGGACACGCCGATGGGGGTCCTCCGCCGCTATGCCGCGGCTCTCGTGCATTCACTGTCATCGGGTACCAGCCTGCGCCTCAGCATGATGGTCTACCGTGAAGGTTCGGAGTTTCCGGAATTGCTAACCGCCGCGGAGGATCACCGAAGACGGTATCTCATCCGCCCGCTCGCATCCTACCTGCAAACGCTGCACGTCGAACCACACCAGTCCGAGGCCAAAGCGCGGCTCTTCATCGCCATGGCGCTCTCAGAGTGGCAGCAACGCGTAACGTTTCTGCATCCGCTTCAACAGGAAGGGGAGATCGCCGACCATGCAGAAATCGTCGCGGAGATTTTCGTGCGTGGCTGCCGGCTGGCTGGGCCAAGCGCCGCGGACGGCATTCAGCTTTTAGACATGGCAGGATAGTCGATATAGCCAACCGCCCCCGCCGTGTAGAGCGTCGTCCGGTCAAATTTCGCCAGTGGCGCGCCCGCCCGGAAGCGCTCAACCAGATCAGGGTTGGCGATGTAATGGCGCCCGAAGGATGCCGCATCCGCTTCCCCGGCCGCCAGCAAGCCCTGCGCCCGTTCCAAGTCGAGGCTCTCGTTCAATATTTTTGGCCCCGCCCAGAATTGTCGGGCCAGACCTGCACTGTCGATCACCTTGTCGCGCAGATCGATGAGATGCAGGTAGGCCAGCCCCAGCGGCGCGACCGCTTGCAGCAATGTGCCAAAGGTTTCCCGCGGGTCATCGTCATGCAGATCGTTGAATGAATTACCTGGGCAGATGCGAAACCCCACGCGCCCCGCCCCGATCGCACCGGCCATGGCTTCCAGCGTCTCCACCACGAAGCGCACACGATTCACGACATTGCCGCCATAGGCATCGGCGCGCCGGTTGGTGCCGGTTGAGAGAAATTGCGCCGGCAGATAGCCGCTGGTGCAATGCAACTCCACGCCGTCAAACCCGGCGTCCCGCGCGTTGCGGGCCGCCTGGGCGAATTCCCCGATCACGCCCGGAATTTCCGCGGTCTCCAGCGCCCGCGGCCGCTCGAAATCCACCATGCCGGACTCGGTAAACATCTGCCCGTTTGCCCGGACCGCCGAGGGCGCCACCGTCTCCGCGCCCGGCAACTTGTTAAGGGCGCTGGCAATTCGCCCGACATGCATGATCTGCAGGACGATCGCCCCGCCGCGCGCATGTACTGACTCGGTCACGCGCCGCCAGGCCGCAATCTGCTCGGGGCTGTGGATTCCCGGCGTGCGGCAATAGCCCTGTCCGGCCGGGCTCGGCTGCGTGCCCTCGGTGATGATCAGCCCGGCCCCCGCGCGCTGCCCGTAATAGGTGACATGCAGATCATTCGGCAGACCGCCGGGGTTGGCACGGCTGCGGGTCATCGGCGCCATGACCACACGGTTGGCAAGCCGGATGTCACCCAACACGCCCGTATCAAAAATTGAGATCATTTTCCCATTCGGCCCATTTTAAAGGAAAGAAAGAGCTTCTTTTTGTGAACAAAAAGAAGCAAAAAAACGTTATTCGTTTTTGAGCCGGGCGTTTTCAACACCGCGCGAAGCTGAGCAAAAAAGTTTTTTGGTTCATGCGTCCCGATGGCGTATCGGCGAAGCCGCGAAGTCTGAATCGGGCCGCCATGAAAGGTTCAAAAAAGAACGTCTTGCTTGCTCTCTTTGTCACTCGGAGTTCAGCCCGCACGCATGCGCCGCCGCGAGATAACCAAACGTCATCGCTGGCCCAAGCGTCGAGCCAGCACCGGGATAGGAATATCCCATCACCGAGGCTGCCATGTTGCCGATGGCGTATAGCCCTGGAATCGCCGAACCATCCTCGCGCAGCGCTCGCGCCTTGTCGTCCGTCACCACGCCGCCATTGGTGCCGATATCGCCCAGATGCAGCGGCAACGCGTAAAATGGCGCCTGCTCCAAGCTGCCCAGGCTCGGGTTGGGGCGGATTCGCGGGTCGCCATAGAGCCGGTCATAGGCGGCATCACCACGGCCGAAATCCGTATCCTTGCCTTCGCCTGCCAGCGTGTTGAAGCGCGCGACCGTGGCACACAGCGTGGCCGCTGGCACGTCCATTTTTTCTGCCAGCCCCGCCAGGGTGGAGGCCTTCACGAGCACTTGTCGCACCGCCTTGGATAGCAGCGCGTCGGGAATGCCCGGCATCACCGCGCCAGCGGGATAGCGCGCGCGGTAGCGCGCATCGAAGACAAACCAGCTCGGCAGCGTGCCGGCACTGGGTCTGTCATGCGCCATCATCGCCTCACCGAAGCGGTGATAGCACAGCGCCTCATTGGCGAAACGTTCTCCCGCCCGGTTGACGATGAGCGAAAACGGCAAAGCGCGTTCCATGGTGGACAGCCGCGAGCGCGCCTCGCCGGGCACGCGGAAGGTCGGCGCCCACCAGGCCGAATCCATGTTGCGCAGCGCCGCACCGGCCTGCCTGGCCATGCCAATGGCGTCCCCCGTGTCATAAACCTGCGCGCCGCTCGCCAGCGGCGCCGGCGCGGCTTTGATATGTTCCGCCCGCATCGCGGCATTCTGCGCGAAGCCGCCGGCAGCCAGAATCACGCCCTTGCGCGCGCCGATGCGCAATTCCCGCCCTTCATGGCGAACCACCGCGCCCGCCACGCGCCCGTCCTCCTCGATCAACGAGACCAGCGGGCTGTTCAGCCAGAACGTCCCGCCGGCTTTGTCATACGCCGCGCGCAGCAATCCGACCAGCGCCGTCCCCATGGTCAGCCGACGGTCGCGTGCGCTGCGCAGCCGCTGCGGAAGATCCAGCCAGTAGCGGCCGATCACCTTGCCCAGCGTCAATTGCCAACCTTTCGGGCGGAACAGCACGGCATAGGTCTCGTTCATCAGCCAGTTGATGCGCCCCCACAGGCTGGCCGCCGGCGAGGCGCGCTGCATCGTATCGAAGGCGGCGCGCGAGAGGATCGTCGAGGGCCAGGCTTGCAGCAGCAGATGCGTGCGGAAGCCCTCCCGGCTGCCGCTCACCTCCGGGTAGTAATCCGGATAGGGAAGTGCTGCATAACGCGTGCCCGCGTGGTCCTCCACCCAGGCCAGCATCTTATGCGCGGTCTGCACATAGGCGCGGACCTGCGAATCCGCCACATTATCTGCCGTCAGCGCACGGATATAGCGGAACGCGTCTTCAAGATCATCTTCGTGGCCCGCCGCGGCGGCGAGATGGCTGCCGGGGATCCAGATACCGCCGCCAGATGTGGCCGAGGTCCCTCCCCATAGCGCGCCCTTTTCGACCAACAGAACGCTGGCCCCGCTTTGCGCGGCGCGCAGCGCCGCGGTCAGCCCGCCGGCCCCGGACCCGGCGACGATGAGGTCCATTTCCTGGTCGAATACCATGGTTTCTTCCTTAGATCATTCGCTCTATTCGCAGTTATGCTGAAGTTTTTCAACGCAACTAAGCAAACATTCGCTTTTTGGTAAAAAACTTCGCAAAAAACTTTCGCTCCCCGGGGGACATGGCCAATCCCCTGTAAAAATCACAAAGTTTTTTGCGGAGCTTTTTTACAAAAAAGCGACCTCTTGCTTTAGAATCCTTTGAACCTCTCCCGGTAGCCGGCAAAGCGCCGTTCGATCTGGGCCTGCTCCAGCCCAAACTCCGCCATGCTATATTTATGCGGCGCGCGATCCTCCCGCCGGTTCGCCTCCACCCATTCGCCCATGCCGGCGATCATTTCGTCGGTCACACTCACCCCTGCTTTGGCCAGCACCTGTTTGCCGGTCTCGATCGGCCGCGCGGTGAGATCGGTATATCGCACATCGACAAACCTTTCGCCCCCGGCAAGGTCGCGCTGTTGCATGAACAAGTCCAGCAGCTCCGCCCACCGCCCCTCCCAGAACCTTGCCACGCTCGCGCGGTCGATGCTCGACCCGCCCATGGCGTACAGCACCGCCTCCATGCTTGCATAGCTTGGCACGGTCGCCACCGGGTCGCGATGCGTCATCACGATTTTCGCACCGGGGAAGGTTTCCAGCACCGCGTCCAGCGCCATCAGATGCCCGGGGGTTTTCAGGACCCATTTGGCCCCCGCCCTGGTTTTGTCCTGCCATTGCAGGGACTGCAAAATCTGCTTGAGATCGGCATAGCAGCGCGTCCGGCTATGGCGCATCAGCCAAGCGGCGTAGCTTGGCACGTAATACATGGCTTCGGTCATGGTGCCGGAAAAAAGCTGGCCGAGAATGATCAATTCCTCATCCGGCTGGTCGATGCTCATCGGATGGATCGACATCAGCTCCGGCGCGTGTTCGAGCATATAATCCAGAATACCCTGCGCGGCGGCGCGGCGGGGGGCTGGGTCATCGGGCGCATCGCCGGGAAACGGCGCGTAGTTCTGCGCCTCCCACCAGCGCACGCCGGTCATGCCCGGCGCGCTGGCCAGCATGCGGTGCAGCATGGTGGTACCTGTCCGCGGCAGGCCCACCAGCACCGCCGCCACTTCGACCTGCTCTCGCAAAATCTCCGGATGGCGGCGAATGAGGTCGGTATGCGCCAGCCGGTTGGCCAGCGCGCGCACGATCATCGCCTCCGCCCCGGCCACGCCGGCCGCATCGAGCCGCGCTTCGTTGTTGAGCGCCGGGATCAGCGAGTCGAGATTCTCGAAAATCCATTCGCCGCCGAAATCGTCAAGCCCGGTCTGCGCTTGCGCCCGGCGCGCCAGAACCTG
>Ga0116226_10003793_pt1 | contig 13336 bp, 7 predicted proteins | sample S1TSphfallax_FD_89692 | JGI IMG/M metagenome (GOLD analysis project Ga0116226, IMG submission 89692) | Host-associated microbial communities from peat moss isolated from Minnesota, USA - S1T2_Fa - Sphagnum fallax MG | ecosystem: Host-associated > Plants > Peat moss > Unclassified | place: USA...
ACCATCATTCCCACCATCGCCATCCCGGTATCGCTGATCGGCGTGTTCGCAGTGCTGTATGTGCTGGGCTACTCCGCCAACACCATCGATCTGTTCGCGATCGTGCTGGCCATCACGCTGGTCGTCGATGACGCGATCGTGGTGGTCGAAAATGTGACCCGTAATCTGGAGGAGCATCCCGAACTCAACGTGGTGCAGGCGACCGAAAAGGCGATGGCGGAAATCACCGGACCGGTGATCGCGACCACCTTGGTGCTGGTGGCGGTGTTCGCGCCGGTCGGGTTTGTCTCCGGCATTACCGGGGCGCTGTACCGGCAATTCGCCGCCACCATTTCGGTATCGGTGGTTATCTCCGCGGTCAATGCGCTAACGCTCAGCCCGGCTCTATGCGCCTTGATGCTGAAACGGCCGAAGCCGGCGCGCTTCAAGCTGTTCGTGTGGTTCAACAAGGGCTTCGATTTTGCCCGAGATAAATACGGCGATGCGGTGCTGTGGCTGTCACGCCGGCTGGCGGTGGCGGGCATCGCCTTGGGGCTCACTTTCGTTGCTGCCTACGGCGTGTTCAGCATCACCCCATCTTCGTTTTTACCATCTGAGGATCAGGGATATTTCCAGATGAGCGTGGCCTTGCCGAACGGCGCCTCGCTGGAGCGCACCCAGGCCGTGGTGGCGCAATTGACCCAAATCCTGATGGCAACGCCAGGGGTTGAACATGTCCTCGGCGTGTCCGGCGTCAACAGCGTCAGCCGGGCGCAGCAGGCGGGCTATGGCCTGATGTTCGTTATTCTGAAACCCTGGAGCCAGCGCAACAGCAGTGAGAGCGCCTTGGCCTTGATGGCGAAGCTGAAACCGAGGTTCGACGCCATCCCCGCCGCCACCATCGCGATGTTCGACCCTGCATCAATCCCCGGCATCAGCCCCACCGGGGGCATCAACTTCGTGCTGGAGGCGCAGAATGGGCAGAGTTTCCAGCAGCTCGGCGAAGCGGCGCGCGGGCTGATTTTCGCGGCCAATCAGGACCCGCGGCTGGATGGCATGTTCACCGCCTTTTCCGCCAATGAGCCGCAAATCGAGGTTTCGGTGAATACCGACAAGGCGGAACTGCTCGGCGTGTCGCCGCAGACGGTCTACCAGACCATGCAGGCCTATCTTGGGTCGCAATTCGTCAATCTGTTCAATTATGATAATTTCGTGTTTCAGGTGGATGTGCAGGCGGACCAGCAATTCCGCAGCAAAATCTCCGACATTGATAATCTATACGTGCAAAGCACGCGTGGCGTGCAGGTGCCGCTGACCAGCCTGGTGACGGTGAGAACCGTCGAGGGCACGGATGCGGCGACGTTGTACAATGAATATCCGGCGGTGCTGATTAACGGCCGCGCGGCCGCCGGTTATTCCGATGGGCAGGCGATCGCGGCGATGCAGGCGGCGGCGGCAAAGCATTTGGAAAAAGGGTTCGGTTTCGAATGGACCGGGCTCACCTATCAGGAGATCTTGGCCAGCGGGCAGGAGGCGGATGCCTTCATCTTCGCCCTGATTTTCTCCTTCCTGTTTCTGGTGGCGCTGTATGAAGGCTGGTTCTTGCCTTTCGCGGTGATGCTGCCGGTGGTCTTCGCGCTGCTCGGCGGCCTAATTTTATTACGGCTTCGCGGCATGCCACTCGACGTGTACGGGCAGATCGGGCTGGTGCTGCTGATCGGGCTGGCCGCGAAAAACGCCATCCTGATCGTCGAGTTCGCCAAGGACCGGCTGCAAACCGGCGAGGCCGATATTGTGCAGGCGGCGGAGGCCGGGTCGCGGACCCGCTACCGGCCGGTGATGATGACGGCGCTGGCCTTCATCATCGGGGTGATACCGCTGGTTTTTGCCACCGGAGCCGGGGGTGCCGCGCGCCAGTCCATCGGCACGACGGTGTTCAGCGGAATGATTCTCGCCGCCCTGGTTGGGGTGCTGTTTGTCGGACCGCTTTTTGTGGTCGCGGAACGGTTGAGTGAAAAACTGGGCGGCAAAAAGGCGCATACAAAGCAATCGAAAAACCCTAGCAATGAAATAGAGAGAGTAAATTAGCCCGGCGCGCATCCCCAGATGGCGTGCCGGTTACCGTGATTTATACGATGCCCTTGGGCGGGGGGTTGCAGCCGGTTTTCAATAACCCCACTTCCAGCTAGAATTTAGGGGTAGGCCGATGGGTTTGATGAAAAATATTGCCGCCAACAACCCGTCCGCGCAAGCGGCGGCGGGCTTCCAATTCAATGCGCCGCGGGCGGAATTGGCGCAGGGGCTCGCTGAAAAGCAGGCGCAAATCTCGCCCAAATATTTCTACAACCCGCTCGGCTCAAAATTGTTTGAGGCGATATGTCAACTTGATGAATATTATCTGACCCGGTGCGAAGCCGGAATATTCGAGCGGTTTGGCGGGCAAATCGGCGAACAGACGGGAACCGGTGTCACGCTGATCGACCTTGGCGCCGGCAATTGCGCGAAGGCTGCGAAAATGTTCGGCCTGTTGCGGCCGCGGCAATATGTGCCGGTGGATATTTCGGCGGAATTTCTGGAAGCGGCGGTCGCGGGCTTGCAGGTGGCGCATCCGGCACTGCCCATGCTCCCGGTCGCCATGGATTTCTCCGAGGGGTTGCATCTGCCGGCGCTGGTGCGCCGCGAGCGCCGGCTGTTCTTTTACCCCGGCTCGTCGCTCGGCAATTTCACGCCGTTGCAGGCGTTGCAGTTTTTGCAGCGGGTTCGCAAGGCGAGCAGCGATACCGGCGATGCGTTGCTGATCGGCATCGATCTGGTGAAGGACCCGGCGCGGCTTGAGGCCGCCTATGACGATGCGCTGGGCGTCACCGCCGCCTTTAACCGTAATATTCTGCTGGCGGTGAATGAAATTCTGGGCAGTGATTTCCGGCTGCGCGATTGGGGTCACCGGGCTTTGTTCAACGCCGCACAAAGCCGGATCGAGATGCATCTGCGGGCATTGCGCGAGGTCACATTGCGCTGGGACGGCGGCGTCCGGCATTTCGCGCCGGGCGAGACGATCCATACCGAAAACAGCTATAAATACACCGCCGCCAACTTCCTGGAATTGCTGGGACAGGCCGGGTTCGGGGCGGCGCAGTGCTGGACGGATGCGCAGAATTCGTTTCTAGTGTGTTATGCTAAAGCTGTGTGACCCTCCCGCCGGTGAGACCTCCGGGTCTTTGACGCAGGCATTTTTCAGCGCGATCCGGTCGCAATCGGTGGCACGCACCGCGCCTTTGTCGGTTGAGGATTGCGCCGCCCAGTCGATGCCGGATGCGAGTCCGGCGAAATGGCACCTGGCGCATACCACCTGGTTTTTCGAGACCTTTGTTCTGGAACGTTTCGAGCCCGGTTTCAAACCCTTCGACCCGGCCTTCCGGGTGCTGTTCAACTCCTATTATAACGGCGTTGGCGAAAAATTCTCCCGCCCGCAGCGCGGGTTATTGACCCGGCCGTCCTTGAACGAGGTTTTGGCGTACCGGCGAGATGTCGATGCGCGCATGTTGAAACTGCTGCAAACGGCCGCCGGGCAAAGCGAAATGATCGCGTTGCTGGAACTAGGCTTGCAACATGAGCAGCAGCACCAGGAGTTGATCGTTACCGACGCCAAGCATCTGTTGAGTTTGAACCCGCTTTACCCCGCCTACGGTTTAGCGCTGGAGGCCGCCGCTACAGTGCGAGACGCGGCGTGGCTGAAATTTCCCGCAGGCGTGGTCGAGATCGGCTACGGCGGCGATGAATTCTGTTTTGACAACGAAACGCCAAAACACCGGCAATTCATCGAGGCATATTCCCTGGCTTCAAAGCTGGTCACGAATGCCGAGTTTGCGGCGTTCATCGCCGATGCCGGCTACGAACGATCGGAGTTTTGGCTCTCCGAGGGTTGGGACTGGGTGCGGAGCAATCAGATTGCGCAGCCGATTTATTGGCGGCGCGAAGGCGATGGCTGGGCGGAATTTACGCTGCAGGGCGTGGGGCCATTGCAGCCTCGGCAGCCGGTGTCGCATATCTCGTATTTTGAAGCCTCGGCCTATGCTTTATGGGCGGGCGCCAGGCTCCCGACCGAAGCGGAATGGGAAGCCGCCCTAAAATGCGACCCCATGCCTGAACAAATGTTTGGATCCGTCTGGCAATGGACCAGCAGCGCCTATGCCCCCTACCCCGGCTTCGTGCCCGCCGCCGGCGCAGTTGGCGAATACAACGGCAAGTTCATGGTCAATCAGTACGTCCTCCGCGGGTCTTCGCTCGCAACCCCAAAGGGCCATTCGCGGGCCACGTATCGGAATTTTTTCCCGGCGCATGCAAGGTGGCAGTTCAGCGGGATGAGATTAGCGAAGTAAAGAAGCCGCTTTTTTGAAAAAAAGCGGCGCAAAAAACTTCTGTTACGCTGGACCATGGGCGCGATGCCGCCAACGCCCCAGGCCCAGAGTAAAAAAAGTTTTTGCGGAGCTTTTTTCAAAAAGCGACCGCTTCGCTTAACCTATCTTCCTCCGGGTCATCGCCCAATAAAACCCCGCACTGACCAAGGCGATCAGACCGGCAAGCTCAAAAGCGGCCAGAAACGAGCCCAGCGCCTGCACCAAAGTCCCGGTGATCCAAGGTGCCAGCGCACCGCCGAGCGAGCCGCCGACGTTCTGGACAGCTTCCAGCGTGGCAACGGTATTGGGTGGGGTGATGACGGCGGCCAGCGCCCAGCCGCAGCTCGACGCGATGTTGATGGCAAACAGCCCGCCGGAGATCAACGCCACGGCCGCCCAAGTGCTGTGCGCGTAGGCGGCGGCAAAGGTGAGGACGGCGGCAGCGGCGAGACCCAGGATCACCGGCAGCCGGCAGGCGGAGACGGCATCCATCCGGCGTCCCAGCCAGTTTGAGATGACGCCGCCGATGACGGCCCCGAAAAATCCGGCGGCGAGCGGAATGGCGGAGACGATGCCGGCGCTGGCGATGCTGAGATGGCGCTGGTCTTCAAGGTAGCCGGGCAGCCAGGTCGCGAACAGCCAGTACACATAGACCACCCCGAAGAAGCCGAAGAACATGCCCCAGCTGGTCGGGAATTTCAGCAGCCAGAGCACTTGCGCGAAACCGATGTGCGCGATGCCCGCACTATCCCCGGCGCTGATGATGGCGAGGTCTCCGGCGGGGATGTTTGCCGCCGCCGGACTGCGATAGATTGCCACCCAGGCGATGGCGACCGCAAAGCCCGCCAGACCGGCAATGATGAACATGGCCTGCCACCCGAATTCAACCATCAGCAGCGTCAACAGCGGCGGTGCCAGCGCCGGCGCCAAAGCCGAGGACGAATTGAAAATGGCAATCGGCAAGGCGCGATCCTTGGCGGCGAAATAATCCGCGCAGATCCGGGTGCCACCGATATACATCGGCGATTCCCCCAGCCCCAAAGCGATGCGGGCGGCGATGAACTGCGTCAGCGAGGTGACAAAGCCGGCACCGATTTGGGCCGCCGACCACAGCATCATCCCCGCCCCCAAAGCCAGACGGGCGCCGTATTTATCGACCGCGATGCCAGCCGGGATTTGCGCCAGGCCATAGCTCCAGGCAAAGGCGGACAGCAGCAAGCCCATCTGGCCATAGGACAGGCCAAGCCCATGCCGGATTTCCGGATTGCCGACGGCAAGCGCGGCACGGTCCAGATAGTTGACGCAGCCGGCGAGGACGAGCAGCGCAACACCGGTATTGCGCAGCCTTCTGGTACGCGCTGTCAGCATCAGGACCGAGCTTGCGTCATCTGACCGGCATTCATTCGCTCCAGCCAGTCAAAAACTTCATCCCTCGCCGCCGGGGGTTTGAGATAATAGCCCTGGACGCGCTCACAGCCCAACGCTTTCAGCGCTTCAAGATCCTCGGCCGTCTCCACGCCTTCCGCGACCACTTCCAAGCCCAGGGATTGGCCCAGTTTCAAAATTGTCTGCACCAAAATCTGGTCACTGGCAGAGGCGGCAATGCCGGTGACGAAGCAACGATCGATCTTGATGCGATTGACCTGCAGATGCCGCAGCGAGGCGAGCGACGAATAGCCGACGCCGAAATCATCCACCGCGATGCGAATGCCGGCAGCCGACAGCCGGTTCAGCTTGTCCTGCACCGCGCGCGTGTTCATCGCCGTTTCCTCGGTGATCTCGATTTCCAGCATGGCCGGCGGCAGCGCCAGATCCTGCAATTTTTGGAGCACCAGTTCGTCGATGGCGATCCGCGAGACCTCACGCGGCGACATATTCATCGCCACCCAGACCGGGTCGAGCCGCAGGCTGAGCAGCTTGCCGATCATGCCGCAGACCTCCGCCAGAATGAAGCCGATCAGAATTTCCGAAAATCCGGTCATGGCGGCAATGGCCAGCAGGTCCTCCGGCGGGATCCAGCCGTAATTCGGATGCCGCCAGCGCAGCAGCGCTTCCAGGCTGACCAGCGTTTGGCCATCCTGGAAGAATACCGGCTGGTACCACACCTCCAAGGCGCGATTGGCCAGGCCCTGGCGCAAATCGCGCTCAACCGCGCGGCGCATTTCGCGGCGATTGCGTAGCGTATCGTCGAACAAATAATAGCGGTTCCGGCCGGCGTTCTTGGCGGCGTACAGCGCCTCGTCCGCATAGGTCAGCATTTCGGCAATGTCGAAATCCTGCGTCACGTGAATGCCGATACTGGCGCCGATGCGGCCGGCATCGAAGGCGGCGAAAGGCGCCTCGATCGCGGTGATCAGTCCGCTTGCCAAAGCAGTAGGTGCGCCGGCGGCGGCGGCCAGTTGATAAAACACCGCAAACTCATCGCCACCGATCCGGGCGATCGTGAATGCATCGCTCAACGCCGCGCGCATGCGGCTTGCCACTTCAATCAGAACCTGATCGCCGGCCTTGTGGCCGAACAGGTCGTTGACCGATTTGAAGCCGTCCAGGTCCAGAACCATCAGGCAAAACGGCAATTGGCAACCGGCCGCCCGGGCGCTCGCTTCCTGCATGAAGCCGGCGCGGTTCAAAAGGTCGGTCAGTTCGTCATGGGTGGCCCTGAAGCGCATCTGCTGGGCAACCGCGATCGACTGGGCATTGGCTTCCCGCAACGATTGGGCAAGCGTGGTGGCGGCGTTCTTCAGCCGGCTTGATTCGCGAAAGGCAGCCTGGCTCTCACGGGCAATCTGCATCAGCCCGGCCAGATACAGCACCACGACCACGGCCAGCCAGTACCGATCGAAGCTGCAGGAAACGAAGACCAGGCATAACACAATCGCGGCCAGCGGCGGGATAATGAAGCAGATCGCGCTACGGGCATAGGCAGCGTTGTTGGCGACATTGCCCGCGGTAATGCCGGCGACCAGTGTCAGGTAGAATATCGAGCTTGGTTCCGTATAGAAGTTGCAGAGCAGTGGGATCAGCGCCCAAACCGCGCCCAGGGCCGAGGCGGTAATCCAGGAGAGGCGCAGATGGCGTTGCACGGTCCACGCCGCAAAAACACCATGCCGGCGGGATGCGGCACTCGGGATGAGGTTTGGGAGGACCCGCAGAATATTGATCAATCCGGAGAGCGCAAACCAGGCGATGCCCCTGGCGCCGTGCCCGGCGTGAACGGCGATGATCGTGATAATGGCGCCCAGGACAAAGTGAACCGGAATCGCGATCATGTTGGAGCGCTGGACCGCGGCCAGTTGATCCTTGCGGATCAACTGCTTCAGCAGCGCCTCGTCCGGCGGCTCCATAGGTTCCAGCACAGCCATCGCCCGTTTTACATGCCTTTGAATTTTGAGAATTTTTCGCCCTGCAATCAGAAGGCAGAAGGGCTTACAATGTCAATCAGAAGTTGGGTTTTGTGGCGCGCCCTGCATCGGCTGACGGCCGGTCGCAAACAGGTCCCGGCGGCCAGGCGCCATGGGCTTGCTTTCCACGGCCAAATCGATGATCGCCGCGACACCTGGCCCAACCTGCGGTTTACTCCCGCCGGTTGCGCAGGTTAATGCACGTACATGAAGCTGTTATCCACGCGCATCGACTGGGGGCCGGGCCGCACGGCGATGCTTGGGGCAGCGGCCGCTTTGGTGTGCCTTGGCAGCGCCTTCGCCTTCATCCCCTTGGCGCCGAGTTTTCCAGAAGCCACGCTCGATAGCGGCTGGGGATATGCGATCAACGCGGCGATGGCGAAAGGCTTGGTCCTCGGACGGGATGTGGTGTTCACCTTCGGTCCTTATGCCGATCTTTATAGCACCCAATACAGTCCGGCGGGGGATTTGCGGATGCTGGCCGGCGGCGCGCTGCTGGCCGCCGCTTTTGCCGCCGGGCTGCTCTGCCTGGCGCGCCGCGGGCCGGTTCGGACCAGTACGCGCGGCCGCGCGATGCTGGCGAGTGTCGGCTTTGCCTTATATTTGCCCTTAGCCTGGCATGATGCGCAGCTTTTTGCGTTGCCTTTGGTGCTGCTGCTGCTGAGCTTTCGCACCGCTTTGCCGGCGCGGCACCCCGGGCATATCGGCCTGGATGCGCCGGTCCGGCTGGCGCTGGCGCTGCTCACCGCGGCGCTGGCCTTGCTGCCCCTCATCAAAGGCACGCTGGTGATCGCCTCGGCGCTGGCAATGGGGTTGAGTTGCCTGATTTTGGCGCTGGGGAATGCGCCTATGCTGGCCGTGGCGGGGGCGGCCATTTACGCGGCGGCGCTGCCGCTGTTCTGGGTCTTGTCTCCACAGCCTTTAAGCGCCTTGCCGGGGTTCTTCATCGCCCAGTTGCCGATTATCAGCGGCTATACGAGCGCCATGATTTTGGCTGGGCCACGCTGGCAGGCACCGTTTTACATCTTCTGCTGCCTCTGCATCGGGCTGCTGCATCGGCGGTATCTGATCGCGACCGGCCGTGCCGGCGGCATTCTGCTGCTCGGCTGCGCCTTGCTGCTTTTCCTCGCCTTCAAGGAGGCATTTGTCCGGCAGGATCTGCATGCGCTTACCGCCGCGGAAATGCTGGCGATTATCGGCTGGGGCGGGCTGCTGCTCGGCAGAAATGATTTTTGGCCCGGCCTGGCGCTGGCCATCGGGTTGACCGGCTGGGTGTTGATCGAATTCCCGATGGCCGGCGCGCCGAGCGTCAGCGAGACCTATTCCGGCCCCGTTGCAGGCCTGGTCACGCGGCTGTTCCACCCGCAGGACATGCAGCGCGACTATGAAAACAGCCTGGCCTCGATCCGCGCCGTCTCGCTATTGCCCCCGCTGTCCGGCACCACCGATATTTATTCCTTTGGCCAATCCGCCTTGCTGGCTTCCGGCCTGGACTGGGACCCGCGGCCGGTGCTGCAAAGCTATTCCGCCTACACCCCGGCCTTGCTGCGCGCGGACGCCGCCCATCTCACCGGCCCCGCGGCGCCGCAGAATATCCTCTATGCGGTGCAGCCGCTGGATGCCAAGCTGCCCGCTTTGGATGATGGGGCAAGCTGGCCGCTGCTGCTTTCGGCCTATCAATTTGCCGGATTTGCCGGCCGTGCCACGACGCAATTCGATGGCGATGGCGGCATCGTTGCCATTCTAAAACGCCGGAGCGTGCCCAACCCTTTCAACCTGCAGCCGATTATGAGCGGAATGATCCAGCTGGGCGCTACCGTGAACTTGCCGGCGTCCCCCGGCCTGGTTTGGGCCGAGGTGTCGTTGAAACCCAGCCTCGCTGGCAAACTGCTGACTTTGCTGTATAAGCCGCCCGGATTGATGATCGGTTATATGCTCAAAGACGGAAAAAGCCTCGGCTACCGCTATTTCGCCGGCGGCGGCGAGACCGGATTTCTGGTTGCACCCGTGGTGCGGAACACCCAGGATTTCGGCGACCTCAGCGCGGCAATGCCAGCCGGCTTGCCGCGCGGCACACCCTACCCACGGAGCTTCACGATAAAACCCATCGGCAATTCTTGGACATCCTGGGCCTGGCAGCACAATTATCGTCTGCGCCTGTTCACCTTGCAGATGACGTCCGGCTGAGATGCTGGACAGCCTTGCCACCGCCAGCCTGCCGCTGGTCGTCGATCTCGACGGCACCTTGCTGCTGGGCGACGTGCTGCATGAGCAGATCATGCTGGGCTTGTTCAGCAATCCGCTGGTCTTGCTGCGCTGCCTGTTCGCCCTCCGCCACGGCCGTGTCGCCTTCAAATCCGCCTTAGCCGCCGCCTTCCCGATGCCGGTCGCCGCTTTGCCCCTGCGGGTAAAACTGCTCGACTGGCTGCGGCAGAACCGCGCGGTCGGGCGGGAGTTGCATCTTTGCACCGCCAGCCGTCAGGAAATCGCCGACCAGGTCGCCGCCGAGCTGGGGATCTTCAGCAGCGCTTCCGGCAGCCGGCAGATCAATCTCAAAGGCGAGGCCAAGGCCGAATTTTTGGTGCGGACCTTCCCGGATGGCTTTGTCTACGCCGGCGACAGCCGGGCCGACCTCGCGGTCTGGCGGCGCGCCAGCGGCGTGGTTCTGGCCGGCGCCAGCACCGCCGTCGCGCACGCCGCCCGGGCCATGGGCAAGCCGGTGGAAGCCAGTTTCCCGCCGGAAAGCTACGGCATAAGGGACTGGTTTACGGCGCTCCGGCTGCATCACTGGCCGAAAAACGCGCTGGTGTTTCTACCGCTGATCCTGGCGCATCAATGGTATGATGCGCCGGCCGCCTTACGCACGCTGCTCGGTTTCATGGCGCTGGTGCTGCTGATCTCCTGCACCTATCTGATCAACGACCTGGCGGACCTCGCCGCCGACCGCGCGCATTGGTCGAAATGCCATCGCTCGCTCGCGGCCGGGCGCATTTCCATTCGCAGCGCTTTCGGTTTTGCAGTCGCCGGCATCATCTTGGCGATGACCGGCGGTTTCATCATCTCGCCCGCCGCCGCCATCGCGTTTGCCGCCTATCTGGTCACCACTTTGGCGTATTCCTTCCGCCTGAAACAAATCCCGCTGCTCGACACATTCATCATCGCCTTCCTGTTCACGCTGCGGCTGGTTATCGGTACCGCCTTGGCCGGGGTGTATTATTCGGAATGGCTGCTGGCGTTCTCGATGACCTTCTTCTTCTCGCTGGCAATGGCCAAACGGCATGGGGAGATTTTGCGGGCAATCTCCAAGGGCTTGAGTACGGCGCGCGGCTACCGGGCCGCTGACACGCTGGTCACCGGCACGCTCGGCATTTCCACCGGCGTCGGCTCCTGCCTGATTATCGCCTTGTTTTTCGCTAATGGTAATTTCCAGCACGCCGTCTACCATCATATCCAGTTTCTCTGGGCCATGCCGCTGTTCATCGGCATCCTGATCGGCCGGGTCTGGCTGCTGGCGCAGCGCGGCGAGATGGAGGATGACCCGGTGAGTTTTGTGCTGCGCGACAAGGCTTTGCTCTGCCTCGGCGCGTTCACCTTTCTGGTGTTTTTGCTGGCTTTATGACCGCAAGCCTCTTTCATGCGGATACGGGATTAGCCTCCTGGGGGAGGGTGCTGCGGCCCGTCCATCACGCCGGCCATCCGGCGCAGTTGGCGGAACTGCCGGCCTATCTGCGGCAAGCCGCAAGCTTCGCGCATGGCGTGCTCGGCATCGGGCTCGGCCGCTCCTACGGCGATTCCGGGCTCAATCCGGATGGCGGCGCCATCGTCACCAAAGCCCTGGACCGGCTGATCGCCTTCGATCCGGCAACCGGGCGGGTGCGCGCACAGGCCGGTATTACACTGTCCGCTTTGCTCGAATTTCTGGTGCCGCGCGGGTTTTTTCTTCCCGTCACGCCAGGCACGCGGTTTGTGACCTTGGGCGGCGCCATCGCCAATGATGTGCACGGCAAGAACCACCATGCCGCCGGAACCTTTGGCGCCTGGGTGCGCGGCATCGGGCTGTTGCGCGCCGACGGCACGCCGCACGAACTGCGCCCCGGCGACAAACTGTTCGAGGCGACGATCGGCGGGCTGGGGCTGACCGGGCTTATCGCCTGGGCCGAATTTCAGGCGATTCCGATACAAAGCCGTTTGATGGAAACCGAAACGATTGCCTTCTCGAAGCTCGATGAATTTTTCGATGTCTCGGCCGAGAGCGAGGCCGATTTTCCCTATGGCGTCGCCTGGATCGACTGCATGGCGGCGCAGGGGCGCGGCCTGTTCTCGCGGGCGCGGCACGCGCAAACCGGCGGCCTGCAGGCAAAGCGATTTGCACCGAAATTGAACCTGCCGGTCCCCGCCCCCGGATTTGTGCTGAACCGCTTCAGCATTACCGCCTTCAACGATGTCTATTTCCGGCGCGGCGCCCGGCAAACCGGGATGCGAATTTCGGATTTCGGGCCGTTCTTTTATCCGCTGGACGCCATCGGCCATGCCAACCTGCTGTACGGCAAAAAGGGCTTCTACCAATATCAAAGCGTGATCCCGCCGGCCAGCGCAAGGGCGGCGACGGCAGAGATGCTCCGGCAGATTTCCAGCGCCGGCCAGGGTTCGTTTTTGGCGGTGCTGAAAAATTTCGGCAGCGTCCCCTCGCCCGGCATGCTCTCCTTCCCGCAGGAAGGCACCTCCCTGGCGCTCGATTTCCCCAATCTCGGGCCGGAGACGCTGAACCTGCTGGCGCGGCTGGATGACGTGGTTCGCGAATCCGGCGGCCGGCTGTATCCGGCCAAGGATGGCAGGATGAGCGAGGCGATGTTCCGCGCCGGCTATCCGCGGCTGGCCGAATTTGCCGCGCATCGCGACCCCGCTTTTGCTTCCGCTTTTTCACGCCGGATGGGAATTTGACCATGGCAACGCTGGCTCGAAAAATACTCATCCTCGGCGCCGGCTCCGCATTGGCGGAGCAGGTAGCGCGGCTGTACGCGGCGGACGGGGCCGAGCTGATGCTGGTGGCCCGGCGCGACGGACCGTTGCAGGCAATTGCCACGGATTTGCGCCTGCGCGGCGCCGCCAGAGTGGAAACCGCCTTGTGCGATTTCGCGGCTATACCGGCGTCTGAAGTCGCCGGAACCTTCGCTGCCCTGGTCGCCGGTCTGGGCGGCGCCGATCATGTGCTGATCGCCTACGGCGTGCTCGGCGAGCAGGCGGCGGAGGCGCAGGACCTGCGCCTGGCCGCCGCCGCATTGCAGGTCAATTTTTGCTCCGCCGCGCTATGGGCGCTGGCGGCGGCCAACCATTTGCAGGCCCATAACAGCGGCGTGCTGATGGTGATCGGCTCGGTCGCCGGCGACCGCGGCCGGCAGAGCAATTATATCTATGGTGCTGCCAAAGCCGGGCTGGCGGCATTGATGCAGGGCATCGCGCATCGCTTCGGACCGAACGGCCCGCGCGCGATTTTGATCAAACCCGGCCCGATCGATACGCCGATGACCGCGCATATGAAAAAGGGCGGACCGATGTGGG
>Ga0116226_10003794_pt1 | contig 13335 bp, 11 predicted proteins | sample S1TSphfallax_FD_89692 | JGI IMG/M metagenome (GOLD analysis project Ga0116226, IMG submission 89692) | Host-associated microbial communities from peat moss isolated from Minnesota, USA - S1T2_Fa - Sphagnum fallax MG | ecosystem: Host-associated > Plants > Peat moss > Unclassified | place: USA...
CAGCGTATTGATCGAGTGCTGCAATTTCCGCTGCATCCAGATGCTTGCCGCACCACGCACCCAGCATCACTGCTGCACGCAGCAAGGCACCGGTTTTCATCCTGTGCATCTGTTCGAGCTGCTCGCGATTCAACGCGATGCCGACGCTGGCCAGATCAATCGCCTGTCCTCCACACATGCCAACCGAACCGGATACATATGCCAGCAAACGCAGCATCGCCAATTGGCGTTCTGCATCGACCGCATTGCCTTCGGACAGCACCAGAAACGCTTGCGATTGCAACGCATCGCCAACCAGCAGCGCGGTGGCTTCATCGTATTTCTTGTGTACGGTCGGCTTACCGCGACGCAATGCGTCGTCGTCCATGCAGGGCATGTCGTCATGCACCAGTGAATACGCGTGGATCATTTCCACTGCCGCACCGGCGCGCGCCAAGGCATTGGCATCAGCACCGAACAATTCACCTGCAGCGAACACCAGCAGTGGTCGCACGCGCTTGCCGCCATCCAATGTGGCGTAGCGCATCGCTTCATGCAGACGCGCAGGTGTTTCAGTCTCGGCAGGCAGGAAAGCGGCCAATGCCAGCTCCATATCCTGCTGCACGGTTTTCATCCATTGCGCAAAAGCGATCATGCTTCGGCCTCGCCTGCATTTGCCTCAAAAGGCTTCAACATTTCACCTTCCAACATCTTGATTTGACTATCGACCTTATCGAGTTGCGATACGCAATATTTAACCAATTCCGAACCACGTTTGTAGGCGGTAATCGACGCTTCCAATGCCAATTCCCCACCCTCCATTTGCGAGACCAATTGTTGCAATTCCGCCATCGCTTCTTCAAACGAGGCAGGCATTTCCGCAGAGGCAGGTTTCTTTGGCATAAGCACAATTATGAGAGTTTAGCCCGTTATTTTAGATCAAACCATCTTAAGCGTTCCAGCTAACGCGGTTTGTTCCTCATATGCACAGAGACAGATTGACAACAAACCGTGTATTTCACAGCAAAAGTTGTCATAAAAGGCAGGAAATCCGCGATTTACAAAAAAGCGCAGCATGCGGGGTGCGCTTTTTCAAAATTAGCTATATTATTTTTCTTCATACGGCGTAAGGCCATATGCGTTTTTGAAGGGCCTCGCTTTAGCCCTAGCGGAAGATCAAAAAACGCGGTATAATTCTTAGTTCTGTCCAAAATTTCCTTTTCATCTCGTTTGAAACCAGGTTTTTGCGGATTCTTTCTCTCTTAGGTTGGTGCAAATTAATTTGGGGGTGGGGATGTCCGATCTGGCTACTATTGCCAATCATCTTGCGCGCTCCAACGCGCAGCTTCCGGTGAGCGTCTATTTCGACGAATCACTGATGCAGCAGGAAATCCAGCAGCTTTTTCGTCAAGGCCCACGTTACGTCGGGCATGAACTGATGGTGCCGAATGTCGGCGACTTTGCTACGTTAGCGTCGGAAAACGAAGGTCGTATGCTCGTGCGTAACCCGCAGGGCATCGAGTTGCTGTCGAACGTCTGTCGTCATCGACAGGCGAAGATGTTCAATGGCCGCGGCAATTCCAACAACATCGTCTGCCCGCTACATCGCTGGACTTACGACTTGAAAGGCGAGCTGATTGGCGCGCCGCATTTTGAATCGACGCCTTGCCTGAACCTGTCACAAACGCCGCTGCAAAACTGGAATGGCTTGCTGTTCGAGCGCAATCAATTCGATGTCGTCGCGGCGATGTCGAAGTTGGGTGTGACGAAGGATTTGAACTTCGACGGCTATATGCTCGATCACGTCGAAGTGCATCAGTGCGACTACAACTGGAAGACTTTCATCGAAGTCTATCTGGAAGACTATCACGTCGAGCCCTTCCATCCGGGCCTCGGGAGCTTCGTGTCGTGCGAGGACTTGCGCTGGGAATTCGGCGAGAACTACAGCGTGCAAACGGTTGGCGTCAATCACGCGCTGAAGAAGTCCGGCTCTGCAACTTACAAGAAATGGCAGGAGCAGGTGCTGAAGTTCCGCAACGGCGAACCGCCGCCGTATGGCGCGATCTGGCTGACGCTGTATCCGAACATCATGGTCGAATGGTATCCGCACGTGCTGGTGGTATCGACCCTGCATCCAAATGGCCCGCAGAAGACGACCAACGTCGTCGAGTTCTACTACCCGGAAGAGATCGTGCTGTTCGAGCGCGAATTCGTGGAAGCAGAACGCGCGGCGTATATGGAAACCTGCGTGGAAGACGATGAAATCGCCCTGCGCATGGACGCCGGACGTCGCATCCTGATGGATCGTGGCGTCAGTGAAGTCGGCCCTTACCAGTCGCCGATGGAAGACGGCATGCAGCATTTCCACGAGTGGTACCGCAGGCAAATCCCAATCGCGGGATAATAGCGCCTCACGGGCGGGGAATCCTTCCCCGCCATTTCTTTTCGGTAGTTTATGCAATCACTCTGGATGCTGGTCGCCAGCTTTCTGTTTGCCCTCATGGGCGCTTGCGTCAAGCTGGCGTCGCAGTATTACTCCACGTCTGAAATCATCATGTATCGCGGCGCGATTGGGGTGCTGTTCCTGGCGTTGATGGTCAAGCTGCGTGGCGGCACTTTGAAAACCACGATGCCATGGCTGCACTTCCGACGCGGCGTCATCGGCGTCACGGCATTGTGGCTCTGGTTTTATTCGATAGGCTCACTCCCCCTGGCGACCGGCACGACGCTCAACTACATGTCGCCGATCTGGATGGCAGCTATGCTGTTCGCCAGCAGTTGGTGGCATGGCAAAAGCCGCTTTGAATGGGGCCTGGCTGGCACCATCTTGTTGAGTTTCGCTGGCGTCGCGCTATTGCTAAGGCCGTCGTTCCAAGCCGATCTGTGGTTCCCGGCGCTGGTTGGCTTGTTTTCGGGTATGTTATCGGCACTCGCTTATCTGCAAGTGCGCCACCTCGGCCATCTCGGTGAACCAGAGTACCGCGTTGTCTTTTATTTTTCCGCGACCAGTGCGCTCGCAGGCTTGACCTCTGGGCTGATCGCCCCGCATTTCGGCGGTGAAACGCTGCATAGCCCCATCAATCACAGTGCCAAGGGCTTGATGCTGCTGTTCGCCGTCGGCATATGTGCAACGCTCGCACAAATGGCGATGACGCGCGCCTATCGCCTCGGCAAGCCGCTAGTTACTGCCAACCTGCAATACACCGGGATCGTGTTTTCGACGTTTTGGGGTATGCTGCTCTGGAACGACAAATTGAGCTGGGTCGCCTGGTCGGGCATCGCCATCATTCTGATCAGCGGCATCGTCTCGACCATTTATAATAGCCGTAACGCACGGACGCCGGTCGCCGATCAAGTGGAAGGCGAAGACGTCGATCCGATTGCTGCCGAAATGTAGTACTCCCCTACCATCAGGAGCACAGCATCATGTTGCATACCACTCTGATCAGCGCCACCGAACTGGCGCAAAACCTGAATAATCCGAACTGGATCGTGCTCGACTGCCGCCACGACCTGACCAATCCCAACGCCGGACGCGACGCCTATGCCGCAGGTCATATCCCGGGCGCGCAATTCGTACACCTGGATGAGGACTTGTCCGATAAAAATCCTGGCCCGAATGGCGAATTCCGCGGTCGTCATCCGCTGCCTGAGCGTGAGCAATTTGTCGCCATGCTGCGTCGTCTCGGCATCGACAAGACGACGCAAGTTGTCGTCTATGACGGACAAGACGGCATGTATGCAGCACGCATGTGGTGGATGCTGCGCTGGGTCGGGCATCAGCAAGTTGCCGTGCTCGATGGCGGTATCGGCAGCTGGAGTGCTGCCGGTCAACCACTCTCAACCGATTCCGTGACGAAAGCCCCCGGCACGATCAACGCTGCGGCATCGTTGGTAACGACCGTCAATGCGGCTGAATTGCTGACCAATGTTTCACAACCAACGCGCCTCGTCGTCGATGCGCGTGCGCCTGATCGCTTCCGTGGTGAGAATGAAACGCTAGACCCTGTCGGCGGCCATATTCCCGGCGCGAAGAATCGCTTCTTCAAGGATAACCTGCAAGCCGACGGCAAGTTCAAGCCTGCCGAGCAATTACGCGCAGAATTTGGCGCAATTATTGAAGATGCCGAGAAGAGCGTGATGCAATGCGGCTCCGGTGTGACTGCCTGCCATAACCTGCTGGCGCTGGAAGTGGCTGGCTTACCGGGTGCCGCCTTGTATCCGGGATCATGGAGCGAGTGGTGTGCTGATCCAGGGCGGCCTATCGCTACCGGCAGCTAAGCCTGTAAATCAATGGTCGTGGCCGGTCAGGAATAGAACGACGGCCACGCCTACCGCAATCAGGATCACTTGCGGTATCGTTTCGCGCATCGTCGCACGTCTTTGCATCTGTGGCATCAGGTCGCTGACAGCAATATAGATAAAGCCTGACGATGCAACCACCAGCACATACGGTATCCAGTTGCTGGCTTTTTCCAAGGTCGCATAACCGAGCAAGCCGCCACCGATTGCCATCAGGCTGCAAATCAGGTTGTACAGATACGCGCGCTTGCGGCTGAAACCCGCGTTCAACAACACGATGAAGTCGCCAATCTCCTGCGGGATTTCATGCGCGATGATCGCCAGCCCCGTGACCAAACCAAGGTTAGGATTGGCAAGAAACGCTGCGGCAATCAGGATGCCATCGGTGAAATTGTGCAAACCATCACCAACCAGAATCATCCAGCCAGCCTTGCCTGCTTCATGCGCGTCATGACCGTGGGCGTGCGAATGCCCATCGCCTTCGTGATGATGCGAATGACGCAGGATCGCCAGCTTCTCCAATAAGAAGAATGCCAGCAAGCCACCGAGCAAGGTCGCAAACAATGCGCGCGTATCGGCCTTGGACTCGAAAGCCTCCGGCAATGCGTGCAGCAGCGAGGTTGACAACAAAATGCCGACCGACAGGCTCACCATGCGCTCGACCATTTTCGATAGCAGCGCGAACGAAAACACCGCTGCCGCCGAAATGCTGACGACACCGGCTATCGTAGTAGCAAGCAGAATGGAAACCAGTGTGGAATTGATAACAGCCTCAGCCAGATTTCAGGGAAGTGGCAAATTAGAACATAGCTGCGATTTTTTTTCAGAAATCAGGCACTGGTTTCAACTGACGCCGTGCTGCTTGAACCAGGCAAGGCAACGCTGCCAACCATCCTTTGCATCTGCTTCGACGTAGCTTGGGCGATAATCGGCATTGAAAGCATGCCCGGAATTCGGATAAACCACGAATTGCGACGGACTCGTCCCTTTCGCCAACGCCGCCTTCATCTGGTCGATGCTGGCTTGCGGAATACCGTCGTCCTTACCGCCGTACAACCCCAACACCGGCACGGTCAAACTCGGCGCGATATCGACTGGATGGCTAGGCGTATTGCTCGTCTTGTCGCCCACCAGCTTGCCATACCAGGCAACACCCGCCTTCACCGACGGATTATGCGCGCAATACAACCAAGTAATGCGCCCGCCCCAACAGAAACCGGTCACCGCAAGCTTATCGAGATTGCCGCCGTTCTTTTTTGCCCATGCCACGCAGGCATCGAGATCGATCATCACTTGCGTATCAGGCACCTTGGAAATGACTTCCTTGATCACCTCTGCAATCGTGCCGTACGAGGATGGGTCACCTTGGCGCACGAACAACTCCGGCGCGAGCGCGAGGTAGCCGAGCTTGGCAAAGCGACGTGCGATATCGGCAATATGCTCGTGCACACCGAAGATTTCCGAGATCACGATCACCACCGGCAGGTTGGTCTTGCCTTCCGGCTGCGCACGATACATCGGCACCTTGGTATCGCCAACGGTCAGCATCACCTCACCTGCCGTCAAGCCTGCTGTATCGGTGCTGATTGTGCTGTTTGCCGTGATCGGCAACACGGCAGCCGCAAAACCGGTTCCAAGCGCCGTTTTCAAAAAGCCACGGCGGTCGCAATCTTCTGAAAAAGACGTTTTCGTGACCAGACTCTCGAAATCCTCTTTCAACTCATCATCCATTACGACCTCCTCGCTCAAGTCAGCTATCGATCAATGCAATATATCAGTGCGCCTCGTCCCAATTCTTGCCGACGCCAACTTCGGCAATCAACGGCACTTTCAGCTCGGCGACGCCCGCCATCAATGCAGGCAACTTTTCTTTGACGACGTCGAGTTCGGTTTCCGGCACTTCCAGCACCAGTTCGTCGTGAACCTGCATCACCATCTTCGATTGCATGTTGTCGTTTTCCAGCCAGCCTTGTACTGCAATCATCGATAACTTGATCAGGTCAGCAGCTGTACCCTGCATCGGCGCATTGATCGCAGCTCGCTCCGCGCCCTGACGACGTGGCCCGTTCGGCGAATTGATTTCAGTCAGCCACAAGCGACGTCCGAATACCGTTTCGACGAAACCGTGTGCTTTCGCCTGCATGCGCGTGTCGTCCATGTATTGACGCACGCCAGAGAAACGCTGGAAGTATTTGTCGATATACATCTGCGCAGCAGAGCGTTCGATACCGAGATTACCCGCCAAGCCGAATGCGCTCATACCGTAAATCAAACCAAAATTGATCACCTTTGCGTAGCGACGCTGTTCGCTACTGACTTCGTCCGGCGCTACGGCAAAGATTTCCGCAGCCGTAGCGCGGTGAATATCGACACCATCAGCAAAGGCGCGCAGCATATTCGCATCTTCCGATACGTGCGCCATGATGCGCAATTCGATTTGCGAATAGTCAGCGGAGACGATCACACTACCCTTCGGCGCAATGAAGGCTTCGCGGATACGACGACCTTCGGCGGTGCGGATCGGGATGTTTTGCAGATTAGGATCGGTCGATGCCAGACGACCAGTAATCGCCACAGCCTGTGCGTAGTTGGTATGCACGCGTCCGGTATCGGCGTTCACCATCTTCGGCAATTTGTCGGTATAAGTCGATTTCAATTTCGACAGGCTGCGGTAATCGAGTAGCACCTTCGGCAACGGATAATCTTCAGCCAGCTTTTGTAGCACTTCTTCATCAGTCGATGGCGAACCGGATGGCGTCTTCTTGACGACGGGCAGCTTCAGCTTCTCGAAGAATATCTCGCCGATCTGCTTCGGCGAATTCAGGTTGAACGGTTGCTCCGCAATCTCGTAGGCTTTGCGCTCCAGCTCCAGCATGCGCAGGCCGAGTTCATGCGATTGTGCATTCAACAGATCAGGATCAATCAACACACCATTACGCTCGATCTTCTGCAACACCGCCGATGTCGGCACTTCGATTTTCTCGTAGACGAACTTCATGCCTTCGGACACTTCCACGCGCGGCAGCATCACATGATGTAGTTGCAGCGTCAGGTCGGCATCTTCGGACGAGTATTCGGCAGCGCGACTGATCTCGACTTGATCGAAACCGATTTGCGATGCGCCTTTGCCGCAGACTTCCTCAAAGCTGATCGATTCGCGATTCATGTGGCGCAAGGCCAAACCGCCCAAGTCATGCGGCTTGTGCGATTCAAACACGTAGGATTCCAGCAGCGTATCGTGCAGGATACCGCGCAACTGGATGCCGTGATTAGCCAAGACGTGCGTATCGTATTTCAGGTTTTGCCCGAGCTTGTGCTTGTTCGGGTCTTCCAGCCATGCCTTCAAGGTTTTCAGCACGACTTCGCGCGACAATTGTTCCGGCGCATCCTGATAACGATGCGCAACCGGAATATAGCAGGCAATACCGGGTTCGCAGCATAGCGACAACCCAACCATTTGCGCGAGCATCGGCTCCAGCGACGTGGTTTCGGTATCGATAGCTGTCAAGGCTGCGCTGTCAATGCGTTGCAGCCACTTCTGCAGTTGCTCCATCGTCAGCACGGTTTCATACTCCACTTTCTCCGGCGCTACCGGATCAGCGAATAACGCTCCCTGTGCAGACTCGGGCGCATCCGCCGATGTTGCAGGCGATGGCGCCAGTGCAGGAGTCCCGCCAAGTTCGCGCAGCCAGGTTTTGAAGCCATTCTTCGTGAAGAATTCCTTTAACGCAGCCTGATCTTCAGGACGCTGCTCCAACGATTCTTCGATTGATTTCATATGTGCAGACAGATCGCAATCGGTCTTCACAGTTACCAGCACACGCGCTTGCGGCAACCAGTCGAGCGTCTCGCGCAGATTGTTGCCGACCGCACCACCAATATCGGCAGCATGGGCAATGATTTCGTCAAGCGAGCCGTATTGCGTCAGCCATTTCACCGCCGTCTTCGGGCCGACCTTGGGAACGCCAGGGACGTTATCGACGGTGTCGCCCATCAATGTCAGATAATCGACGATACGCTCCGGCGGTACGCCAAATTTCGCGACCACGCCGTCACGGTCAAGCTTTTCATTGCTCATCGTGTTGATCAGCGTTACGTGTTCCGTAACCAGTTGTGCCAAGTCCTTATCGCCGGTCGAGATCACAGCTTGCATGCCTTGCGCTTGCGCCTGCACGGCCAGCGTGCCGATCACGTCGTCGGCCTCGATGCCTTCGACCATCAAAATAGGCCAGCCGAGCGCCTTCACGGCTTCGTGTATCGGCTCGATCTGCTTGACCAGGTCTTCCGGCATCGATGGGCGTTGCGCCTTGTATTCAGGATACAGGTCATCTCGGAAAGTTTTACCCTTGGCATCGAACACACAGGCAATATATGCCGCTGGGAAATCATTTCGCAATCGGCGTAACATGTTAATCATGCCGTATATCGCGCCAGTGGGTGCGCCTTGCGTATTACGCAAATCTGGCATTGCATGGAAGGCGCGATAAAGATAACTGGAACCGTCTACAAGCAAAAGGGTCTTATTCATATGAAATCGAACGGAAAAAACGTGCCGCGGTTGCGGCAGGTGGCCGACCTCGAAATAGCGACCTCGAAGAAGGCGCGTGAATCGTGGCAAATGTTCACGATTATGGCAGAGTTTATCGAGTCGGCAGAGCGATTGTCAGAAGTCCGCCCGGCAGTGTCGATTTTCGGCTCTGCACGCATCAAGCAGGATGATCCGTATTATGCGCTATGTATCGATATTGCGCGGCGATTGTCCGATGCCGGTTTCGCAGTCATTTCTGGTGGCGGGCCAGGCATCATGGAGGCTGCGAACAAGGGCGCGTATGAAGGCGCATCGTCGTCAGTCGGATTGAACATCGAACTGCCGCACGAGCAAGGCAGCAATCCATGGCAAAATATTTCACTGAGTTTTCGCCACTTTTTTGCACGCAAGGTGGCCTTCGTCAAATATGCCGATGCGTATGTGGTGCTGCCGGGTGGCTTCGGTACGCTCGATGAATTGACGGAAGTGCTGACACTGATCCAGACCGGCAAATCGCGCCGCATCCCGGTCATTCTGGTTGGCACGACGTTCTGGCGTGGCTTGCTTGACTGGTTCAAGAGCCAGCTCATACACGATGGCATGATCGCAGAAAAAGATCTCGACCTGATGCAATTGATCGATGAACCCGCAAATATTGTCGATGCGATTTTTTCGTTTTACGAGGAACGTGATGTGCCCGTTGCAGAAATCGAGCGACCCACATCCACATTTTTGTAATGCTTGATTTACATCTAAAGCGCCACGATTACGGTTTGCTACAATGAACCTGACACTTACCATTGCCCACTACGAGTCACTATGAAAACTCATACGATATTACCTATCGCTACGCTGACTGCTGCCCTGCTCGCTCCTGTGCTGGTGCATGCGCAGCAATCGACTGATACCACTAAACCAAACACATCGACGCAACAGCAGGCCCCACAGCAATCCCAACAGCCGCAAGATAAAAAGAAGCAAGACCAGCCGCCAAAGTTGGAAAAGCTGGAAGAAGGCGAGCCACCCAGCCTGAAGATCGGCAAGCCCGCGCCACAACAAAAAGTCACCGAAACACGTGACAACACCGGAGTCAAGGAAGTGAAGGTGCAGACTGGCGTCAGCACGTATTACGTGAAACCGGATCAGGAAGTCGGCAACAGCCTGCCAGGGGACGTACAAAGCGTGCACAACCATGGTGCGGAATGGAAGGTGTTTGAATTCGACCTCGGCTCCAAGGGCAAGAAATCCGAAAAGACCGAGGATACTGGCGCAACGCCGCCCAAGAATGGCAATGTGACAGATGAACCACCAAAGCAGTAGGCATTTGACAACATACTGACTATTCAAGCAAAAATGGGCGAATTTCCCCCAATTTTGTTCACCAAAGAAATACAATGCATGGCGCTGCGAGCAGTTTCGACTTGTTCCTTGCAGCGCCTATATCTTCTTTGGTAACTAGCTCTCCCTCACGCTCATGGCAGTTTTCACTTCGGTCAGCGAGGCTGACCTCGATCTTTGGCTTCAACAATTCCCACTAGGCAAACTGGTTTCGTTGAAGGGCATTTCCTCAGGCATTGAAAACAGTAATTTCTTCCTGACGACGGAAACCGGCGAATATGTATTGACCATTTTCGAGGTGCTGACTTTCAAGCAGTTACCTTTCTATCTGCATTTGATGCGTCATCTGGCTGAGCGCAACGTCCTGGTACCTGCGCCGATTGCCAACAAGCAAGGCGAAATCCTGGGCAACCTGCATGGCAAACCCGCAGCTATCGTCACCAAGCTGAATGGCAGTTGCCAGATGGCTCCAAACGCCCACCATTGCGCACAAGTTGGCGCAATGCTGGCCAACATGCATATCGCTGGTCAGGATTACGCGATAGAACAGCCAAACCTGCGTGGTCTCGATTGGGTGCGCGCAACAGCACCGACTGTACAGCCGTTCATGACAACCGAGTTACAGCAATTGCTGCGCGATGAAATCCAGTTTCAGGAAACCTTCGCCCAATCTGCAACCTATCAAAGCCTGCCGCGCGGGCCGATCCACGGCGACCTGTTTCGCAATAACGTGATGTTTGATGGTGATAAGCTCGGCGGTTTCTTCGACTTTTATTTCGCTGGTTGCGATACATGGTTGTTCGATGTCGCCGTCACCATCAACGACTGGTGTATCGACTTGGCCACCGGCGTGCTTGACCTAAACCGTGCTCGCGCAATGCTTGATGCCTACCATGCCGTGCGCCCCTTCACCGACGACGAGCAACAGGCATGGCAAGCGATGTTGCGCGCCAGCGCATTGCGCTTCTGGCTTTCGCGCCTTTATGATTTCCATCTGCCACGAGAAGCGGAAATGCTGACGCCGCATGACCCTACGCATTTCGAGCGTATCTTGCGTGAGCGCATCGCGCATCCTGTACTGCCGTTACGTATTATCAAAGGAAACAATTGATGGGCCGCATACCCGCCGCCGCTGGATGGTTCTGGATCAAGCGAGGCTTCGCGCTATTCCGCCGTCAGCCAGCGGAATTATCGACACTGTTCATGTTGACATGGTGCATCAAGCTGACGCTCTCAATCGTGATCCCCATACTTGGTGCGATCGCTGCTTTTTTTATTCTCTTGCCTGCGTTCTCGCAAGTCTTCATGGTCGCTTGCAACGATATCGAGCGCGATCAACGTGTATTGCCGCGTGTGCTGATGGATGTATTTCGCGCACCTTCGTTGAAGCGTTTAGCAGCTCTTGGCAGTTTCTACCTGCTCGCTTTTCTGGTGGCGGGTCTGATTACAACGATGATCGATAGTGGCAGTCTCCTGCAACTGTTCCATGACCACGCGAATGACCCCAACTCCATCGCCACGATGGCGCCGGATTCACCGGAAGAGAGTCAGCTGGCACGCTCGATGTTCATCTGGACAGCGTCCTATCAGTTGCTGACTTTGCCGCTGTGGTTTGCAGGCCCGCTGATTGCATGGCGCGACATGTCCGTAGGTAAAGCGCTGTTCTTCAGCTTCTTTTCCGTCCTGCGCTCGCTCAAAGCATTCATCATCTATGCGATGGGATTGTTCGTTATGGTGACCACCGCTTGCATGGCCATGGATTTCATCCTGGCGATCCTGCAAGTCAACAGCATCAACATCGCCTTGCTGGCCATGATGCTGATCAGCATGTTATTCAGCATCATCAACTCCTGCGCCAGCTACGCAAGCTATATGCAAGTACTCGGCACACAAGAGCCATCCGCAGAATGAAAACTGGCTGGGGCAAATGATGCGCCAGCCAGTTCCAATCAACGACTCAACAAACTTCAGTGCGAACGTTCGAGCTTGGCGACTGACAAGTCAAGCAGCTTCATGCCTTGCCGACCGAAGTTGATATGCGCACGTGCGTTGGTACCGCTGCCTTCGATATTGACGATCACCCCTTCGCCAAATTTTGCGTGCGTGACGTTTTCGCCAATGCGCCAACCGCTATCACGCTTGGAAAATCCCTGCGCGATGGTATTCGCGCCGGTTTCCGGGTTATCGTCCCAGGCGGATTTGGCATTACCAAACCAGTGATGCTGGATTTTCGGCGATAGCCACTTCACAGACTCTTCCGGCAACTCCTCCAGGAAGCGCGATTTCATGTTGTACCGCGTCTGACCATGCAACATCCGCGTTTGCGAGTAGGTGATGTACAAGCGACGCTTGGCACGGGTGATCGCCACATACATCAGGCGGCGCTCTTCTTCGATGCCGCCATCTTCCTTCGCGCTGTTTTCGTGCGGGAACAGGCCCTCTTCCAGGCCGGTGATAAACACCGCATCGAATTCCAATCCCTTGGCCGAATGCACAGTCATCAATTGCAATGCTTCCTGTCCGGCGTCGGCCTGGTTGTCCCCCGCCTCCAACGATGCATGTGACAGGAAGGCAGATAGCGGCGACATCACTGTCGGCAAGGGCGCATCGGCATCCAACACTTCGACACCATCTGCAACGGTCAATGCCTCGCCAGCGACAGCCTGGCTCTTCGGCCCGAGGAAGGCTGGCGCATCATGGCCAAATCCCTCCTCCGACACGAACAGGGTGGCAGCATTCACCAACTGTTCCAAGTTCTCGATACGATCTGCGCCATCCTTATCTGTGCGATAGTGCGCCATCAAGGTGCTGGTCTCAATCACGATCTTGACCATTTCCGGCAAGGGCAATTGCTGCGTCTCGAAGCGCACGCCTTCAATCATCTTGACGAATCCGCCCAGCGACGTACCCGCCTTACCGGCCACATAAGGCACGGCGGCGTAGAGCGAAATGCCGTACTGCTTGGCGGCTTCCTGCAATTGCTCTATCGATCTTGCACCAATACCGCGTGCAGGGAAATTCACCACGCGCAGGAAGGCAGAATCGTTATGCGGGTTGTCCATCAATTGCAGATAAGCGATGGCATGCTTGATTTCGGCACGCTCGAAGAAACGTTGCCCGCCATAGACCCGATACGGTATTCCTGCAGTGAAGAGCGCATGTTCGATCACGCGCGATTGTGCATTGGA
>Ga0116226_10003795_pt1 | contig 13335 bp, 11 predicted proteins | sample S1TSphfallax_FD_89692 | JGI IMG/M metagenome (GOLD analysis project Ga0116226, IMG submission 89692) | Host-associated microbial communities from peat moss isolated from Minnesota, USA - S1T2_Fa - Sphagnum fallax MG | ecosystem: Host-associated > Plants > Peat moss > Unclassified | place: USA...
AATATTTTGGACAACCAAAGACTTTCATTTGAGTTTATGGTCTTGCAATAGTTTATGTGGAAGTGTTTTGGATAGTCAAGGACTTTCATTTGAGTTTATGGACTTAAAGTAGTTTATGTGACATTATTTTGGACAATCAAGGACTTTCATTTGAAGTTATGGACTTTTAGTAATCTATGTGGTAATATTTTGTGTTACCAAGGACTTTCATCTTGGTTAATGAACTTATAATAGTCTACGTGTAATATTTTGGACAATCAGGATTTTCATTTTAGTTTATGGATTTCAATACTATGTGTGGTAATATTTTGAATGTAATCAAGGTCTTTCATTTGATTTATTAACTTGTAACAATCTATGTGATAATGTTTACACAATTAAAGAGTTTCATTTGGATTTATGGACTTGCAACATTCTATGTAACTTTGTGGAAATCAAAGACTATATTTTGATATGGAATTTTACGAATTTATGTAATTTTCTAGCCTTCCAAGGTTTTTCATTTGAGTTTACCCTCTTCCAACTCTATGTGGTTATTATGCACAAACATATGTGATTCTATGATTTGACACATGGATGGCTTAATGGTATTGAATACTTTGTATTAAGTATATGGACTGACAATGTTTGATGGATGCATGTGGTGGAAGGAAAAAATGTTTAAATCCAATGGATAATGATCTTGGTAATGTTTTTGGACCATGAAAACAACTTTGGTAAAATATTATTTTGGAAATATTTGGAACTATCATGGACTTTAGCATCGTGGGCTAATAGTGCACTATGTTTTTGAATTTTCAAATGGAGTTGTACTTCAAATTTCTAAAGGCACATCTTGAAATTATCATTGGGAAAAGGTCATTTGATGCACATCCCTTCTTTGTGAAAAATGAAGGAGCATAATGTTTATTGTTGTATCTACCATTTGGAAATGAATGAACTATGGATTGGTCTAAACAACATGTGCATCAAATCAAATATTCATTTAGATTGTAGCTACAATGGTGAAGAGGTCTATCAATCCACCAACTTGGACTCCTATGTTTGTGTTGGTAGTATGGCCACATACCCTGGCCTTAACACTCTATGGGAATCAGTGGTCTACCCTTGTCAAAAAAATTCAAAGTGGCATGCAAGAGAGTGTTTATTAGGAGTGTGAAAATTGTGGAGTAGAGAATCTCCCAATCTATCCAATTCAAAAAGATGCCTTGTCAAATAGTTCAATTTCTTGGAAACATTTTTCTTTAAAAAAAGATAATAACCAAGAAAAGAGAGGAAAAAAAGAAGCTAAAACTTGTCTTCAAGTCTACGTCTTCCATTGAATTCATTGATTATTTGAAACCAAAGCTTCAATACTTTGTACATCACAACTTTGTATCATGTTGGCAAAACCGACAATTTAGAGAATGTCTAAAACATTTCCTTACTAACATAATTGTTTTAGTAGTTAACTTTGCTAAAAACTACAACTTTGAAGTCCAAAATGAAGTGCAAAGAATGCACTAACATAACTATCAAGTGACAATTTTGGTGTAGATTACTTGGTAGCAAAATCCAAATCCAAACTGGAATGATGAATATTCTCATGTACTCATGAAGTACCACTTCTATATTTCAAATGATAAGTTTCATGATAACTACTTTGTTTAACATTGCTTGCTATTATGTTGGCAAAGTGTGTTGGATAGTGGCTTTTAGCCTATTTGATAATGGATGTGGTCATATGGGTGTTCTTCTCAATTTAAGAGCAAAATCCCATGTTATTTTGTTAGTCAATACCCACATTTGGAAGGTGGTTGTACAATGTTTTGAAGTTTTTTTGGCACTTGCCATGGCAAAAGGCCCCATGATGGGGTAGATGAAGTTTTGAAGAGATTCATTAAACACATGCAACTAGATCCAAATGGCCCAAAACTACACAATGTTGAAGACGTCATCAATATCTTATAAAAACATTTATCCTCTAGACCAGAAACTTTATATTCTAAAGTGAGGATCGAAGTAACCTGTGTTTTTTGGCATGTGAAGACTTCAGATGTTAATCACTAAACCAAGTATACTTGTGATTCCATTAAAGGGTGTCAAGATTTGCATTCAGTCAAATCTGTTGGTGTTGGCAATGTGAACAAATTGTTCAAAAAAACCTTGCTTGGATTCAAATTACACAAAGTGTGTAAATTTGGCATGGCCAGGAACTTGGGATGTAGAAGTCTTGATTCCAAATACTTATGGGTATGTGTGATATGCCATTGAGGTTGTTGCAATTGAAGATGAATGGGATCAATTTGGTGAATACTTGGTTGATTGCTTAGAACTTGTTGATCATTTTGTTGTAAATGTAGAAGAAGGCAACATCAAAGGTGTGGAATTCTATTTTATTTTTTGTACACAAATTGTACATATTGTGGAAAAGGATTTCACATGTCAATGGGGAATTGCATTCAATGAAGGTGATGTAGCTATTGGGTGAAAGCACACTATGGTGGACCAAAAGCAACAAATGTGGTGTTCATAATTAGTCATTTTCATAGTGTAAAATTGGAATCATTATTTCAAAATCGCAAACATCCCCCCCTAAAACTAAGAATTTGTGGATTTCAAAAAAGGTCTCCTTCAGAAATCCTACATATTATTTATATTTTAAAATCTAATTAAAAATTCATCAATGTGTGGATTTCAAGGATTAAATTCAACAATTAAATCATAGAATTTCATATTTTTTCAAACATTCATTTTTTATGAATTAATCCATTTTAAATCTACATTCATGATACCATTCCACCAAAAAAAAAAGGCATGTATTGGTATAGTTCATGATGCATTTTTTAGTCCATAACATAAATTATGGATTGTGACAACGCAGTTGCCCTAACTTAGAAAGTCCACTTTGAGTTCATAATATCATTATTTGTCATTCTATTTTTACAATTTTTTCACTTGTACCCTACTATTAAAAAATGAGTCCTTCCCAACATTTGATCATAATTTCAAAGTTGTGTAGGCCTAAAACTTAACACCCCCCTTGTGAAAATTGCAGTGTGACACCAAAAATTGGATTGTTTAGTGTGCTTTCACCCTATTGGAGGGAAGTACTACCAAAAATGGGGTGCAAGTGAAGGTAGTTATTTTTTTTCGAATTTTTTTAAACAATTTTTATGCATGTGGCACATATTAGAGCCATTAAATTCCTAATACTTCCATTTGATCATAGGGTGTAAGGTAATGTCCTATCTATACCTTATCTGATTATTCTCTGGTTAGTATTAGGCAAACTATAGATGCTTTTTATTTTGATTATGATTGAAGAATCTAAATAAAGAATTTTGGGTTTTCACCACACACCAAATGAGTATTGCCACTTCCTTCCAATGTTTTCAATTTTTGGATGTAAGTATGTAAATTCTAATCAAGTTGTGGACCATAAACAATATGGCATGTGAAACAATGAATGCATTATAGAATAGCCAAAATATTTTGCAATTGTTGTTTTGTGTATTACATATGTGTTTATAAAAAGGATTTGACCTTGAAGCCAAATGCATAGATTTAATCAAGCTGGTGCTGCTTTTTAGATGGTCAAGCTCAATTGAATGTTTGTGGTTTTATTTAGAAAATGGCAAGGTGTTCAACATGAAGGCCAAAGGCAAGAAGGATGCTTCAAGGATGCATTGTCCAAAAAAATGAATAGACCTTCCCACTTGACATGGCCATCAAACCTAAAAAGAGGAAAGTTAAGTTTCCAAATTAACAACATAATTTATTTGTTTAGATGTTGGGATTTTGGTTCTTTGGGTGCATGTATGCAACATACTATGGAGGTGAAAAGAAGTTTGATTCCTTAATTAAGTCATTGAGGATTTGAGTTGGTTATTATTTTTTTGTGTGTTATGTTGTGGTAAGTCACATTACAAGTATTGAATATTTGATTTCTCATTTCAATTGGATCAATTGGATATATATGTCTCTTATAATAAAAGTTTCAAGAGCTAGACTAGAAATTCAATGACAATGCAAAGGAGATGCAAAGGACTATTTTGGGATGTAGTTAAGCACTAAAAGCCTTTTTAGATAATGTGGGATTGTTTGAAAATGAGAAATGTCACCTTGTACAAAGGGTTTGAAGGTTTTGCATTTGTACTCACATTAGGTGAAAGTAATTTGAGAAATGACTTGAGCAAGAGTTTGGATGTGTTTGGGAATTATGCACAAAACCAGAATGTCATAAAAGAATTGTAAGAAATTTCTAACAATAGCATAGTGGGCATCATTATGGGCATTTCTCATTTGCCTTTGGCTTATAATATGGTTGGCAACATGTTTTATTTTGGTGGGTGCACTAGAAGCATTTAACATTATATTGGGAAGTCTAGACATATAAGTCAAATGATGGTGGAAGAAGATTAAGGCTCTTTTGTCTATGTTTTGTTGGTTGTGGAAAACTATGCAACCGAAGTATAACCATATTTTATCCAAGAAAGGTCAAGAGGGAGATAGAAGACTCTTCTAACCGATGTGTTTTGTGATGTGGGGTAGGAACAAGCCTTTGGAAATATCAAGTAGGGAAAATTATGTGATTGTTGAAGTACTACCACAAGTGGTCAAACTTCCTAATCTTCTTCATATACATAATGCCAAGCTAGGATTATGAGTTTGGGGGGAATGTAGACAACCTATTTGCTTATTTGCACCTTTTTCATCTCAATTAACTTGAAACTTGAAAGGTAGGAATGTAATTCTTATCATACAAACATGGTTATTGTTGTTGACCCTATATAATGTATGACTAGAAAAAGAGACCTCTAGTGAGCAAGACCTTTTTGAGGAATCACTATTAGAATTCCTATTGTTTTTACTAGAAAATTTGGTAAAAAAGAACCCATTTTGGACAAGAATCAAAAAAACCTTTTAGTCATTTTGGACAAGTCATTTTGAACTTGTCCATTGTGATTAGGCCATGTACTTTTTGACCAAGCTTGAGTTGGCATTTTTGACTAGTCATTTCAATTAATACTTTTGACTAGTCAATATAACAATCAAATGATTTTTTGACTAATCAAACACCATTTTGACTAGGCAAATGCCATGTGGCATTTAAAAATGGCCATCCAAGTTAAGCTACGTGGCATATAAACATTGGCCACCTAGGTTATGCCACATGGATAAAACCTAAGCAACCTAGGTTAGATTTAAAATTAGATACCTATTCCTAAGGTCCCTATGTTTAGGAACCTACAATCTAAACTCCTAAGCATAGGTCTAAGAGCCTACAATTAGCAACTAAGTATAGAAGCTTAAAGTAGGTTAATGCAACCTAAGCTATGATCTTTACTAGGCTTAAGTGTACAACATTTAAATTAAACTTACACCTGGATGACCTAGGTAGGAAAATCCTATTTCATTTTCAATTTGGCCTTTAAAGTTAAGCCTTTTCAATTGGCTCATCCCAAGTGGCCTTCTTTTTAAAAATATTTTTTATGTTTTGGATGCTTATGGTGCATCTATTTATATTGCTCATCATTTGGAAAGGATGACAAACAATATGGGACAAACTTTTGGGAAGGAGAAACATTTCATGTCCACACAACACTAGAGCCTTTTAGTTCACACAACATTATTCCTAAATAACTATGTAAGATACATAAATTAAGTAAATAAATAAATAAAGAGGTAGGTAAATATGTATGTTAATTAAATTGAAATAAAAATTAGTAATAATTAATAATTAGTTATTTAGTTATAATTAATAATTACAACCATATCATAAATCCTTACATATTTGATTTAATTCATTATATATTATCAACAATGCATTTGTAATAATTAATATTTAACTATTTAATTGCACATTCATTAGTGTATTTTAGGTATATAAATGACCTACCCTAGCCCATATAACTAAGTTACCTATAGGTTAAAATATAGGTAAATAGTTGGAGTATAAGTAGGGTATGTATAAATAAATACACCTATATATAAGCTAATTGTATTTAGATTATTTAGCCACGTACTTACATTACATAAGTTAAATAGGTGGTTAATTTAACCTAGGAAAAATTAATTATAACAAAACTAATGATTGGTAAAATAATGTTTAAACCAACCACAACTAAAGTAATTATGGAAAAAATAATGATTATTAAACTAATAATGGCTAAACCAACCCAAAAAAATAAAAATGGAAAAATAACCATGATTAAACTAATTATGGTTCAATCAACCATTTCTAAATAAATATGGTGAAATTGAGCATGAATAAAGTAAATAAGGCCAAGTTAACCAATGAATAAATATGGTTAAACTAACCAATGAATAAATATTTTATGACTAAACCAACCATGGCTAAATTAAAAATGGTTAAACTAAACATGAGTAAATAAAATTGGCTATATTAATTAATAATATATTTAGTATGGATAAACTAAATAATGAATAAATATATTATGGCAAAACCAATTATGAAAATTTTATTTATGGCTAAAATCAAAATGGTTAGAATATTTATGGCAAAATTAAACATGCCTAAACTAGAAATGGTTGAACTAACTATGACTAAATAATTTTGTTTAAAATAACCACTAATAAAATTAATATGGCTAAAATAAAAAATGAATAAATATTTTATGGCAAAAAAAATTATTCAAAAAAAATTTATGACAAAGATAAACATGAATGAAATAATTATGGTTAAAATCAAAATGGTTAAAATACTTATGGCAAAACCAACCATGGTTAAACTACTAACCAGGAGTGAAATGAATTTGGTTAAAATAAACACTTTGACTAGGCCTACTTAATTAGCCTTATTGATTGAGTATACTAGGTGTCCTTGTTAACTAGGGCACTTGCCAATTTGATTAGATTAGGTGGTTTTATTGACTAAACCACTAACCAATTTGATTAAGTGGTATTTTAAAGTCCAATTTGATTAGTTGTCAAATTCGTCATTATAATCAAATTGATAAATAAAAAAATACCCATTGTCATTCAAGCCCTTGGCCTCTAGTTAAAAATACATGTCCTCTAGTCAAAAATACCCATTTAGTCAACTTGGTCAATTTGAAAAAATAGGAATTTTAGTAGTGAGTGGTACATTATTTCTTTTTTTGTTCACAACAATTTGGGTTAGACATAGATGTTTTCATGCACCACTATGCCATTGCGCCCACTATTAATAATTGTCTCAATTTATTGGAATAAGAGTTGAGTTTCTATGCAACCCAATCATTATTATCATATTTTTTGTTTCCAAATTTTGAATCCTTTGTGGGTGATGCACACAAGGTTGTTATAACCACTCATTCTTGTTGTGTTTGTTAGGGTTTGACCAAAATTGATATAACTTTTAAGTGATATATGTGATACCGGGTGAAAACAAAAAAAAATAGTTTTCAAGTAGGACTACTATTATGAAATTTCAAAAACTTCCAAATTCCCAATCTCTTCCCAACTTAAGCCACATATAGACTTTAGGGTTCCTGAAACCAACTACATTGAAATAGTTGTAATAAGGTAGCTATCTTTTCTCTTAGAGCAATAATCAACATTGTGTCTGCATCTTTTCTTCTTTGCGCTCGTTTGCTTCATATGTGTGTTTTGGAATCACATTTGGTATTTGTGAAGATCACAAGTGTTAAATTCTTCCATAACTTTGGCAAATTCATTTTCTTATGTTTTTTTGGTCTATTTTATTGTACATTCTATTTTTGCTTTACATGAGTCTTGAGTCTTTGTTTTACCTCCTATTTGCATAAATTAATATAGATAATGACTTTCATAAAAAAAAAACCTTTGAATATCAAAATCAAAAATGCTAAGAGGAGTTGTATTCAAGGAGAGAACATGAGAAGATTCAAAGAATGACAAAGACTTTAGGTTGTTTAGAATGGACACTAGAAGATTTTTCCAAGAATTTGAATTTGGTGAATGAAGGTTGGGACCCCCAATGGGATTTCAATTCTTTTGTGTTCACTCATGAAGAGTTAAAAGTTACATTTGGCAAGAGGGGACATAATGGTTGGAAAGAAAGACCTAATGAACTAATTATTCGTTCAGATTGTGCAAGGCTTCAAAAACTCTATGAACTTGTCTATGGTCATGCTCCCACCAACGATGATTATTCGACATTTTTTTGTGTGTGGTTGGTTGGTACAATGCAAGATCCATGAAGTAAATTGGGCCTAGTATGCCTACAACACCATTCAATAGCAAATGAGGCAAGCAAAATGACCAAGTTCTTCATCTAAAAGAAGTTTTAATGGAAGGTTTACCCTTCAAAGGACATGAATTAAAGAGGAGAGTTACTTAGAAATCAAATTGACATTGTAAGATGATGATTGTGAGGTGGTTATGAATTATAAAGAGGTTTATGTGTTCCTTTTTCAACAAGTTGCATTGGTGAAAAGGCTTGTGAAGGAGGTTGAAAATCAACAACATGATTACCTTTCACGAATCTTTGCATTGGAGGAAGAGAAGAAACTTGCATTTGCCCAAGCTAACCACCACTTTGCAACTTTCATTATTTGAAAGATTTGTTGTAAAAAACACAAACCACCCTCATAGATATAATAAAACAAATTGAATTCAGTTAGATAAAGGATAAAAATTACCGGGCCAAATGTGAAGCCTTAGTTCTAATAATGATCCTACCTATTTAAACTAGTATAAAACATTGTTTTTAAAGTCAAAAGCTGATTTGAAGATGGTCAAAGTGGAGTGTGATTTTGTTGAGACACTAACTAATAAAAATTCATCTAAGGTAGTAGATTGTGAAAAATAACATGACCTTGCTTTAGCAAAGTTGAGCGGTAGCATGAGAGATGGATGGGTTAAACTAGTAAACATCTTGAAACAAATTTTAAATAGCTAGTTTGCTACATCAAATTCATTTCATGTCTAATTGTTTTGGTGCAACAACTATTTTTTTGCCCATTAAGAACCCAAGTGGCATGCATGTTAAAAGTTTTTCAGTTATTCATGTTCAAGCTTGCCCCATTTTTGGATTATTTTATTCCTACAACAACATAGTTGTTGCATCATGTGAGTGCACATACCACCCATTTTGCCTTGGCATTCATTTAAATAAGAAGGCCACTCATTCTGCAAGACCTCTTTGTGGTGAATAATTTTTAACAAATTGGATCACTAGTTTTGGCCTTAAGTAGTATAATGTGCAACTTGGGAAACCAAAGTTGGAGAACGGAGGGTGCAACCCATATACCACCACTATTACAAAAGTGGGGTGTAGTTCATGAGCCTAAATCGCTATGGGACCTTAAAACTGAAATAAGTTCATTTCATTTTAATGATTTCATTGTGGTTAAAGTTATTTCACTATAATATCACTATGTAAACATTATGTTTCACTACTAGTTGACATAATTCAATATTATAATTTACAATGGTAAATAGGTTTATTTTTATGTTGTTTTAAATACCCCATGCTACTTTATGATATACCCTATATTATTTTAAGTTACTTTAATTATTTAAACCTATATCCTAAGTTATTATAAATTATTATAGGTTTTTTTTAAATTATTAAAAAATTAAATTATTCAACTAACCTTAAGCTATACCTTAGGTTATTTTAGTTAATATATTTCATTTCAAATTATATTTTAAGTTATTCAAGGTCATTATACTTTATGTTATTATATTATATTATATGTATACATTTTTAAAATAATTTAAAATATAATATAATGACCTAAAGTAAAATAACCTAGAATAATCAATAATAACCTATGAAAAATAATCTAGAATAACATATAACAAAATAAATACCAATAGCCTATGATAATATAGTCTAGAATATCCAACAATAATTTATAATAAAAAAACCACTGATAGTTGTAATATAATTTACAATAATAAAAAATAGCCACCAAAAACTACTAATAGAATAACCACCGATATCCACTAATAGAATAACCACTAATAACCACTAAAAAAATAACAACCAGTAGTCATTAATAAAATAACCATTAATAACCATCAATAGCCACCAATAAGATAACCACCAATGGCCTATAATAGAATAACCAACAATAACCAATAATAGAATAACCTCTAATAGCCTATGGTAATTTAACCACCAATAGCCATTAGTAAAATAACCACCAATAACCACTAATAGAAATCCACCAATAGCCATTCATATAACAACTAATAATAGAGTATTGGGATTGGGCATATATTTGAAATTGTGAAAGTTTTTTAGTTTTTAATGTTATTTGATTTTTTTTCATTTGGTTGATTGTCATCGTTCCACTTGGTTTAATCTAGGTCTTATATTTGCTTGGGAAACATTTAAATTAGCTTCAATCTTTTGATCTATTATTTATAACATTAAATGTTGGATTATGATGTCATAAAGTTTAGGGTTTCATCGTCAAATATTGTGTGTGATACACTATAAGAAATCACGACCTTTTTGACTAAAAATTTTAGTAAAAAAAAAAACCCCAATATGGTTTTTTTGCCCCCATGTCTAACTTGACCAAATTGCCATTCTAGACAAGTTGTTTTGGACTTGACCATTTTGATTGGGTTTTTCATATTGAACCACCATGACAATTGTATAATTTGGATAGTGACTAGAAATATATATGATTAAAATAATAATTTAAATTTTATATGAAAATCATAATTAACTAATTACCTACCCTACTTTACCTAATAATTAATTAGGCCAAAAAAAAAAAAACTTACAAACCTTATCTCTTAGGCCACCTAGTTTAGCCACCTAAGTTAGACCAAACCATTTAGACCTAAGGCCAAGCCCCCTAAGCTAGGCTAAGCCCTTTAGGTTAGGCCAAGTAACCTAGGCTAAATGGTCTAGTAGGCTTTGCAACCTAGGCTACCTAATTAGGTCATTTAAGTAGCCAAGGTAACCTAGGTTGCAAATGTGGGCACTTGAATGCCTCACCTCCACATTGAAGAGTCAAATCTTTAACCATTGCACCACCACCCCATAAGGTGATTATTTTTGGACAACATATTGTAATCAATTTCCATGAATGTTTTTCAACATATTGCATTAAATGAACTTGAATGTTTTACATTATTTACATAAATAGGTAGGTTATAGGTAAGTTAGCCTAGGTAGGTAGGAGGTACCTAATAATAAATGCATGTATTTAGGTAACACATAGGTTATATTTTATTATGCATGTCTATGTTTATACCTACCTAGTAAACTACCTACGTTTATGCTATTTCTAGTTAGCTACGTAAATACTAGCTTATTAATAAATGTAACCTAAGCATACTAGGTAGGTAGTTTAACCTATTAAGTAGGTCTAGGCTTAAGTTACTTACCTAATACTATACTAGGCTACGTACCTAATAGCCCATGTGGCCTAACCTAGGTTAGTTTTACATACCTACTTAATATGCCTAGGTGGTTTAGGTAGCCTAGGTTAGGCCACGTACCTACCTAGTAGGCTTAAGTTAGGCTACGTACCTACTTAGGTAGCCTTGACTAGGCTATATACCTACCTGGTAAGCCTAAGTAGCCTAGGTTAGGCTACATACTTACCTAATAAGCCTAGGTAGCCTAGGCTTACTAGGTAGCTAGGTAATTTAACCTAGGCCACTTAAGTTTATTAAGTAAATAAGTTACGCTATTTACTTTATAGGCCTAGGTGGTTTAAACTATGCTACATACGTAGTAGGCCTAAATGGCTTAAGTTAAGCTACTAACCTTATAGGCCTAGGTGGCTACACTATGTATGTAGCTACCAAGTAGACCTTGATAGCCTAAGTTAGGCTATTTACATGGTAGGCCTAAGTGGCTTAAGCTACTTACTTAGCTAGTAGGATAGGCTACTTCTTTACTAGGCCTAAGTGGCCTCTATTATTTACCTAATAGGCCTAAGCTATGTACCTATAGTAAGTTTAGGTTAATAAGCTACCTACATGGCTAATAATTTTACCTAGTAAACTAAGTCACCTATGATGCCTACTTAGAAGGCTTACACTACTTGATTATAGGCTACTTAGTAGTCTTAGGCTACATCCTAGGTAACCTACTAAATAGGTCTAGGATATGCTACTTAGCTAGGCTATTAACTAGGTTATTACTTAATAAATTACCTAATAAGTAACCTATTAGCCTATTAATTATGTTAGGCTAGATAGGTATTATAGGCTTAGCCTAGCTTATTAATTATGTTAAATTAGGTTGATAATTTAAGCTTAACAAGTAGGCTAAGTCATCAAATGAGTATGGTTCATTTGACTAAGTGTCAAATCATAATGGTCAATTTGACTAAACCCTATTCATTTAATATGGCTAATTTGGTTAAGCCATGGCCATTTTAATAGACATTTGTCCATTTTGACCAAATCTTTTGCTTGACATTTAGTAAAAAATGTCATTTTAATCAAATGTACTAGTTAAATGTAACATGTGTTTTTCATTTTCCAAACTTTTAATCAAAATGGACGTACCTTTTGGTCAATGTGGACACTTCGGTCAAGTTGGCCTTTTGAAAATTTGTGATTTCTTGTAGTGATACATGATCAAATAATGGATGACTATTGGTGAAAATAGGTTGAAAGTAATAAGTGGATAATTTGGATTGTCACAATTGTAATTTTTCTAGATTACATACAAATGTAAAATTTAAAGCCATATTCAAAATTAACATTGTCAAATTTTTAATTATTCATCTTGTCATAGACTTTAATGGGAATCATCATAAATGTTTTGGATGAATTCTAAGAAGATTATGGACTTGTAATGGATTTTTGAAATGGCAATACTACATTCATCACACAAAAAACTTGAAAAATGTGAATAAAAAAAATGTCAAAGTAATGTCAAAATAAAGAAAATAAAAATAAAAATCATCAAATGAAGAATTTATTATTGAAATGCATTGAAACTTTCTATATATATATATATTTCTCTCTCTTTAAAGGTTTTAAATTATGTGATTATCGTAGATTTTTATTTTTAAAAGTCCATTTCACATTAGAAATTTCATTCTTTTGCATGGAATTTTTGATCAATCACATGTTTAGGGATTACATAACTTGGTTTATTAATATTTATGATTAAAAGCATAAGGGATAATTATGAGATTTACGGTTTGATAATTATTAAAACTATAAAAAAAATTGTTAGTATTAAATTATGGACTCTGAAACATCACTTTTGAGCCTCCTAACCATGATTTCACCCTTGTTGCCCATGTTTTGGTAGAAATATATTTCATAGGAAATATGTTTCAATGGGAATATGTTTCGGTGAAATATGTTTCAATGAATATATGTTTTTGTTTAAATATGTTTCGTTCAAATATCTATCTTAAATTTTGGTCAATTCAG
>Ga0116226_10003796_pt1 | contig 13334 bp, 10 predicted proteins | sample S1TSphfallax_FD_89692 | JGI IMG/M metagenome (GOLD analysis project Ga0116226, IMG submission 89692) | Host-associated microbial communities from peat moss isolated from Minnesota, USA - S1T2_Fa - Sphagnum fallax MG | ecosystem: Host-associated > Plants > Peat moss > Unclassified | place: USA...
CGCGGCGGCGTAAGCGCGCTCATAGCGTTCGGCGTCGGCGGTGGTGCGCGCGCCTTCGCCCAGCATGTCGAAAGAGCAGAGATAGCCGTCCTTCTTCGCGCGTTTCAGGGCGTCTTCGATGGTGCGGCCCAGCACGAACTGCTCGCCCATGATGCGGATAGCCTGGGCGACAGCCGCCCGGATCACCGGCTCGCCGACGCGGCCCACCAGACGCTTTACGAAGCCGGGTGCGTCCTGCTTTGTCGCCTCGTCCACGTCGATCAGCTTGCCGGTCAGCATCAGCCCCCAGGTCGAGGCGTTGACGAATAGGCTCTCGGACTGGCCGAGATGGGCGGCCCAGTCGGCCGATCCGATCTTCTCAGCGATCAGGGCGTCGCGGGTTTCGTCATCAGGGGTTCTGAGGAGAGCTTCGGCCAGGCACATCAGCGCCAGACCCTCCCGCGTGCTCAGCGAGAATTCCTGCAGGAAGCTCTCGACGACCCCTTGCCGCCGCGCGGACGCGCGCGCCGCGACAACCAGGGCCTGCGCCTCGCCCTGCACCCTGGCGCGCTCATCGCGCGTCATCGGCGGGTTCGCGAGAAGCGCCGCCGTGGCGTCGCGCTCATCCCGGAACTTACCGGCGTCGAGGATATCCCAATTCATCGAAGCGACTCCGCCAGCCTCAAACATGGCAGCGGTGTATCTACCTTTTATCCGAAGGTGCTTCGTAGTTTAATGGCTTCAACCGAAGGTCTATCTTCAATGGGGAGGAAAAATGGAATTATCTTTGGATGAGACGGATCGCCGCCTGCTTAAGGCCTTGCAAGACGACGGCCGCATCACGAATGCCGACCTAGCCAAGCGCTGCCATCTGTCTGCCGCCGCCTGCCATGATCGCGTCCGGCGTCTGCGCGAGCGGGGCGTGATCGTCGGTTATGCGGCGATCCTAGACCCGGCCAAGGTGGAGCGCGCGCTCCTTATCTTTGTCGAGGTGCGCCTTGAGCATACAACGCGCACGGACTTCGACGCCTTCGCCGAAGCTGTGGCGCGCGTGCCTGAAATCCTGGAGTGCCACATGGTGGCGGGCGGTTTCGACTATCTGGTTAAGGCGCGGGTGAGGGATATGCAGGCTTATCGCGCCTTCCTTGGCGATGTCATCGTCGCTCTGCCGGGCGTTCGAGAGACGCGCACCTATGCTGTGCTTGAGGAGGTTAAGCACACCAATGCGCTGCCGCTGTAGGGCGCGCCAACGCTCCACCGATCTCGTAGCGCGTCAGGATTGATCTGGCTGACTAGCGCCAGGCCGGCGCATGTGTGCGCTCAAAGGCCTGACCCAAGGCTAAAAGCCGCGCCTCGCCAAAGGGGGCGGCGACCGTCTGCATGGCGAGCGGCAGGCCGGATTTAGAGGCCCCTATGGCTCGCAAGGCAGTTGCCGCCAGGGGTGTTGGGCCTGGCTGTTACCCTTACGTGGTGACAGCACGCAAGCCGCGGTCCTAAAGCGGGTCGCCCTTCCTCTCTTTTCAACAGATGGCCTCGATCCGCGCGGTCTCTATTAAAAAGCAGCTGTCAGAAACATGGCCTCGGGGCGCCTGTCAGATGGACAGATCGCGCTAGTTCGATGGGCAATAGCTATCGGCCGAAGGCCTGGCGGCCAAGCTCTATCCGCGCAGCGGCTATATCTACCAAAAATTTGACGCCGCGATTGAGGTGCGATGTCCTTCTAGAAAATTGGGGTATTTGAAGTAACTCGCCGCCAAATTCGTAGTAATTAGACGCGTATAATCATGCTGGGGGATGCACATGCTTAATCAAACAAAATTTGCGCTATTGGCTACGACAGCGACGCTCTGTATAACGGCGCCTTCTTTCGTCCATGCGCAGTCAGCGACAAGTGCGGGCCCCAATGCGCTCGGCGAGGTCGTGGTCACGGCGCGTAAAGCGTCTGAAAATGTCCAACTTATTCCTGAGCAGGTTAACGTATTTACGGCGGATAAGCTCGACAAATTGAGTGCGGTGGGCTTGAAAGATATTGCGGCGGCGACGCCTGGTTTTGCTTACGAAAATTATAGCGGTCCGATTGGGGCGCCTGTGATCCGCGGTCAAGCCCAGACGGTTCTAACCAACAGTGTTCAAAACGTCGGCGTCTATTTTGACGGGGTGTATTTGCAGCGAAGCTACATGGTCGATGCGAGCTTGCTCGATATCAATAATGTCGAAATCGTCAAAGGTCCGCAGTCGGCGCTTTATGGACGTAACGCGTTTTCGGGTGCGATTGTCTACGAGACCAATAAGCAGGTCGATACGCTGACAGTGGACGCGAATACGACGGTCGGGTCGAATGGCAGGCTCGACTATGGTGGATCGGTGGCCATTCCGCTGGCGCCCTGGCTGACGGCTCGCTTTTCAGGCGAGCATACCGAGTTCGACGGCACCTGGAAGAATGACAACCCGCTTGCGAACGGATCAGGCTGCGCCACTTGTGGAAATGTGGGCGGCTACAGCAATGAGGGCTATTTATTCAGCCTGGTGGCCAAGCCCATCAGCAGCTTGGATCTGAGCCTCACCTATTCGCATACAGATTTGGATGATGAGGCCGCCGCGGGCTACATCATTGGATCGGCCAATCCCGGCACGATGAACTGTTCGCCCACGCCGGGCGGTGGGGCGGCGACCGATCGGCTGTATTGCGGACAGTTGTCGTCCTCGGTTCATCTGGCGCCAGGGGAGACCCGCCCGCCTGGGATTGACGAAGACCCCCGAGCCTATGGAGACATTGGCAGCAACGATATTCTCAGTCTGAGAGCTGAATACCGTTTCAATCCAAACTGGTCTGTCGACTATTTATTCGGCTATGCCTACAGCAACGTGTCCTCGGTCGGCAATTCTCAGCGCGATCCATCGACCTCGGATCTTCCCGGCTATCTTGCGCCCTTCTTACCACCCCCACTCAACCTGTTGGCTGAGGACACGATTTTCGATAGCGACCCCAATGGGTATTTGAAGACGTACCAGAACGACGTTAAGGTACAGTACAAAAACTCTGTTGTTCGTGCGTTCCTTGGTGTCAATTATAGCCAGACCGACGATCTGTTCCTCGGCCAAGTTGTAGGCGGTACGCCAGATACCCTGGACCCTCTGACGGTTATTCTGCCTTACCTTTCAAGTTTCCAACATGAGGACTCGGCGAGCGTCTACGGCTTCGTCGAATACAACGTGACTTCAAAGTTCAAGCTGACGGCAGAGGGGCGCTGGTCGCACGACGCTGAGAACTTCACAAGCTTTCTCGCAACGCCCGCAAATTACAATACGTCCGATGGCTACAAGCAGTCGAAGGTATTTGAATATTTCACGCCGCGCGTGACCGGTGAATATATTCTGACGCCGAATAACGCCATTTACGCCTCTGCCGCGAAGGGCGAGAAGGACGGCGGCTTCAACGGCGGCCCGTACTTCTTTTATTCTAAGGAATCGGCCGCCTGTCCGACTGTGACATCGCCCACCATCGCAAACTGCGCCGCAGCGCAAAACGTAGCCCAGCAGACCTTCCAACCGGAAGAAAACTGGACCTACGAAATCGGTTCAAAGAATGAGTTCTTCAACCACACCTTACGACTGAACGTTTCAGCCTACTATGTCGATTGGACGAACATCCAGATCTACGTCGCGCAGGAAGACACCGGTACGCCGGTTGGCACGCCCGTCGCCGCCCTAACCGGAAATGTCGGTGGCGCTACGGTTAAGGGTATAGAAGTTGAGGGAGATTGGCTCGTTACGCCTAAACTGTCCATCAACTATGGACTGGATGCGCATAGCGCGAAATACTCCAAAGGCACCGTCGCGCAAGACTTCCTAGCCGCTCAGGTGTGCGATGGCGTGGTTTGTTCTGCAACAAATCCCAATATCGCTGGCAAGAGCTTGCAGCATTCGCCTGATGATCAGGCAGACATCGGTATTCAGTACAGCGACCATTTAGGTGCGAGTTACAAGTGGTTTGTGCGGGCCGATGTTACCTATCAGAGCAAAGAGTATGAAGACGAAGAGAACCTGTCCTGGATTCCAAGTCGTACGCTCTTAAATATGCGCGCTGGACTGAGCCATGGCCCTTGGACAGCGGAACTTTGGGTGAAAAACCTGGCGGACCTTCATTACGTCTCGTCCGCTTTCGCTCTCGTTGGCACCAACGGGGCCGGCTCAAGCTCGTACACGCCGTTCCTGGGCGATCTGCGGACGTTCGGCGTGACGTTGAAGGCGCATTACTAGGGATAGAAAGGGGGGCTCCGGCTCCCCCGACCTTGTTCCGCTCGGCGCTGGTATCGGCGCCTAAACTACAACTTTTGCTTTCCTTGGGCTTGGCCCAAGGATCGAGCCAGCTGGTAGATATCGCCTGACGGCGCTCAAGCGCCGCGGCACGGAACCTTCTGACCTCGGGACAGGCCCGAGGGCGGCGGAAAAATACTCAAAAAATACTCGTCGGTGAGCAAAATCTAAGGGCGGCAGCCGCCAGTCTAGCGCGTAAGCGCCTTCGTCGGGCCGCCGGCTCTCATCAAAACAGTGCAGCTAAATCGCGGATCGCGCTAAAAATCTTCCGCGGGGGCGAGTGCAACCAGACTTGAAGGTCCGCCGACTTTCTTGGTGAACTCTTCGTATGATAACATAGGGGCTGCCGCTTGTCGTACCGCTGCGCCGCGGTCCCAGCTTGTGGCGAAGCCGCGTTGATAGCCAGAGGTGTCGTCCTTGCGGCCGTCCTCCGACCAGATCAACGGCACCATCACGCCTTGGGGTTTTTCGCCCGGGATCATCTCATCGAAGCTGAGGCCCGCCATATTCACGCTCTCGGGTCGAGGGTCCCAGCGGATGTCGTCGCCCAGCGGGCGGATGGAAATGGCGATCCGCCAGTCGTCTGTGGGATTGCCCGACGAATAGTGGAGCGCCCAGGGATGGACGAGCAATGCATCGCCCGGCTCCATGTCCCAGGACAGGAAGTTGAAATTGGGGTTGTTGCGAACCGCTTCGCCGTCTGGCACCGGCACGCGCCCCTCAGGCTTGACCATTTGCCGAGAATTGGCGGTCGAGTTCCAGTAAAGCACATCTTGGGTGTGGGTGCCGGCGATCACCTCCAGGCAGTTGGCCTTCACGATGGGCGTCAGCGGCATCCAAAAGGAGGGGATCATCTTGCCGGTGACGGGCCAGCCTGAACGGTCATTGTGCCAAACCGTCTTGGCGTCGGACTGGGGCGCCTTGGCGAAGATTTGATCGAACAGGAAGCGCACCTCTTTAGAGCCCATCGTGCGCCCGCAGGCCTCGCCGAGCGGTGAGTTGAACGCCAGTTCCCGAAACGCGGGTATCACGCGGCTCATGAAGTTCACGGGGCGATGGGGCAGGAGGCCGAAATCCTCCTTGTCGATCACCATGCGTTTGGCGATCGGCAGAAGCAGGTCGATCCAATCCTGATCGAACACCTGACGCAGGCAAACCGCGCCGTCGCGCTCATAGGCCGTGCGATCAGCGTCGGTTATGGGGCGGAGCGGACTGCGGTTCATGGCCAAATCCCAAAAGGCGATCCGCTCAGTCTCCTCAAGCGCGCCAAGCGTGAAAAGCCCGCCCCCCTCTATAGGCTATCGACTAAGCGTCCGGTTCGGAGACAAGACCTACGCTCTGGATCGCGGCGATGGCGAAGCCTTCTTCGTCCTCAAGCGAGCCGCCGCTCACGCCCAGCGCCCCAATAATGTGTCCCTCCTGGGATCGGATCAGCACCCCGCCGGCCAGCGGCAGCAACACCTTGCCGGTCGCCTCCCGCAGGATCGCGTGCATCTGAGGATTGGCGGTGTGGAATTGGGCCAGCGTCCGCGTGGGCATGGACATGGCCAACGCGCCTTCGGCCTTGTCCAGCGAGAGCTTGGGTCGGGCTAGACCGGCGCCGTCCTCCCGCACCATGGCGACGGGCGTCCCGCCCGCGTCGGTGATCACGACGCAGAGCGGCTTGGACCCGGCGGCGCGGGCGCGCGCGATAAGGTCGGCGATGATGGCCTGGGCGGCGGCGAGGGTGACCAAGACGGATCAGGCCGCGATCTGTGATGGGGCCACGCCCAATTCACGCACATGGTCGGCGATGATCGCCATCAGGGTGCGCATCGCTGGCGTTCGGTTGGACAGGTTGGAGTAGAGCAGTACCAGTTGGCTCGAAGAGGTCATGGCGGTCTGGTCCACGCGAACCAAGGTTCCGTTCGCCACCTCGTGGGTGACAGACACATCGGGCGCCATGCACAGAAATGGAAACTCGCTCAACAGCGAGGGGATCAGGGTCATGGAGTCGGTTCTCAAACACACCCGAGGTGCTTCGCAGCCATCGGCAGATAACCGCTCCGCCAGCAACCGATCTGTCAGGCCCAGATGGCTAGCGATCCATCGGTAGGGGGCCATATCGGCAGCCTTAACCCCAATCTGCCCAGCCAGCGGATGATTGGCCCCGCAATAGACAGAGCTCGTCACGGCGCCCAAGGTCTTGAAGCCGATTTCTGACGGAAAGGTGTCTGTCCGGGAGGCTAGGGTGAGCACAAGATCCCATTCCGCGCGGAGAATAGATTTGAGGATTTCATCGAAGCTCGCCGTATGCACGAACAGATCGACATCAGGGTTATGGGTGGACGCGAAGAACTCAGACAAAATCTGAGGGGTAATGTGGTTGCAGAAGGCCGACAAGACGCCGAGCGAAATACGCCCTTCGCCAGCGCCTCTGGACGCCTCGACCATCGCCTTGGCTTTCTCGGCTTCGCGGACAATGTTGTTGGCGTATTTAGCGAACTCGTCCCCCACCGCGGTCGCGCGAATACCGCCGCCGCCGCGGATGATCAGCTCAGCCCCGACGGAGCGTTCCAACGCCTTGATGCTGTGAGACAGCGACGGCTGCGTCACATTCAGGACCGATGCGGCGCGGTTGATGCTGCCGAGGCGAAGAACGGTCAGAAAGTACCTAAGCTGTCTTAGCTCCATGGTATCGCGACCTGTATACCCGGCGGCTAAAACCATTAGAGCCGCGCAGAATACACGCTCATTAGCCGCCTCTGGGCGCAAAGCTGCAACGGCAAAGTTGGGCGCGACGTGTGGCCAAGTGTTTGACGCGCCAATATTGCAGGGCATGCTTATTTTAAAGGCGCCTCAAGTCTGGCGATCAGAGACGCCCCAGGGCGAGCCTTTAGCCTGACCTAATGCTGCGCCAACAGGCTGCCAAAGCCCTCCACCCGATCCTCAATCTCGCAAGCCCGAAGGGCCGCCCAATACGTAGCGGTGTTGATGGCGATCACGGGTTTACCGAGCCAGACCTCGGCCGAGGCCGCTAGGCGCGCCATCGACAGGTTGGTGCCGACCTGGGCGATGGCGTCGACGTCTGGGCTGTCGAGCGCCTTAAGCGTTTCGATCAAACGGTGCTCAGGCACCTCAGCGATGGCGGTCCAACGGGTGCATTGCAGGGCGATATCGCGTACGATCTCAAAGCCGCTTTCCTGCAGAAAGGTCGCCACGGCGTGGTTGGCGCTCGGAAAATAGGGCGAGAGGAACGCCACTCGCTTCACGCTGGAATAGGCGCCCAGCGCCTTGGCCAGCGCGGTCGATCCGACGGTTGCGCCCACGCCCGCTGCGGCCTCGATGCGGGCCGTGAACCGCTCTGCGCCCGCGACGCCGCCGTAGAAGGTCACCGCCGACATGCCCATCACCATATGGTTGGGCTTACAGGGGGTCAGCAGCTTGACCGCGTCTAAGGTATTGTCGCCGATCAGGTTGGTGGCCGCAACGAAGGTCTCGTCGTTGACGCCGTCGGCATCCTCAACGGCGATCCGGCTGTAATGATTGGTCACGCCGGGCGGGCGCATATCGTCGAAATCGGGTTGCACGACCGTATTGGTGGCCGGCCCGATGACGCCAAGCTTCAGGCGATGTCCCAGCACGTCTCGATTTGAAGCCATGGGTTAGAGCGCCGCTCTCGACATCGAAAACCCTCAGGCCCTAGCGGCCAACACCGCTGCTCTGGCTTAAGCTTGTCACTGGCGCCGAAAGGCTCGCCATAGGGAATACCTATAGCCGATAGCTACGCCGCGTCGCCCCATCCTCTACCGCCTGATCGGTCGCCCGTGTATTAAAACTGCACTATCTTCAATGTTTGAGGCGTGCAGAAAGGTCTTAAATGTTGCAGGGGATAGTCAAACGCGAACGGGCGCGGCGAGGTTACGCCAGCGGCCCCTTAGGGCAGGTTCATTTTTACGACCTGGGTTCGGGTCGCCCCTTAATTCTGCTGCACCAGGCGCCGATGTGCGCTCGTCAGTTCGATACGGTGACGCCCCTGCTGAGCGCCGCCGGCGTTCGCTCAATCGCCGTCGATCTACCCGGCTTTGGCAGCTCCGACGGTCCGAGCGACCCCTCCACTATCGCTGATTACGCGGCCGCGATCCCTTGCGTCCTGGATGGGCTCGGGCTCGATCAGGCCGACGTCCTGGGTCACCACACCGGCGCGCTTGTCGCTACCGAACTGGCGCTTCGCTTTCCCGAGCGTGTCGGCAAGCTGATCCTGAATGGACCTGCGCCCTTGACGCCTGAAGAGCAGGCGGTGTTCCGAGCGGATGCGGCGCGGCGCGAGAAGGCCTCCGCTATGATCGAGCCAGATGGGTCTCATCTCTCCAAAGCCTTCCAGCATCGCGCCGCCTTTGTCGCGGGTTCGGTGCCGTTGCAGCGGGTTCAGCAGTACGTGCTTTGGATGGCGTCAGTCTCCACGCCCCTCTGGTACGGCCACAACGCCGCGTTCAGCTATGATCATGCCGGCGCCATGGCGAGGATCGCCCATCCAACCCTGGTGCTGACGAATACGGGCGACATCCTCTACGAGCACGCGGTTCGAACACGGTCGCTGCGCCCAGACTTTGCTTTTGTGGCGCTTGAGGGCGGCGGCGTCGATGTCGTGGATCAACTGCCGCAGGACTGGACCGCGGCCGTGGTTGATTTTCTGAAGCGACCAAAGTCGACCTCCGGTGTGACCGGCCCCAAGGCGCAGGCGGCGTCGATACCGTGACGAGGACAACGATGCCCGAGCCCATCCTTATCATCGGCGCTGGCATCGGCGGTCTGAGTGCGGCGCTTGCCCTGCATAGGGCCGGGCTGCCGGTCGAGGTCTATGAGCGCGCCGACGAGATCAAAGAGACTGGCGCGGGGTTGACCCTGACGGAGCCGGGTTCGCTGGCGCTCGACGCGCTTGGCCTGAAGCAGGAGTCTTTCGATCTCAGCGACAGCTCCGCTGTCACCGCCTTCATCCACTATCAAACCGGGGAGGTGTTCCACACCACCTCAGCGCCGGAGGGCGAGGCGGCGAAGCGTCTGGGCACGCGCGTAGTTCATCGCTCAGACCTGCATAGCCTCTTGTTTGAGACGGTGGTCGCTGCGGGGATATCCATCGTCACGAGTTCGAAGCTGATCGGTATCGAGCAGGACGCCGACCGCGTGTACGCCCGCTTCGCCAATGGGAGGACGGCGACGGGCGCCGCCCTGATCGGCGCGGATGGCCTTCGCTCGGTGTCGCGCGCACTTCTTTGTGGCGACACGCCTCCGAACCGAACCGGGAAGGTCGCTTGGCGCAGTCTGATCCCGACCGAGCTGGTGGCCGATCTCACCGGCGGCCACGCGAGCGCGGTCCATTTTGGACCCAAGGCGACCTTCGTGCGCTACATGGTTCGTCACGGCGCCGTCCTGAACTGCGTCGCCATTGTCGAGACGGACATCATGGCCGACGACAGTTGGTCCACGCCGTCGAATACCGCCGAGCTCAAGGCCCAGTTTACGGGCTGGTCCGCAGGCTTGCTCGCCCTGATCGACCGCATTCCCTCCAGCGCGATTTATAAATGGCCGCTGTTTGATCGAGACCCGATTTCGAAATGGACCTTTGGGCGGGTCACCCTGCTGGGCGACGCGGCCCATCCCATGCTGCCCTTCTTAGGCATTGGGGCGTCTATGGCGATTGAGGATGCGGTGGTGCTCGGCCGGGCCGTGACTGAGTCGGCGACACTGGAGGAAGGGCTGGTGCGCTACGAACAGGCCCGGGTTGATCGCGCGGCTGAGGTTATTCTGACGTCTCGGCGTCAGGGCGAGCTGGTGCAGGGCGAAAAGGTGATCGAGATGTTCAGCAAGCCGCGAGAGCCCATGAGCGTCTTCAACTATGACGCCCGCACCGCTAAGGTTTGACGTGCGTTGGGCGTCGAAGGCGCCTCGATAGCCTATAGATCGGTCGCACTTGGAAGTGGCTAAGGCCGATGCGATCTTTGAGACTACGCCGATTGGGTCCACGGTGGGCCTTGGCCGGCCGGAGGAGCGCCGATTATGGAGCACCGTCAGCGCGCACACGATGCGCTTCCCCGTCCTAATCACGACGAGTCGGCGCGTCAGGACTTTGTCGCGTCCTTACGCACCTATTCCGGTCGCACCTTGGGCGCCGCCAATTACAAGCTGTTCAAGGCCAAGATCGAGCCCGCCTTCGAAAAGGCTCATGGACGCGCGCCCGCCGATTCCGATGAGGTGCGCTCTCTGATGACCGCCGACCCCTATTATCAGTTCTGGAGCGCCACCCAGCGCAACAGCCAGGAAATGATGTGGGACAGCGTCATCGATACGGTGGAGCGCCATCAGCCGGTCTTGACGCAAAAGGCGGCTGAGCCTGGCCCGCTCGGGACCTTGGACCTGGCGCCCGATCTCAAGACGCCGGCCTATCACACGGCCTACGACATCCACCTCCAGCCTGGCGGATATCACACAGAGCAGGCGCAGGACGATATTGCGGCGGGGGCCATCTACGATCTCGGCGTCCCGCTCTATGGCGTCGGCATGATGGGTCGGGAGAACAACTCCACTGGCGACACCCTGGTCAACTTCTATCGCAACACCTTTCCCGACGCCCAGCCGGCGCGGGTTTTGGATATCGGCTGCGCGATCGGCAATTCTACAGTGCCCTGGGCCAAGGCCTATCCGCAGGCCGAGGTGCATGGCGTTGATGTGGCGGCGCCCTGCCTGCGCTACGGTCACATGCGCGCCAATGCGCTGGGCGTGCCGCTGCACCTCAGCCAGCAGAATGCGGAGGCGCTTCGTTATCCCGACAACCATTTCGATCTGGTGGTCTCGGCCCTGGTCTTCCACGAGACGTCGCGGCCGGCGGTGAAGCGCATCTTTGAGGAATGCTATCGCGTGCTGAAGCCGGGCGGCGTGGCCATCCACTTTGACGGGTTCTACACAGCGCCTCAGGAGCCCATCGTGCAGTTCCTGGGACTCTGGGAGGTCTACAACAACAATGAGAACTTCCTGCTGACCCTGAGATCCATGGACGTGGTCAAGATGAACCAGGACCTAGGCTTTACCGACGTCGAATTCCGGGGCTCGCCGTTTGTCACCGATCTGCCGCCCCAGGTGCGCGAGGCCTCCGCCGGCAAGAAGGGTTATATGGCGAGCGGCTTTTTCGAGGTCCCGCTACTGATCGCCATCAAGCCGAACGCTTGAGGCTGCAAACCGTGAACCAGATCGCCTCGCCGAAGCCAAAGCCGCTCGCTCGCACGGCCAAAGGGCGCAAGCCGCAGTATTTCGCCGATCCGGCGACGGACAAGCTCCTCTCCATGGTCCTGGCGCTGACCCAGGAACTCTCGGTTGCGCGTGATCGCATCGATACGCTGGAGCGGCTGCTGGACCGCGCTGGCGTCCTGGCCGCGCAGACGGTTGACGAGTATCTGCCCACCGCCGACGAAGCGGCGGCCCGCGCCACCTTGCGAGCGGCCATGCTTCGCCGCGTCTTCCGCGCCGCTGAAAAGGAGGCGCAGGACCTCGAACGTAACGGGGCGGGTGGGGCTCCGTCAGGGGTCGCCGAGGCGGACATCATGGATATCTTGTCCTGACGCCACGCCCGGCGTCAGGCAGGCTTGGCTCAGGGTTCAAACCCCAGCACGCCCGGGTTCATTAGCCCTTTTGGATCGACCAAGGCCTTGAACTCGCTGAGTAAGGCCCAGTTTTCCGCGTTGCGTGATCGCTTGAAGGGATAGGTGCGCCCGATCTGCAGGTGGGCGGCGCCGACGCTCACGAAGTGATCTGCGATATCGCGCCAAACCCGTAGCACCAGCTCTTCCGCCCCTGGGTTGGCCGTAAACGTGGGGAGGCTTTCCGAGCCCACGTCGAACAGTTTCGCGTGGGTATCGAGAAACGGCGCGTCCCAATGGCAGGTCGGCTCGATAAGCACCGATCCGGCGCCCACAGCGATTGAGAATATGCCTGGACGCACCCCCAGCCGGTCCAGCTCTGGGCGATGGGAATCGAAAATATCCATCACGCCGCGATAGGCGCGCGTGGCGACGGAGTGGGGAACGATGCCGTTGATGGGGAGGAACCGAGCGGCGGATATCAGGGGGCCGGGTGGCGGAAAGGGACGAGCCGCCAGGACCTGGCCAATGGTGGGGGCGACGGGCCAGGCGCCGTGCTGCGACATGATCTCCCGTGTTTCGGCCAACTGGCGCTTCAGCTCGGCCTTGGTCGGCGCTTCGAGCAGGAGGTGAAGGCTGTAGTTGACCTGTTCCAGAAACTTTCGGCCATGGCGCGCCATCTGAAGCGCTGCAATCAGCCCTTGGGATTTAGCCACATCGAGGAAGGACTGCACCATCCTGCGCAAAGGGATCTTCGCCGCGCTGACCCGGGCCTTCTGCTGTCCCTGATCGAACATAGAGGCTTCAGAAATGAGCTGACCGCGCGCCAGCTCGCCGAGCGCGCCGAGCGCCGTCTCCGGCGTTTTAAAGCCGAACGAGACGGCTGTCTTGACGGATAGGCGTTTGATCAGCGGCAGGGTCGCTCGCACCTTTAGCCCCATGGCGCCGCAGTCGCCTGTAAACAGTCCGGTCAGCTCAGGCCCGTAGTTGCGGAAGAAGGTGGGCGCTTGCGCTTGGCCGCCGTGGGCGCCGACGCCCAGAAGCGTCCCGTCCGCCAGCACGACATCCAGGCCCAGCACCTGGCTCGACGCCACCCCATGGCGTACCGCGCCCCAGAAGGCGGAGTTCTGGCTGAGCGCACCCCCGACGGTCGCGTGCAGCCCCGAGACCGGCCCCCAATAGGGCGCCCGAAGCCCTAGCGGCGCCAGCGCCCGATCCAGCGCCTCCCAGGTGCAGCCGGCCTCAACGGTGACGTACATGTCTTCGACGGCGATGGTGACGATCTGGTTCAAGGCTCGCAGGTCGAACAAGACCGCCCCTTCGCCTGGGTAGAGGTAGCCGTCGGTGTAGGAGAGACCGCCGCCGCGCGGGATCATGGGCGCGCGGGCGGCGTTGCAAAGCTCGGCGCAGCGCTGCACCTCCTCCACC
>Ga0116226_10003797_pt1 | contig 13333 bp, 8 predicted proteins | sample S1TSphfallax_FD_89692 | JGI IMG/M metagenome (GOLD analysis project Ga0116226, IMG submission 89692) | Host-associated microbial communities from peat moss isolated from Minnesota, USA - S1T2_Fa - Sphagnum fallax MG | ecosystem: Host-associated > Plants > Peat moss > Unclassified | place: USA...
CTCATCACCAGCAGCACCAGCGCCGCCTGACCCGTCCGCGCGAGGAGGAATCTTTTCACGTCTTCAAGTGGCAGGCGGCGGACTGGTCGGGGCGGCCCGGCGCCGCCTCCAACACCGGCACGATCTCGCGGCAGATGTCCTGAACCTTCGGGCAGCGCGTATGGAACACGCAGCCGCTCGGCGGGTCGAGCGGGCTCGGCATGTCGCCCTGGATCACGGCCGCCCGGCGATGCCTCCGCCCGATGCGCGGCACGGCGGCCAGCAGCGTCATCGTGTACGGATGCGACGGCGTCGCGAACAATTCTTTTCGTGGCGCGACCTCGACGATGCGGCCGAGATAGAGGACGGCAACGCGGTCGGCCAGATGATTGACCACCGCCAGATCGTGGCTGATGAACAGATACGCCAGTCCCCGCGCCTGTTGCAGCGCCCGCAGCAGATTGAGGATCTGGCTCTGGATCGACACGTCCAGGGCCGACAGCGGCTCGTCGGCGACGATCAGCGCCGGGTCCGGCGCCAGCGCGCGGGCAATCGCGATGCGTTGCCGCTGGCCGCCCGAGAATTCATGCGGGAACCGGTTCAGCGCGTCGCGCGGCAGCCCGACCTGCCCGGCCAGTTCCGCCGCCCGCGCCGCCCGCTCCCGCGCGGTGCCGATGCGCTGGATCAGCAGCGGCTCGGCGATGATCGAGGAGACCGGCATACGCGGATCGAGCGCGCCGAACGGGTCCTGAAACACGATCTGGATGGATTTTCGCGCCGCCTGCGTCGTCGCCTTGTCCATCGCCTGACCGCGAAACCGCATCACGCCCTCGGTCGGGCGCTGCAAGCCTGCGATCACGTTGCCGATCGTGCTCTTGCCGCTGCCGCTCTCGCCGACCAGCGCCAGCGTCTCGCCGGCCGCGACGTGCAGGCTCACATGCTCCACCGCCGTCAGGCTGCGCCGCCCGACCGGGAATTTGACGACGATGCCGTCGAGCGAGACCAGCGGCGTCATTGCCGCGCCTTGAAGCAGGCGACCCAGTGACCCGCTGCGATTTCCTCGAGCACCGGCTCGGCGCGGCGGCATGAGGAATCGCCGCGCGCACAGCGGTCGGCGAAGCGGCAGCCGGAAAAACCGTCGTCGAGATCGGGAACGCCGCCCGGAATCACCGGCAGCACCGCGTCGCGGCGCTCCGGGTTCGGCAACGTCGCGATCAGGCCGATCGTGTACGGATGCAGCGGTGTCGCGAACAGCGCCTCGGCGCTCGCCCGCTCGACCACGCGGCCCGCGTACATCACGATGATCTCGTGCGCGATCTCGCTGATGACAGCGAGGTTGTGGCTGATGAACTGGATCGCCATGCCGATCTCGTCCTGCAACGCCTGCATCAGATCGAGAATCTGCGCCTGGATCGTCACGTCCAGCGCCGTCGTCGGCTCGTCGGCGATCAGCAGCGCCGGCCGGCACGCCAGGGCCATCGCGATCATCACGCGCTGCCGCATCCCGCCGGAGAGCTGGTGCGGATACGAGGACGCGCGCTGCCGGGGCGAGGGAATGCCGACGGCGGCGAGCGACTCCACCGCGCGCTCGCCCGCCTCGCGCCAGCCGATGTCCTGGTGGATGACGAACACCTCGGCGATCTGCCGGCCGATCCGCATCACCGGGTTCAGCGCCGTCATCGGTTCCTGGAACACCATCGCCACGCGCGCGCCGCGCACGCTGCGCCAGGCGGCGGCGGGCTGGCCGAGCATGTCCCGCCCCTCCAGCCGCACCGATCCGCCGACGCGGCCCGGCCTCGGCACCAGCCCCATCACCGCCAGCGCCGCCTGCGTCTTGCCGCAGCCGCTTTCGCCCACCACGCCCAGCGTCCGACCGGCCGCTACGGAGAAATCGACGCCGGCCACCACCTGCCGCATCCCGCCCGGCACCGGAAAGCCGACCGTCAGGCCCCGCACGTCGAGAACCGGCGTCATTCCGCGTGCCAGTCTTCCGCCCACAGCGTCGTCGGTGCGTTCGTCCCCGTCGGCGTCACGCCTTTCAGCCACGGCGGCCAGACATGCGCCTCCGAACTGAAGAACAGCGGCAGCACCGGCAGTTTCTCGGCGTAGATGCGCTGCATCTCGGCCCATAGCGGCTTGCGTTTGGCGGGGTCGAGCTGCTTTTCCATCGCCTCGATGTCGGCATCCATCGTCGCGTCGCGGAAATCGGTGTAGTCGCCGCCGCCCCAGTTGTTCGCCGCCGTCGGGATCTGCCCGCTATGCAGGATCTGGCGCGGCGTGCTCTCGATGCTGCCGCTCCACGCGAACATCACCATGCCCTTGAACGCCCGATGCTTCAGCGTCTCGCCGAACAGCGTGCGCGCCGGCTCGTTGCGGATCACCGTCTCCACGCCGATATGCCGCCACTCGCTCTGCATCACCTGTTGCAGCAATTCGCGCGCGCGCACGCCGGCGCTGGTGCTGAATTCCAGTTCCAGCCGCTCGCCCTTTGCGTTGCGGCGGATGCCGTCGGCGCCCGGCATCCACCCCGCCTCGGTCAGCAGCGCGCGCGCCTTTTCCGGGTCATACGGATAGGCCGGCACGTCGGGATTGTAGGTGGCCTCGAGCGGACTGACGAAACTGTTGGCCACCGGCACGCGGCCGCCCATCAGCCGATCGACCATGCTCTGCCGGTCGATCCCCAGCAGCAGTGCCCGCCGCACCCGCACGTCGGCGAGAACGGGATTGTCGAGTTGCAGGTCGATGTGCGTGTAGGTCAGGTTCGGCTTGTAGGTGTAGACGAACCTGTCCGGCTCCTGCTTCTGCAACGCGAGCACCTGGTCGAGCGTCAGCCCCACGCCCTCGCCGGGGATCATGTCGACGTCGCCGCTCATCAGGTTCGTCTGCAACGCCGCCGTGTTGCCGATGGTCTTGATGATCACCCGGTCGAACGACGGTTTTTTCCCGTTCCACACCGGATTGCGTTCCAGCACGATGCGCGTGCCGGTCTCGTACGCGGTGATGCGGTACGGGCCGTTGTACAGGCCGGGATTCGTCTGCTCGCGGATGTACAGACTTTCGCGTTCGTACGCGCCGGGGCCGGAGGCGTGGTCGAACACCGCCGCCTCCAGATGCGCCGGCAGCACCTCGCCGAGCCGGTCGAACTGGTAGGTCACTTCGGTGAAATGCATCACCGCCGTCTGCGGATCGACGACATCGACGCGGCTGACGATCGCCCAGGTGTGGGTGTTGGCGAAACCGCTGTTCGGATCGCGCCCGACCCGCGCGGTGAAGGCGAGGTCCGCCGCCCCCAGCGGTGCGCCGTCGCCCCATTGCAGGCCCGGCTTGAAATGATACGTCACCGCCATGCCCTGCCCGCCGCCCGGCAGCGCCTCCAGCACCGCATCGCCGTTCGCGACCGACGGAATGCGCGTGCAGAGCAGGCACGTCAGCTTGCCGCTCGCGTCGTACGTCGTCACCGGCCGGTCGGCGAAGCCGAGGATGTAGTATTTGATCAGGTCCGGGTCGATCGCCGGATGCAGCGTCGAGGGGAACGAGCCGACGCCGATCACCAGATCCGGATGGGCCGTCGCCGCCGCCGCCGGCCCGGCGGACGCCAGCAGGGCGGCCAGGATCAGGGCGCGGATCAACCGGCGTGCCAGTTTTCGGCCCAGAAGCAGCTCAGATCGTCCTGCCCGGTCGGCGCGTAGCCGCGCAGCCAGGTCGGCGTGATGTGCGCCTCCGCACGGAAGAACAGCGGCAGCACCGGCAACTGCTCCGCGTAGATGCGCTGCATGTCCGCCCAGATCGCCTTCTGCTTGACCGGATCGAGTTCGGCGTCCGCCGCCTCGATGTCGGCATCCATCTTGGGATCGCTGAAACCCGGATAATTGGCGCCGCCATAATTGTTCGCCGCCGCCGGAATCTGCGATGTCGCCAATGTCCGCAGCGGCGATTCGGTCACGCCGCTGCTCCAGGCATACATCTCCATCCCGGTGAACCGCCGCTGCTTCAGCGTCTCGCCGAACAATGTCCGCGCCGGCTCGTTCTTGATGACGATCTCCACGCAGGCGTTCTTCAGATTGCTTTGCAGCACCTGCTCCTGCAACTCGCGCAGCCGGTTGCCGGCTGTGGTGCCGAGTTCGAGGCTCAGCCGCTCGCCCTTCGCGTTGCGGCAGATGCCGTCCGCGCCCGGCGTCCAGCCCGCCTCCTTCAGCAGCGCCTTCGCGGCCGCGAGATCGTATTTCACGACCGGAATGGCCGGATCGTAATTCGGGCTGAGCGGGTTCACCCAGGTCGCCGCAACCGGCTGCGTGCCGTGGAACAGTTTTTCCACCAGCGTCTGCCGGTCCATCGCCATCAGCAGCGCGCGCCGCACCCGCACGTCGGCGAGCAGCGGGTTTTCATGCTTCAGGTCGATATGCTCGTAGGTCAGGCTCGGGCGGAATTCGTAGTGGAACGCATCCGGGTGCTGCTTCTGCAACGCCAGCGCCTGATCGATGGTCAGCCCCACCCCCTCGCCCGCCACCATGTCCACGTCGCCGCTGAGCAGGTTGGCCTGTAGCGCCGCCGTGTTCTCGATATGGCGCAGCACGATCCGCTTGAAGCCGGGTTTTGTTCCAGCCCAGTGCGGGTTCGGCTCCAGCACGATCTGGTTGCCGCTGTCGTAGCCGGTGATCATGTACGGGCCGTCGTACAGGCCGGGATTGAGCGGGGCGCTGTTGTAGGTGGTGGCGGTGATGTAGTCGCCCGGCGCCTTCGCCTTGGCGACGACGGGACCCTCGATATGCTCGGGGAGGATCTGATCCCACTGGTTGTAGTCGGCGCGGATATGGTCGAGATGCAGCACGGCCGTCCGGTCATCGACCACATCCACGCTGGTGGCGCGGTTCCACGGGTTGGGGTTGGAGAAGCCGCTGGCCGGGTCGGCGCCGAGCTTCCAGGTGAACGCGATGTCCTTCGCCGTCACCGGCACGCCGTCGCCCCAGGACAGGCCCGGCTTGAGCTTGATCGTCACCGCCATGCCCTTGCCGCCGCCCGGCCGGTCCTCGATCTTCGCCAGCCCGTTCTCCAGCGTCGGCAATTCGGCGCAGAGCAGGCAGGAATTCTTCCAGTCCGGCCCGAACGCGGTGATCTGGCGGATCACGAAGCCCATCGCGTAGACCTTCACCACCAGGGCGTCGATGTCCGGGTGCAGGCTTGCCGGGAACTGCGCGATGCCGATGGTCAGCGTCTCGTGCCCGGCATCCGCCCGCGCGGCCGTGCCGATGCCGATGCTGAACCCGATGCAAAGGGCGGCAAGCAACAGGACAGCGGCAAGCTGGCGCTTCATGCGGTCACGACCCCCTCGGTTGACCCGATCAAACGTGACAGCCCGCCCCGGCGTCAACCCGCGCCGTTCGCATGGCGGATCAAAATGCGGTGGTATGCGGAAAGGGCCGCAAAGCGGATGCCGGCAGGCGCGTCATGTGCGAGGAAAGGCTGGTCGGAGCGGCGGGATTCGAACCCACGACCCCCAGTCCCCCAGACTGATGCGCTACCAGGCTGCGCTACGCTCCGACCGAGCGTGCGCTCGTCTAGCAGCCATGCGCCGGCGTCGCAATCGCTTCCCCGGCCGCCGCCCGCTCAGACCACGTTGCGTTCCCACATCGGCGTCCCGTCCAGCAGCCGCTGCCAGCCCAGCGGCGACAGGTCGAGCGTGGTGAATGTGCCGTCCGCCACCAGTTCGGCCACGCCCCGCCCGGTCGCCGGCGAGTGCTGCATTCCGTGGCCGGAGAAGCCGGCGGCGAACACCACGTTGGGCACGGCCGGGTGGCGGCCGACGATGCCGTTATGGTCGAACAGGTTCAGTTCGTAATAGCCGGCCCAGGAGCTTTGGATCTTCACCTGCTCGAACGCCGGCACGCGGGCCGCCAGCGCCGGCCACACATGGTCGAAGAACATGTCCTCGGTGACGTCGAGCGGCGGCTCGTCCGGGTCCGGCTCGCCCTCGCCCGGCGAGCGGCCGCACAGGAAGGTCGCCCCTTCCGGCCGCCACCAGTTGCCGGTCGGGTCGATCACCAGCGGGCAGCGCGGCAGCTTCTCCCGACACGCGATCACGTAGATCATCCGCTTGCGCGGCACGATCGGCATGTCGATCCCGAGCCAGGACGCGACCCGCCCGGACCACGCGCCGGCCGACACCACGGCCGTGTCGCAGGCCAGCACGCCGCCATCGGCGAGTTGCACGCCGGCCACCGTCTCGCCCTGCCGGACAAACCCGGTCGCCGCCTGCGCGACGTACGTCACGCCGAGCGAGCGGGCCTTGCGCCGCAGCGCCTGCAACATCGCCGGCCCGTCGAAACAGCCCTCCCCGCTCGCCCCGAACGCGCCGGCCGCGAGCCCCTCGGTCGACAGCCACGGAAACCGTGCGGACAGCTCCGCCGGGTCGAGCAGAAGGATGTCGGCGCCCTCGGCCCGCTGCACCGCGACGTTCTCGCGCAGCACGTCCCGCCCCGCCTCGCTCGCCAGGAACAGGTAGCCGTGCTCCTTGAACGCCAGCAGCGGCGCATCGCCGCCGACCGCCAGCGCGGTCGCCGCGTCGCGGATGAACGCAAGCCCGTATTGCGACATGCGGATGCTGACGGGCGTGGAGAATTGCTGCCGGATGCCGCTCGCCGACAGCATCGACGAGGCGCGCGCGTAGGTCGGGTCCCGCTCGACCACGATGATCTCGCCGCGAAAGCGCGGGTGGGTGGCGAGATGATACGCCGCCGAACTGCCGACGGCGCCGCCGCCGACGATCACGACCTTCATGCCTGCAACCCTATGTCCCCAACCCTACGCCAGGGCGCCCGCCGGCACGGCGCCGATGCGCTGGCGGCGCAGCGGTTTCAGCACGAACAGCGCCAGCAGGCCAGTCGCCACGTCCATCGCGATGATCAGCCCGAACACCGGCAGCCAGCTCCCCGAGCCGTCATGGATCCACGCCGCCACCGGGCCGCCGAGCACCGAGCCGATCCCCTGCGCCATGTACAGGAACCCGTAGTTGGCGGTCGCGTGGCGCGTGCCGAACGTGTCGGTCAGCGTCGAGGGGAACAGCGAGAAGATCTCGCCCCAGCCGAAGAACACGACGCCGGAGAGCAGGACATACAGCGCCGGGGTGTCCCGGCACCACAGCAGCCCCAGCACCGCCGCCGCCTCGCCGATGAAGGCGATCGCCATCGTGTTCTCCCGCCCCAGCCGGTCCGAGAGCCAGCCGAACAGCGGGCGGGTCAGGCCGTTGGTGATGCGGTCGAGCGTCAGCGCCAGCGGCAGCGCCGCGAAGCCCCAGACCATCACCTTGTTGTCGATGCCGAAATCGCGGGAGAAGTTGGCGAACTGCACGATCACCATCAGGCCGCCGGTCGACATCATCGTCATCATCGCGAACATCAGCCAGAACGTCCTGCTGGCCAGCATCTCGCGGCTGGTGGCGCCGGTTCCCGCCGCCTCCGTCCGCGCCTCGGCGGGTGGCACCCGCAGGAACAGCGCGGCGAGCGCACCGACGCCGCCCAGGATGATGCCGAACACCGTCAGCGTCCGCTGGTAGCCGGAGGCGGCGAGCATGTCGAAGATCGGGAAATTGGTCAGCATCGCGCCGAACCCGTAGCCGGCCGCGACCATCCCGGTGGCGAACCCGCGCCGGTCGGGGAACCAGCGCAGCATCTGCCCGACGATCCCGACATAGACGATGCCTGTGCCGATCCCGCACAGCCCGCCGTAGCTCAGATACAGTTCGGTCAGGCTGCTCGCCTGCGCCGCCAGCACCCAGCCGAGCCCGGACAGCACGCAGCCGGCGAACACCAGCGCGCGCGGCCCGAACCGTTCGATCAGCGCGCCCTGCAACGGCGAGAGCCAGGTTTGCAGCACGATCACCAGCGAGATCGTCACCTGCACCGCCGGCAGCGAGCCGCCCGTGACCTGCTGGAACGGCTTGACGAACAGCGTCCAGACGTATTGCGGGCTGGAAATCGCCATCATCGCGATGACCCCCAGCACCAGTTGTACCCATCGCGACGACGTCGCCATCATGCCTGTCCCCGGAACGACCATGACCGCACGGGTAGCAAGTCGCGTGCCGAGGCCGCCATGTGCCGCCGCCTGAATGCGATCGTGCGCGCGTCATCAACCTGTCTTTAGTGTTCCAGCGATATGACCGACGGAGACTCGCGGGCACGCGGCGACGCGCCCCGGCGTGTGGTGGCGGGTTCGCCAATCCGATTGCGTGGCCCCATTCGTTGTTTCCTGGATTGCGAAGATACGGCCGTGAGTTTGCTCCGTTGAGGTCCTAGAGGTGCTGTTTTCTCTCGTCGCTCGGCGACCTGCGCGTGCCGAGGGCGGCCAGTCACCGCAGGGGCGGGCACGCGGCAGACCCCTCATCCTGATGTGGCTCACCCAGGTCGTCCTCGGTGTCTCGATCGCCGTGACGACGGTCCTGCTGCTCGCGCATCTGCGTACCGCGGCGTTACGGCAATCCGGCCACGAACTTCGCACGCTTTCCCTGATCCTGTCGGACCAGGCGGATCGCGCGTTCCAGGCCGTGGACATCTTGCCGCGGGGTCTGTTTGCCAACATCGCAAACCATTCCGTCCGCACGCCTGACGATCTGCGGCACTTTGCGTCCGGCTTCGAGATCCATGAGAACCTGACGAACGAAAGCGCGATGCTGCCGCAGCTCGATGCAATGGGCGTGGTCGATGCCGACGGACGGTTGATCACGATAACGCGGATCTGGCCGCCGCCGAAGGGCAGCGTCGCCGACCGGGCCTATTTCCAGGAGCTGAAAGCAAACCGCGACACGGATTTTGCGATGAGCCCGCCGTTGCTGAGCCGTGACGGCCATGTCTGGGCGCTGGTGCTGGCGCACAGCATCAGGGGTCCGAACCAGACCTTCCTCGGCCTCACCTTCGCCGGGGTGCAACTGGGATACTTCGAGAAGCGCTATCAGCGCGTCGCCGACCGTGCCGATTTCTCGATCGCGCTGATCCGCCAGGATGGCCTGCTGCTCGCGCACTTCCCGCATCTCGAGAAGCAGATGGGCGGGCACTACCCGGAGGGGGACGTCGTCGCGGGTCTGCTGGCACATGGCGGCACCGACGGCGACGAGACACCGTCACCCTGCGATATCGACGGCAAGGCGCGGTTGGTCAGCGTTCATGCCCTCGCCTCCTACCCGTTCGCCGTCTCGGTCTCGGCCAGCCTCGCCACCGCCATGGCGCCGTGGCGCAAGCAGGCGGCGTATCTGAGCGGGGCGGCGGCACTGCTGGAAATGGTGCTGATCCTGGTCGGGGTGCTGATGTCCCGGCAACTGCGCGACCAGGGCATCCTGGCGGAGGCGCGCGCCGCCCGGGCCGAGGCGGAAGCCGTGGTACAGGTCGCCCATGAGCGCGAGCGCGCCGACCGCGTGCTGCGCGTCCAGCACGCCCGCTTCGGCGCCGCGCTCGACAACATGACGCAGGCACTGTGGATGTACGACAGCGCCGGCAATCTGCTGTTCACCAATCGCCGCGCCGCCGAGATGATCGGCCTCGATCCGGGCGACATCACCTCCGGCATGACCGTCGCCGCGCTGGGGGCGCTGTTCGCGACCAAATCGAATCTGCAACCCGCCGATATCGACATGATGATGGAAAGTCTGTCCCGCTTGCAGACCGCCGGCGAGCCCGCCGCCCTCGTGCGCGAGTTGACCGACGGGCGCGGCATCGCGGTCAATTTCGTCCCGATCGGCGACGAGGGCTGCCTGCTGACGCTCGAGGACATCACCGAGCGCCGGCTGATCGAGGCGCGCATCCAGCACATGGCGCACCACGACTCGCTGACCGGGCTGCCGAACCGCGTGCTGTTCCACGACCGGCTGAGCCAGGCGGTGGCGCGCAGCCATCGCGGCGAATCCAGCGCGCTCATGTTTCTCGACCTCGATCACTTCAAGGCGGTCAACGACACGCTCGGCCATCCGGTCGGCGACGCGCTGCTGCGCGAGGTCACGCGGCGCCTGACCAAGGAAGTCCGCGAGATCGACACGGTCGCCCGCCTCGGCGGGGACGAGTTCGCGGTCGTGCAGGCGAAGCTCAACAAGCCCGACGGCACGGCGACGCTGGCGCAGCGCATCATCGACGTGGTTAGCGCACCCTACATGCTGGACGGGCAGGAGGTGACGATCGGCACCAGCATCGGCATCGCCTGCGCGCCGGAGGACGGCACCGATCCCGACCAGCTCCTGAAGAACGCCGACATGGCGCTGTACCAGGCGAAAGCCGCCGGGCGCGGCGTCTTCCGGCATTTCGAGGCGGAGATGGACATCAGGATGCGCGCCCGCCGCAAGCTGGAGACGGATTTGCGCAAGGCGCTCGCGGATGGCGAGTTGCGCGTGTTCTACCAGCCGCTGGTCAATCTGAAGACCCTGCGCGTCTGCGGGTTCGAGGCACTGGTGCGCTGGTTCCATCCGACCCGCGGCCTGATCCCGCCGACCGAGTTCGTTGCCGTCGCCGAGGAGATCGGGCTGATCATGGAACTCGGCGACTGGGTGTTGCGGCAGGCCTGCCGGGACGCGGTGACCTGGCCGGGCCGGCTCAAGGTCGCGGTGAATCTCTCGCCGATCCAGCTTGGCCGCAGCCTGGTGGTCGCCGACATTTCCGACGCGCTGCACGAGTCCGGGCTGTCGCCGGACCGGCTGGAACTGGAGATCACCGAGACGGCGATGCTGGAGGACACCGGCGCCGTACTGGTCACGCTGCACCAGATCCGCGACCTCGGCGTGCGGATCGCGATGGACGATTTCGGCACCGGCTATTCGTCGTTGAGCTACCTGCTGCGGTTTCCGTTCAACAAGGTGAAGATCGACCGCTCGTTCATCGAAGGCGTCGGCCAGGGCGGCGATTCCGACGTGATCGTCGCCGCCGTCATCAATCTCTGCATCGCGCTCGGCATGACGATCACCGCCGAGGGCGTGGCGACGGTGCAGCAACTGACCTACATCGCCCGCCGCCACTGCACCGAGGCGCAAGGCTACCTGTTCAGCAAGCCCCGCCCCGCCGCAGACGTGCCCGACATGATCCGCCACAGCGAACAGCAATCCTCGGCGGCGCTGGAGGCAACGCTGGCGGGGACGTGAACTCCTCCCCCCAGCCTTGAGCCGCTTCGCGGCTCAGGCCCGGAGGAGGTCGCTTCACGGGACAGGTGTCACGCCCGTTGATGTCACAGGTTACGCAGGAAATTCAGCAGATCCTGCTGGCAGGTGGTCTGCCCTGCGGCGATCGTGGCGGTGCCGCAGGTTGTCGCCGGCAGCGCGTTGAACGACGCGATCACCGCGTTCGCCTCGGAGGCTGGAATGGCGCCGCTCGCGGCACTCGCGTGCTGCTGGATCGCAGCCAGCAGATTGCTGGTGCGGCCATCATGCAGGAAGAAAATACGCTGGCCGAGCCCCCACAGCGGCGTCGACCTGAACATGTCCCCGGCGGCGGCGCCCTGGGTGATGCCGTCGGCGAGGCCCGGCCCCATGTGATGGAGCAGCAAGTCGGAAAACAGCCCCGCGCTGACGCCGGACAATGCCGCATAGAGGGTGTCGGTCTGGGTCGTCATCGCCGGCGTGTGGCAAAGTGCGCAGCCGATGCTGGCGAACGTGGTCCGGCCGTTCGCGATCGAGGTCTGGGTCACGGCGCCAACAATCTGGGAAGTGTAAGGCCCCGATTGCGGAAGTTGATTGAGGAATTTCATGAACAGCGAAAAATTCAGGATATCGCTGACCACCGCCGCCTCCGGAGTGCCGGAGATCGAGGCGTCGTTGGGCTCCTGATCGAACTGGCAGAGCGGGTTGTCCTCGCGCTCGTTCTGGAACAGCTCGTTGGTGATGCCCATTTCGACGTTGTATGCCTCGCCGGCGAACAGCAGCAGCGACTGATTCTGCGCCTTCCAGCCGAAGCGTGCGATGGTGCCGGTGTTGGGGTTGCGGTTGGCGACGCCGGCGATACCGAGCGTCGCGCGCGCCGCGGCGGTGGCGGAATGACTGGCGAGAATCGTGGCGTCCGAAATCTCCTCGATCAGCCCGTCACCGAAGATCGGCAGCGGCTGGCGCAACGAGACATTGCCGTTCTGGAATTGCACATTGAAATTCTCCTGCACGGCATTGCAGGTGTTACTGACGGCCGCGGGCAGGGACCCGTCGTTGCGGCCGGTGATCACGAACAGCGCATGAACCCCGCCGTTCGCGCCACCGCTCGGGTCGATCTTGAAGCGTGCCTCGACGATCGGGCCGTTGGCATTGACGAATTGCGGCACCTGGTTCTGCGCGCCGAACGCGGTGGCGATGGCGACCTGCGGATTGATCGCGGGTGACGCACCGCCGAACGCAGGCTGCGAGTGGCAGCCGGCGCAACTGTCGAGGTTGAAGCGCGGCCCAAGGCCGTCGGCGAGCTTTTCGACCTCTTGAAATGTCGCGAACCCGTTGTTGAACGCGGTGGATTCGACCGAAGTCAGATTGGGGAGCGGGCTGCCGGGCGCCGGGGTGGTGGTTCCCGGCCTGACCCCGGGATCGACCGCCTGCGCGAAGGCGGGCCCGGGAACGCCGAGGCCGAGGACCACGGAAGCCGAGAGCAACAACGACCGCGTGTCACGCCATTGACGTCTCAAACGAAAAAATCGTTTTGTGATAATGGAAGTTACCAAAGCGTCCCGACGACTGCCATTCAGATGCATTTTTGTCCCTATCGCTCATTTTTTTGATGTATATTTGCGATTCCGAAAGATATCGCCTGAATTTTTTCGCTTGTTTTCGCGAATGTTGTCAATATCCGTGGTGTGAGTCGTATAAATGCGATAAATGATTTTTTGCCATTTTGTTCATTTTATACTAATGTCTACATAATCAATTTTATCAGGCGCGACGGCGAAAATCGTCGGTTTCATGCTCCAAATGATGAGGCCTACTTCGTTTTGACTGACGTGTTACGCTCAATATGGTCACGTTTTTTTCACGCGGTGTTCTGCCCGGACGCCGGCTGCGACAGGCTGACATCCGCAGTCGGCAGCCAAGCCGATGAGCTGCACCCACTTCGCGCCGATCGAGCACGCGGTGGCCATCGGTGGCGGCGATCCGGGACATGCTCGCCGCCCGCTGATGCCCGGCGCTGGGGGACTATCGTCCTCGATCGAGCTTCCTCATCGAGCGGCCCTGACACCGGACGCCGCATCTTGCAATCGCCCGACAACGCCGCTAATGCACCCCAGCGCGTTGCCTATCTAGAGCGCCGCGGGCGTAGCTCAGGGGTAGAGCACAACCTTGCCAAGGTTGGGGTCGAGGGTTCGAATCCCTTCGCCCGCTCCAGATTTTCTCAATGAAATCAGAGTGTTAAAGCGGTCC
>Ga0116226_10003798_pt1 | contig 13323 bp, 12 predicted proteins | sample S1TSphfallax_FD_89692 | JGI IMG/M metagenome (GOLD analysis project Ga0116226, IMG submission 89692) | Host-associated microbial communities from peat moss isolated from Minnesota, USA - S1T2_Fa - Sphagnum fallax MG | ecosystem: Host-associated > Plants > Peat moss > Unclassified | place: USA...
AGATGGGGGTCAAAGGCTCCCGCCCATCGTCAACTCGGCTGGCCCGAAGCCCGAATCCGTGCGCGTACACGACGCCGTCCTAAGCGCCGAGTTTTACGGCCCGCGGGAAGCCCGCTATGAATCCCGCCCAGGTCACGACAAAGGACGCACATGGATCGACCGGGGCGGACTTGGCGACCCTGCACACCCACTTTAGCGATTGAGAGGTCATCGAGTTGGTGTCTGCCATCGGCCTGGTCGGCTACTTCAATCGCTTCAACCATCTGTTACAGATGGAGCGCACGCGCCCGGCTCCGCCGAGGAGTTCGCCATCGTAGCCGCACTCGCCGCAAGCTGAACGGACCACCCGTTCCACGAATTCGATAGACCGACCGCTATGGAGCGAGTGCCGAAGCGGATTTAAGAACTCTGGACGGCTGCGGCGGGGCGGAAGTCGAGTCGAATTTCAAGCGTGTTGTCGAGAAATTCGTAGTCACGGCGCGAGGTCACCGCCGGGGTTGCCGGGTTCACCTTGCGATCCTCGCGCGAGACGGCTGGCACCGAGAGAGAAGATGGCAGGGCAGAGTTCAGCAACTTTCGTTTCAACGTCCCGATGACCATATTGCCAATCTCGCCGACCGCGTCTTCCACCTGCGGTTCCCAGTCTTCCGTGTCTTCCTGGGTGAATGCAAAGACCGCGGCCTTTGCCGCCGGCTTATCAAAGTAAAGGCAGAAGGTACGTTCCACGTCTCCGGTAACGTGCAGGACCACCTTGAATAACTCCCCTCCCTTCGAACGGTTGGCGGATGGCAGGCAGGTCACACCGAGCATGTTCTGAAATACCTCACTGATCGTGGCATCGAGCTGATCCAGCCAGCGATCCATATCGAGATTGTCAGGTGGTGACATTCTTCCAATTGGTGTCCCGTGTTCCGTGCATCGGGTCCGCTGAAGCGGCTGCTTGGCTCGGCGATCCGGATGTGTAACTTCTGCACTCTAAAGGAGGTGCTCAATCTTCGCCCTGATCTGTTCGGGGACGAACGGCTTGCAGATGTATCCCATAGCGCCGGCCGCGATCGCACGTCGCACGAACGCCTCATTGCCTTCCGTCGTGATCATGATGACGGGCACTCCTTGAGCCAGCTTCTCCTTCTGTCTCTGCTCAAGAAATGCAAGGCCATCCATCACCGGCATATTGACGTCGCTCAGGATCAGATTGAGCACCGATCCATTCGTCGCGTCGGCTCGAAGCAACTCGAGAGCCTCCTCACCATTGCCGGCCTGTAGCACTTCGTCCATATCCAACCCGGCAAGACGCAGAGCACGCTCGACCATCTTTCTCATAAGCGACGAGTCATCGACGATCAGTGTGCGCATTTTCACCTCATTCAACTTCGACTCCACCCTTCATCGTCCCGTTCTGGTCTTGACTTGAGTTGAAAACTTACGCTTCCGCGCACCGGAATCTCTGTGGAATTCGTGCCGAGTGTGACGCCCGAGCCGCGCCATGCCGCTTTCGTCAAGGCGGCTGGCGCGCCACGATCGTAGGACGTGCGCGGCGCGCGCGCACCCGGATACGCCGGGACACCGGAAGAATTGAGCCTAAACCACACACCGCGAAGGCTTAGCCAATGGCTCGGAGCGCCATCATCCTTCACAAGTTATTGCTGCTCACGGGTGTGGTGATTGGGCCGATATACCCAGCAGGTTTCCTGTAGACGGGGGTTTTGTGGACTTCGACGCCGCGGGGCAGTTAGATGAAGACCTTCGCGAATTTCTCATCGAGAGCAATGAGAATCTCGCCAACCTCGACCGCGAGATTGTCGAACTCGAGCGAACACCGGAAGACCAGAACCTGATCTCGGCCGTCTTTCGGACCATCCATACCATCAAGGGCACGTGCGGCTTCTTCGACTTCAACTGCCTCGGTTCCGTCGCACATATTACGGAGAACATCCTCTGTCAGGTGCGGGAAGAGCGGCGGCCGTTGACGCCGGAGCTGATCTCGCTGGTGCTCGAAGCGGTGGACAAGATCAAGGCGATCCTGGTGCGCATTGAATCCACCGGCAAGGAAGGCGTGGACGACGCCGAGGAGCTGCGGGTTCGTTTGAACGAGGCGCACCGGGCGTTCGTTGAGGGTAGGCAGGACAATGAGGCCGCGGCAGAGCAGATCGAAAAGAAGCCGCAAGCGCCGAAGCTCGAAGAGGAACAGGAAGAGAAGCCCGGGACGCCGCTTGCCACCGTGGGCCTGAGAATCACCGAGGTCCCCGACTCGGAGGAATCCCGTGATACGCCTGCCGCTGCAGCCACTCCGGCGGTCACCGCCGCTTCGGGTATCGCTCTGGCTGCCGCGCCAGAGCTCGATCCGGCTCCGGCTCCCGTGCTGCTGAAGACCCCACCCCCGGCCGAGAGAGCGGCACCAGAGCCAAAGTACGTCCCCGAAGCCGCATCAAGCTCCTCACGCGATCTTCCAGATGCGCCGGCCAGCGATTCGAAAGCGGATAGTGAAAGAAAGGGATCGGAGAAGAAGGGCGACGCGCAGCTTGCCGATTCGACCATCCGCGTCGACGTCGGTCTGCTGAACAAGCTGATGAATCTGGTGGGCGAACTGGTGCTGGCGCGCAACCAATTGGTGCAGGAGACCACCTCCCTGAATCCGACCCTGCTGAAGACATCGCAGCGCCTTAACCTGATCACCAGCGAGCTGCAGGAAGGCGTCATGAAGACGCGGATGCAGCCGATCGGCGTGGTCTGGAACAAGCTGCCTCGCGTGGTACGCGATCTCGCCGCGAAGTGCGGCAAGACCGTGCAGATCGAGATGGAAGGCGCGGGCACGGAGCTCGACAAGACCATCATCGAGGCCATCAAGGACCCGCTGACCCACATCGTCCGGAACTCCTGCGACCACGGCATCGAACTGCCGGAGGTGCGCGTCGCGAAGGGGAAGAGCCCGGACGGTCTGCTGCTCCTCCGCGCCTACCATGAGGGAGGCGTGGTCAACATCGAGATCTCGGACGACGGTGCCGGCATGAACTGCGAGGTGCTCAAACGAAAGGCCGTCGAGAAGGGCCTGCTCCGCGCCGAACAGGCCGCGCAGTTGGCCGATCGCGACGCGCGACACCTGATCTTCATGCCGGGCTTCTCCACCGCAGCCCAGGTCACCAGCATCTCCGGCCGTGGCGTCGGCATGGATGTGGTCAAGACGAACATCGAGAAGATCGGTGGCAGTGTGGATGTCCTGGAGCGCGAACCCTATGGAACGATCATCCGGATCAAGATTCCCCTCACTCTTGCGATCATTCCAGGTCTGGTCGTCTCCCTCGACGCAGACGCGGTCAAGGGCGGCCGTGACCAACGCTTCGTCGTTCCCCAGGCGAACCTGCTCGAGTTGGTCCGGCTTGAGGCTGAGCGCGATCTGCAGCTCATTAAGAACCTGCATGGGACGGTCATCTTTCACCACCGCGGAAACCTGCTGCCGCTCGTCTATCTGAGCCGTGTGCTTGGCAAGCCCGTATCCACACGAGCGCAGGAAGTCGTGAACATTGTCGTCGTCCAGGCGGAGAACTCCCAGATGGGCCTGGTAGTGGACCAGATCCGCGACACGCAGGAGATCGTCGTCAAACCTCTCGGACGCCAACTGAAGTCCCTCACTTGCTATGTGGGCGCAACCATCATGGGTGACGGTCATCCCGCCTTGATCCTCGATGTCGCCGGGCTGGCGCGTCTGGCGGGTCTGGGAGGGCAACCGCGCCACGCCGTCGACAAGGCGGCCGCCACCGAGAAGCCGCTGCAACAGACGCAAATGCTCCTTCTCTTTCGCGCCGGAAGTTACGACCGGCTGGCCGTGCCGCTCTCGCTCGTGGCGCGCCTCGAAGAGATAGAGACGGCCAAGATCGAACGTGCCGCGGGTCGGCTGGTCCTGCACTACCGCGGCGATATTCTTCCGCTGGTCTCGCTCAGCTCGATCCTCGAGCCCCATCGTGAGAGTGAAAGCCTCAGCGGCGAGACCGCGCAGGTCATCGTCTTCACGGACGGCACCCGGCGCGTGGGGGTTGTCGTCGATCAGATTGTGGACATTGTGAATGAAGCGATTACTGTCCGGCGCAGCAGTCCCGCGCCCGGCCTGCTTGGCTCGGCTGTGATCGGCGGCAAGATCACCGACCTCCTCGACCTTCATGCCGTAGTCGATCGCTGCGGAGAGAACTGGCTCAAGCCGCCTGCGGCCGCCGGCAACGGCCACAAACTGCTCTTGCTCGACCCAAGCATCCCCTCGCGCGACATGATCGCCGAATATCTGGCGGCCTTCGGCTACGACGTGATCTCCGCCAACTCGATCTTCGAAGCGCTGCCCAAGATGCGCAAAGTGCCGATCGACCTCGTCATTGCCACAGTCGCGGCGCGCGGCGATGGCGGCCTCGATACGCTTCGGGCGATCCGGCGCGATCAACAGTTCGAGCGCATTCCCGTTCTCGGCTTGATGGAGCACGAAGACCAGATACGGAGCCAGATATCCGGCGGTCTTTCGTTCGACGCGCAACTCGTACGATCCGACCGCGGTGCCCTGCTCAACTCCGTGGCGGCGCTCGTCCGCGCTCAGACAGTGCGCCATGAGGTGGCCGCGTGAGCCATCAACATCTCCATGAGACGCGACAGTACGCCACCTTTCGGGTCCGCGACCTCTTCTTCGGCATTGAAGTGGTCAAGGTGCAGGAGGTGATCCGGCAGCAGGAGATGACCGCCGTGCCGCTGGCCCCGTACGCGGTCGAAGGACTGATCAACCTGCGCGGGCAGATCGTCATCGCCATCGACACACGCCGCAGCTTGGGCCTGCCAAACCTGGAGGGCCCCGACCAGCGTGCCAACATCGTCATCCAGTGCGACGACGCCGCCATCAGCCTGCTGGTGGACGAGATCGGCGACGTCATCGATGTCCCGCTGAACGCCTACGCGCCTGTGCCAGAGAACATGCCGCTCGATCAGCGCGAGTTGATCGAATGTGTCTACGACGTGAAGGAGGGGCTGATGCTGGTGCTCGATACGGTACGGCTGCTCCAGAATGCCTGCAACTGAAGCTGCACCGCTAAGGAGTTGTTTCAAGTGAGTCGATCACAGAAATGAATCTGAGCTGAGTTCGAAAGGAAAAAATCATGGCAACCACAATCGTCGATCCGCAAGTCCATCAAGAGGCCCCCAAGCGCTCCCGGCGTAACGAATCGTTCGCACGGCGGCCCGACCTGGAACGCCGGGGCGATGGAGCCCTGGTTGCCGATCTGAAGGCGTTATGGGCCGCGATACACCGCACCCAGGCGGTCGTCGAGTTCAAGCTGGATGGGACCGTTGAAAAGGCCAACAACATCTTTCTGACGGTGATGGGATATCAGTCCGACGAAGTAATCGGAAGGCCTCACAGTATCTTCGTCGATCCCGCCTATCGTTCATCCGCGGACTACAGGGAATTCTGGTTGCGGCTTAACGCTGGCGAAGCCTTTACCGGCGAGTTCCAGCGGATCACCAAGTCGGGGCGCCCGGTCTGGCTGCAAGCCACCTATACGCCGATCTTCGACCACGAGGGTAAGGCTTACAAGGTCGTAAAGTTCGGAACTGATGTCACCGCGGCGAAGACGGCCTCGCTGGAGATGTCCAGACGAATGGCCGAAAATGCGGAGGCTGAGCAGCAGGCCCTGATGACTCTCGACAGCAAGGTGGCGAGCCTGCTCAACGTTGTCTCCGCCGCCGCCGAGGGCGATCTGACAAAGGAGATAACCGTCTACGGCGACGATTCGATCGGCAAGGTCGCCGATGGCCTCGGAAAGCTGCTGGCGAACCTGCGAGTCAGTCTTTCGGGCATCGGTCAGACCGTGATGGGACTCGCCTCGTCGTCTGAAGAGCTCTCCACAATCAGCCAGCAGGTCACCGAGGACTCGAAGCAGTCCGGTATCGAAGCCAAGAGCGTCGCCGCCCAGGGCGAGCAGGTATCGGCCAACGTTACCGTGGTCGCGGCCAGCTCCGAGGAGATGCTGGCTTCCATTCGCGAGATCTCGAAGAGCGCCACCGAGGCCTCGCGGATCGCACGGACCGCCGTCACCATGGCCGACGAGACAACCCACACCATCGGCAAGCTCGGCGTCTCCAGCCAGGAGATCGGCAAGGTCATCAAGGTAATCACATCCATCGCAGGCCAGACCAACCTGCTCGCGTTGAACGCCACGATCGAAGCCGCACGAGCGGGCGAGGCGGGCAAGGGGTTCGCCGTGGTCGCCAATGAAGTGAAAGAGCTCGCCAAGGAGACCGCGCGCGCCACCGAAGAGATCAGCCAGAAGATCGAGGCCATCCAGTCCGACACCGGCGCCGCCATCAAGGCCATTGGAGACGTCAGTTCCATCATCAGCCAGGTGAACGACATCTCCAGCACAATCGCCTCGGCCGTCGAGGAACAGACCGCCACGACGAACGAGATAGGCCGCAACGTAACCAATGCCGCGCGCGGCACCGCGGACATTGCCGTCAACATTGCGAAGGTTGCCGCTGCCGCGGACTCCACCACTGCGGGTGCCAAGGAGACCGAGAGCTCCGCCAAGGCTCTCGCTGAGATGGCGAACAACCTTCAGACGTTGCTGAATCGCTTCAGGGTGTAGCCAGCCGTCCGGTCTGTCTGCGCGAGGACCGGGCGCCGTAGAGATTGGGCCGAGCGCGATCCGGTCGGCCGCAGGATGCTCCAAAGAACGTCGTTGGAGTTGGGAGTCATCGAAAGGCGAAGCAATGATAGAGGCATTGATCGTGGATGATTCGCGGGCGCTCCGCGGGATACTCGGAAAGATGCTGATGCGGCATGGATTCACCATCTTTCAGGCGGAGAACGGAAAGCAGGCCCTTAAGTCGCTGGAGGGAGAAGCGCGTGCCATCAAGCTGCTGTGCCTCGACTACAACATGCCAGAGATGAACGGACTCGAGTTTCTCAAGAGGATGCGGCAGATGCCGGAATTTCAGAGTGTCCCCGTCCTGATGATCACCACGGAGACCCATGTCGAATTCATCTCGAAGGCCATCGCCGCCGGCTCCAACGAGTATGTGATGAAACCATTCACCGAGGAGATGGTTGTGGACAAGCTGAAGATGCTGGGCTTCCTCCCGGATGCAGCCCTTTGATGCAAGCCGCGGCGCAACACGGCGGGCCAGGTGACACGGGGACGATGATCGATCGGGATGGCGGGAGCGGGAATGATTGCAGTTCGCGAGACATTGAAGCCGGGTGAAAAGATACGCGTCCTCGTCGTCGACGATTCCGTCGTAGTGCGGCGGCTCATCTCGCGGATGGTGGAGGAGGATGCGGCGCTCGAACTCGCCGGCACCGCGCGCGACGGCATGGATGCGCTGGCGAAGATCCCCCAGTTGCGCCCACACGTCGTGACGCTCGATGTGGAGATGCCTCAGCTCGACGGGATCGCAACATTGCGCAAGATCATCGAAATGCGGTTCGACGCGCGGGTCATCATGCTGAGCTCGCTCACCGCAAAGGGCTCGCAGACCACCGTGGACGCCCTGATGCTTGGAGCAAGCGATTACGTCACGAAGCCACAAGGAGAGGCCGTAGGGCGGGCCTTCGAGTCGCTCGCCCTGGAGCTTGTCGCCAAGATCAAACAGCTCTTCGTAGTCCCCAACACCCCGCCGCGGCTGGACCCTGCCGCAACACTCGCGCAGCCATCCGCGGGTGCTCAGCCATCTTCGTCCAAGGCCGCAGCGGTCAACTATGCGCAACGCCCCGAGATATTCGCGATCGGCGTATCGACAGGTGGTCCGGCCGCGCTGACTGAGGCGTTGCCCGGAATCCCCAAGGACTTCCATCTCCCCGTCGTCATCACGCAGCATATGCCGCCCTACTTCACCCGCGTCCTGGCGGAGCGATTGACCAAGATCTGCCAGATCCCGGTCGCCGAGGCAGAGGACGGGATGCCGGCAACACCGGGGCGGGCCCTGATCGCCCCGGGCGACTACCATATGCGGGTCGTGCGCCAGGGTTTCGATCTCGTCATCCGGCTGGACCAGGGGCCGCAGGAGAACTCCTGTCGGCCAGCCGTCGATGTGATGCTGCGGTCGATCGCCGAATCCTGCAAGGGGCGCGCGATCGTCGCGATCCTCACCGGCATGGGACAGGACGGTCTCATCGGCGTCCGGCAGTTGAAGGCGCTTGGTGCCAGCGTCTTCGCGCAGGACTCCGCGACCAGCGTCGTCTGGGGCATGCCGGGGGCCATCGCCTCCGCGAATCTCGCCGACGCCGTTCTTCCATTGACCAGCATTGTCCCGACAGTCTTAATGAGGGCCGGACAGCGATGAGCACAAGCGCCGCACTACCGAATCCGCAATCCGCCATCGCGAAGGCGCAGGCGTCTCCACTCTCCGCGCAGAGCTACTCCTTTCTGCAGCACTATATCCTGCGGCATTCGGGCATCGTGCTCGATGAAAGTAAGCGCTACCTCGTCGAGGCGCGGCTGCTGCCCATCCTCCGCAGCGAGAACATCATCTCATTGGACTCGCTCTGCCAGCGCATGGCCGCCAACACCTCACCCGCGCTCAATCAGCAGGTCATTGAAGCGATGACCACCAACGAGACGCTCTTCTTTCGCGATCCCGGTATGTTCGATGCACTGAAGGCAAGCGTCCTGCCCAGCCTCATCGCGTCGTTGAACGGGAAACGAAAACTGCGCATCTGGTCCGCCGCCTCTTCGACCGGCCAGGAGGCGTACAGCCTCGCAATGGTGCTCCTCGATCTGGGCCTCACCGGCAAAGACGTTGAGATCGTTGGAACGGACCTCGCGGAGAACGTGCTCGAAAAGGCCAGAAGAGGTCGATACGTGCAGTTCGAGGTGAGCCGCGGCCTGCCCATGAAGTATCTTGCGAGCTACTTCACGAAGATCGGAATGGACTGGCAATTGTCCAAGGAAGTGCTCAGCATGGTCCGATTCCAGCAGATGGATCTGCGTGGCAGTCTCCGCTCCATGGGAGAGTGCGACCTGGTCCTCTGCAGGAATGTGCTGATCTACTTCAATATCGAGACCAAGCGATCCATCCTGGAATCCATCCGCCAGACCATGGCGACGGGCGCCCTGCTGGTGCTCGGCTGCGCCGAGACCGTGATCGGTATCGACGACTCCTTTGAGAGAAAGGTCTTTGGGAGTGCCACGTTCTATGCGGTCCGGGATGCAAGTGCAGCGGGGGCAAATCGAGCCGCGTAACACGCACGACGACGAACTTGCCAAGGAGATTGCGATGCCAGAAACTCTCGACGTTCTCACAACCCCGGACAATCTCGAATCGCAGATAGCCGTGACCCAACAGGTCTTTGCACTCATGGCCGGAATCGACATTCATCCCTCGGCCAGGTCGCTGCCGGAAACCGATCTCTTTCTCGAGTCCGTCATCGATTATCTCTCCATCTGCAAAGGATCCATCGTGCTCGAATGCAGCGCTCCCGTTGCGTTTGCCTTCACCGAACAGTTTATGGGCATCCCCACACCCACCGCATTTGACGAGGACGTAAAGGACTCCATGGGCGAGTTGGTCAATATGATCGCCGGCAACCTGAAGGGACTGCTCTCCGTCGATACCGTGCTCTCCGCTCCTGTGGTATTCCACGAGAAGCTGACACCCATTCCGCAGACACGCACCAAGTTAAGTTGCATCGACTTTGACTGCGAGTACGGGCTCTTCCGCCTGACACTCTATGGCGATTGTTAACTTTGGCGATTGTTGAGCCTGGCATCATCTTGCCCTGTCGTTCTCGAAGGAGATCTGCTTGAAGCGCCTCGACCCTTCAGAAAATCCACTCCCGCCTTGCACTAGCGGTCATTCTGATCGCAGCGAAGAATCCCCGCAGTTGTCAACGCACTGACTTAGGAACGAAGCGACTCTCCTGCCCCTGCCGCTCTCGCCACAGCTTGTAGATCCCCCACGCCGCCATGGTGCAATTGTCCACGATCGTTCCGTCCAGAATCATCTCTTCGAACCGTTCCACCGTGACCCGGTGCAGCACCAGGTCATGCTCCTCGGCGTCCGGGGAAGCCTCGCCCATCTTCAGGTCCTCGGCGAGAAAACAGTGCTGCTTCTGGTTCATCACGCCATAGGCGATCTGGAAGGTGGTGAGGTGGGTCATGCGCCCGGCAGTCAGTCCGGTCTCCTCGCGCAGTTCGCCGCGCGCCAGTTCCTCCGGGTCAACATCCGCCCGCTCCCATCCGCCCTGGGGAAGCTCCAGGTGAGTGGCCGTCACAGTGTACCTGTACTGCTCGATCAGGTAGACGAAATCGCCCTCCGCAGTCTGCTCCAGCGGGACGACAATGCACGCCGGGTCCTTGTCGATCACTCCGTAGATGCCCCGCTGCCCGTTCGCCCGCTCGATCACATCCTCGCGCACACTTGTCCACGGGTTCCGATACACCTCTCGCGTACTGATTGTCTTGATCGACATGCTCTTCGATCGCTCCTTCGATTTATCCTTCGCGCTCCGGCGGGTTGCGATGCATCGAGCGACGGACGCTCCGGTCATCCCCCGTGCGTTAACCTTAGCAACCCAAGCCCGCATCGCGGTGAAATCTGTACCAGGACTTGCCTCCGGCAGCTCCCGCCATCGGATGCGCCATCGGTCCCGGCCCGGCGAACGGCATTTGAGGAACTGAGACAGTAAACGCGCAGTATCCGGCAGGAGCCCGATCCATCGCGCGATCAACTCTGGCGATGCAAGGAATACCAATCACCCCAGAACTCCCTTTACCTCCGTCAGCACCTCGGCGACCGTAATCGACGTAATGCACCTCTTCTTCTCGATGACACACGTCTCCAGCCCGCACCCGAAGCACTCCACCTGGTGATAGATGACCCTGTGACCCCGGCCATAGGGGAACCACATCCCCGGCTGGTGACGCGCCGCAAAGATTCCCACACAGGGCGTCTGCACCGCCGCCGCCAGGTGCGTCTGCCCGCTGTCGTGCCCGATGAAGACCCGCGCCCGGGCCATCACAGCGGCGCTCTCGCGCGGCGGGAGACCGCAAAGGTTCAACGCCATCGCACCCCTTGAAGCCGCCTTCCGCCATTCCAACAGGGCCAGCTCACCGGCATCGGACTCCTCCTTCGCGCCGCACACGACTAGAGCGTGCCCGGGAAACGCCGCGGCCAACTCCCCCAGCAGCGTGCTCCAGTTCTCCGCTCCCCAATGGTTCACCTGCACCTTCGTTCCCATGCTGACCACGATCATCGGGAGGTCTGCTGCCGCGGCAGTCTCCGCCTTCGCCTTGGCGATCTCAGCCGGGCTCAACCGCAGGTTCCAGCTCTCAGGGTCGTCCAGCCTGCCATCACCCAACCCGGCCAGGTTCCGCACCAGCCGGTGTGCCTCGGGCTCCAGAGACCCGTCTGCCGCTGCCCGGAGATTCTGCTGCATCGCCGCCGTCACGGGCACACCGACCTGCCTGTGAATCCCGCAGAGCCGAAAGAACTTCGCGTCCCGCTTCGCGGCCTCTACGCCACGGGCAGCCGCCAGATAGACCACCACCTGGGGCCGCCATCGAAGCAGTTGCCACCACAGCCTTCCCAGCTCCCGGACGCTTCGCGTCCCGACTCTGTACTTGAAGTAACCATGCACCAGGCCCGTGCCATGCAGTACCACCGCCGCAGCCGGTGCCTTGGCGTTCACCGGGACATTCGTCAGCATCCGCCGCTCGGCATGGGGAAACGAACGCGCAACCAGATGAAGCGCCGGCAGAGCGATGACGGTATCTCCAAGGCTGCCAAGCCGGTAGATCAGCACCCGCTTCACTTTCAGATTGCCGTCGTCATTCAAGTCTCCAGTCTGCTTGATCCCGTCGCGGTACGCAACTCTCGCCCACACGCCACGCCCGCCGGGGGCCGACTGCTGATAGAGTTTCCTTGCACCCCCTTTAGCAAAGCTAGAAGTCTGAATGCCCGCCGCACAAGAATATGATCGACGCCCAACTGATTCTTCGGAGCCACGACCTCGCCACGCACCATTGGCATGATCGCGCTCCCCATCATCCTCAATCTCATCCCCACTCCGAAGAACCGTACACAGATCCTCACGACGACGGCGCCGCACTTCCAGGCGGAGTGTTCATGACCGCCGTCCTCGCACAGCACCGCGCCAACTTCGACCTCTGGCATCAGGAAGACATGGCCCGCGACATGAGCGCTACGGCCGAAAAGATCGCGACCGTCAAGCACGCCATCGACCAGCTGAACCAGAGCCGCAACGACCTGGTCGAAAAGATCGACGAGATGCTGCTCAACGCCCTGCCCAGCCAGAACTGCGATGCGCCGCTCAACTCCGAGCCGCCGGGGCTCATCATCGACCGGCTCTCGATTCTAGCCCTCAAGATCTACCACACCCGCGAGGAGGCGCAGCGGGAGACCGCGACTAACGCACATCGCTTCCGCAATCAAAACCGCCTTGCCGTCCTCGAAGACCAGCGTGGCGACCTAGCAAACTGCCTCGACCAGCTCTGGCAAGAGGTCCTCGCCGGGCAAAGACGCTTCAAGATCTATCGCCAGATGAAGATGTACAACGACCCGCAGCTGAACCCCGTGCTCTATGCGCAGCATGGCCATGACAAGGGGTGTTGACCGCATGCCTCCCTTCTGCGTATAAAACCGACACGGGTGCATCGAACTCCCGAATGTGTGTCGGGACCGGTGTGCTAACTTTCCGCATACACTTCGCCGATGCAGTACTCAAGAAAAGCGCAGCCATAGAGTCGTCTGTCATCATGCGAAGCGGAGATGAATGAGAAGGACACGAAGAGCATGACGCAGGCGAAAGCGGCTTCCAACAACGCACCGAAGCGCAGCCCACGCACCCTCGCCGCCGGGCAGGACGAGTCCCGCGCCCGCTCCCTCGCGCTCTATGAGTCCGCCCTGCGCCTGATGCAGACCGGCAAGTACGAGGCCGCCCACGCCGCCTTCGACAAGCTGCTCGCCGAAGGCCCGCCCGAACTCGCCGAACGTATCCGCATGTACATCAACGCTTGCCTGCTCCAGGTCGCCAAGGGCAAGACCGAGTTCCTCTCCCACGAAGAGCGCTACGACTACGCCATCTCGCTCTTGAACGACGGCCACTATGAGGACGCCCGCCAGGAGTTCAAGGCCATCCTCGCCGAGAACCAGACCGCCGACTACGCCTTCTACGGCCTCGCCGTCCTCGCCAGCATGACCGGCGACTCGCACACCTGCCTCGAACACCTCACCGAGGCGATCCGCCTGAACGGCAAGAACCGCATCCAGGCCCGCTCCGACTCCGACTTCCAGGACATGGCCGACGACCCCCGCTTCACCGAGCTCCTCTACCCC
>Ga0116226_10003799_pt1 | contig 13323 bp, 8 predicted proteins | sample S1TSphfallax_FD_89692 | JGI IMG/M metagenome (GOLD analysis project Ga0116226, IMG submission 89692) | Host-associated microbial communities from peat moss isolated from Minnesota, USA - S1T2_Fa - Sphagnum fallax MG | ecosystem: Host-associated > Plants > Peat moss > Unclassified | place: USA...
AAAAAAATTGGAAAAGAAAAAAACTCATGAAATTTTACAACAACTTTTTTAAAAGAACTAGATTTAAAAAAAAAAGAAAAAAAAATAAGCTTTAATGAATACAAAGTTGTTAAACAAATTGAAAACAAACTTAAAATATATAAATGAAAATAATCATCATTACATAATTTTAAATATGCTAGTTCAGCAATATAATCTTTTGAAAAAAAACCTGATAAAAAAGGAAAACCTATTAACGATAATGACGCTATAAAAATAATTATATAAGTAACAGGAATAATTTTTAATAAACTACCCATTTTTCTCGTATCCTGCTCATTTAAAAAATAATGTATTATAAAACCTGACGATAAAAATAAAAGTGATTTAAAAAAAGCATGATTAAAAAGATGAAATAAACTACAATAATATCCAGAAAGACCACAACAAAAAAACATATAACCTAATTGACTGCAAGTAGAATAAGCTATAATTTTTTTTATATCATGCTGAAAAAAACCTATTAAACTACTAACAATAGAAGTAATAATACCAACATAAACTATAAAAATCAATACATTCTTTGAAAATTCAATTATAAAAGAACATTTAATAATTAAAAAAATACCTGCTATTACCATAGTAGCTGAATGTATTAAAGCTGAAACTGGAGTAGGACCTTCCATAGCATCAGGTAATCAAGTATGAAAAAATAATTGAGCTGACTTAGCCATAGCAGCTAAAGTTAAAAAAAAAGAAATAAAACTTAAAAGATTTATTTCAAAATAAAATATTTTTATAACTTTTAAAGAATACTGATGAGCCATACTAAAAATAAAATAAAAATCAAGAGAATTGAAAGTAAAAACAATTGCAGCTAAAGCTATTAGTAAACAAAAATCTCCTATTTTATTAATCAATAAAGCTTTATTGGCAGCTTTTAAACACTGAATTCTTGTATTTCAAAAACAAATTAAAAGATAGGAACATAAACCAACACCTTCTCATCCAACGAATAAAACTAAAAAATTATTCGCTGAAACTAAAATAACCATAAAAAAAGTAAATAAAGATAAAAAAGATAAAAATTTTATTATATTAGGATCGTTAAACATATAGTTTGAAGAAAATAAATGTACTAAAAAAGAAATAACTAAAATTATAATTAAAACAAAAAGAGATAAAAAATCAAAAACAAAATCTCAGTTTATCTGTAAACTACCAATACTAAATCAGTTACCAAAGTTAAAAAAAATAATAAAAAAACCTTTTTTAAAAAAATTGTAAAATAAAATTAATAAACTTAAAACACTTAAAAGCATTGAAAAAAGCGATATAAAAATTGAACCTTTTTTACCTATAAAATTTCCCAAAAAAAATAAGATTACAAAACTTATAAAAGGCATATAAAAAATTAAAAAAGAAAAAAACATTTAATTAATTTTTTTAGTATTGTATTTTTTTCAATCTAGAATTCCTTTTTTTCATTCGTAAGCAAAACCTATTGCTAATACTAATAAAAAAATAAGCATAATAAAAAAACCAAAAAAACCAGTCATATTTAAACAAGCTAACCAAGGATATAAAAAAATAATTTCAACATCAAATATTATAAACAAAATAGCAACAATAAAAAAATGAACGTTAAAATTAAATTTAGAACTACCAAAAGATTCAAAACCACACTCATAAACTGAATTTTTTTCATACCTATATTTTTTAGGAACAAAAACTCAAACAATTAAAGCTAACAGAGAAACAAATACTAAACAAGTTAAAAAATAAATAAAAATTTTTAAATAAGCATCACTAGAAAAAAAAATTAAATTAAATTTTATCATTTTATACTATTTTTGTAAAAACTCTAAGTAAATTAAATTTAATAACATTTGATATAAAAATTTCATCAACAGAATCTAATTTTTTATCCCTGTCAAACAAAGTTTTTTCTTTTAACAGAACTTTGTTTAAAAAATTAAACAACTCTAACTTAAAAAGATCAATATCAAAAGAAGAAACACCATCTAAATAGCCTTTAGTACCTGCATAAATAAGAAATATTTGATGATCAACTGATAAAGGACTAAATTGCTTTTGTTTTAATAAATCAACTAAAGTTTTTCCTCTTTTTAATTTTAACTTAGTTATTTCATCTAAATCTCCACCAACTTTTTCAAAAATTAAAACTTCTCTATATTGAGCTAATTCCAATTTTAAAGAACCTGCTATTTGTTTCATAGCAGGTATTTGAGCTGAAGAACCAACTCTACTAACTGATAAACCTACATTAACAGCAGGTCTAATTCCTTTATAAAAAAGACTATTATCTAAAACTATTTGACCATCCGTAATTGATATAACATTTGTAGGAATATAAGCTGAAACATCGCCAGCTTGAGTTTCTATAATTGGAAGAGCAGTTAAAGAACCATGTCCATAATCTTCGTTCATCATAGCAGCTCTTTCTAGTAATCTTGAATGTATATAAAATATATCTCCTGGATAAGCTTCTCTTCCAGGTGGTCTTCTAAGTAACAAAGACATTTGTCTATAAGCAACCGCTTGTTTACTTAAATCATCGTAAACAATAATAGCATGCTCACCTAAATTTCTATAGTATTCTCCTAAAGCACAACCCAAATATGGAGCTAAAAATTGTAAACTAGCTGAATCAGAAGAGGTTGCTGCAACAACAGTAGTATATGAAAAAGCATCAAATTCTTTTAATTTTTTTACTAATAAAGCTAAAGAAGACCTTTTTTGACCTATTGAAACATAAATACATTTTAATGACTCTGATGAATCCTGCAATAACAATTTTTGATTAATTATAGTGTCTATACATATTGAAGTTTTACCAGTTTTTCTATCACCAATTATAAGTTCTCTTTGACCTTTTCCTATAGGAACCATACTATCTATTACCAATAAACCTGTGTAAATAGGAGATTTAACACTTTCTCTTGGTATAATTGAAGGAGCTTTAACATCAGCTTTTTTTCAATCAAGTAATAAATAATCTTCATTTTCTGAATCTGGTTCTTCAATTAAAGAATCATCCATACTTTCTCCTAAAGAGTTTATTATTTTACCTTGTAAATGCGGACCAGCATTAATACCAACATCTAATCCACTTGAGAATACTAAATCGTCTTGACTTATATTAACATCATTACCTAAAATAACAACACTTATAATTTCATCGTTTTCAATACCCAAAACCATACCCATTTCACCAGATTCAAAAATAACAAGCTCACCCATTTTAATATTATTAATATACTTAACTTTTGCTATACCATCTCCTAAACTAATTACAAAACCTTGAGTATCAAAGTCATAGTGATCGATACCATCAAGAAAGTAAAATTGATTTGTTATATCTTCTTGATCAATTTCTTTTTCATTATTATTAACATAATTTTTTTTTCATCTTAGAATTGCAGAAAAAAAATCATACAAAAAACTGATTTTAATACGGCCGTCGTTTTAAATAACTTAAAATAACAATAACAGCCGCCCAACAAATAAAATACATTATAACATTTTCAATGTATTCTTTTAAATCGGGATCAGATTTGCATTTTTCTAATAATGAAGTAAATTCTATTTTAAAAAAATAGTAAATAAATAATATAAAACAAATTATAATTTTAAGCATTTTTCTTTAATTTTTTACGTTGATTTCTAAAAAAAATCCTAAAAGAACTGTAATCACAATAGTAAGTAAACAATCGACTTCTAATTATTTTTAAATTTTCTAGTTCAATAAACAAATACATATAACGTACTTTTTGATTTAAAAAAAAGTTCTTGTTATCAGTAATACTACTAACAAAAAAAAGAGAACCCAAAGAATCGTAAACTATGTTAACATCTTGAAAAATATTAAATTTAATTTCGTAATCTATTAAATCCATATTAAGAGCATTTAACTCAGCTGACTTTAAAATTATTGATAAAAAATAATTTAAAGCAGACGACAAAATGTTAAAAGTAATTAAAGTAGAATCCAAATCAATATAAGCAGAGAAAAAGTTCTTGTTATCCAAAATCATACGTTGTTGAATACCTTCAATGACAAAAATTTTAACTTTTTGTAATGAATTTTCGTCATACTGAGAATTACCACTCTCATAAAATTCTACTAAAGAATTTGATATAGAATGCACTATACTAACTGAATCTTCGTTTACATCATTTAAATTTTTAAACGAATCAATTATAGTATTAACCAAATTAAAAAAGCTTTTGTTAGAACTATCCATAAAAAGTAAAATTAACAAAATAATTTTGTAATTTTTATAAGATTTCAAATTTTTAAATAATACTTTAATCTTTATAAGATTTCTATTAAATAAAATTTGATAAACTAATTCAAAAACTAAATTTGAACTCAATAAACTTTTAATAAAAAAAACATTATTACTAAAAGCACAATCAAACACAACTAAAGAATTTAACAAATGATCAGAAACATTTGAACTTAAAAACAAAAATTTATTATTAAAGGTAGTTTTTAATTTATAAGGAGTATAAGAAATAAATCCTTTAGATCACTTTTTCAAAACAAAAATATTAACTTTTTTAAAAATTAATTCATTTAAAAAAAATTTTATTAGTTTAATTTCCGTTTTTAAACACTTTGAAATAACATTAGAATCAAATAAAAAAAATAATAAATCAGACGCGAAATTTAAAGAAATATCGTAATACAAATTATTTTTATCAAAACTTAAATTAAGCTTTTCATAACTACTAAAATTATCAATATTCAATAAATAAGGAGTTACAAAAGAAACAATCCTCATTTTTAAAGAATCAGTAAAAAATTTAACAATATCCTCATTTTCATCAATTTCAAGCAATGACAAACATATAAAAAAATTTAAAGAAATAATTCTTTTTTTTATATCATCATAACTTTGACTAAGAACATATCTAGGTAAAATAAAATATTTAATATTCTCAAATAAACCTTCAATTAAAAAATCATATGTAAAATAAAAAATTTCTTTTTTCCACTGTAAATCAGAATCAGTACAATAATAAAAATTTAATAATTCTTTTTTATGATTGTAATACAATTTTCTTTTTTCCTCATTAAAATTAAATTCACTTACATATTTTTTTTTTAAAAAATAGCTTTCGTAATCAGATTCATCAACTGAATCATCATAATCATCCTCTAAAAAAATATCATCATAAAAATAATCTTTTTTATCTTTTAAAAAATAGCTTTCGTAATCTTCTAAAAAACGTTTTTTGTCGCTAATACTTAAAATAGGATAAAAAACTAAATTTAAAAAATCAGCAATACTTAATAAATTCATAACATAACAAATTAAAAATAAAAATATAATAATTAATTTTTTAATAGTAACCAATTCAAATACGTATACCATATGTACCAAAACGAGTTTCGGCATAAGTAAGACTATAGTCAGTTAATAACATAATTCGTTTTAAAGGTAAATTCGTTGATCTATTTTTAGATCTAATGAAATAACGTCTCGCTCGCAAAGCAGCATTTACCTTTCCATATATACCTAAACAAAAATAAGAATAAGAACCTTTTATGAAAAAAGGCATCTTATTAAAAAATTTTATATAATAATACATAAACTTCATAAAAGCTACATGACGTCTTTTATGTGTTCTAAATCTAAATTGAGCAGCTATGTAATCACCTAAAACACTACTACACCTATACTTCATAGCTAAAACAAAAAAAACACCAAACATATAAAAAAATTTTAATTCTTTTTTATTTAAATACATATCTTTTATAGCATTTATATTATTAGCAATATATAAAGATCAAATACTAGTAGAATTAGAAATACTAGTAGAATTAGAAAAAGGATTTATAAATTTTAAATTAACATTAACTTTAAATAATTTTTCAAGCTCTTTTTCTAAAAAAAAATAAAATTTTTTATTTCTTAATCAATCTCTTCATCGATATTTTTTTATTTTGAAATATTTAGAAAAAACTAAATTTTTAAAAAAAAAATTAAAAAAAAAATTAAAAAAAAAGGATTTATAAAACCTTTTTTTTCGTAAAAATTTAAAATTATTAGTAAAAAAAGTATTTTTAATAAAAATACTTTTAAGAAGAATTGAATAAATATGATGACGTAAAAATTTTGAATCGCGATTTAAAGTTTTTAATAAATTTAAAGATAATAAATATTTATTGTTACTATCAGGTTTTTTAAACTTAAAAAAATTTAATCTTTTTGATTTTAAATGCTTACTAACAGTAACAACTTTTTTTTTTAATGAAAATTTTTTAATAAAAAAAAGCTTCAATTTTTTAGAAATACTTTTTTTTTTAAATTTTCAAGAAATAACAACTTTTTTAAAAAAGTTAAGTACTCTATGTTTACTATAAGAGATGACGATTTTTAAATCTTTTTTATATGACAAATTTTTAAATCTTTTTGATCTATATTCTAATTTTTTAGAAATAAAATCATCAAGATTAACTTTGAGTTTAGAAGATAAAAGAGAACTAGTTAAAACTTTAGGTTTAACAAAATTTTTGTATACTAAATAAAATTTTTTATTTAAAAACAATAAATACTTTAAATAATTTTTTTTAAGTTTAAATTTAATATTATTACCAATAACACGAATAGCTTTTTTTTTTTTTTTACGAAAATAAAAAAATTTTTTATTTAAAAAAGTTTGACGTAAACTATACAAATGAGTATTTTTAAAAAAAACTAAATTACTTCGACCAAAATTACTTTGAAAAACTGAATCAAAACTTAAAAAATAAGCAGGTATTTTTTTTTTTAATGCAACAGAATAAAAATTACCTTCAGCTTGATAAGGTTTATTAATAAATTTCATTTTTTTGTAAAAATAAGAATAACTAATACCGCGAATTTTTTTATCTTTAAAAATTGTAAATTTATCTAAAGATTTTTTTAAATAATTTTTTTCTGATAACAAATAAACTTGACGAAAGGCTACTATAATAATTTTTAAATAATTTTTTTCATTTTGATAAGCATATTTAACCATTCGATAATTGTACCTATCCAAAAAATTTAAAAGTAAAGAATTTAAAACTAATTTAAATCTTAAATTTTTAGAAAAATAAAGAGGAGAGGACAACAAATTTCAACTTAAAGTTCTCCCTAACTGAAAAGTAGATAAATTAACCACATGAGTCATTTATTTTCTAGATCTTTTAGAAAGTTTACACCCTCCAAAGCGAATAGCAGCATCTGTAACAATTTTTTGTATTTTTATTCTAGAATTTTTTATTAAAGAAAATAACATAACTCTACTAAATGATTTTCTTAACGGACCTTTAAAAACTACTGAACAAGTAGTTATTCCTAAAGATTTTATTCTTTGAGCCATTTTTTTAGACATTTCTTCAGCTACTAGACGAGTAGTTCTAGTTTTTTTAAAATATCCTTCAGATCTTGAAGTTTTTCAATCTATCAATCCTCTATCAGACACTAAACTAATTCTGATAGCATGGCGTTTAAAAAGTATATGAATTACAAAGTTCTTATTTAAATCAAAAAAATTTGATAATATTTTTTTTTTGATAACGTTTTTTAACTTAAAATAAAAAAAGATTCAAAAAATTTATCACCAAAATAATAAAAATCAAAAAAATAAAAAATTAAAGATACATAAAGCGGAGACAAAGCAAAAGTATAAAACAAATATAACTGTTTTCTTTTAGAAAAACCAATATAATTCGAAAATTTAAATTGATATTTTGAAAAATCTTTAGAATTTTTATCAAAAAAAAATAATTGAGAAAAAAAAACTAAATAATAAAAACAACTAACAACACTAGTTAACAAAACAAAAAAAAATAGAAAATAAAGACCGTGTTTAAAAAGTTGAATAAACAAAAAATATTTTATAAAAAAGCCCGATAAAGGCGGCAAACCCATCATAGAAAAAATACATAAAGATAAAATTATTGATATAGCTGGATTATCAATCATTCTTAACTGAGAAATATCTGTAATTCGTTCTCCTTCAGAATTACAAGTATTATCTAATATTACTAAAAAAACAATAAAAGACAATAAATAAATAAATACATAAATTATAATAAATTTTAAAATAAAAACATCAAAACAAGCTAAACCACTTAATAAAAAACCTAATTGAGTAATAGAAGAGTAGGCGATAAATCTTTTTAAATTAGTTTGAATTAAAGCACCTAAACATCCTATTACTAACGAACCTATGCATACTACATATAAAAGAATAGATAAAGGATAATTTAAAACGATAAAAACATCGAATAAAAGCCTCAATAAAAAAAAAAAGAGAGAAAATTTAATAAGAACAGATAAGAAAAAAATTGTCAAATAAGAGCTTGCTTCATAAGCATCTGGAACATAATTAGTAAACGGAAAGCTACCAATTTTAAAAAAAAAACCTAAAACTATAAAAAAACTTCCTAAATATATACAAAAAACAGAAGATTCAAGATACCCATGAACTATTTTTAAATGAATTATCCCTTTTATAATAGAAAAATTAGTAGACGCGGTAGAAGAATAAATAAGCAAAATTCCAAATAATAATATACCTGTAGCGATAGCATTAATAATAAAATATTTGGTACCGGCTTCTACAGATAATTTTGAAAAATTTGAAACTATAAAAAAAATTGATATAAAAGATATAGCTTCTAAAAATAAAAATAAAACAAAAAAATCATTTGAAGACGAAAGTAAATTTAAAAAAAGAATTGAAAAACCAAAAAAAAATGGAATTTCAACTGTTACTTTATTTTCCTCTATTTTTTCCATATGAAAAAATAAAACAAAAAATCCAATACAACCTATTAAAGAAATAAACAATCTTAAAAATACACAATAGGAATCAATTCTTAAAAAATTTTGAAAAATAAAAGTGATATCAGCACCATCCATAATAAATAAAATTCATAAATTAAAAACAAACATATAAAACATAAAAATAATATATAGTTTAGTAACAATTAAATATAAAATTTTTTTATTTGAACTAAATCTAAAATTAAAAGACGTTATAAATAAAGAAAATATTAAAAAAAAAAATAAAATAAAATCAATAAAAATTAATAAATTACAGGGATTAAAACCTATAAGCGTAAGATAAGTAACAACAAAAAAAAAAAAAAACATCAAATCAATAGCTAAATTAGGATCGAAATCGTAATCATTAGAAGAATTATTTTTAAATTTATTAATAATAGTATAACTTGTTAACTTTAAATTTTTAAAAAAAATAGTAAATAAATTTTTTGATTGATTAGTAGTTTTCATTTTATTTTAAAAAATTATAAATATTTTTTTTATTTAAAAAAAAATATTTATAAAATAAAAACATCGATAAATAAGAAAAATTGATAGTTCTTAAATAAATTTTTTGATTGATTAATACAAAAGGAAAAAAACATACAATACTAAAATAAAATAAAATTCAAAAAAATAAGTATATAAAATAACTTAAAATAAAAAATAAATTAAAGTCTATTTGAGGCATATTTATTTTCTATTTTTTAACAATTACAATCATCGTCGTCATCCTCAGATCAATCGTAATCAGGAACCAATTTAAATAAAATTCAATTATAAAATGATTTAACATCCATAGCTCTAACTTTTATAGGCATAAAAGAATGATTAACTCCACATATTTCGCTACATTGGCCATAATAAGTACCTGGAGTATGTATTTTAATAAAAACTTGATTTAATCTTCCCGGTACTGCGTCAATTTTAACTCCAAAAGAAGGAACTGATCAACTATGTATAACATCATTTGAAGTAACTAAAACTCTAATTGTGGAGTACACAGGTAAAGCAATAAAATTATCAACAGATAATAAATAAAGCATTCTATTACCTGAATTAACAGTAGGTTTATTTTCTTTTGAAAAAAAATTACTAGTTAAAAGATTATCAGAAGAATTAGCATAATAAGGACCTCAACCAGGAATAAGATAAGACTCAATTTCAGTTCTTTTTATATCATTATTTCTTTGATAATTAAGCATTCTCTGCAAAAATCAAAAATTTTTATCTATTTTATTATTACCTTTTAAAAATTCTAAAACTTCATTTTCAGAATCTTTTATAGCTTCTAACTGACAAGATCTAACTTGTCCAGCAGTATAACAATTTTCGTAATCTTTTAGTATTTTATCGTAAACTTCTAAATTCAAAACCATTTGATTAAAATATCCACGACAATACTCTTTGTGTTCTTTTAAACCGGATATATTATATCAAAAATTTGATATAGATTCCGATTCAATTGGATCATTTATTTTATTAAAAGGACCAAATGTTGTCATTTTTCCAAGAAATCTTTTAGGATTAAAAGGGCCATAAAAACTTTTAAGTCAAGAAGAAAGGTATTTATAATCTCCAAAAATAGAATTTTGACAATACATTGTTGTATACATATGCATAAAATTTGTTAAATCCGTATCAACTTCTGAAACATCAAAATAAGTAGGATCATATCTAAAAGAATATTCATATTTTCAATATCATTGATTACCAACTACTTTTAAAGTTAAAACTGGTTCTGAAGATGGTTCATTCATAATGTATAGTAAAGCAAAAGAAGGAACAGCTATTAAAAACAAAATAGTAGCTGGAATAGATGTTCAAATAATTTCTAAATAATTGTCATGTTTAACTTTAGAAATTTTATTAGTATTGTTAGAGCTTTCTTTAAAAAAAAAAACAGCTGTAATTAACATTCAGGAAACCAAAATTATAATAATTATTAAAAAAAACATAATATCGTTATGTAAATCAATAATTGAATCCATTATATCAGTAGCTGGATGTGAAAAAGTATTTCTATAATCAGAATACAAACCGGGTCTATTTGAAATAGTAGAATTTAACTCAGAATATGGATAATTAATACTCGAATTCCAATTAACAATTTCTCCTTTATCGTTTAAAAAAAAGTTTTTTTGTTTTAATCATCAATCATCAAAAAAGTTTTTTCCAACAAAAAAAAATCCTAAAACACTAATATTAGATTTTTTTTTTTTATTTAAATCATTAAATAAAACTACAAATTTATTAACTTCAGAAATAAATATATCTAAAACTTTATCAGTAACAAAACTATAGTAAAATCAACATTTATTTAAACAATATAAACAAAATGAATAAATAGTATTTAACTCTTTTTCTGTTTCTAAGTAGTAAACAGAATTTTCTTTTTTATTTTTTTCTGAATTTACATAAGCATCAGTAAGACCAATAAAAAAAACAACAACACTTACAACAGAAATAGAAGAACCAAAAGAAGCTCAAAAATTATAATCAGAGTATGTAAATGGATAAGTAGAAATTCTTCTAGGCATAGCAGCTAAGCCTAAAAAATGCATAGGAAAAAAAGTTAAATTTACTCCTACAAAAAAAGTTCAAAAATGAATTCTAGCTCAAATTTCGCTAAAATATTTACCAGTAAGTTTTTCAAATCAAAAATAAAAAGCAGCAAAAATAGCAAAAACAGCTCCCATTGATAAAACATAATGAAAATGAGCAACAACATAATAAGTATCATGAAAAGCAATATCTAAACTAGCATTAGCTAATATAATTCCACTTAGACCGCCAACACAAAACAATATTATAAAAGCTAAAGAAAAAAGCATAGCCGGAGAATTAGTAACTCTACCACCTCATATAGTTGCTATTCAACTAAAAACTTTTACTCCAGTTGGAATAGCAATAATCATAGTAGCTGCTGTAAAATAAGCTCTAGTATCAACATCTAATCCAACAGTAAACATATGATGAGCTCAAACTAAAAAACCTAAAATACCTATAGATATAATTGCATAAACCATACCAACATAACCAAAAATATATTTTTTTGAACATCTAGAAACAATATGACTAATGATACCAAAACCAGGTAATATTAAAATATAAACTTCAGGATGACCAAAAAATCAAAAAAGATGCTGATACAATACTGGATCACCTCCTCCCTTATATTCAAAAAAAACAGTATTAATATTTCTATCAGTTAAAAGCATTGTTAACGCCCCAGCTAAAACAGGAATAGCTAATAATAATAAAAAAGATGTTACTAAAATAGTTCAAACAAATAAAGGAACTCTTCTCATAGTCATACCTCTAGCTCTCATATTTATAATAGTAACTATAAAATTAATAGCACCTAAAACAGAAGAAATACCAGCCATGTGCAAACTAAAAATAACTAAATCAACTGCAGGGCTAGAATGTGATACTCAGCCACTTAAAGGCGGGTACATAGTTCAACCTAATCCTGCACCTGTTTCTACATACATTGATAATAAAAAAATAAAAAGAGCAGGTGGTAACAATCAAAAACTAAGATTATTTAATCTAGGAAAAGCCATATCAGGAGCACCAATCATAGTTGGAACAAGTCAATTTCCAAAACCACCAATTAAAACAGGCATAACAAAAAAAAAAATCATTATAATACCATGTGAAGTAAGAGAAACATTATAAAGTTGATGATTACCCATAAAAAAAAGATTTCCGGGAGTTGACAACTCCAATCTCAGAAGATAAGATAAACCAGTACCAATTAAACTACCAAAAATACCAAAAAAAAAATATAACGTTCCTATGTCTTTATGATTTGTTGAATAAAATCAACGAGTAATAAATTTAAAAAAAATATTTATAAAATTTAACATTTTATTATATTTTTTAAAATCCAAATAAAATTAAAAAAACAATCATTAAACCAAATAATGCACTAGCTTCAGTTAAAGCAAACCCCAATAAAGCATAAGTTAATAATTTTTTCTCATCTTTAGGATTTCTTGACAAAGCAATCAAAAAACCTGCAAAAACAACGCCAATACCAACACCAGATCCTGACAAAGATATAGCAGATAATCCTGCACCTAACAATTTAAAACATAAAAGTATTAACTCCAAAAATACTTTTGTGTTTTACAAATTAAACTTTAAAAAATACTAATTTGAAAACTTTATTTTATAATTTTTATATAAATTATTAATTTCCTGTATCATTTAATTATACCAAATAAACAATACAAAGCGTAATAATAAAACCAACACTAAAAAAACAAAGTTCAATAATTTTTTGATTTTTATTAATTTTTCTATTACTATACTCGATAGAATCATAAACATCAATATCATCAATAGCACTATACTCGTTATCAACATCAATATAACTATAAATCTCACTATACTCATCACTATCCTTATCAATATACTCGATATCAATAGCATCATTAGTAATATACTCATAAATATCAATATACTCATAAACATCAATATCATCAATATCATCAATAATAGA
>Ga0116226_10003800_pt1 | contig 13316 bp, 10 predicted proteins | sample S1TSphfallax_FD_89692 | JGI IMG/M metagenome (GOLD analysis project Ga0116226, IMG submission 89692) | Host-associated microbial communities from peat moss isolated from Minnesota, USA - S1T2_Fa - Sphagnum fallax MG | ecosystem: Host-associated > Plants > Peat moss > Unclassified | place: USA...
TAATTTTTTAGAGAAAAAATGTCTGGAATTGAGGGCTAACCATAGGTTAACGAGAAGTTAACTATCAATTCCAGACCGAGTTACTCAAAACTGGAACACAATCCAGTCTGATTTCCAAAATCGAAACCAAAATTAAAACCTGAATTATTTTTTTCAAAAACCAACCAGAAATGGATGTGGGGTTTCATTTTTGTGGAACCAGAAGATGAGCTATTCTAATTTTTTTTAAGCACTGGAACTGGAACTACATTAAAGTCAAGAGTTGCCCAACACTAGTGTAAACCTGCCTGGAGCTCTATGAACATGAGTTCACAAAGTGTAACATAAAAGTCATGCTCGCAAATTGGGTTACTCTCTATTAACACCTCTTTCTTCAAAATAACTTCACAATTCTTCGTGAATTTTTAGAAAAATTATGGAGGACAAGGGACCCGCACGAAAGGCCCTCACGTTTCACTCATGTTATTGCCCTTGTTCACAAGGGCTCAAACCTTTGAAGCCCCTGCAGTGCGTGCCTTGTATAACATTGGTCAATATCAATAAATTAAAATCTTACTAAAATCCAATCATTATATCCGTTGTAATCACAATAATCACCCCAAGATGAAAATAAAATCTTGCCAAATATAATACCAAGAAGAATAATTGGCAATTTTATCAATGGTTCAATTTCAACGAACGAAAAGTTGAATCTCATCACAATAAAAATTATGGCAGGAAAACTATTGCACTATTACCTAAAAAGTGGATTAACAATCATGACCATTAAATAGGTGACACAACCATTCATTATGACACGATAAATAATGAAATTTACAAGACATGAATAATTTTAACTTATAAACCTTTATGGCCGCCGATTTTGTACCTAACTCATCAAGAAAAGAATGTCTTACGAGATATGCAACAACAATTTCGATGTCATGGGAAGTTATCACGTAAAGGAAAAAAAAAATTTACATGACTGGAATGAATGTGTCTTAGAAGCCAAATTAGATGATCTCCGAGTCGATTATTTCGCAAAGCAGAAGAAAGATTGAACGGAAGAGCAAGGAATTTCTATAGTAATGAGAGGAAGAAAAGGAAGGGAATGTGGTGTGAGGAGTGGAAGAGAACAACTAATGTACACTTCGTCTTCAGAAAGGTTATGGTTGTTTTTTGATACGTAGCTAAAGTGGGAGACAAAACAACATACGCCTAACAATTCAAACCTTGAACATAGCATTTCTTTTTACCACCTTCATTTCATTGTTATAGATTGTTGGGAGAAGCTGAAACTTATAAAAAAAACCTTGCAGCCTATAGACTTTTAAGTGTTTAGTATCGTAGAAAGAATATATCAATGAAAAATTAAACCATAGGTTTTTGAGAGTGTGGAGATGCTAGCACACAAAGAGAAACGAAAGGCTTATAGTCTAAAGAAGAGATTGAAACATTAATCTGTCATTTAGGATTGGATTATTTCTTCATAGGAGTAATCAAACCACTAGTATGCCCACCAATGGTGACAACAATTCTTGCGTTATGGAATAAAAAAATTAATTATTACAAGGAGTAATGCTTAGAATTAGCAATGGGAAAACACAAACTTGAAGTTGCATCATCTTCTAGAACAAAGAGGATGAAGTCCAAAACAAAGGACATAGATGTGGATATTTAGTTTGGGATGTTGGATTAGATTCATTTTCTAGCATATATATACATCACAATGTGGGCAACCAAGAAAGAAAAACATGCTTAGATGATTGAGGCAAAACTCAATGATTTATGCCAACTCGACTAGAACACAATTGTCATAACTCTAACCTTAGGTTCGCAACCAAAGCAAAGGCTTACAAGGGTGTGGACCAAGAGGGAAGCCTAGGAGTCACATCTCATGCTCTCGGGAGTGTAGGAGAGTGTGAGGGAATGAACCTTCACACTCCCAAGTGAACTCCCACTTTGGGAGTTGGAGTCTCGATGGACTCCTAAATCTTCAAAGAGCGATTTTAAGGGTCAAAATGCATTGGATTGAAAATTTCCTTATATTACTGAAAAGCTCTTGAAACTTAAGTGTCTAAAATGGGCTCTCATGACCCATTTGAACACTTAAAACATAAGTTATGGCCAAAAAAAGGGCCAGGAGTCAAATTGCCAATTTGATTCCCGACCACTAGAAGTTAAGAATCACCCCGATTTCTTTGCGTGTAGGTAGCGTACAACATATTGTTAAAAAGATCTTGACAAGGGCTACCACTTTGCTTTAGACCTCATTTCAATCGAAGGTCCACAAACGAAGTTATGGGCCCCTAAAGTTGCAGGAGTCTCAATTTCAAGATTCCCATTTGGGATTCCTAGGACAAAATGACATTTGGGTGCTGGTCTCGTGGCCATGCACAAAGTATATTATAAGGGGGAAGGTGGTGGCCTCTTCCAAGTCGAAGCCTTGGTGAGTCTTGTGAGTCTGTGTTTACCCGTGGCTCGTTTGTGCACCAAAGTGCTCTAACTACACACTAACCTAACTTGTTGTTTGGTTTGTGCAAGTCTATGTGAGTAATTGAATTACTTGTCAATCTTCCTAGTCCCCATCCCAGAGCTCTAACACGCCCTTCTACCCTCAAAGTGTTGCGAGTTAGGAAATGCGGCCTAACTCCTCCTTTTGTTGTTTTCACCTTTAGACTCGTAGTTGAGTCCATCAAGGAGCTTGGGGGTGCGTCAACAATCGACCTCCTTACTATCAAAAAGATAATCTACAACTTTCGAGTTCAAAGTGTGGCAAGCATTTTGCGAGGTGAACAAATTTCTTTAAATTTTCTTGACATCAATCAAATTTTCAAGTTACCACCACAAGGAATTATAGTACATGTGTGGGAAACGTACAATGAAAAATGGTCGAAATACTTTGGAGGAAAATAAAAACATTACAAGTAGGATTCAAGGTACATTCTTGTGAAGGTACATGCTTTTAGGATGTAAATGCGACTAATAACATTAGTAAAAGTTATGACATTTCAGCAAGGTAATCGTTATGTCTCAGGAACCTTATTGTTTATAATGAGCACAACTAAAAAAGGCATATTCAATTGGGTTGAATGGTTCAAGGTACAACTACATAAGGAAATGATTATCATCCAAAGGAAGGCAAGAAAGGTAGGAAATAGTTTAATTGGACGTGCCTTCACTCTTGTTATAAAATATTATGTTGCATTGGAGTATGTAGAGGAAGATGAAAAGGAACCGATTGTTTTTATTTAACGCCCAAAAAAAAAGAGGAAGAAGATGCTTTGAGTACCCTCAATTCCATCCATAGGCTTAACAGTAATGCCATTGCAGGTTAAAATTCCACTAATGGAAGAAGAACATGTGCAATAACAAACATATTCGTTGACAAATGTAGTGTAGAAAAGAGGAGCTCTTCACAATGAGATCTAGAAAAATTAAGACGACCAATAGATGGATACGTCTCCATCAAACTCATAAGATCAACAATCCACTAAAATACTGCCGAACACTCCCATGGTGGAAGCATATTAGGACGAGACCATCATAGTGAAAATGTTCAACCAAATTTGGCAGGACAAGAATGAAGTCCAATAAAATGTAAATGCAATTTTTGTGACCCAAATAGTGTCGACAAGCACAACAAATATTAAACATATGAATGAAGTGGTCTAGCCAAATTTGATAGGCATGCTTATCGCATATGCAACATTGGGGTTTATTCAAGGAGGAGTGGACCCTACCCAAACAAGTGATGCTAAAGATAACTTTATCTTTGTAATTGATTCTTACTAAGATAAGATGGGAGTTTAATACTTTTCAGAACATGAGGATTCCATGGAGGTACATTTAGTGGAGCTTGTTCATACATCAGCTAGGAAAACGAGGTATGTGACATGGTCCTATGGGAAAATAATTCGATAACTTTCCTTAGAGCTGGAACATTTGCAGGGTGTAATATTGTACAAGTGAAAATGTGTTGAGCATCAAATTGATCCCCTAGAATTTGGAGCCCATAAGCAAGAGTGGGAAAAAAAATTGCAAGGCTTGTGTTTGCTCAAAAACAATTAGATCAAAAACTTCATGAGATTCAATAAAAGATGGAAAAAAATCAAGAGGAGGAGAAGGAAACAAGGGAGACTATGAAGGCTCTGTAGTAAAACTTTGCAATTATGGATGGCACATTCATCCAAATGGTGGAGAAAATGAAGAATGCAGCAATTTGTCATGAGGAGGCATTAACTACAATATTGGTTAGGCATAAAAAAAGATGGAGTCATTCATGGAGTGTTTGAAAAAGGTCAAGTAGAAATTCCTTAATGAGCAAATAAAGAAGGAGACTTGGCATGCCAAGTGACTAAGCTTTGAGTCAAAAGTACAACTATTGAAGCATAGTGCCATACAAGCTAATGAAATAGAAGTAGAGTGCCATGCATGCTAATGAAATGCATGAAAAGGCTTTGTTGGAGAAGATCTAGGGTTTGGAGGAGCAAGTTCAACTTGCTAGTGCCAAAGAGAAAAGAGTAGTTGCATAAAAGGAAACAAAGAATAAACAGGATGTTGAGTCAACCAAATGGAAGGCATTGGCATTGGAACAATCGGCTAAGGTGGTGCCTTTTTATCAACTATTAAAAAACCAAGGTGAGGAGCTCTCTGCAGTACTTATCAAAGCTTGATTGTTAATGGTACAATTGTATTACCAAAAAGAGCAAGATATGGTGATGTAGCTTGATGTAATGCATGCAAGTTTGAAGGCAGAAAATCAAAGGAAGAGGAGAAAGATCAAGATATTATGCGAAAAATTATAACATGTAGAACTTAAGGTTTACATGGTCAGGGTTGCTCTTGTTGTTGTTAAGAATGGAATGCAATTCTTTTGCTACTAGGTTATCTGCCTAACTAATGAAGTCCCTACATGCCTGTGCGCCTAGCCCACATAACAAAGGTATAACAAAAATCTTTTTTTGAACCCTATTTGTTGAGGGCCTCCTCAGCAAGAGAAATTAGTAGGTCACATGTCATCATGTGCTTGACAAGAATGGCATCATCCGGTTAGGTGTCGGAATTGGGAACCTTAGGTCCTTTGTAGTAAGTAAAGCATACTCGGGCCTCACAATTGCTTGTGTCCCACAGCCTTGTGCATGCATTAATTTTGTTGCATGTCAAACCATTGCACCTGCTTGTTTGATTTTCGAGATGCAAACCATTGGTATGCAAGGTATGAGAACCTAACCTGTAACAACCCCATCAGTTCCATATTATAGTTCAACACAAACCTTACAATAATCATGTTCAATTCGTGCAATTGATAAGTTTCAATACTAGTCTTCCAATCTTATTGCCAAAGCTAGTAAACCTATAAATTGATCCCTTGAATGTCCAAGTCTCCATTTAAAATTTTAAAAAAATTGTCTCCAATTGCATATGTGCAATGTTTTTTACATGCAATAAATGGGTTTTTGCAATCATAAAATGTTAAACATTCTTCACACTTTGGAAAATTAGCATTATGGTTGAACTCACATAAAAGTTATGCACCCAAAAAGAGGGAGGGATTGAGGGAGCCTAAACCCTAGGTTGACTGCTCAATAATGAAATGACCTACTTAATTTTGCTTCTGCATTTGAAGGTGCAACATGTAGAACAATTTCCTCCATTGCTTGCTAGGTGCATCAATCAACTATTATGCTAAAAATTTAACTTGCTACTTTTGAACTTATGGTCTTGTGTATTCTCAAGTGAAAAGTTCAACAAGCACAAGGTTTTAGTTTCTTTGTTGTAATTTGCATTAACCTCTTATCTAAGTTCACTACATGGGGAATGTCCAATATTCCATACAAAGTAAACTTGATGAACATAATCAACATATAAACATTTAAGCAAGTATAGTTAGTTATATCCTCTTTGTATTGAAGTTCACATGAACTTTTAAATCTAATTTCAATAAATGGATTGTCCACATACTTGTTCAAATGTCTACAAAGATGAAAAACATTGGAATTGAAGATATAAATTAAGATCAATTGCCACAATTTGATCACCCAACTTTCCATGTAGGTAGCTCAAACCCATTTGTGCCATATTCCAACCCTAAGAACTAAGTACTTTTAGCACACAAGGTTAGACTATCTTTTTTGTTGAAGCTTACAAATCTATACCTACTCTTAGTATGGGGAATGTCTAATCCTCCATCCAATATAAACTTGATCAAATGTATTCAACATAAATTTCAATGAATTTCAGCAAGTAATATCATGAAGTTCATGTGTTCAAGTATATTGATTTCAATATGTGGATTATCCAAATACCTACCTAGATGCTTTTAGAGTTGCAAAACATTAGAATTTATAAGGTATAATCTGATTAACTACTGCAATTTGATGATCAGTCCTTGGATCCAATCACACTAATGTTTGGTCCTCCATCCAAAGTAAGCTTAATCAATATGAATCAACATAATGTTCAATCAATTTGAACAAGTTTGAAGTCACATGTTTTTTTTATTCAACTCATGAACCTTCAATTATCTAATCTCAATATGTGGATTGTCAGCCAAGTACCTATTTAGATGTTTTCAATCATGTGTAAGATCATAATGCAAGGTATATGACTTGATCAATCATGGAGTTTGATGGAAACCTAAAGTGTTGCAACCCAATTGATAACATAGTGTAATTCAACAAAAACCTTACAACAAATTTGATGGTTCAACTTGTAGCTTATTTTTATTTCCTTTACTTCAACAAACTTGCAACCCATCTTTTTGTCCTCTTTGACTTGAAAAATGCAAATTTATGTACTTTAAACCCTAATAGTAAATTGATAAAATTTGAACTTATAGAAACTACAACTTAAAAAGCTTAGCAAGCTTGGAGATTGAAACAAGATTTGCAACAAGCATGCATACCCCAACATGGCCCCATAAGCACCCACTGCAAAAACTTTCCCAACTGATGAACAAAATAGTTGTAATGAAAGGGTGGAATTGTACAACTTGTAATTATAATTCAACTATAATGTAATATTTAGGCATTAAAAATTTGAATGACATATTTGCCACCAATTGTATGAAAAATTATCTTAGCACCCATGAATATTTCTGTGGAACTAAACACATTCAAATGAAAACCTAATCTTCCCTCCATGAAGGATCTATAAAAAAATTAAAAATTTGCCATAGTTCATGTTTTTAGAAGCATGAACATTGTGTCTTACTTACCTCATCAATTGCCGATGACCTTTTCGCATACTTCACGTAGATAATTCATTAGACATGATCACCACTACTATCCATCTCAAAACACCTATGCCTCCACAAAAATCATAGACATGTTACCCTAAAGCTTATTGCTGAATCATGAAGTTCTTCACACACTACAAAATCGTAGGATAATGCCAATAGAAAACTACCTAAAAACAATTGATGAAAGAATAATGTGAAAGAGAGGAATTGAAAAGATCTTTAACCTAAATTGAGTGTTTATGGCAACACAAAAGAACTTGAACTTTTCTTTTGTAAAAAATAATTGAGCTTATTTTCACACAAAAACACTAAAAATGTCCTTGGAAAACTCAGCAAAGAGTAAAAAATGTGCTATTGTTCACCTCTTGGGTCATTATGAAAGTTGTGCTCAAAATCATCCGAAGAGCTTCATGTCCCCTTCATATTCATAATAATCACCCAAGGAGCTTTCACATTGTTCTTGCACTTATTTGTTTATGCTCTTCCAATATTTTTCGATCTAGGCGAAGGTAATGAAGATGCAATTGGTATTTCTTCCAATCATTAGAATTATCAACTAGGTTCTTCCAATATTTGTCGCAAAGACATAGTTTGTGAAACAAGTCATCAAGCTCCTGCCAAATGGTTGTTATCACTATGAAAGGCCAAATGTAGTTCACAACCAAATCATTAGGTAGAAAGCTTGTTAATTCTCCCATCGCAAACCCATTGCCAAGTTATTATTTCAAGATTAATAGATGATTAACACACTAACACATTGGATTAGTGGCATAAAACAAGATTTGCAGTAACATACTTATGTGGAGCATTATAAACATGATTAAAACTTGTACAAGTTTTGGCGGGTGCCTTTGCTTTCTATTTAGGGTTTGATAATGAAGACGACATGTTTCATCCTGCACTATTTGAACTAAGCCACTATGCGATGACTAAAATTTGACTTTTTTGCCAAAGTAACCCTGCCCTTTTGCAAAGTAATGTTTTTGGTTCATTTTACCTAGTTTTAACCCATATTCTAGAATGGAAATCATAACATGCTAAAACTTATGGTCTTTTGGTTTGAACACCAAGTTTCTTGGTAACAAGTATGGTTCTTATTGTACATGTTCCATGTATGGTAATAGTATTGGTTCCCCAATCATGGGATACTTTAACATCTTTGAACCATGGGCATTTTAACAACATTGAATAACTAGAATCTAGAACACTACTATTGATAATAGTGAATATAACAATATAGGGAATACCATGAACAAATATTTTCAAATCCTTAATAAGACCAAGTGGTTTAACTATAGTTTGATCTACCATACACAAATTGTAAGGCATTGGATTAGGCTTTGACAAACCTAATTATACCTTCAAATTCTTAGTAATGATATCAACTTTAGAACCTCCATCAATTAACACATCATCAATAAAGTTTTTTCCAACCTAGACTTGAGTTACTACCATTTGGTGGTCAATGGCCATTATTGCATAGGTTTAAGTTATACTAGTTGAACAAACTTAATTGGTTTTAAAATGTATCTTGTAATGTCTAGCACAATCTTCAATAGTTTTCCCAAGTTGATGAGTTATTTGGTCTCCAAAACTTGAGTGTTAATGTCTCTCAAAATCTCCTCCAAAGTTTTTTCTGGTAATGTCATTTGTGTATTCAATTGAACAAGTTGCTTGTTAGTAATCAGTTGACTCATTGAATTTGGTAAACCTGCCCAATTTCAATGAAGTGGTTCATTAAACTCAATGGGTGCTTGTGATATTGAATCTTTTGTCCATTTCAATGGTACTTTAATTGGTTTAATAGGTTGTACAATAACTCCAACTATCGATTCAACAATTTTAGTGGAAACAACATGTATTGCAAGTTAAATTTTCTTTTTTTGTTATGACGGGTTTTTTTTAATATGATCAGTTTTACCACAATTTGAACAAGTAAGTTATTGTTTAATAATAATATAAGTGACTATAGGTTGTGCAACTAGTTTGGATTTTGGGCTAGTTATCAAGGTGTTATAATTTGCTATGAGGTCCATTTTCTTCATAGATCATTGCAATTTCCTTATGTTTAATAAGGGTATGTCTTGCCATACTTGTTGTTAGTCTAAGGTATGGTTCTAAACCTACTTTAAAGATAGTAGTAAATAACACATTAGTAGCCTTAACTTGTAAACAATTAACAAGTTTTAACCAACGTTCACCAACTTGTTGTTGGAGGTTCCTTAACTACATATATATTTCCTTGTTGTTATTCACAATTCGGAAATGTTTGCAAAACACTTGTTCCAACTCCTCAAAAGTGTAATTGGGATTATCTTGTACAAAGTTTTCACCCCACTCCAAAACTTTTATGTGAACATCAAGATCAATATCCTTCACGTGTGTTGGATATTAAATTTTTTGACATGGTTGTTTATTGGTTGGTTTAGATTGAATTACAATTGATGGGTACCATGACGGCAAGAACATTCTTGAATGAAGTATCAACCATCCATAAAATTGAATAGGTGGATCAAGCAATAATATTTCAAGTGGGTCTTGGTTAGGTGATCCTCCTCCTTTTGGTGATCCTCCATGTGGTTCTCCACTTGGTTGTGGATGAGAATTAGACCTTTTTAATTGTTCAAATAAAACATCATTACCATGGACATGTAGTCCATTGGCAACAAATATGTTAATATGTACAGTTGTTGCCATTATCAATTGAACATGTATACTTCTAGGAATTAAAAATAGTTGTTTCAATCCAAAAGTTGGTATTTTGATAGGATATTGAGTCTATTCCAGTTGTTCAATAGGTGACACGAATTTTATTTGGGTAGTATGGGCTACATATCTCTCCCTTATTCCAGAAATCAATGAATGAGGTCCTTTGATTATAGAATTATACATAAAATACATGTTAGGATCCATGGGTACAAAAGGTGGAATTGTATTATACCCCAATGGATATGGTGGATATGATATAGCTCTAGGTTGTCCTACTGTTAATGGTGTATGGGTTGTTACCAACTTAAGTGTTGATTAACTGGTGTTGGGTGAGTGATCAAATTCGACTATGATTGGATTTATGGCGTGAGTACATTAACCTATATTGTTGGTGTGTTTGTTGCGACAGGTGGTAGAAAAATTATAAGTTTTTTCATTATATTTCAATTTATCATCCACCACTATTAGAATTTTAGGTTTTTCAAATGTTCCAAGTTGACTAATTGGTCTTTTTTGAACAATAGACATGTCCATTTTGATTAAAGGTTCAAGGCATGTATTTTTTGACCAACCAACTTGACTATAGTGACTTATTTAACCAATACATTTAATCAAGTTGAATAACCCTAGTCAAAATGATGAATGGGTTTTAGTCAAATGAAACATTTAATTAAATTGAACATAAGAAATTAACATCAATAGTCAAATGGAACATTTTAAATGCCTATTACATACCTACTTGGTTGATTAACATTTTACAACCAACCTAAATTTATATACCTCCAACATACTTACTTAATATAATTTTTTATATTACCTACCTTCCTATGTATCAAATAATTATATGTTACTAACCTACTTATAATCTAATTCCTACCTCCTATCTACCATGGCCTTACAAATTATTTACCTATTTGTTTAGCATTGTACAACCTACCTAATTTATGTACCTTCAACCTACCTAGTTACAATTGTATTATACTTATTATCTACCTACCTCCTAACTCCCACCTCCTTCCCACCTTAGTTTAACGAATGGAATTTGAAATGGAAGAATCAAATTTTAGCAAGTTTTGAAAATTTTCATCAATTTGCCATTTTCAAAAAAAAATCACAACTCATTTGAACATTTACAAAATATATTGATTTTATTGATTAGATCTTTGAATAAATTACAAGATGATGCCTTTATTTGCTTCATTTGAACAAAAATTTAATTTTTTTTATTTTTTTATCAAAGTTGGGATTTCCAAATTGTCTCATAGTTAACAAGATGGCATAACGAGGGCATAGGTGGGTACCTACCAACCTACCATTTTATCACATAACAATGTATTGACACATGGCACCATATGAATGTTGCCACATGGCAAAACATAATGTTGTCGCATGGGAATATTTCATGTTACCATGTGGCAACATTCATATGGTGCCATGTGTTAACATCAAATAATGCCATGTCGTAAGTGATTAGTAAAAAAATAATTTTTGTTGGTTATATTTTACTAGTAACATTTGACCACTAATCAAAGGGTACCGGTCAAAAACCTTGGTCAAAAGCACCACCACCCTACGGTTGGTCAAAAAAACCATCCCAATCATATTGGACTTGTTAAAATCGACTTGTCCTAGAAAACTAAAGGGTTTTTTTAACACCTATCACTTTGGGGTTTCTATTGACTAGAAAACTTGGTTTGAAAAACTTGGAATTCTTGTAGTGCACAAAGGGACAATTCTTGAATTCATGTCCAACATATTGACAATATGCACATGTTAATGCAATTTCAATAATGGGCTGTGGTGTTATAAGCAATATATGTCACTAAACAAGTGGTCATTCAATAGTTCCTATAACATGTACACTTGGCCAAACACCTTGAATCACAAGTTGTCAAATATTACAAATCATGATTTTTTTGACTAGAAATTTTGACCGAAAAGTACCCTTATCGAAAATCGGTAAAAGAAACCACCTTAGTCATTTTGGTCAATTTTTTTTCAACATGACCGATTTGACTATGGCCTTTTTGACTAGTTGAATGGTGGGTTATTTGATTAGTCAAATCAGCCAACAAAAATTTTGGGTAGCAAGTTTGGGGTCAATTTTTCAATTTAGAAATTTATACCTGAATTTTTTAATTAAATGTAGGTAGGTGGGTCATAAAATAGGTTCATAGGAGATGTTAACTACCCACCTAGGTCGTGGTGGGTAGTTTACATTCCATAACCTAGGGTTGCCCACCATCTTCACATATTCCCCTAGACATGCAAGGAATGGGAGTTGAACCCTTGACCTCTTTGGCCACATGTACTTACCTACTCCTTAACCAACTCACCACACCTTTAAATTGCAAGAAAATTTGTAAAACTTTGTTATTAACATGTTCCATTTCAAATCTTTTTTGACATTCAAACTTTCAAGTGCATTTTGTTCTTCATGTCTTACTCAAATGAAACAAATGAATATTAATATGTAGTAACTAGGAACTATATAGTAGCTAAGTGATATATGTTACCTAATTAATAGACCTACCTAGTTACCTAGGTAATAATTAGTAGTTAGCTAGCAAACCTAAATATAATTATAGTTGCCTAGTAAATTAATAGGACATAGTTAGGGAGGAAGGTATATATAGCTAGATATGAGTTGGCACATAATAGACCTAGGGTAAATAAATAGGTTTAGGTGGGTAGGTATGTAGGTAGGTTGTTTGGTATGTAGGGAGGCAAAGATGTAAGGAGATTATTAAAGTGATTAAGTAGGTAGGTAGGTAAGTAGATAGGGTAAATAAATAGGTATAAGTGGTAGATATGTAGGTAGATAGGTAGGTGGTTGGCTAGTTGTTAAGATAGGTATGTAAGTAGGGTAAATAGGTATGTTTTAAGTAAATAGGGTAGAGTGAGTGGGTAGGTAAGTAGGTAGGGTAAGTAAATTAGTATATGTGGGTAGGTAGATAGGGAGGTAAGGATGTTGTTAAGGTGACTAAATTGGTATAGGTAAATAGGTAGGTTGGTTAGTTGTTAATGTATGTAAGTAAAGTAAATATGTATGTTTTAGTAGGGTAGGGTGAATGGGTAGATAAATAGGTAGGAAGGTAGGTAAGTAAGTAGGTTGATAAGGTAGGTATATTTGACCTCTTTTACTAGCCTAGAATTAAGCCTTTAGGTAATTACTTGTTAGGCTTAACTTGGTTCCCTAACTTAAAATATTAAGTTAGGTAAGTAATAATTACCTAAGTTTTATTAATAGACTACAAATTATGTTAGGTAAATAATTTAGGTCTAATCAATAAGCTAGTAGGCTAGTTATATTAAGTTAGCTAATTATGTATGCTAAATATGTAGGTAGCTTTGACCTAGGCCTACTTAATTAATGTCAAATCAA
>Ga0116226_10003801_pt1 | contig 13316 bp, 11 predicted proteins | sample S1TSphfallax_FD_89692 | JGI IMG/M metagenome (GOLD analysis project Ga0116226, IMG submission 89692) | Host-associated microbial communities from peat moss isolated from Minnesota, USA - S1T2_Fa - Sphagnum fallax MG | ecosystem: Host-associated > Plants > Peat moss > Unclassified | place: USA...
CCAACCTGCGTGAGATTCCAGGGGACCGGTTTTTCACAGGGATGTTCGCGACCGCGCTGGCGCCCGGCGAACTCATCACGCGGGTCTCTTTCCCCGTACCGCGCCGGGCCGCTTATTTGAAATTCCGCAATCCGGCTTCGCGCTATGCGGTCGTTGGCGTCATGGTCGCCGAGACGGCGGGAGGCATACGGGTTGCCGTGACGGGCGCCGGCTCTCAGGTATTTCGGCTCCCGGCCTTCGAGCAAGCGTTGGCGAGGCGTTTCGCACCCGAGGCTTTGCAGGGTCTCGAGGTTTCCAGTGACGGCCTCAATGACGACATGCACGGCTCAGCCGCCTATCGCGCGAATCTGATCGGCGTCATCGCAAGAAGGGCCGTCACGATGGTTGCGGCCCCGGGCTGACGCGGGCGTGGGTACGACGGTCCCGGCGAGCGTTGCGGAGACCGAGCAGCTATTGGCTGAGCAAGCATATTTCGCTGACCATGCGCTCAGTGTCGCCGTATTCCTCGCCCTGTCACTCAAGAGACCCCTGCTGATAGAAGGCGAGGCGGGCGTCGGCAAGACGGAGGTAGCTAAAGCACTGGCAACCGGCCTGGGTCGTAAGCTGATCCGTCTTCAATGTCACGAGGGCCTCGATGTTGTTTCTGCGGCCTATGAGTGGAACCATTTGCGGCAAATGCTCGAGCTGCGTATGGCAGAGGCGGCGGGCGAGCCACGTTCCCGTGATGAACTGACTGCCGATATTTTTGCGCCGCGTTTTCTGATCAGGCGCCCGCTACTGCAGGCGCTGGAGCCGCAACCCGAGGGGGCTCCAGTTCTGTTGATCGATGAAATCGATCGTGCGGATGCGCCCTTCGAGGCGTTCTTGCTGGAGATCTTGTCGGACTTCCAAATGACGGTGCCGGAACTCGGAACGGTGCGCGCTGCCGTGCCACCGATCGTGATTGTAACCTCGAACCGGACGCGCGAGATTCACGATGCGCTCAAACGTCGTTGTCTCTACCACTGGTTGAACTACCCGGATGCGCAGCGCGAAACGCAAATCCTGCGGCGCAGAGCCCCGGCAATCAATCAACAATTGGCGGATCAGCTCGTGGCTTACGTACAGGATCTGCGCAATCGAGGGCTGTTCAAACCGCCGGGCATCGCCGAAACGATCGATTGGGCGCACGCCATTCTTGCCCTGGGACGTCATGCCCTCAATGACGAATTGCTTTCCGATACGCTCGGGGTGTTGCTGAAATACGAGGAGGATCTCGCCCTCGTTCGCCGCGGTTTGGGCGACGACCTCAGCACCGTGCCCGTGAAGCCCAAGTCCCTGTCGAGATGAGCGGTTCCGCTTTGGAGGAATCCAAGCGCCTTTCAAGACAAGACGGACCAGAGCGGCGGGTTCCTGGGCTGGTCGATTTTGCGAGCGCCTTGCGCGCCGGCGGAGCGCGACTCGGGTCGGCGGCATTGCTGGACGCAAACGCTGCCATGGCGGCAGTGGGTCCCGAGCACCGGGCCGACGTCCGGGCGGCCTTGCGTACGACTCTCGTACGTGATCCGAGCGATTTCCAATTATTCGATTTATTATTCGATGCGTTCTATCCGAGCCTTGGACTTGCATCGATCGATGTGGGGCTCCCGGTGCTTTCACCGTCGAGACCGCAGCCACCCCCGGCGGAACGTCGTTTCGCAGAAACCCGCGCAAGCAGCGAGCCAGTCCCTGGGGTCGCGGCGGTACGGCGCGGCGACACGGATGCAAGTTCCACGGAATCCGGGTTCGAGCGACTCAAGCGAAAAGACTTCGAGCAAATGAGCGCGGCCGAACTCGTCATGGTGAAGCGGCTGATTCGGGGAGTCGCTCTTGTCCTGGCTCACCGGCGGTCTCGACGCAGCCGCCCAGGCGGCACGGCAAGGCGCCTGGACCTTCGCGCTATGCTGCGCCATAACGACTTGGACAAGCCACGCTATCTGACAAGCACCATGACAACGCGCGACTGCGTGCTGATCGTCGACATCTCGGGCTCCATGAGCGTGTATTCACGGCTGTTTCTGCACTTTGCACACGCACTTGCGCAGTGCCCCGGTTGTGTCGAGACCTTCGTCTTTGCCACGCGCCTGTCGCGGATTACGCGCGCCTTGCGTATTGCCGAGCCTGACCTGGCGATCGCGGAAGCGAGCCGGGCCGCGCCCGACTGGGATGGTGGCACCCGACTCGGGGCCGCCCTCGCCGAGTTCAATCTGCGCTGGGCTAGGCGTGTGCTGGCCGGAGGCGCCCGGGTCATCTTGCTGAGCGACGGGCTGGAGCGTGACGCCATCGACCGCCTCGATCGGGAAACTGGCCGCCTCGCGCGCACCGCGTATGAGCTCATCTGGATCAATCCACTCTTGCGCAGCAGCGAGTACGCGCCCCTTGCCGCCGGTGCCAAAGTCTTGGCACGTCATGCGGACGCACTGATGCCGGCGCACAACATTGCCTCGCTGACGGAACTCGCCCAGCTCCTTGGCTGAGATGCCGCTCGATGCCCCGGCGCCCGCCGGGCCGCCTGCGGCATGCCCCCGGGTCGGCCGCCGACCGACACGCCGATTAAAAGGCCCGAAGTTGTCAGTTTTACATTTACATCGATTTCGATATAGACTGGCGCCATCTCCGATACATCGATTTCGATACATAATTGGGACGCGCGCCACGTACGCCGTCTTGCGAGACTCGAATGGAGTGGGGCCATGGCTGGATACAAATCGCTGACTGGTGATGTCGACTCAAGAACGGGTGCGTACTGACGTGACTTCCGCGGTGCTATTCGCGGGCGGTCGAGTCATCGACGGAACCGGTGCGCCGCCTTTCTCCGCGGACGTGCTCGTCGCCGGCAATCGCATCGTCGCGGTTGGCAGCCAGGCGAACGACCGCGCGCGGGAAATTCCGGACTTACAGCGTGTCTCAATCGCCGGATGCACCCTGATGCCGGGACTCATCGACGCTCATTGTCATGTGAGTTTCGACGCGCCACGTTCCAACGACGAACTGTTTTTTCATCGACGCCCGGCACTTGCCGCCATCATTGCGGCTGCCGACGTGCGCAAGATTCTATGCGCCGGCGTGACTGGACTCTTCGATGCGGACTCGATTCACGATATCGGCGTGGATCTTCGTGATGCGATCGACGCGGGCGTGGTCGAGGGTCCACGTATGACCTCGGGTGGGCACGCGCTCATGACCTCGGTCGGCGGCACGGCGGGGCGCTTGATTCCGGACCAGGGACTGCGCGGCTATGCCGTGGTCGTCCGCACCCGCGACGAGATCGTTACGGAGGTGCGCCGGCAGATCAAGGGCGGAGTCGACTGGATCAAGGTGCACGTAACGGGCCTCATTCCGCGCCAACGCGCGCGCGGCGAACTCACGGTCTGGTCATTCGACGAATTGCGGGCGGTTTGCGATACCGCCCACGGGCTCGGTATTCCCGTGGTGGGGCATTGTCGAAACGCGTCGAGCACGCGCGATGCGGCACGCGCGGGGTTCGACATGATTCTGCATGCCACCCATATGGATGAGGAGGCCGTCGAGGCGGTCATAGAGCGCAAGATTCCAATCGTCCCGACATTCACTTTCCAGGCAAACCTGGCCGATTACGGCGATGTCGTCAAGGCGGACAAGGGTTTGCAGGAGTTGTTTCGCAGGGAAATTGCGGACAGCGCAGAGACCTTGCGACGCTTGCACGCATCTGGCGTGCCCCTGCTATGCGGCACCGAAAGCGGCTTCTCCCTGACTCCGTTGGGCGATTGGCATTACCGCGAGCTCGAGGTCTTTGTCCGGGATCTCGGTTTCTCGCCGTTGCAGGCGATCCGCGCGGCCACTTGCGATGCTGCCCGTGCACTGCGCATGGAGGGGGAGGTTGGCAGTGTCGTCGCAGGTCAGCTTGCCGATCTGATCGTTGTCAATGGCGATCCCTCCACGGACGTCACCTTGCTTGGAGAGACGGATCGTTTGATTCACGTCATGGCCAACGGTCGTTTCGTCGACCTGGACCGCCAGGACCTTCCGCGCCGTCCGATTCCGGGGTGGCGTACGAGCCAATATTCCAGCGAGATACTCACGCGGGACCTCGTCCGCGATAAAGGGATGAAGCGTTCATGAGCACGATCAACGTCACCGGTTTCAAGGATGCGCAACAGACTTTGTCCCTGCCGGACCTCAAGCAGGCACTATACGACGAAGGCGCGGCACTGATGGATCGCGTTCTAGTCACGCTCGATGGGGAGGAGCATCGCCGCCGGCGTTTCATGGAGATGAAGATCTTCAAGAAGGACTTTTTTGCGTTTTACGAAACCGAAGTCCTGCCGCCCGTCGTCCGCGAGACATTGCAGCCGTTCGTCGCGCAAGGGACCGCGGACCTCGTCGAAGTCGCGTACCACTGCATGATTGGATTGACCGCGGATTTTGCGGGCATCGACCGGCCACTGCGCACGGCCGCCGAGACCTCCGACCTGGTGCGCCTGCTGCGTGTGTTCGGCATTGCGGCGACCGTCGGGCAGTTCAAAGGTTCTCGCGTCGAAGCGGATGCGCTCAAGGCATCGGTCGCAGCAGGTATGGCGGATTTCGAGCGTCATTATTTCGATCCGTCGGTGGCGCGCCGCAACGATCTGCTGCGGCGATGGCGCGCGGGCGAGATCGGCGAGGAGGCGCTGCCGCGCGACATCCTGACGTTGCTGTTGCGCAACGATGATCAGATCGAGCTGCCGCGGGACATGATCTTGCGGGAGACCGCGTTCTATTTCCTCGCCGGAGCGCACACGTCGGTTCATTCGCTATCGCATGCAATGCACGAGATTTTTGTGCTGTGTCGCCGCGATCCAAACGAGCGGCAGCATCTGCTCGAGGATCCCTTGTTCCTTCAGCGTTGCGTGCATGAGAGCTTTCGGTTACACCCGGCGAGTCCGATTTCCAAGCGTAGACCGCTGTGTCCCGTCCACCTGCCGCAGGGCGTCGATGCGGGCCCCGCGGATACCGTGGTTGTGGATCTGTATCGTGCAAATCGGCAAACCGAGCAGTTCGGTGATGACGCGCGCGAGTTCAATCCTTACCGCAGCAAGCTACCGCCGCACATGCCCTATGGTTTGACGTTTGGCGTGGGTGTGCACAGTTGTCTCGGCAAGAATCTCGCTGCCGGCGATCTGCCGAAGGCATCGACCGATCCCAACAACCATCAATACGGCACGGTCACGCTGCTGGCCCGTGAACTGTTGAAGCAGGGCGCCACCCCTGATCCGGCATCCCCGCCGCAACAGGATCTCACGACCGAGCGCGAGACGTGGATCCGCTATCCAATCCGGTTCGGTGCGAAATGAATCAGGTGCATCTCGACAGCTTTCAGGATGCCTCGGCGGCGCTGCGTCACCCGGATCTCGCGCAGTGCATGTACGACGCGGGCGCGGTCGTCATGGATCAGGTGCTGCTGAGTCTGCATGGCGAGGCGCACCGGGTACGTCGCCTCCTGGAATTTCGCGTGTTCCGCAAGAACTTCTTTGCGTATTACGAACACGAGGTCTTCCCGCCGACCCTCGAGGCCACGCTCGCCCCCTACCTGGCCGCGGGTCGCGCCAATCTGATCGAGTTCGGCTATCGCGTCACGATCAATCTGACAGCGGACTTCGCCGGCATCGACCGGCCTGCGCGTACCAGCGAGGAAACCGAGCTGCTTTTCAGGCTCGTCAAGACGTTCAGCGAGGGCGCGACGCTCGTGCATTCGAAGCGCGATCGCGCCGAGGTGGAGGGCGAGGTTCGCGCAGCCCTGGATGTTCTGCGCACGAAATTTTTGCAACCGTCGATTGCGCGCCGGATGGCCTTGCTGGATCGTCTCGCCGCCGGCGAGATCGACGAGGGTGCTCTGCCGCGGGACGTGCTGACCGTTTTGCTCCGGAACGAGGACAAGATCGATCTGCCGCCGGACGTGTTGCTGCGCGAAATGGCCTTTTATCTTCAGGCCGGGTCGCATAGCACGGCCAATTCGATGGTGCATGCGCTGCACGAGATCTTCCGTTGGTGTGATGCGCATCCTGAGGACAAGGCGCGTGTACGGGATGATCTTCTGTATCTGCAGCGCTGCGTGCACGAGAGCCTGCGTCTGCATCCGGCGAGCCCGGTGGCCTGGCGACGTCCGACCTGTCCGGTACGGCTGAGCTCGGGCGATACGGCCGGCGATGCAGATAGAATCGTCATCGATCTTGCTGCCGCCAATCGCGACCGCAGCATCTTTGGCGATGACGCCGATCAATTCAATCCTGCGCGCGTCCTTCCCCCGGGGGTGTTCCCGTATGGCATGACGTTCGGTACCGGCATCCACGCCTGCCTGGGCCGGGATCTGGATGGTGGCGTTATCGCCCGAGACAACGTCGATCCCGCCACTCACCAATACGGCCTGGTCACGTTGTTGATTTCGGCCTTGATTCGCGCCGGCGCAAGACCCGTTCCGAATGATCCCCCAACCGCTGACCCCGGTACCGTGCGCCAAAACTGGGGTCGGTATCCGGTCGAGTTCGTGACATGAAAACGATGATGGTGACCGGCGCCGGCGCCGGTATCGGTGCGGCAATTGCCGCGGCCGCCGCGGCCAACGGTTATCGAGTGGCAGTCTGTGATATCGACGGTGAGCGTGCCAAGTCGGTCGCGGCCGGCTTGTCCGGTGCCCTCGGCTTCCAGCTCGATGTGAGTCGTGAAGCCGATGTCGAGCGGGTGCTCGATGCGCTCGAAGCTGTCCCCGATGCGCTGGTCAATAATGCCGGAATCGTCCGCTTCGGGCCGCTGCTCGAGTTGTCGGTCGAAAACTTTCGCGCCGTTCTGGACGTGAACTTGCTGGGCGTCTTTGTCTGCTCACGAGCGGTGGCGCGCCGCATGGCGCCGCGGCGTTCGGGGGTGATCGTCAGCATGTCCTCGATCAATGCCACCCACCCAGGGCCTGGTGCGGGCGCCTATCCTGCAACCAAGGCGGCGGTCGTCTCCTTGACCCAACAAATGTCGCTCGAATGGGCAGGCAGCGGACTGCGTGTCAACGCCGTGGCCCCGGGGTTCATCGACGCCGGGATGTCTGCGCCCATTTACGCCAATCCGCGCGTCCGAGAATTGCGCGGCTCGGCGGTCCCGCAGCAAAGACTGGGCACGGCGGAGGAGGTGGCCGCCGCTGTTCTGTTCTTGTGTTCCGAACAGGCGTCTTACATCAACGGACATGAGTTGATCGTCGATGGCGGCGTCGTCAATAGCGTTTTGTCGCGGCTGCCGCGCGAGTAATGGGCCCCCCGCGTGAGGCATATCTTGATAAGCGGCGGGATCTACCACGAATTCGAAGCGAGCTCTGCGTTGCTTGCACGTGAGTTCGGAAAGCTGGGCTTCGAAACCGCCGTGTTCGATGAACCCGAGGCGGCGATCGCTGCGCTTGCGGAGTCTCCACGCTGCGATCTGCTGACCATCAATGCCTTGCGCTTCACGATGCGGCAGCACGAGAAGTATGCACCGCTTCGGGAGCAGTGGGCATTCGATCTGTCGGCGTCCGGGCGCGCCGCGCTGGCCGGGTATGTGAGTAGCGGCGGCGCTTTGCTCGGTTTGCATACTGCGAGTATCTGTTTCGACGGTTGGGCGGAATGGGCAAAGATTCTCGGGGCTTCGTGGACCTGGAGTAGGTCTTATCACGCTCCTGCTGGGGAGGTGGAAGTCGAATGCCTGGAGTCAGTTGACCCGATCACGTCCGGTATTCCCCATTTTCGCGTGTTCGATGAGGTCTATCGAAATCTTGAGATCAGTTCCGACTGCCGACCCTTGCTGCATGCACGCATGCGGGGCGAGCCCGAGTATCAGCCAATACTTTGGTCACATCGTTACGGCGCCGGCCGTGTCGTATACGACGCTCTGGGTCATGGGCCGGAGTCCATCGGCGACGAGACGCATCTTGAAATCCTGTGCCGTGCGGCTCGCTGGCTGACCGGTGTGCCGCAAGTAAACATCGGAGCTGCGCATGCGTGATCTGGCCGGCCAGTCGATTCTGATCACAGGCGGTGGTTCGGGTATCGGTGCCGGTGCCGCACGCTATCTCGCCGAGCGCGGTGCGCGCGTAACCATTTGCGGCCGCCGTGCGCAGTCGATTGCCAAGGTCGCGGAGAACATTGGACCCGCCTGCCGCGCCATCCAGGGGGACGTGACCGTTGCCGCCGATCGTGAACGCATCATCGCGGCTGCAGTCGAGCATGGCGGCGGATTGTTTGCCCTTCTAAACAATGCCGGCAACATGTATCGCGGGCCGATTACGGAATTAGACCAGAGCAAGTTGCTCGAAATCTTCAACTCGAATGTGATCGCCGGGATGCTGCTGACCGGACTCGCCGTGCCGCATCTCATCAAGACGCAGGGTGCGGTTCTGTTTGTCGGGAGCATCCATGTGCGCAGGGCGTTTCCTGGTGCTTCGCCCTATGCAGCAACCAAGGGCGCGATTGAGGTGCTGACCCGCGTGCTCGCGGCCGAGCTTGGATCGCACCGTATCCGGGTCAACTGTGTGGTCCCGGGCGGCGTGTTCACGGAAATCAACCAGCGTGCCGGATTATTCGACGACGCGACCGCGCGCAAGCGGCTCGAGTCGATGGCGGGTATGCATGTTCTTGGCCGCATTGGAACAGAGCAGGAGATCGCCGAGGCGATCGCGTATTTGATCGCCGCCGAATGGACCACGGGCGCGATCTTGGATGTCGACGGTGGTTTGGGGCTGGGGCTCACGGCCGCCTGAGCGGGCGAATTTGTCGGAGAGGACGCCGGCTTGGATTACCCACCGGCCGGTAGAAAAGTATCAAAAGCACGGGAGTTGGCAATGAACAAGGCGAAGAGTACGGATGTTTCGAGAATGGACGGACGGTGGATCGGCGGCTCTCTGCTCGGCGTAGGCATTGCGCTCGCGGCACCGAGCTTCGCGGCCGACACACCGAGCGCCGCGGACACCGCAACCGCGGGCAGCAGTGAGAGCGCTGACGCGGGTATGCAGGAGATCGTCGTGACGGCTCGCCGTCGTGAAGAGAGCTTGGAGCGTGTCCCCATTTCAATCACCGCGTTCGGGTCGCAGCAACTCGAGGATCGGCAGATCCACACGGAGGCCGATCTGCAAGCCGCGACGCCCGGGCTCACCATCCGGCAAACCAGCAGCCAGAATCAATTCAATTACTCGATTCGAGGTCAGTCGGTCGACGCGTTTTCCGGGTCCTCGCCCGGGGTACTCCCCTACATCGACGATCTGCAGGTGTCGGCGACGACGGCAAGCGCGTTTTTCGACCTGCAGAGCGTCCAGGTCTTGAAGGGGCCGCAAGGCACGCTGTTCGGTCGTAACGCAACCGGCGGCGCGGTTCTCTATGAAACCCAGAAGCCCACCGACGACTTCGGCGGCTATATCTCTGGCCGTCTCGGAAACTTCGACACGCAGGAACTCGAGGGTGCGCTAAATTTGCCGCTGATCAGCGATAAAGTGTTGCTGCGCATCTCGGGCCTGACGGCGTCGAGTCAGGGATATGTGCACAACCTCTATGACGGCGCCTGGCTCGGCGGCGACGCGAAATCCGTGGGCCGTATTGCCTTGACGGTGAAGCCGATTGACGGGCTGGTCAGTATCACGACTTACCAGTACGGTCACTTCGGGGGCACCAACGTGCCGTCCGAGTTGTACTCGGCGAATGCCTGCGGTTCGACCAATAACGGCATCCCGCTCTTGTCCGCGAGTGCGTGCTTGTATAACCCGGCATTTCCGGGCTGGCAGGCGTTCCTAGCCGCGCACCCCAAGGCCTATCCGGGTGGCGTCTCGGCATTCGTCGGCTATCAGAATTCTATCGGCCCGTGGAATGCGAATATCGACGCGCCGCAGGAGCACGATGCGCGCGCCGAGTATTTCGTGAACAACACGTCGTACGATTTCTCCGCCAATACCACGCTCAAAAACATCATCGGGTTCACTCGTTCGCGTTCAGCGGAACAGACCGACTTCGACGGAACCAACTATCCGATCTTTGGTGAAGGCACGCCGACGGATCCCTCGGCCGAGTTCTTCCGCACGAACCAATTCTCCGATGAACTCCATCTGCAGGGTAAGGCGCTTGATTCGCGGCTCGATTACATCGTGGGTGCGTATGGCTCCTTCGAGCGAGACGAGAGCGACTTCCCTCTGTTCGCGTTTGACGTCACGCCCGTGATTCCCCCGACCTTGTTCCATTACCACTGGCGAATCATCGATCAATCGCAGGCTTTGTTCACGCAGGAGAGCTACGATCTGGGTTCCGGCTTCAGTCTGACCGCAGGCTACCGACAGACCTGGGAGACGACCGGCATTCGTCAGCTCGACAATTCCATTTTCAGCGGCGCACCGTCCGAGCAGCAGACCGCGAGCAAACCAAGCTGGACCTTGGGTCTTCAGTACCAGATCAACTCGGAGTTGATGGTCTATACCGCCACGCGCGGCAGCTGGCGCACGGGCGGCTACAACGGCACGGCTCCCGCGGTTGACGATTATGCCTCGGGGGGTGGTAACAAGTTCAAGCCCGAGACCACGAAGGATGTCGAACTCGGCATGAAATATGCGGGCACGGTGGACGACATGCCGGTGCGGCTGAACGTGGCTGCTTACAATCAGTGGGTCGACGATATTCAGCGCACCGCCTATTTGATCTTGAACGGCAGTCCGCTCGCGATCACGGTGAACGTGCCGACGGCGGAAATTACCGGCGTGGAGGCGGACGGCGAGATCCGACCGGCGTCTTGGCTGCAACTTGGCGGCTCCGTCTCGTATGCCGATGCCCGGTATACGAATTCAGGCGTCAGCTACTTCAACAACACGCTGCAGTTCGGGCCCTATGCCGATACGCCACGCTGGACCGGGGACGTTTATGGCCAGGTACACGACACCTTGTCCGGCAAGCTGGGCGAAGTATCGCTACGCGCTGACTACTACATCCAGAGCACGCAGTTCTTCTCGAACCTGGAGGCTACGATCAATCCGGGCACTCAGCTGCCATCATACAAACTGCTGAATATGTACGTAACCTGGGACAAAATTTCCGGGACCGGATTGCAGGCCAGTCTCTACGGCCGAAATCTGCTCAACGAGGAGTACTACGTCGGCGGAATCCCCCAGGGTGCCGACCTTGGACTCAATCAGGTGCAGCCCGGTCGGCCGCGTATGTATGGCCTCGAGTTGAAGTACAGTTTTTGAGCGTAAGCACGCCATCCGATGTGGTACACGGCTTCCTCGCGGCGTGGAATGCCAACGACCTGGATCGAGTCGTTGCCTCTCTGCACGAGGAGGTCGTGTATCACAACGTGCCGCTCCCGGCGATCCAGGGTCGTGCTTTGGTCGACAGTTACCTGCGTTCCAAAGGCCGCTTCGACTGGGTCGATTGGAAGCTGCTGGCGCTCGCCGCGAGCGGCACGACCGTGCTCACCGAACGTATTGACGAGTTCAGTGTCGGCGGCAGGCGCGTAAGTTTGCCCGTGATGGGCTCATTCCAGGTGGTCGATGAGCGCATCAAGGTATGGCGGGACTATTTCGATCTGGCTATGTATCGAAAACAGTTGCAGTCGGAGAGCTGACATGGACATGCAGCTCGGGGGAAAAGTCGCTCTCGTGACAGCGGCCAGTCAGGGGCTCGGGAAAGCCGTGGCTTGGGCGCTCGCGCGCGAGGGAGCGAGTGTCGCCCTATGTGCCCGTGATCACGCGACGATCGCAGCCGCAGCTGCAGAGATCGCGACGGAGACGGGTGCCGAGGTGCAACCGTTTGTGGCGGATCTTCGCGACGCGGGCTCGATCACGCGCCTTGTCGATCAGGTGCTGCAGCGGTTCGGCACCGTGCATGTACTCGTGAACAATGCGGGTGGGCCGCCACCGGGCCAGTTTGCGACCTTGTCCGACGACGACTGGCTGCGCGCATTTGAGCTGACCTTGCTGTCTGCTGTCCGTGTCACGCGCGCGGTTCTACCGACGTTGCAGGCGCAACGCTGGGGCAGAATCATCAATCTTGCATCCTATTCCGTGAAACAGCCCATACCCGATATCGTATTGTCGAACAGCTTGCGGCTCGGTGTCGTCGGCTGGGCGAAATCGATTGCCGGGCCGCTCGCCGCAGACAACGTCCTGATAAACACGATCGCAACGGGTTGGGCGCGTACCGAGCGAGTCGCGCAAATGCTGGCCAGCCGCGCCGACAAGAGCGGACGGACAATGGCGGAGACCGAGGCGGCAATTACCAATCAGATACCGCTCGGACGCATGGCGACGGTCGAGGAGATCGCCGACGTCGTCGCGTTCCTCGCGTCCGAACGTGCAAGCTATATCACGGGGACGGTGCTGCCCGTCGATGGCGGTCTCATTCAAGGATCTTTGTGATGTCGATTCTTGGCGCGAAGACGATCGATATTCATGCTCACGTCGTGCTCGAGGAGAGCTTCGGTGCGGCGGGAGCGTATGGGCCGGAACTGACGACCGCCGAGGACGGTAAGCCCTTGTTTCGAGTCGGGGATTACCAGTTGCACGGTGTCCGTTACAGAAACAGCCCGTTCATGGATGCGGAATTGCGCATAGCCGCAATGGATAAAGCTGGAATTGACTTTCAGGTGTTGTCGCCAAACCCGCTGACCTATTTTCACTTCATCGAGGCGGAGTTTGCGGCGGCGTTCTGTCGGCGACATAACGAGGCATTGGCGCGCATCGTGGCTCGGCATTCGGACCGGCTCGCCGGTTTCGCTGCATTGCCAATGCAGGATCCCGCTCTGGCTGCCGCGGAATTGCGGTATGCGGTGCAGACGCTCGGGCTCTTGGGCGGCTATGTCGGCACTGAATTTGGCATCCGACTCGATTCGCCGCGACTCGATCCGTTTTATGAACTGTGCGTCTCGCTGGATGTGCCACTGTTCTTTCATCCGGCACCTTCCGGCATCGACGGGCCGGCTGCGTTTCCTCCCCTTGCCGGCTATGACCTGGATTTGATCGCGGGCTTTGCAGCGCAGGAGACGCTCGCAGCGGCAACCCTGATCTTCGGTGGAGTGCTGGATCGGCATCCGCAGCTCGATATCTGTCTGAGCCACGGGGCGGGCAGCATCGCGTTTCTCGCGGGACGCTTCAGTGCGGCGGCCCGGCAACGCCCATGGTCTCAGGGCGAACTGCGGGAGCCCGGCGCATTCGAGGCGCGCCTGCGACGACTTTGGTTCGACAACCATGTCAACGATCCTGCGTCCCTGGAATTGCTCGAGCAGCGTGTCGGATCGGATCATCTGGTACTGGGTACCAACTTCGCAGGCTGGGATCAACCCGCCGACTCGCACGG
>Ga0116226_10003802_pt1 | contig 13315 bp, 11 predicted proteins | sample S1TSphfallax_FD_89692 | JGI IMG/M metagenome (GOLD analysis project Ga0116226, IMG submission 89692) | Host-associated microbial communities from peat moss isolated from Minnesota, USA - S1T2_Fa - Sphagnum fallax MG | ecosystem: Host-associated > Plants > Peat moss > Unclassified | place: USA...
GTGGCTCGTCTCCAGCACCCCGCCGCCGGCCTGGAAATCGAAATAGCCCGCCGCCGTGCCAGGCAACAAAACCGATGCACCCGCGCCGATATCCAGAACGCCGGTGTTTTGCTTCTTTTCTTCAGAAAAAAAGATTCTTCCTTTTACTTGGCTGCAAAAAGCAAAGCCGCCCGGCTCCGCACCATCATCTGGTAGGTCAGGTTCAGCAACGGCGTATGCGAGTGGTAATACCCGATCGCCAGCATCAGATCGCCACGCGCCTCCCGCCGGTAGGCGGCAAGAATGGCCCCCGCCGCCGCGATCGAAAAACACGGGTCGCGGATCAGCCGCACGCTCACTTGTGCGTCGCTTTCCCGCACCACCTCGGCGATGGGCTGCACCCAGCGCGTGTTGATCTGCATCAGCCCCAAATCGGCCGAGCCATCCGTATTCGGATGCACAAGCCCTGGCCGCCCGCCTTCCACCGCCTGGATGGAGGGAAGCGCGCGGGGTGGCAGCCCATAGAAATGGGCGGTCAGCAGCATGCAGGACAGAAAGGGTATTGCCATGGGTCCGCCCCTAATAAGCACAGCTCGCCTGCGGCTGAAAACCACCGGCGGGCGCACGTGATCGCGCGCACGCCTTGCGAAGGTGCGGGCCAGGCCGCAAAAGGGCGCCCAGTTCAGGCCGCCTGGAGTTTTGCGCCGTGTCCTACCCCGATCCCGCCGAGCGATCCGTGCCGAAGGATGCCGGCTTCACGCTGCTGGAACTGCTGGTGGTGATTGCGATTCTCGGCCTGCTGGTAGCGTTCGTAGCCCCGCAGGTGCTGAAAACGCTGGGCTATGCCAAAACCTCGATCGCCAAGCAGGAGATCACCCAGTACGGCACCTATCTGGACCAGTTCAATCTGGACATCGGCCGTTACCCCACCACCGAGGAGGGCATTGCCGCCCTCGTCCAGAAGCCTGGCGACGTGGACAACTGGAACGGCCCCTACATCAAGGGCAGCGCCACCCCGAAGGATCCGTGGAACCATCCCTGGATTTATCGCAGCCCCTCCGGCCGCTCCGGCCAGCGCGACTACGATTTTTGTTCCGCTGGCCCCGCAGGCAAGGGCACCGAGCCCGGCGACAGCGAGACGATTTGCAACCCGTAGGGTGGGCTGCTTTGCAGCCCACCACCGCGCGCTACGCCCGCCGGGCTACCGCGAAACCGCCCCAGCGCGGCCATCGGCCGCCATGGCGGTTCCCCATCATCACCAGTCCCACCGCCCCCAGGATCAGCACCGTCGCCGCCGCTTCCCGCAGCCCAAGCGGCTCGCCCATCAGCGCCGCGCCCAGCACCAGCGCCACCACCGGGTTCACGAACGCATAGGTGGAAAGCCGCTCCGGCGGCCAGATCTGCACCAGCCAGCCAAAGCAGGCGAACGCCAGGATGGACCCCATCACCACCAGATACGCCATCGCCAGCACCGACCGCCCGGAAATCGCCGCCGCATCCAGATGAGTCCATTCCCCCCGCGCCCAGGCAAACGCCAGCCCCGCCGGCGCACCTGCCAGAAGCTGCAGCCCGCTGCCCAGCAAGGCCGATCCCGCCGGCGGCACGCGCCGCGCGATCGCCGCACCCACCGCCCAGGCCAGCGCCGAGCCCAGCAGGATCAGCCGCGCCATCGAGTCGCCGGCGCCGGCATCCGGATGCGCCAGTACCACCACGCCTAAGAATCCCAGCAGCAGCCCGGCCACCGACAGCGGGCTCGGCCGCCCCGCCGCCCCCATCCACCACGATACCGCCGGCGTCAGCAGCGAAACCGTGCAACTCAGCACCGCCGCCTGGCCGCTCGGCACGTGCTGTTCCGCCCAGGCCACCATCGCCTGCGAACAGGAAAACATCAGCACGCCGGAGGCCGCAGCCGAGACAAGTGCCCGCTTGCCCGGTAAGCGGGCGCCGCGCAGCAGGGCGAAGGCGGTCAGCAACCCGCCTGCGAACACGCAGCGCAGGCCGCAGAGGGTCCATGGCGGCACCGTTTCCACGCCGATGCGCAAGGCCAGGAACGTCGATCCCCATACGGTGCACACAACAATGAACGCAAGGATCGGGCCGGCACCGTTTTTCCGCATACGGCCGGAAAGTCTGGACATGAAACGAAATCCGCAAAGGCTGTTCAGGGAACAAGCCACATGGGCGCTAAAATGCCGTTATCCCAACGGAACAGCGCACGTTCATGCTTGCCGTGTTCCAGATGCAACCATTCCAGCGCGTCAAAGCGCAGGCGGATCACGCAAAACACTGAAAACCCTGCATCTTCGCCGCACGCATGCGTGTCATGCGGGGACTTGATCACCGTGCCCGGCCCGGGCTCCACGCAGTAGGTCGCCCGGCTCGAGCCCGCCAGCCGCGCCCAGGCCGCTTCCGCCACCGCATCTCCCGCATGCAGGCTCACCGTGCCGTGCAGCCGCATCTGCACCCGCAGCGCTGCATCCCACACATGCAGCGCCGCCGCCCGCCGCTGCGCGAATGCCGCAACCTTGGCCGAGCGCGTATCCGTGTGCATCTCCAGGCACCGGTCCGCGCCATCGAACCCGCGCAGCACAACGCTGCGCAGATCGGGCCGCCCATCCGCATCCACGCAGGCCAGCGTCGGCGTGCGGAACGGGCTGCCTGCATCGTCCACCCCGGCCGCCAGCAAACCGAGTGCGCGTTCCAGCACGGCGTCCAGGGATGTCGGCATCGGGTGCAAGCTTTCTTGTCTGGGGATGTTCAAGGGGAACCGAAATCGGCAGATAGGTCGGCACGCGTATGACGGGATAGACGAAACGATGGAACGAGTGACGGTGGGCGGGTTGCAGGTGGCGAAAACCCTGCACGATTTCGTGGCCAAGGAGGCCGCCCCGGGCAGCGGCCTCTCCGCCCCGCAATTCTGGACCGGCTTTGCCGCCCTGCTCGCGGATATGGCCCCCCGCAACCGCGCCCTGCTGGACAAGCGCGACAGCCTGCAGGCGCAGATCGACGCCTGGCACGTCAGCCACCGCGGCAAGGCCTTCGCGCCATCCGACTACGAAGCGTTTCTGCGCGACATCGGCTACCTGGTGCCGGAGCCGGAGCCCTTCACCGTCAGCACCATCAACGTCGATGCGGAAATCACCAAGGTGGCCGGCCCCCAGCTTGTGGTGCCGATTTCCAATGCCCGCTACGCGCTGAACGCCGCCAACGCCCGCTGGGGCAGCCTCTACGATGCGCTGTATGGCACCGACGCCATCCCTGAAACCGACGGCGCTGAAAAAACCCGAGGCTTCAACAAGCTGCGCGGCGAGCGCGTGATCGCCGCCGCCAAGAAATTCCTCGATGAGTGGGTGCCCCTGTCCGGCGGCACTTATGAAAGCGCCACCCGCTTCTCGGTCGCCGATGGTGCGCTTCTGGTGCACACCCGCGCAGGCGGGCTGCATCTGGAAACGCCCACGCAGTTCGTCGGCTTCCAGGGCAATCCGGCCTCGCCCGACGCCATTCTCCTGCGCCACAACAACCTGCACATCATCATCAAGATCGACCGCCAGACCTCCCTCGGCGCCACCGATCCCGCCGGCATCACCGACATCGTGCTGGAATCCGCCATCAGCACCATCATGGATTGCGAGGATAGCGTGGCGGCGGTGGACGCCGACGACAAGGTGGAGGTCTACCGCAACTGGCTCGGCCTCACCCAGGGCACGCTTTCGGCCAATGTCGAGAAAGGCGGGCAGACGATCAAGCGGCACCTGCAACCCGACATCGATTTTGCCATCCCCGGCGGCGGCATACGGCGCATGCCCGGCCGCAGCCTGATGCTGGTGCGCAATGTCGGCCACCACATGTATACCGATGCCGTGCTGCTGCCCGATGGCGGCGAGATCCCGGAAACCATCCTAGATTGCGCGATCACCGCGCTGATCGCCACCCACGACCTGCGCGGCTCGCCCCGCCTGCGCAACAGCCGCACCGGCTCCATCTACATCGTAAAACCCAAGATGCACGGCCCGGAAGAAGTGGCGTTCGCTTCGGACATTTTCGCGCGTGTGGAGGACCTTCTTTCGCTGCCCCGCCGCTCCCTGAAAATGGGCATCATGGACGAGGATCGGCGCACCAGCGCGAACCTCGCCGCCTGCATCCTTGCAGCGAAAGACAGGGTTTTCTTCATCAACACCGGCTTTTTGGACCGCACCGGCGACGAGATCCACACGTCCATGGAAGCGGGCACCATGACGCGCAAGAACGAGATGAAAAACACCCCCTGGATCGCCGCCTATGAGGACCGCAACGTGGATATCGGCCTGGCCTGCGGCCTGCCCGGCCGGGCGCAGATCGGCAAGGGCATGTGGGCGGCGCCGGATCGCATGGCCGACATGATCGCCGCCAAAATCTCGCACCCGAAATCCGGCGCCAGCACCGCCTGGGTACCCTCGCCCACCGCCGCCACGCTGCACGCGCTGCACTACCACCAGGTGGACGTCGCCGCCCGCCAGGCCGAACTGAAAACCCGCGAGCGCGGAAAACTGTCGGACCTGCTGACCATTCCAATGGAGGCCTCCAACTGGGCGCCGGACGACGTGCAGCAGGAGCTCGACAACAACGTGCAGAGCATCCTCGGCTACGTGGTGCGCTGGATCGACCAGGGCGTCGGCTGCTCGAAAGTGCCGGACATCCACGATATCGGCCTGATGGAGGATCGCGCCACCCTGCGCATCTCCAGCCAGCACATCGCCAACTGGCTGCGCCATGGCGTGGTGACCGAGGATCAGGTGATGAGCACGCTGCGCCGCATGGCCACCGTGGTCGACCGCCAGAACCGCACCGACCCGATCTACCGCCCGATGGCGCCCACCTACATGGGCCCTGCCTTCAAAGCCGCCTGCGACCTCATCCTAAAAGGCCGCACCCAGCCCAACGGCTACACCGAGTTCATTCTGCACGAATGGCGCCGCAAGGCCAAAGCCGCCTGACGCTCTTTCTCCTCCTTGTGGGGAGGATCGGGGGGGCGCCGCACAGCGAAGACGGGAAGCAAGAATCTTCTTTTCTGAAGAAAAGAAGCAAAAGACTTTTGCGTCTGCGTGGGTTCGAAGATCCGGGATTTGGCCGGAGAGTGCCGTAGTATGGGTGAGCGAAGCGTAACGCAACGCCGCCAGCCCTACCGGCGTGCAGGGGCCAGCCGCGGATGAACGCGCACGTTCATCCGCGGGGCCTGTGCCTCTGCATCAGTCAAGCAAGGCGCCGGCGAAGGCGGTGCAGAACACGAAGCTCAGGGCAACCGAGGTCGTGACCAGCAGCACCACTTCCAGAACCGGGCCAACCGGCAAGGAGAACTTGAACCGCCGCCGCGAGACCTGCGACGTCGACTGTGCCGGGAGCGGCGCGCGAATCGCGGCCGCATCGGCGGAAGATATGTAACTCATGGTAAAAATCCTTGTTAAGCAGAAGTCTGTTCTTGCGACCGACTTCCTTCGGCTTCGGAACATAGTTGTGGGCTTCTTCTAAGCAAGTCGCGGTTACGTGTTCACGAACCGACAACACTTCCATGCGCGGGCAACTTTCTTGAGGAATACTTGCAGACTCACGGCGTTTTCTTGCGCCCCACGGCCCGGCGCGCGACATAACCGCAAGAAAAAACACCTTTCCGTCCGCCCGACCCCAGCCGGCCCAGGCCCGCGCATACGTGACATGCTGCAACACTCCCGCAGTTGCCGCCTTGGGAGGCGCTTGGCGCGAGGCCTGCCTGCCTCTTCCGCACCCCTCTTCCGCACCCGTCTAGGCGAGCTTGACCCGCAAGGTTACACTGTGCCCACGGCGGGCAGGGGGCGGTGTGGCAAGACGGAAAGCGCGTGAGCGGACTCCTGCGCTTATACTTGCGCCGGATCCGGCAGGCTGTCGGCGCCCTCGGCCGGAGACGAACGCTTCAAGCAAGCCCGGCTAAGGAAGTCTTAGCCGAATGCTTCGTCCGATCGTCAGCCGCCTGAACGAGACTACGGCCCTGGGTGCGTTTCTCATCTGCACGATCCTGATCGGCCTGGTTCTGATCCGCTCTGTTCCGCCCTTTGCGGGGTTCGACGAGGCTTATCATTGGTTCCGTGCCTTGCAGATTTCGCGCGGTGTCCCGTTCGCGCCCAGGCTGGGGCCCAATGACTGGGGCGGCGCCATCGATCTTCACGGGATCAAATACGCCTACTGGGTTGCGGAGAGCGTCTCCGGAGGAAAACCGATCGATCGAACAAGTGCTGCGGCCGAGTCCGATGCACTCGCGGCGACCCCTCCGGAACATGGCACCATCAGCTTTCCCTCAAGCGCAACTTTTGCACCAACCGCCTACCTTCCCGCCGCCATCGCAGTGTACGTCGCCCGGAACATGCACGCGCCGCCCCTCGCACAGGTGACCGCCGGCCGCATAACGCAGCTCATGACCTACACGTCCCTTCTTTTGGCCGTTGTGTTGGTGCTGCCAAGGGGCCGCCTGCCTGTTCTTGCCATATTGACGATGCCGACGGCGCTCCATCTGGCCACTTCTTTCAGCGCGGACCCTATCAATGTGGGTCTGCTTGCCCTCCTGGTCGCCAGCAGTCTGCGGCTGAATGCCAGCCTGGCCACACGGTTGGGCAAGATGCGCGGCGCCGCTCTGCTCGGCCTGTCGTTCCTCCTTGGCACGCTGAAGCTGACCTATGTACCGGCCGTGCTGTTTCTCAGTCTTATTCCGGTCCACCTGTTCAGCAACCGGGGCGCAAAGTGGCGATTCGTTGCCGCCGGCACGGCCTTGTGCGGCGTGACCGCTTCTATCTGGGCCGCAATCTACCACTTTATCCCCGGCCCCTACTGGCATGCCGGCGGCGATCCAGCAGCGGCGCTGGCCTTCGTAAAAAGCCATCCAATCGATACGCTAAGCGGCATGTTCCATACGATATACGACAACCTTGCATTCTACTGGAGAGATCTCTCTATCCGCTTCGGCGGTGGCCCGGCACCATACCATTTCTGGGCGCCTTCGCCCTTCGCGTGGATCGAACTTGGCTTGATAGCCGCCACATCCCTGCTTTCGGGGGACCGAAGACCATATCCGCGGATCACCGGCCTTTGTGCACTCGTCGCTGGGCTCATCCTTGGCTTGCTGCTGCTTTCATTTCGGCTCACCTACGGCCCGCCCGGTATGCGCCTCGTTCAGGGGCTGCAGGGCCGCTATTTCATACCGCTTGTGCTTCTTGCGGCACTTGGCATTGTTTACGCCTCGCCGCTTTCGTCTCCCAAGGGTCGCATGGCTGGCTTCGGTCTGCTCCTCTGCAATCACCTGGCGGTCTGCGCCTACGCTGTAATGCAGTATCGCGCGCTATGGCTGTAGCCTGTTTGCCAGGCGCGCGTTTTCAGGGCGGGTTGAAATCTCCCAAGTTCTCTCGCAGTCTTAGGTCTGCCCAAGTTTGACGACGAGAATGCCGTTGACCAGCCGCACGGAATTGGGATTTGGCCATGCCGGTAACGCCGCCGCCGCCTGGGTTACGCTCGCCACTTGGTCCGGCGTGGCGCGACGGAGATTGGCGATGCCCACCGCTTTGAGAAACGCTATTATGCGGTCTGGATTACCACCATCCCACGCAAAGAACGAGGCCCCGAAGAGATCCGAATGCGTCTGCCGCCACAAATTGATTGGCGAGAAACCATGGAGAAAATATACCGGTGTCGTATCGGAATTGAAGTCTGGGTCCGCCGTGTAAATTTGTGATACGATGCGATTGCCAAGCAGTTTGTCTGCCTCGAAAGCCATCGCATCGGCAGTAGCCAGGCTACTGACATGATACGAGCCGAAGATCAGCGCAGCCGCAACAACGAAAACGGGCAGCAGCGCCAGCCGCTGCGGCACCCACTTCATTGCAATCGCCCATATGCCTGCAAAGGCGATCGGCGCAGACAGAAATGTGCGCGCCGGCATGTCAACACCGAATCCTATGTTCAGAATAAACGGCATTGCCATCGTGGCCGCCGACACAAGCACGATCGTCCCCGCGTCTCTTAGCGAAAATCCCTTCAAACAACAGCGAACAATGATCGCCGCAGTTGCCGGCAAAGTCGTCGCGTATAGTCCGTTGCCATAAAAATCCTTGCCCATGATCTTCCGCGCCATGCCTGACACTGCAATCGAAAGGCAGTCCTGCCAGCGCATTTGAGTCCAGCCGATCATGCCATCGAGCCAAGGCGCGCGCGGGATGCCCACGGCGTGCTGCACAACCTTGGTGAGCGAGCTGTAAATCGCGGCCGACACCGCCGTGAGTGCAGCAACCGCCGCTACACTTACAATGAGCCGCTGCCAGGAAACCCGGCGATCCAGGAGGCGGTTCAGTGAATGGACCATGACAAGCGACAGGGGAACAAAAAGCAGTGACTGATAGAAGCTCGTGCTGAAAACAAGAAGCGCCACGCTGGCTGCGGTCCAGCGGACGCGTGCACCGCCAGCGCCTGCTCTCATCAGTGCCGCGAATGAGCATGTGGCGATAAAAAGCCCAAATGCGATGCAATCGCTCTGGAATGGAAACTCCATTTGATATACGAATTGTGGAAAGGCCATATAAAGCAGGACAAAGCAGGTCCTCTGTCTGCCCGAAAGCTCCAGGCATGATGCTGCTGCCACTGCGGCGAGCGCCAGCAGCCCGATGCTGAAAAGTCCTGTAAAAAACGGAACAAACGGCGCCGGCAGTAACGTTCGATGCAACAGCGTCGTGCCCCAGCGGCCAAGCATGACATTCATGCCGTTGAAGCCCCCGACCCTCGCGAATTCCGAGTCTATATGGAAGGCAGGGCTGATGATCATAGAGCCGAATACGAAAAGACCGGCGAAAAAAGCGCTGAGTGTCAGGTCACGGTAGTGTCGCGCATCGTCGGTCATTGATCATTTTTTCCACAAAACAGTCCGCCCGGGCAAGGGGACACATATGCGCCCGCGGCGTTCGACCCTAGGGCATCGAGGTTCGGTGGGAGAAGTGCAGGTGAACCTCTATTGGGCAGAATTATGCGCGGGTTGCACCTGCCGGCCAACAATCCTGAACATGCCCAGCCTTGCTCCGCGGCCAAAGCGGTGGCTCCACAGGCCCGCCCGTTCGGGCGCCATCATTTCTTCCTTTGACTCCCTGGGCGCGAACCTGGGACAAGGCACCCCGATGGCGCGGAAACGGCTTGCCTATGCCTGAAGCAATTCGCCTTGTGGTGTGGGATCTCGACGAAACCTTCTGGCATGGCACCCTCTCCGAGGGTGGCATCACCGCCTATCTGCAGGCGCACCACGACACCGTGATCGCGCTGGCGCACCGCGGCATCATCAGCTCCATCTGCTCGAAAAACGACGAAGCGCCGGTTCTGGCCGTGCTACGGAAAAGGGAAATTGCCGACTACTTCGTATTCCCCAGCATCAACTGGCACCCGAAGGGCAAGCGCCTCGCTGCCCTGATCGAAACCTTTCAACTCCGTGCCCCCACCGTGATGTTCATCGACGACAATCCCGCCAACCGTGCCGAGGCGGCCGCCATGGTGCCGGGCCTGCAGGTGGAGGACGAAACGTTTGTGGCCCGCATGCTCGACGACCCGCGCTTGCAGGGTAAGCACGATGCGACGCTGACCAGGCTCGGTCACTACAAACTTCTTGAAAAACGCAAGAGCGATGAGAAGCAGGCCGGTGGCGACAATACCGCCTTCCTGCGCGGCTGCGACATCCGCATCCACATCGAATACGACATCGCCGCGCATCTCGATCGCGCGATCGAACTGATCAACCGCACCAACCAGCTGAATTTCACAAAACGCCGGCTGCCCGAAAACATCGCAGACGCCCGCTCTGAACTCACGAAGCAGCTCAGCCCGTTCCGCGCCTCAGCAGGCCTGGTCAGGGTGTTCGACACCTACGGCGATTACGGTTTTGTGGGTTTCTACCTGCTGCACGGCGATCCGCCGGTGCTGGCTCATTTCTGTTTTTCCTGCCGCACGATCGGCATGCAGGTGGAAAAATTTGTCTACGATCGCCTGGGCCACCCGCGCCTGAAAGTGGCGGGCGAGGTGCTGGCCGACCTGTTCGCACCGCGCGAGATCGACTGGATCCGCATTGCCGCCACCCCCGCCCGCGACGCCGGCGTGCTGCCCTCGGTGGCCACGCAGATCAGGGTGCATGGCGGCTGCGAGGCGCATCCGGTGGCCCACTACTTGCGCGCCCACAGCCCCAGCGTGAAGGTGACGGGCACGTTGCCGGCCGGCGGCGTGATCGTCAGCACCAACGCGGCGCCGCTGCTGCTGTCGGCCTGCGACCGCCATGGGCCCGAATTCCGGCGCGAGGCTGAGGCGCTGGCGATTCCCTACGATGTCCTGGTGAGTGATTTCTTCACGGCCGTAGAGCCGGGCACGGCCTTCGTGTTTGCCGGCGGGTCCGACGGCTACAGCCGCATCCGCTATCGCCACCGGCAGCATGGCTGGGACATTCAGGCAAATCCCGAGGGCCTGCAGCGTTTCAACGTGTTCGAGCACACCGAGGCGGCGTTGCAGGCGAAGCTGGACGCAGCGGTAAAGCCCGGCGACCACCGCGACCAGGCCGGCCGCTTCGTGCGCCACATCAGGGCCGCCTATGAGCTCGTTCAGGGCGAGAGTGAGGCCGATGTAGAACGGCACGCGCACACGCTGCTGCGCCGCATTCCCGCCGGCTGCAAGCTGGTTCTGATTCTCGATTCGCCCCGCATCCGCCTCCGCGACAACGCGCTTCACATATGGGCCCCGCGCAGTGCCTATAACCGGCAGGTCATCCGCCTGCTGGCGCCGTACCCGTTCGCAACAGCGCTCTGTTTCGATGACTGCATCGAGAGCGACGCCGAGATTTTCGAAGGCGGCAACCACTTCGATCGCAAAGTGTATTGTCGCATGGCGGAGTCCATCCTGGCTTCGTTGCGCGTGCTATCGCCGAAGTAGAGCGCATCGCGCTTGGGCGATGCGGGCTTCGGGCTGAGGGGTGCCCGGGCCACCGCCATGTGGTAAGCAACGGATATGGTAACGGTAGCCGGAGCAGAGGGGGCCGATCCGAACGCAAGCGTTGCCATCCTGCACCGTGGTAACAAATACGTCGTCCGGTTTCTGAAGTGCAACAGCACGCCCACCGCCATGGTCTGCTTCGCGGCCTGGAAACCGCAACCCAGCCTGCAGGGCGAACTCGCCGTCGAGGTGTTTTGCAGGCGCCTCGGTCTCAACGTCATCGGCATACTTGCCGCGGAAAACGACTGGTTCCAGCACGCGGAGATCGAAGCGGCACTTGCCGCCATCCGGGCGGCCACAGCAGGCTACGACCTCATCGGCTACGGAGGCAGCATGGCTGCCTATGCCAGCATCAATTTCGCCGACCGGCTCGGGCTGCGCCGCGTCATTGCCATATGCCCGCAATACTCGATCGACGAAAGGCGCGCGCCATACGAATCCCGCTGGCGGGCGGAAGCCGCCCGCATCATGGCGGGCGGCGGGTTCAGCCACGACCGCATCGATCAGGTGGCCCCGCCCGTGCAAGGCTGGATCGTCTACGACCCGGCCACCGCCGACACGCACCATGTCACCGACATTCAGCGCCGGCATCCTCTGGTGCAGGTTCCCGTGTTTTTTGCCCGGCACAATGAAATGCGCATGCTCAAGCAATGCGGCCTGCTGGAGCCCATGCTGACCGAGATGCTGGCCGGCCGATTCGACGCTGCCGGCTTCCAGCGCCGGCTGCGCACCGCGCGCCGCCGCAGCGCGGTATTCTGGATAAACCTGTCTGCCGCCTTGCTCGAGCGCAATCACCTCGCCGGAGCTTTGCATGCCGTCCGCCAGGCAAGGGCCTTGCCGCATCCCGAGCCGGCGGAGATCGACATCCAAGAGGCCCGCATAGCCGCCGCCCTCGGCCACCACGCCGAAGCGCTAGCCCTGGCCGCGCCCTGGACGAACGATCCTGCCTGGAGTTGGGCGGCAGTGCCCCTGGTAAGCCAATTGCAGGCCGCAGAAGCGGCCGCTCCTCGCCGCGCTCACGCCAGTGGCGGCACGCGATGGCACCGCATAAGGCACTTCATCCATCCGGCGAAGGCCGGTAGCTGACGTAGAGTGGGCTGCTGTGCGGCCCACCACCGCATTGCCACCCTCACGACCGTTCCGCCCCCCAGCAATCCTCCACATACCCGCCGCCAGGCTCCCTGAAGCACGCGTCGTAATACGCCGCCATCAGCCCCGCCTCGCCCCGTTCCGCCAAAATCCTGTACCACGCCACCCAATGCTGGCCGCCCACGTCGCGGCCATCCGCCTGTGCAGCCAGGATCGCGGCGCCGCCGTTGCGCACCTTGCGCAGGAAATGCGCAAAACTGCGCGTCTGATACTCGCGATGGAAAAATCCGTATTGGAAGCCGCCCGCATACCGCATGCGCGCCTCCCCGGCAGCAAACACCTTGTGGTTGCCTTGGGTGATCCGAAGCTGCGGCGTGGCGCGCGCAATCACTTTTGGCGGCACGCAGAACAGCGAGCTGCGCACATCCATCCGCGCAAAATCGATGTGCTCCGTTTGCGGTTCCGCCTGGCCGCGCCGCAGGAAATGGATCACCTTCGGCACCGTAAGGGCGTGCACATGCGGCGGCACATAGGCCAGCGCCCGCAAACCGTGCTTGGCCACGCAGAACTCGTCCGCATCCACCGGCAGCACCCAGGCGATATCCGGCCAGCGCTGCTGCGCCAGCTCCATCAAGGCGCTCATTTTCTCGGACTGGTAATACTGCACCACCGGATCGCGCAGCAGCAGCACCTCCGCATCCGGATGCGCCGCATCGAATCGTATGATCTCCGCCCAGGTTCCGTCGGCCGACATGTTGTCCATCACCACGAAACGGCGCGCGCCGATATGGTACAGCCAGCGAAGATTGGCATGGATGATGTCGGCCTCATCCTTCACCATCGTCACCACGGCGCAGTAGGCAAATGCCGGAAACGGGCCTCCGCCCTCCGCCAGATCCGCATCGATGGTATGTGCCAGCAATTCCTGCTGCACCGATCCGGCCCAGGAGGATGGATCGCACGGCCCGGTGCGCACCAGGCCCTCATGATCATGATGCCAGATGCAGGCTTCGCAAATGGGTTCGGTATCGCCCCCGTCAGGCGGCATGCGGTGAGGCGGCGGCGTGGCCGGCGCGCAGCGCGGCCACCAGCCGGCGCATCGCGCGCACCGGCCGCGTCATCCGCCACGAGGCGGAACTGCGCAGCCGCGCCAGCTCGGTTTCCAGTTCCCGTATATACATCTCGCGCGCGTCGATCACCGTCTCCGCCTCCAGATGCACGCCGGCCGTTTCAAGATCCTTCA
>Ga0116226_10003803_pt1 | contig 13312 bp, 10 predicted proteins | sample S1TSphfallax_FD_89692 | JGI IMG/M metagenome (GOLD analysis project Ga0116226, IMG submission 89692) | Host-associated microbial communities from peat moss isolated from Minnesota, USA - S1T2_Fa - Sphagnum fallax MG | ecosystem: Host-associated > Plants > Peat moss > Unclassified | place: USA...
GCCTCGATCACCACGCCCACGCCCTTGGGCTTGAGCACATCATCGATGGCCCCCGCGATGTCGGCGGTAAGCTTCTCCTGGATCTGCAGACGCCGGGCGAAACCGTGCACCACGCGGGCGAGCTTGGAGATGCCCACCACCCGGTCGGTGGGCAGATAGCCCACATGCGCCTTGCCGGTGACCGGCAGCATGTGATGCTCACAGAAACTCACGACCGGAATGTCGCGGAGCACGATGAGCTCATCATAGCCGCCGACCTCCTCGAAGGTTCGCTCCATATAGTCGCGCGGGTTGATCTCGTAGCCGGCGAAGAGCTCGCGATAGGACCGGGCGACCCGCGCCGGGGTATCGAGCAGACCTTCGCGGGTTGGATCGTCTCCGGCCCACTCGATGAGCACGCGCACGGCCGCTTCGGCCTCGGCCTGGGTGATCGATTTTTCTGACACGCTACAAAAGCCCCTGGGCGACGGCGACTTATCCTGTGGACAAGGCCGGGCCGGCCATGACTTAGGCGCCCGCCGCCCCTAAGAGAAGGATAGCCTTGGGTTTGATCGCAGAGAGGACAGTTTCATGGCGGATGGGGTTTCGGCGCTGGGCGCCATAACCGGCGGCGAAGCCACGGCGGTGGCTCAGGGCAAGCTGAAGAGCCTTATTGAGCGCATCGAGCGCCTTGAGGTGGACAAGGCGGCGGTGTCGGCCGATCTCAAGGAGGTCTACGCCGAAGCCAAGGGCGAAGGCTTCGACGTCAAGATCGTCCGCAAGGTGGTTCGACTGCGCGCCCAGGATAGCGCCCGGCGGCAGGAGGAAGAGGCCCTCGTCGAGCTGTATATTTCGGCGATCGGCGGCCTTTAGGGCCAGGAGGGATACGTAAAGCGCACTGCCTCCGACGGGCGCGCCGCCGCCAAGCGAGCGGCGCTTAACGCCCTGCGCAAGGCGCGGCGCGCGGCGGATCGGGCAGGCGTGGATCTCAGCGTCTGGGAGGGAGAGTTCCTGGGCTCGGTGGAAGATCGGGTGAAGACCTACGGACGCGCGTTCGGAGACCCCGAGAAAGGCGCGCCGGGTCAGGCGCTCTCCATGCTGCAGACCGTCAAGCTCAAGGAAATCATCGGCAAGGCCAAGGGGCGGGACCGATTTTCGAAAAAGCGTGGCCTTGGGCGGGAACCCATGGAGCCCGGGCGACCTAAGGACTAGCCTTCGGGCGCATCCCATGCGTTCCGGCAGGGTCCCCGCGGAGATTTCCTCACCTTGACTGCATCCCCAGGTCTGCTCTCCGTCGCCACGGCCTCGCCGCCCCATGTTCTGGATCAGCAGGCGGTGGCGGAAGCGTCGAGAGAGCAATTCGGCCAGAGGTTCCGCGATTTTGACCGGCTGTTTCCGGTGTTCCGCAATGCCGGGATCGCCCGGCGCCAATCGGTGAAGCCGCTGGACTGGTACAGGGAGCCGCGCACCTGGCCGGAGCGCACGGCGGCCTATCTCGAAGGCGCGGTCGACCTGTTTGTCGCCGCCGCGGAGCGGGCGCTTGAGGCCGCCGCGCTGGGCCCGGAGGACGTGGACACGATCGTGACCATCTCCTCGACCGGCATCGCCACGCCCAGCCTCGAAGCCCGCGCCATGAGACGAATGGCTTTCCGAGCGGATGTTTCGCGGATTCCGGTGTTCGGGCTCGGCTGCGCGGGGGGCGTTACGGGGCTATCCATCGCCGCGCGGCTGGCGGCGGCCACGCCAGGCTCGGTGGTTCTTCTGGTCTGTGTCGAACTCTGCACCCTGGCGGTGCGGCTGGACGAGATGACCAGCGCCAATCTGGTCGCCACCGCCCTGTTCGGCGACGGCGCCGCGGCCTGCGTGCTCTCGACCGGCGCGCCGGGCCTGGCCGCCGTGGACGGGGCGCGGGAGCATACCTGGCCGGAAACCTTGGGCATTATGGGCTGGAACGTGGACGATCGGGGCTTTGGGGTGGTCTTTGATCGCTCGATCCCCGCCTTCGCCGCCACCCACCTGAGGGCCGGGATGGAGGCCATGCTGGCCGGCCTTGACCTTACCGTCGATGACGTGGGCCGCTTCGTCTGCCACCCGGGCGGCGCCAAGGTTGTGGAGGCCATCGAGCGGGCGCTGGATCTGGGTCAGGGCGCCCTGGATACCGAGCGTGAGGTGCTCATCGACCATGGCAACATGTCTGCGCCCACCGCACTCTTCGTCCTCAAGCGCGTGCTGGCGAAGGCGCCGCGCGGGCGGCTGGTGTTGACGGCGCTCGGTCCGGGTTTCACCGCCTCGGCGGTAGCCCTCTCGCCCGTGGCCGCCGCGGCATGATCCTTTCGGCCGTCATTCTGGGGCTGGTCACCCTGCAACGCCTGGGCGAACTGGTTCTGGCGCGGCGCAACACACGCCGGCTCCTGGCGCGGGGCGCCGTGGAAATCGGCGCGGGGCATTATCCCGCGATCGTCGCCCTGCACGCCGCATGGCTGGCCGGCCTTTGGCTGCTGGCCTGGAACCGCCCGGCGGATCTGTTCTGGCTGGCGGTGTTCATCGTCCTGCAGGGATTGAGGATCTGGGTGCTTGTAACCCTCGGCGATCGCTGGACAACCCGGATCATCGTGTTGCCCGGGGCCCCGCTGGTGAAGAAGGGACCTTATCGGTTCGCCTCTCATCCCAACTATATGGTCGTGGCCGCGGAGATCGCGGTCCTGCCTCTGGTGTTTGGCCTGTGGACCTATGCGGTGGTCTTCTTCGCTTTGAACGCCGCCGTTCTGTGGGTGCGAATCGGCGCCGAAGCGCGGGCCCTGCGCGAGGGGTGAAGGCCGCGCGACGCCGGCCGCCGAGAGGGCTATAGGCGAGCGATGAGCACCGATGAGGAACGCAATCGACTGTCCGGCCGAGTGGCGAGGTTCGCCCGAGTGGGCGCGGGGCTCTCCGGCGCGGCGGCGACCTTCGGCGCCAACGCCCTGTTCAGCGGCGGCGAGGCGGAGGCGCGCAACGCCCGGGCGCTGCGGGAGACCCTCGGCCGACTGAAGGGGCCGCTGATGAAGGTGGCGCAGATCATGGCCACCGTGCCCGATCTGCTGCCGCCTGAATTCGCCGCCGAACTGGCCGAGCTTCAGACCAATGCGCCGCCCATGGGTCCGCCCTTCGTGCGCCGGCGGATGGCGGCGGAGCTGGGGCCGGATTGGGCGTCCAGGTTCGCCAGCTTCGATCTCGTCCCGGCCGCCGCCGCGTCTCTGGGACAGGTGCATAGAGCGACCCACCTGGACGGCCGGCCCCTGGCGGTGAAGCTGCAATATCCGGAGATGAAGAGCGCGGTGGAGAGCGACCTCGCCCAGCTTCGCGCCCTCCTAGGACTGGGCCGGCGGATGTTCGGCTCACTCGATACACGCGAAGTGATCGTTGAGATCACCGAGCGCCTGCGCGAGGAACTGGACTACGACCGCGAGGCCAGGGCGATGTCGGTCTATCGCGCCTATTTCGAAGGACGGCCCAACATCGCCGTTCCAGGCTCCGATCCAGCGCTCTCCACGGGACGGCTTTTGACCATGGATTGGCTGGAGGGGCGCGGGCTGCGGGCTTTCACCGAAGCGCCGCAGGCCACCCGCGACCGGATCGCCGCCGACCTGTTCGAAGCCTGGTGGAGCCCGCTCACCCACATCGGCGTCATCCACGGCGATCCACACCTGGGCAATTACAGTTTCGCCGGGGAGGCGGAGCGGCTCAATCTGCTCGATTTCGGATGCATCCGCATCTTCCCACCGGCCTTTGTGGGCGGCGTGGTGAAACTCCATCGCGCCATGGTGGCGGGAGACCGGGCGGGCGAGCGAGCCGCCTATGAGGCCTGGGGCTTTAAGGATCTGTCGGACGATCTGATGGACGTGCTCGGCATCTGGGCGCGGTTCATCTATGGCCCCCTGCTCGACGACCGGGTGCGCACCGTGGCCGACGGCGTGGCGCCCGGCGACTACGGGCGCCGGGAAGCCTTTCAGGTCAAAAAAGCGCTGGGCGAAAAAGGCCCCGTCACCATTCCCCGGGAATTCGTATTCATGGACCGCGCCGCCATCGGGCTGGGATCGGCGTTTCTGCATCTGGGCGCCCGGCACAACTGGCGGGCGATGTTCGAGGCCTCTCTGGCGGGATTCAGTGAGGAGGGGCTCGCAAAGCGTCAGGCGGCGGCCCTGAAGGCCGCGGGTCTGTAGCGATCTCCGTCAAGCTATCCGGCGTCGATCACCGCGCGCAGCTTGGCCGACAGCTGCTCGATCGTGAAAGGCTTGCTGATGAGATCAACGCCATCATCGAGCACGCCGTTATGGACCACCGCGTTGCGGGTATAGCCCGTGGTGAACAGGATCTTGAGATCTGGCCTGAGCTTGCGCGCCTGGTCGGCGAGACGGGCGCCGTTGACGTCAGGCATGACCACGTCGGTGAACAGCAGGACGATCTCGGGATGGGTGCGCAGGCTCTCAAGCGCCCGCTCAGCGCCGTCCGCTTCCAAGACCCGATAGCCAAGCTCTTCCAGAGCGTCGACGCTGATCTGACGGACGGCCGGTTCATCCTCAACCACCAGGATGACTTCCCGGTCGTCGCCACGCAGCAGAGCGCGGTGGGGACCATCGCCTTGGGCCTCGTCGGCCTTCGCGCCGCTGCGTAGTCGAGGCAGATAGATCTTGATCGTCGTGCCTTGGCCAACCTCCGAATAGATCTTCACATGGCCCCCCGTCTGTTTGACGAAGCCATACACTTGGCTGAGGCCCAGCCCCGTACCCTTGCCCACCGCTTTGGTGGTGAAAAAGGGATCGAACGCCCGTTCAACGACCTCCGGCGGCATGCCGGAGCCGGTATCGGTGATGGCGATAAGCACGTAATGGCCCGCCGCCAGGCCGGGGTGGGCTGAGACATATCGGTCGTCCAGATCGGCGTTTTGCGTCTCGATCGTCAGCCGTCCCCCGCCCGGCATGGCGTCCCGCGCATTGATCGCCAGATTGAGCACAACGTTCTCAAGCTGGTTCGGGTCAGCAAAGGTGCGCCAAAGCCCCCCGGCGAGGATGGTCTCCAGACGGATGTCGGCGCCGATGGAGTGACGCAAAAGATCAGACATGCTGCCCACCAGCTTGTTCACCTCTATCGGCGCGGGCTGCAGAGGTTGCTGGCGAGAGAAGGCGAGAAGCCTTTGGGTGAGAAGGGCGGCGCGCCTGGCGGCGTCGGTCGCCGCCTCCACATACCGAAGCGCGCGGGCATCGTCGGGTGCAAGTCTGCGTCCCAAAAGCTCAAGCGAGCCAATCACCACAGCGAGCATATTGTTGAAATCGTGAGCGATGCCACCCGTCAGCTGGCCCACCGCCTCCATCTTCTGACTCTGCCTGAGCGCCTCCTGGGCGGCGGCGAGTTCGAGGGCCGCCTCTTTCTCCGCCGTGATGTCGCGTCCGGTGGCGTAGACCATGCCCTCTTCCGCAGACGCGATCCAGGAGATCCAGCGAAAGCCGCCGTCCTTGTGCAACATTCGATTTTCGTAGGCGCGAAGGCCCGTTGTCTGAGCCCGCGCAAGGGTGTCACCGCTGCGCGGACGATCATCGGGATGCACCATTTCCGTGTGATGCCGATCTACAAGCTCGGCCTCAGACCAGCCGAGCAAGTCAGCCCACGCCGGGTTAACCGCCCGATAAAATCCCTTATCGTCCACAACAACCAGCAAATCTTGCGAGGTTTTCCAGAGGCGGTCGCGCTCGGCGGCCTGTTCGGCGACGCGCCGCTCGAGGTTGGCGTTAAGATCCGTCAAGGCCCGGGCGGCGAGTTTCTGATCCTCGATATCGGTATTGGTTCCGACCCAGCGGACAATGTCCCCGGCCTTGTCGCGTACAGGGACGGCCCGCCCGAGATGCCAGCGATAGCTCCCATCGGCCCGCCGCAGCCGAAACTCGTTCTCGTAAATATTCCCCGTCGACAGCGCCGTCGACCAGTTGTGGGCTGTGGAGGCGGCGTCGTCTGGATGCACGAAGCTGGCCCAGAGCTCACCATCCAGCATGCCCGGCGAAACCCCGGTATACTCATAACAGCGGTCGTTGAACCATGTCACAAAGCCATTCGGCAGCGACGACCAGACGTGATTGGGCGCGGCCTGCGCAAAGGCGCGGAACTCAGCTTCGCTTCGCGCCAACTGCTCCTGCGCGGCAAAGCGGTCTGTAACATCCAGACTCACCCCGGCCATCCGGAGAGGCGCGCCAGCATTATCGTAGTAACAGCGACCCCGGGAGAACACCCACCTGACCGACCCGTCGGAATTGATCAGGCGATACTCCGACGAGAACGGCTCGCGCGTCTCAATAGCCGCCCGAAATTCCTGGGTGACCCGTCCGCGGTCGGCGGGGTGGATGCGCTCTCCAAACGTGGCAAGGGGGGCGCCGGCTTCGGAACGCGCCTCCGGAAGCCCGTAGATCTCGGCAAGCCGATCGTTGCCCACCACGACGGCCCGCTCGATATCCCAGTCCCAGGACGCCACCCCCACGGCAAGCGCCTGGGCGTAACGCTCCTCGCTCGCTCGCAAGGCCGCTTCTGCCGCCACCCTTTCGGTGATCTCCACGACCACGGAGAGGACTCCGCCGACGCCATTGGGCGCTTCCGGATCCGGGATGGCGCTATAGCCAAGCGTGAGGTGGACGTCTTCCCAGGTCGTCCCTCGTCGCCTGATCTTCAAATTCGCGTCCGGGTTGAAAACCGAGGTGGTCCGTTTGGCGAGGATCGCCTCATGCGCCGGCCTCAAGGTCTCCCAGACATCCGACCACGTCGCGCCGGAAGGCTGGCCGAGCGCCGCCGGATGCTTGTCGCCGAGAATGTCGATGTAGGCGTCGTTATAGATCAAGACAAAGTCCGGGCCCCAGCGCAGGGCCATGGGAAACCCGGCCGCCAGGACGATCTGCGCCGCCAAAGAGAGGCTATCCGACCACTGCTCTCTTGGGCCGATCTTGGTCGTAGACCAATCGAAATCGCGGACGCGGCCCGCCATTTCGCTGCCCGCCATCACCCATCCCGGCGGCGGTTGGAAAGGCGCTTTCGCCACCTTGCGGCCCCATCTACTGATTCGCCCCGCGCGGTGACCCGCGCATTACGTTCATCGATCCTGGAAGGCCCCACGTCAACCACTGCGACGATATGTGAACTTGACGAGATAATCGGTCGGGTGGTTGCGAGTTATCCGCGCCTCCGCCTGGACCCTGGTGGTCAATTGGTCTTGAGGACCGCCTCGAGTTTCGCCGCGAGCGCGGCGACGGTGAAGGGCTTGCCGATCAATTCGACGCCTGGATCGAGAACGCCGTCATGCACCACCGCATTGCGGGTGTAGCCCGTGGTGAACAGGATCTTGAGATCCGGGCGAAGGCGTCGCGCCGCTTCCGCGAGTTTGGCGCCGTTGACCTCGGGCATGACCACATCGGTGAACATCAGAGCGATATCCGGATGCGCCCTGATATGCGCCAAGGCGGCCGAAGCGCCGTCCGCTTCCAAGACCCGGTAGCCGAGCGACTCTACGGCATCAATGCTGAAGCCGCGCACCGCGGGATCATCCTCGACCACGAGGATCAGTTTGCCAGGATCGACCGCCGCGGGAACTCCCAAATCTGGCGCGGCCGGCCCCCTTGTCTCGGCGCCGTCCGACTTGGGCAGATAAATGTTAACTGTGGCGCCCTGGCCGAGTTCAGACTGGATTTTGACCTCGCCGCCCGACTGACGGACGAAACCGTACACCTGGCTGAGCCCGAGGCCCGTCCCCTTGCCCACCGGCTTGGTGGTGAAGAACGGATCGAAAGCCCGCTCGATCACTTCCCGCGGCATGCCGGAGCCGGTGTCCGTAACGGCGATCAGAACATAATCTCCCGGCGTCATCCCAAGGTGTTCGGCGCCGCCGTGCTCGCCCACGGCGATGTTCCGGGTCTCAATCGTCAGGCAGCCGCCGTCTGGCATGGCGTCGCGGGCGTTCAATACGAGATTGAGAACCACATTCTCCAGCTGGTTGTGGTCGGCGTGGGTCAGCCATAAGCCGTCCGCGAGCGTGGTCTGCATTTTGATGTCAACGCCAATGGAGTGACGCAGAAGCTCCGACATGCCGGCCACAAGAGCGTTGACGTCCAATACCTCCGGCTTCAGCGGTTGTTGACGCGAAAAGGCTAGAAGCCTCTGGGTGAGCTGAGCGGCGCGGCGGGCGCCCTCCGCGGCAGAATCGAGATAACGGCGCACGTTCTCGTCGGGATCCGGAAAACGGCGATCCAGCAAATCAAGAGAGCCGACGACAACCGCCAGCATATTGTTGAAATCGTGCGCAATCCCTCCGGTTAACTGGCCGACCGCATCCATTTTCTGGCTTTGTCGCAAGGCCTCCTGCGCCGCGCGCAACGCTTCGGCCGCCGCCTTCTCATCCGTGATATCCCGGCCCGAACAATAGAGCAGCCCCGCTTCCGGGGCGCCGACCCAGGAGATCCAGCGAAAACCACCATCCTTGCACAGCGTTCGATAAGCGCGTGATCGGATATCTCGCGCCCGGCTCCGCTCGAAGGCCTCCTCACCGGGCGCTTTGTCGTCGGGATGAACGAAATCAAGGTAATGACGGCCGACAATCTCCTCTGGCCTCCAGCCGAGCAGTGAGGTCCAGGCTGGATTGGCGGCGCGATGGATGCCCGCCGCGTCGGTGACGACCAGAAGATCGCGGGACGTTTTCCACAGGCGGTCGCGTTCCGCGGCCTGTTCCGCGACGCGCTTTTCCAGTGTTGTATTGAGCTCCGCAAGGCTGTCGGCGGTGATCCGCTGCTCATGGATGTCAGTGTCCGTGCCAACCCAGCGGAGGATTTCGCCTTCCGCCCCCCAGATGGGCAAGGCTCGGGCGAGGTGCCATCGATAGGCCCCGTCGCGGCGTCTTATGCGCACCTCGATTTCGTAAGTCTTTCCAGAGTCCAGCGACGCCAGCCATTGTTCGCGGGCGCTCAGCGCGTCCTCCGGATGGACCGTCCTCGCCCAGGCCTCCACCGGATCGTCAACGCTCAGCCCCGTGTAGTCCTGTAATCGCTCATTGATCCAATCCACACGACCATCCGGGTGTGTCGCCCAGACATGGTTGGGCATGATCTGGGAGAAGGCTCGAAATTCCGCTTCGCTGCGCGCCAGCTCATCCTGAGCGGCCCGCCGTTCAGTGACATCGATGCTGACGCCGATCAGGCGGGCGGGCTTGCCATGCTCGTCAAAACGACACTGACCCCGCATCAGCACCCAGCCGACAGCGCCATCTGGCCGTACGATACGATGTTCGAACACCAGGGCCTCGCCCGTCTCGACGCTCTCATCGAACTTCGCCTCAAGGGGCGCCCTGTCGTCGGGATGCGTGCCTTCATTGAGCACCTCGATCGGAAACCCTTCGGCGGCGAGCACCGGATCGACCCGATAGATGTCGGCGAAGGCCGCGTTTCCAGTGATGGTCCCGCCCGGAATATCCCAGTCCCAGGTCGCGATCCCGGCCCCCATCGCCAGGGCGTAACGTTCCTCGCTCGCGCTGAGCGCGGCCGCCGTATTGACCTCGTCCGTGATCTCGGTGGCGACGACAAATATCCCCCCCACACCCGTGGGCGCGGCCGGATCCTCAACCGGGCTGTAGCTCAGGCGGAAGCGGGCATTTTCCCAGACGGCCCCATGACGCTGGATGCGAAGCAGCACGTCTGGCGTGGAGATCGATGCATCCCGCCCCGTCAGAATGGCCGAATGCGTCGGCTCGATCTCATCCCACACCTCGGCCCAGACGTCGCGGGCGGGCTGGCCCAGCGCCCACGGGTGTTTTTGACCGAGAATCGGAGCGTAGGCGTCATTGTAGACGAGGACGAAGTCAGGGCCCCAACGCAGCGCCATCGGGAATGCCGAGATAAGCACGATCTCGACGGCGCGGGTCAGGATCGGCGACCAGCCCGCGCGCGGTCCAAGCTGTGTCCGCGCCCAGTCCAGCGCTGCGACCCGCTCGGCCATCTCGCCGCCGGCGCTCCGCCAGCCTGGCGCGAGTTCAAACGCCGCCGTCAAAACGCATGCTTCCTTTCCCGGCGCCGGGCAGACAGCGCGGCATCTTTCTTCAGGGAACGAACCCAGTAACCCACGCCCCGCAATCAATATGGCACAGGTTCCTGGAAAATTATCGGGCCATCGCCCGGAATCAAGCGCGGCGCGGCCACCGAGGCGGGCGCGTCTGCTTTCCTCGCTTCGCTCAACCGCGTTGCCACCCTGGCCTCTCTCTGAGACGATGCCTTGAGATGCCCATGGGCGTGATGTGGAGGGCTATGGGTTTTGGCGACGCTTGATCTGCCGCCCGGCGGCGACACCCTGTTCGCGGTTGTCGCGGGCGCCGTGCTGGCGACCGCGGGGGGTCTCGTGGCGACGCTGATTGAGGGCGTGCTGCGCCGGCGCGAGCGAGAACGCGGCGCCGCCGTTCTGTTTGGTGAGATTCTGAGCGCGATCGCGCGCATCGTCGCCCTCACTGTTGAGTTCCGTGGCCGGGGCGATCCCTACGGCCCGGTCACCATGCGCATGTTGCGCGCGGTGCGGCGGGAAGCAGAGACCTATGATCGCAACCGCGAGTCGCTCTACGAAATACGCAATTCGCGCATTCGCGCCGAGATTCACGCCCTGATGGTGCGCATCACCCTCACCCTGGAGGGACTTTTCGACGCCACGCAGCAGATCAACATGATGGACGCCGAGGCGAGGAGCTCAGGGGAACCCGAAGCTCAAGATTCGGGCGCTTCAATCCGCGAGATTCGAGATAGTTCGTTCGATTTCCTGCTCGAGACCGTGGCCGGAATCAGGGCGATCCTCGACACGCTTCGACCCCTGGCCAAGGAGGACTTTGGCGTCGAGGTCTCAACCATCACGGCGCCCGGTTTTATCCGATCGACCGCAGCCTCATCGGGCGCTGACGCCGGCTAAGGCTTTGGTTTGAGGCGCTCCGATCCGAAGCCAATCCCACATTTCGGAACGGGCCTAAAGCAGCCAGGCCGACAGCAGCCCCGTGATCAGGAACCGAGCGAGCCAGCCGGCCGATTGCGACAGGCCGATCAGGGGATGCATCCGCGTCCATAGCACCATCTGGGCGATCACCACGACCGGTCCGGCGCCCCAGGCCAGCACCGCGAGGATCATGCCGCTTCGCACCGTCAGGGCGGAGGTCCGGAAACACAGGTAGGCGAAGGCGGCGCAACTTAAGGTGGCGATAATCTGCGAGTACACGATCTTGCCAACCTCGCCGTGCGCGCCGACGGGACGCCAGATTTCGGGCGTGGCCAGATATTTGTCGTGAAACACCACGCCCATGAAGAGCCAGTCGGTGAATGAGGTCACCAAGCTGGCCACGATCACAACCAGTACGAATTTTCCCCAGTGCATCGGCGCCCCTCATGGAAGGACATGATATCACGGACACGCGGGCTTTTCATTGAACGCCGCGCGTCGAGCGCCTAGCGTTCCTAGGTCATGAATCGCCGAAGACTTCTACACGCCACCCTCGCCGCCGGCGCCCTCCCCTTTCAGGCGCGCGCACAGAACCCGACGCCGGCGCAGCTTCTGGGGGCGAGTGGCGACGCCTATTTCACCGACTGGCTCAACGATTTCTACGCCCGCGCTCAGGCTCAGGGCCTCGCCCGGCCCCTGCTCGATAGAGAGCTTTCGGGGCTGTCGCCCGATCCCCGCATCCCGGCGCTCGACGCCCGCCAACCGGAGTTCGCCCGGCCGGTGAGCGATTACGTAACCGGCGCGGTGAGCGCCGGGCGGATCGCAACGGGCAAGGCCAAGCTGAAATCGATTTCGCAATGGGCCGCGATCGAACAGACCTATGGGGTCCCGAGAGAGATTCTGGCCGCCGTATGGGCGATGGAATCGGGCTTCGGCGCCAACCAGGGCGATATGGATGTCATCCGATCGCTCGCCACCCTCGCCGCCCTCGGCCGAAGACGGCCGTTCGCCGAGCGCGAACTTGTGGCCGCCCTCACGATCATCGGATCGGGGGCCGCCCCCCGGTCTCGGCTGCGCGGCTCCTGGGCCGGCGCCATGGGTCAGACTCAGATGCTTCCCTCAACCTATCTCGCCTCGGCGGTGGACGGCGACGGCGACGGCGCCCGGGACATCTGGGGCTCGGCCCCCGACGCCCTGGCCTCGGCGGCGAATCTGCTCGCCAAGGGCGGCTGGCGGCGGGGCGAGGGCTGGGCGCGAGAGGTGATCGTGCCAGCCGGCTTCGATTACAGCCTCTCGGAAGGTCCCCGTCAGGCCTCCACTGCCTGGAGGGCGGCGGGCCTGCGTCGGGCGAGCGGGGATCCCCTTAGCGCCGCCGACGCCGCCGCGCCGGCCATGCTGATCCTGCCCTGCGGGGCGCACGGCCCGGCCTTCCTCGTCTTTCCCAACCACTTCGCGATCCGCACCTATAATAATTCAGTCCCCTACGCGCTGGCGGTGGGCCTTCTGGCGGACCGATTCGCCGGTGGCGGTCCCCTGGTGACGCCTTGGCCGCATGAGACGCCGCTGTCGTTGGATGATCGCCTCGCCGCCCAGACCGCCCTGATCAATCTTGGCTTCAATCCCGGACAGGCGGATGGCGTGATCGGGCTGGGCACACGCCAAGCCCTGCGCGCCTGGCAGAAGGCGCACGGCCTGCCAGCGGATGGCTACCTTTCGCCCGACATGATCCAGCGCCTGCGAGCGGCGAGCGCGAAATCGGGCTAGACGCTCACGCCCTCCTTATCGCGTTCGAAACTCGCCTGGGCGGCCTCGTCTTCGGTGGTGGCCACGTCGCTGGCGTCGCTGAGCACGCCGTTGAACAGGGCGAAGGCCAGAAGGCCCGCCAGAACCAAAGTGTTGAGCAGAAAGGGCGCCGGATGGGCCGCGCCGTAGAGCAACACAAACAGCGGCGCGACGACGACGTTGAAACCGTTCACCGCCGCGATGGCGCCCGCCGCCCTGGCCTGCTCCGCATGGCTCACCGCCAGAGACGCGCCGGCGGTGAACCCGGGCCTCGCAAATCCGTAGCCCAGGCTTGAGAGCGCGTAGCCGATCACGACCATGGAATAGCCGGGAGCGAAAGCCACCATGACGTTGGCCAAGGCCGCTATGCCCGCGCCCCAGCGCAGGAGGTCACGAGGACCCATGCGGAACATTCGGATCAAACCCCACTGCGCCAGGAGGCCGGCCACCGCGCCCGCCATCATCGCCACGGCGGTGAATCCCTGGGCCTGCAGGGGCGGCAGATGCAGCTTGTCGATGATCAGAAAGCCGAGGGTTTGCCCCTGGGCCGTCTGGCAGGCGGCGAGCAGAAAGCCATAGACCAGAA
>Ga0116226_10003804_pt1 | contig 13311 bp, 10 predicted proteins | sample S1TSphfallax_FD_89692 | JGI IMG/M metagenome (GOLD analysis project Ga0116226, IMG submission 89692) | Host-associated microbial communities from peat moss isolated from Minnesota, USA - S1T2_Fa - Sphagnum fallax MG | ecosystem: Host-associated > Plants > Peat moss > Unclassified | place: USA...
AGGCTCCCCGCCAGCTTGCCGCCAACATTGCCCAAACCAATAAAACCGATCTTCATCCCGCACCCGTCAACGCCGCGCTCTGTGTGTGAGAATCGCGCCGCTTCAGCAATCGCTAAATGCATCCGGCGCTGAAATTTATGTCGCCTGAACAGGTCTGAAGAAAGCACTTCTTTTCTGAAGAAAAGTAGCAAAAGACTTTTATGTCCTGGTGCTCATGGCAAGTGACGCCGCAAGGACCAAAAGTTTTTTGGTTCTTTTTCACTGCTGTCCGGTTCGCTGACCGCCTTCCGCCAAGAACGCATTGATATGTAGGTGTTTTTCGGCGAATTTTGGTGGTGTCGACTTGAACGCTGGCAGTCTGCCCCGGCCAATTCCGGGGAGGACTCGCCGATGTACGCCGGCAAGACGCTGTTCGCGCAACTGATGGATTTTCTGCCCTGGACCACCTTTGCCCGGATTGTCGTGCGCTACCATGGTGACCGCGCGGTGCGGACTTTGTCCTGTGCTGAGCAATTTCGGGCCCTGGCCTTCGCGCAACTGACCTACCGCGAGAGTTTGCGCGATATCGAGGCATCGCTTTCGGCCCAGTCGGCAAAGCTTTACCACATGGGGTTTCGAGATCCGGTCCGGCGCGCCACCCTTGCCGATGCCAACGAGGCACGTGATTGGCGTATCTATGCCGAATTCGCGCAGCGGTTGATTGCCCAAGCCAGGCGCCTTTACGTCGGCGAGAGCCTTGCCGTGGACCTGACCAACACCGTCTACGCGCTCGACTCCACGACCATCGATCTCTGTATGTCGGTGTTTCCCTGGGCACATTTCCGAACCACCAAGTCTGCGGTGAAGATGCACACGCTGCTTGATCTGCGCGGCAACATCCCGAGCTTTATTCATGTTTCCGACGGCAAAATGCATGATGTTCATGCGCTCGACATGCTGATCCCGGAGGCCGGCGCGATCTACGTGATGGACCGTGGCTATATCGACTATGCCCGCCTGCATATACTGCATCAGGGTGGTGCCTTCTTTGTGACCCGCGCCAAATCCAACCTTTTGGCGCACCGTGTGTATTCCGCGCCGACCGATCGCGCGACCGGCGTGATCGCCGACCAAACCATCGCGCTGGACGGCGTTCTTACCAGCCACGACTACCCGACACATCTGCGGCGTATTCGGTTCCGCGATCCAGAAACCAAGAAGACATTGATTTTTCTGACAAATCACACCGCGCTGCCGGCACTCACAATCTGTGACCTCTATAAAAGCCGCTGGCAGGTTGAGCTCTTTTTCAAATGGATCAAGCAACACCTGCGTATCAAGCGATTCTACGGCACTTCGGAGAACGCGGTGAAGACACAGATCTGGATCGCCGTCTCGGTCTATGTGCTGATTGCTATTGTACGCAAACGCCTCAATCTTGAGGCGTCGCTCTACACTTTGCTGCAGGTCATTTCGGTGACCGTTTTTGAAAAGATTGAGCTTCAGACTGCGTTCGGAGGCCTGGACTACAGAAGCGATGTGTCCCTCCTTGACAACCAATTGAATTTGTTCGACTTTTAACCGGACAGCAGTGAAAAAAAGAAGCAAAAAACTTTTCTGTCCTGGTGCGCGTTTTGGGGCAAGATACGCTTAAGGAATAAAAGTTTTTTGGTTCTTTTTTTCAAAAAAGAACATGCTGCCTTCCTTAAAACCCCGATCGCCATCTTCGCCCGAACGCGTGTGTCAGAGGATGACGCCACGTCCCGTCAGGGTGCCGCTCGAAGTGATGGGTTGCCATAGACCATCTATTTCGTTATCGCAACAGCGCCTACCTGCGCCACCAGCCGCGCTTCGGCGCCGCCGCAGCATCCCCGCTGCCGATCAATACAGGCTTGATCGCAGGCCCGGTTTCGGGCTCCAGCGTCTCTGCCATCGAAGGCGCCTGCACAGGCGCCTCTTCCACGAGCGGCGCCACCGCCGGCTTCTCCTGCCGGGGGGTTGGCACAGCAGGCCGCAGCTCCGCTTGCTCGATCACATCGAATATGTCCAGCGGCCCGAGTGCGAACGGATCGGCGGGGGTGGGGCCGACATAAGCCGGGTACGGCAGGGGGGGCGGCGATGGCGCGATGCCGGATGTATCGCCCTCGGGCGCTGCGTCCTCGCCTGGCTTGCGCCGGCGGCGGCCGCCGCGACGGCCACGCCGCGCACGCACCTGATCGGCAGCGTCCGCACCATTGCCTGTCTCTGCCGTTGCTGTCTCGATGGTCTCGGCAGCTTCGCCCGGCGCACCGACGGCGAGTGCCTCATCGGCAAGATCGTGGCCCGGCACGGGCGGCGGCACCGCGAGCGGCGGCAAGGTCGGGAAGGCCTGGTCGGGGATGTCCGGCTGATCGCCGCCATCCAGCAACGGCGGCGATGCGTCCGCCGAAACCGCATCCTCGCGCCGGCCGCCACGCCGCCGGCGCCGCCGGCGCTTGCGGCGCCGTTCGGTTTCCTCCGCGGTTTCGCCCGGCACAGGCGCCTGCTCAGCCGCGTCGTCCTCGGCCTCTTGAGCCGCTTGTGCCGCCGGGTTGGCCGCCAGGTCCACGTCGTCTTCGTCGTCGGGCGCATCGGCCTCGGCCACGTCAGCCTCCGCCAGCGGGGCGGCGGTGAGAAGCGGCGGCAGGTCCTGCGGAAGGGCGGCGCGGATGCGGTCGATACGGGTCTGTGCCGGCAGCAGGGACTCGTCGGCCACGAACGCCACGCGCATGCCGTAGCGCTGCTCGATCTCGGTCAGCCGCTGCCGCTTGTTGTTCAGGATGAACAAGGCGGTGGCGCCCGCCACCGCCACCAGGATTTCGGCCGCACGGCGCTTGCCGCCTTCTTCCTCGATCTCGCGCAGCACATGCAGCGCCGCACTTTCCGTGCTGCGCACATGGCCCACGCCGCCGCATTGCGGGCAGATATTTAAACTGGTTTCCGCCAGAGAGGGCCTAAGCCTTTGCCGGCTGAGTTCAAGCAGGCCGAAATGGCTGATATGGCCGATCTGGATGCGTGCGCGGTCGTTCTTCAATGCGTCGGCCATCCGCCGTTCGACCATCGCGTTGTGCTTCTTCGATTCCATGTCGATGAAATCGATCACGATCAGGCCTGCAAGATCGCGCAGCCGCAACTGGCGCGCCGCTTCCTCGGCGGCTTCGAGGTTGGTGCGCAGCGCGGTTTCCTCGATGCCCCGCTCCCGCGTCGAGCGGCCGGAGTTCACGTCGATCGCGACCAACGCTTCGGCCTGGTTGATCACCAGATAGCCGCCAGAGCGGAGCTGCACCGTGGGGCTCAGCATCGAATCGAGCATCATCTCGACCTGGGCATGCGAGAACAGCGGCGGGCCGCCTTGCGGCCAGAGCTGCACTTTTTTCACATGCGCCGGCATCAGCATCCGCATGTAATCGCGCGCGGCGCGCCAGCCGTCCTCGCCGTCGACGATCAGTTCATCCACGTCGCGTGAATACACATCGCGGATCGCCCGCTTGATCAGACTGGCTTCTTCGTAAATCAGCGCTGGCGCGGTGGATTGCAACGTCTGTTCGCGGATATCGTCCCACAGGCGCAGCAGGTATTCGCCGTCGCGCTTGATTTCGGCTTTCGGGCGCGCGGCCCCGGCGGTGCGCACGATCAGGCCCATGCCGCGCGGCAGATCGAGTTCCGCGGTGACTTCCTTCAGCCTGCGGCGGTCCGCCGCCGACGTGATCTTGCGCGAAATGCCGCCGCCGCGCGGGGAATTCGGCATTAGCACGCAGTAGCGGCCGGCAAGCGAAATATAGGTGGTGAGTGCCGCACCTTTGGTGCCGCGCTCTTCCTTCACAACCTGCACCAGCAGGATTTGCCGCCGGCGAATGACTTCCTGGATCTTGTAGCTGCGCATGAAGCGCGAGGAGGGGCGCGACGGGCGGGCTTCTTCGGGGCTGTCATTATCCGATTCGCCGCCGACCGTCTCGGGCGGGGGGCCGGACTGCATGGGCACCATCTGCACCCGCGTGCCGTCCGGCAGTTTTACTTCGTCGGCGCCGGCCTCTTCGCCGGTGGGCGGCTCGCCGCCTTCTTCGACAGCCGCTTGCTCGGCTTCATCTGCCGCTGCTTGCGTGTGCTGCGGATCGGCGGTGGCGGGCTCGGCCGCTTCGGGTGCGATGTCCGCACCGATCTCGGCCATGTCCGCGGGCGCGGCTTCGGCCGTCGGCGCCGGCGGCGCATCGGCAGGCGCCGGCGGTTCCTCGTCCTCAGCGTCGTCCTCGGCTTCGGCGGCTCTCGCCTCCTCCTCCTGCAGCTCGATCAGGCGCTGCCGGTCGGCGACCGGGATCTGGTAGTAGTCGGGGTGGATTTCGCCGAAGGCCAGGAAGCCGTGGCGGTTGCCGCCGTATTCGACGAAGGCCGCCTGCAGGCTGGGTTCGACCCGAACAACCTTGGCGAGGTAGATATTGCCCTTGAGCTGCCGGCGCGATTGGGTTTCGACGTCGAAATCTTCGAGGCGATTACCGTCCAGCACCACGACGCGGGTTTCTTCCGCGTGGCTGGCATCGATGAGAAGGCGTTTGGTCATTTAGTCTGGGACTCCGGGGCCCGGGCAACGCGCAGCAACCCCTTGGGGGCGCGGCCTGACGGGCCGTGTATGAGGACGAACGGGTGGTGAACGGAAGGAATAGGGCACACAGGCCGGGCCGGCGACGCAGACCAGGGAGCCGTAAAGCGGCAAACTCAGAGGTCAAGCAATTGGTCGCGGCATGAAGCTGTGCTGGCATAGGCCTATTGGGGTATTCTGGCGCACGAGGCGCGAAGCGCAGCGCCGATTAACGGCCGCACGCCCATACCACATGCAGCAAAGCGGCGTGGTCCGCAAGGGGGGCCGTTAAGGCCTTCCGCTGCCGCATCGAAAGGTTGTGGCTGGGCGGGATCACGAGCGGATCGGGCTGAAATTGCTTGAGAAAGACGTGCAGATCATATCAAGAGGGCCAGCTTCACTAACCCTTTGTGATCGCTGGACCACCCATCGTCCTGGTTTTCTCCAATCGACGCTGGCGTGGTGCCTGCATAGGCCACTTCCGGGTAGGCGCGTGAAAGCTTGAATAATTTGGAGCCGGGGACATAGCTTCCAGGCCTTACCTTACCGCGTGAGCGCGCGGCCACGCCCCAGGGTGATGCCGTGGGAGATCGCCCAGCGCACGTCGCTGGCGCGATCGAGGCCCGTTGCCACCAATTCGGTGCCGCCGGGCATAAGCGTGGTCAGCGCATCGGGCCTGGTCGTGATGTCCTGGGCGAGCTTGGTCTGGATATAGTCGAAACCCGATCCTGCCAGGTCCAGCACCTGCAGCATCGGCAGCGTGACGCCGACCAGCGCCAGACGGTAATGGCGGGAGCGAACGAAATTGCGGGCGAACAGGAAGGCGCCGGGGTCGGACAGCATGTCGGCCGGGCGGATGTTCAGGATCACCTCGCCGCGCAGGTTCACCGGCAGCGCGTCGTCGAAGCGCAAAAACTCCGCGCCCAGGATGGTGGCCACATTCACCCCGATGGCCAGCGTGCCGATCCCCTGGATGTCCTTCGGCACGCTCAGCATGGCCAGCATGCGGCGGTCCAGCGTGCGGGTGAGGCGGCGGAACAGCCATGGGTCGGCCTTCAACCCGCGATCCGGGGTGAGGCTCGCGCCCAGCGCATGCACGGCGAAGTAACGTTCTTCCCATACCGGCTCGGTTTCGATGCGTGCAAGTGGTGCCATGGGCGGGCCGGCCGGCTTCAGCCGCATCACCGTGCGCCAGCGGGCGAATTGCGCGAGATCGGCCTGCGCCAGCGCCGCCTCCAGCCCGGCCAGTTGCTGAACGTCGAGCGGCGTGGTGGGCGAGGGCGGGTGGCTGGGCGCTTCGTCGGCCAGTTCGTCGAGCAGCCACACGGCCTGGTGCGGCAGATCGAACAGGCTGACCAGCTCGCCCAGCGTCGGCGCCTCGCCTTCGGGCTGGCCGGAGATCAGGTGCCCGAGTGCTTCCATGGCGTGCGTCAATTCGTCACCGCCGCGGCTGCGCCAGACGATGGCGATACGGCCCCGGCTGAGTTCGAAGAACTGCGCGCGATCGGCGTCGGCCAGGCTGTTCAGCGCCTCGCGGGCCAGCCGCAGGTGATGCGGTTTGGCGAGCGCGGGTGGCAGCCGGTCGATATGCAGCAGCAGGGCGCGCCGGCTGGCGCCGGAGAGCTCGCTTTGCCGCAGCACTTCCCGAAGTGCCTCGGCGTGTTCCGGCCGCATGAAGCTAATGGCGGCCGCCCCCGCCGCCGGCAATCGAGGCGGAATCGAGCAGCGCCGGATTTGTGCAACCTGCCCGGCCGGCGACGCCCTGGCTGCCTGCACGGCTCACGCACTGGCGAAGGGTGCAGGCGTTGGCGGCGGGGCAGCCCGCCATGCGCGCCGCCGCCTGCGCGTGGTCGAAAAAGCCGCCTTGGAACCGGCTGATGCCACGCGCCTGGCCCCATGCCACGCCCTGCTCGGACTCGACGCCCTGCAGCACGATCCGGTCCATGCCGATGCGCGCAAGGGCGGCTGCGAACCCGCTCTGCGCATCGGCCGACGCGTCCGCCAGGTGTTGCGACCACACCAGCTTCACCGCATCGGGCTGCATCTGCGCCGTCTGCACCAGCTTCAGCATGGCGGCGTCGAACGGCCCCAGGATCAGGTCGAAGCCCGCCAGGTCGAGCAGGCTGCGGACATGATCGAGCAACTCCATTTCGATGCAGGCCTGCATCACCGGCACCTCGATTCCCATGCGCACGCCGGCGCCGCGCGCCAGACGCGACATGCGGGCGAAGCCGGGCGACAAGATGGCTTCCAGGCTGAGGCAAACATGGATGGGCATGCCGCCATGCAGCGCCGGCCGGGTCAGCCGGCCTTCGGCGCGCAGGTCGTCGTGCAGCAGCCGCAGCACACGGGCGTCCAGACGCGCGGAGAAATGGTGCAGCAAATAGGGGTCCGAGAGCGCTTCGGTGACCACCGGCCGCAGGTTCAGTGGCGCCAGCGACACACCCAGCTGGCGGAAGGCTGGCTTCAGGCGTTCGGCCAGCGGTTTCTTGCGGTCGGGATCGAGCCGCATGCCTGTCTGCTGCACCATAAGTTCGCCGAGCGGCGCTTGTGCTGCAATTTCCTCCAGCGCCGCCAGGCTGAGGGCGCTGGCCGGTATGCCTTCGCCAGGTGCCGCCGCCTTGTCGCGGCCGGGTGCCGCCAAGCCCAGAAAGCCGGACACATAGGTGCGGAAGGGTGCGGGATCCTCGTCGAGGCGCCAGTAGGAGAGCAGCCGCGCCGGATCGGGCACGTCCGCCACGAACAGGCGCGCCAGCGTCGCCTTCAGCTGGGCGGGCGCATCCGCCGACTCGGTGTGCTGGTCGCGCTGGGCGGAACAGAGCAGAACAAGGTCCTGGTTCTGTAGCAGCAGCACCTGGCCGTCTGCGCGCTGGGCGCAATCCTGCATCAGCACGCGCGCCACACGCAGATGATGCGAGCGAGGGGCGGGTGCTGCCAGCCGCGACAGGTGCAGCACCAGCACCACCTTGTCGGCCGGATAGCGCAGCCAGCGCTCGGCCATATCGGCCAAAACCCGTTCAGCCCCGAGCGACATCGGGAATCCAGGGCTACCCGGCGACGCGAGCACGCCCGGTGCAGCCTGGCGGGCGAGCACGGCATCGTTCATTCCGCACACACGTCGCGGAGGGCCAAATGCCGCATACAGGGATCTTGCGGCAAAATGCGGATGCCCAGCTTCAGATCGAAAGCCTCACATAGACTACGGGGGCATGCAGGAACGTCAGGCCGCCCGGTGTTCAGCTTCTCCAGTTCCTGCTTTAAGATGCAGCCGAGATGGTTGATTCGACGTTAGCGCCCGGGATTCTGCGCGAAGGCTTGCGCGTGTACGCGATCGGCGACGTACATGGCTGTCTTGATCGGTTGGTCAGCCTGCACTGGGCGATCACCGCCGACCTCAAAGCCAATCCGGTGGCGGAAAGCGTGCTGATCCACATGGGCGACTATGTCGATCGCGGGCCGGACAGCGCGGGCGTGGTGTGGCTGCTGACCGGCACCGTGGCGCCCCCGGTGACGAGGCGCGTGGATCTGATGGGCAATCACGAAGTAATGATGCTGGAGGCGCTGAACGGCGGCAACCAGCGGGCCGCGGAAAGCTGGCTGGACAATGGCGGGTTTTCGACACTGGAAAGCTACCATGTGCCGTCCAGTGCCAGCCCCGCGGCGTGGGCGGAGGCCATTCCGCTGGCGCACAGGCAATGGCTGAAGACCCGCGAGTTGTTGCATCCCGAGGATGGCTATTTGTTCGTGCATGCCGGAATCCGCCCGGGCCGCGCCATCAGCCGCCAGCGCCCTGAGGATTTGCTGTGGATTCGCGACCCATTTCTTTCCAGCCATGACAGGCACCCGCTGGTGATCGTGCATGGCCACACCCCGCGGCCGGCGCCCGACATTCAGCCCAACCGCATCGGCATCGACACCGGTGCTGTCATGGGTGGCGCGCTGACCTGCCTGGTATTGGAAAAAGACCGCATGCGCTTCCTGACAGCTTAACAGGTGTCAATTGTCAGCTTTCAGGTGTCAGTGGGCGCGCGGCGGTCCGACTTTCCTTATGACGGACAACTGAAAGCTGAAAACTGACAACTGAATCCTTGCTTCTGCCATCTGGCGCCGATACGCATATCAGGATGAACGGCGACGCAAGTGCGACCTTGGACGATGAACTGGCGGAAGCCATTCCCCGGTTAACCCGGGCGAGCGTTCTTGTTGTTGGCGACGCCATGCTCGACCGGTATGTGTTCGGCACGGTCTCCCGCATCAGCCCTGAAGCGCCGGTTCCTGTTTTGGGCGTGGACCGTGAAGTGGCGGTGCCGGGGGGCGCCGGAAATGTTGTCCGCAACCTGACGGCCCTGGGTGCCGCGGTCGCTTTCGTATCGGTGGTGGGCGACGACCAGGCCGGTTCGGACCTGACGGGCCTGATCGGCGGGCAGCCCAATGTGGAGCCCTGGCTGCTGGTTCAGGGCGCCCGGTGCACGACGGTCAAGACCCGCTTCGTAGCGGGCGGTCAGCAATTGCTGCGCTCCGACCAGGAGGTGACCGGCCCGATCCACCCAAAGCTTGCCGAGCGCATGCTGCGCATCGCCGGCGATGCGCTGGCGGCCACCAGCGTCACTGTACTGTCCGATTACGGCAAGGGCGTGTTGGCCGGCGACGTTGCCGGGCAGATCATCCGGGCCGCCAGGGCCGCCGGCCGCAAGGTGGTGGTGGATCCGCGCGGTCCGGATTACGACCGCTATGCCGGGGCGGACATTGTGGTGCCCAGCCTGCGCGAACTTGAATCCGTGACCGGCATGGCTGTGGGCACCGACACCAAGATCGCGGCGGCGGCCGGTTGGCTGCGCACCGCCTATGGTTTCGAAGCGGTGGTGGTGAACCGCGGCGCCGACGGGCTTTCGCTGATCAGCGGCGCCGGGGCGCTGCATCTGTCCCCCGCCGTGACGGAGGTATTCGATCTCTCCGGCTCCGGCGATACGGTCGTTTCGGCGCTTGCCGCCGGCATGGCAATCGGGCTGAGCTTGCCGGTGGCGGCACGCCTTGCGAACCTTGCCATGGGGGTTGCCGCCGGCCAGCCCGGCATGGCGGTGGCGCAGGGCACCGACCTGCTGGCCATGTTGACCCCGCAGGGCCGCGCCCTGCGCAAGATTGTCGCCACCGAAGTGGCTGTGGAGCAGGTGGATCGCTGGCGCCGCATGGGCTTGCGCACCGCGCTGATCACCGCCTCGCCGCGCCGGTTCAGCCGGGCGCGGCTGGAGACCGCGCGTGCCACCTGTGACCGGCTAGTCCTCGGCGTTGAATCGCCTGGGGAAGTGACCGAGGAGGACGATGTAAAGCGCACGCTTTCGGAGGCCGCAGGGCTTACCTCGGTTGATCTGATCTGCGTGTTTCCCGAAGGCGCACAGACCGACACGTTGCTGCAGCTCCGCCCCGACTTGCTGATCGACGCCACCCCCGGCCCGGCCTTGGCCGAGTTGGTCCAGGGCTGGGGCGGCGTCGTCGTCGCCGGCTAGCACGCGAAGCGCGCAAAAGTTTTTTGCTTCTTTTTTTCAAAAAAGAAGGCCTTGCCTTACCTTCGCCGCGGCACCTTCCGCACGGCAGGCGTGCCGGCACGCAGGCGCCCGATGGTCAGCGCCAGCAGCATGCAAACACCGTACACCATGAGGCCGTGCACAGTATCGACTGTCGCAAACAGGGCATATTGGTCCGCGGTCATCTGGGCTCCCGGGTGCAAATACAGGCCGAGTATGACGAACGCACAAACGCGTTACCACACAAAAACGTGTGCCGGTCGAAGCATTTCACCCCAGGCGGTCGATGCTTGAAGCCAGACGCAGATCACGCTCGGAAAGCCCGCCGGCATCGTGTGTGGTCAGCGTGATCGCCACGCGATTATACACGTTCTCCCATTCCGGGTGGTGATCCTGCGCCTCGGCCAGCAGCGCCACCCGGCTCATGAACCCCCAGGCTGCGCTGAAATCGGCGAATTTGTAGGTTTTGCGTATGGCGTCCCTATCTGCCAGCAGGGCCCAGCCTGGCAGGGATTCGGCGAGGCTGTCGCGCTGCGCCTGTGTGAGCTTCGCCACCGGCATGGATCATCCTCCAATCGAGAAAGGCGTTTCTGAAGATGCCAATCTACACGACGCCGCCCACGGAAGAAGACATCCTGCAGCTTGCCGAGACGGCGCTGGAGGCGCTGCCGCCAAGCCTGTCACGTCACGTGAAGGGCGTGGCCATCCTGGTCGAGGACCTGGCCGATGACGACACCGTGGAAGGGCTGGGGCTGGAAAATCCGTGGGAACTCACCGGCCTGTACCGCGGCATTCCGCTGACTCAACGCAGCATTTCCGATCCGGTGCAATTCCCCGACAGCATCGTTCTGTATCGCGATGCCATCCTGGTGGAATGGGTGGATACCGGCGAGGATCTTTACCGTCTTGTTTCGAGCGTTCTGGTGCACGAGATCGCGCATCATTTCGGCTATAGCGATGCGGATATCGAGCGAATCGAGGCGGATCTGCGGGGGGGATAGGAAGAAAGGTTTGTTATAGACAGAAACGAGAACTCTGGCCTTATATTATCAAAGAGTGGCGCGGAAGCCCGCATTTTAATGCGGGCCTCCCCGACACCCCGTGCAAGTGCCGGGCGTAAAAAAAACCCGCATCAAGATGCGGGCTACGGCGATAGGGTGGGCTGCAAACCAGCCCACCCTGCTCGAATGGATTACGGGTTCGAAGCCGTGCCGGGAATGCCAGCCGCCGGCAGCGTAGTGCCGAGCAACTGCCTTGCATCCACGGTGCCATTGCCGATTACTAGGTCATAGGGCGCGGCAACCTTGTAGTGGCCGTTATTGCCGATGATGTTCTTGTGGTGGAACGGCTTGGCCGTGCCGCCGGCGTTCTGCGCTTGCGCCCGCGTGTAGATATCCACGTTCTCCCAGCCAAGCCGGCCGCCGGTGAGCTTCACTTTCAGTGCGAGCAACCCCGTAATGTCGGGTGCCGACGCGCTGGTGCCGATCGAGACGTATTGCTGGCCGCCGAGTTCCATGAAATCGGCACTATGCGCCGCTGTGCAACTTGTAGCGTCTCCGGGGCATCCGCCCATGTGCTGCGCCACGTCCGGTATGGTGCGGTAGACCGTGCTTGGCGTCGTCACCAGCGTTTGGAAATTCGGTTTTGCCCAGAGCAGGCTTATGCCACCGCCCGACCCCCAGACTTCGCCATTGGGCTCGGGATTGTCGGTGGCATTCTCGGACGCATAGGCGGAGGTGTTGCTGCCGGCTGTGTGGGCGGTGATCAGGTTGGTGCCACCGACCGCAACAACATACACGTCGGTGGCTGGATCCTGTGGCGTAATCGTTGGCTTCCCGGCAACCAGTGGAATCGCGCCATGGTCGCCGCTGCTCGCAACGAAGGTAATGCCCTGCGACGTGCCTTGCGCGAAGTAGATGTCCTCGATCTCTACCAGGTAGAATTGCGAGATGCCTTTGTTGTTGGCAGCCAGCAGGCCTGCCTCGGGGCCGCCGAACGACATGTTCACGACGTCGGCCACGTTATCGTCCACAATCTGGCTCAACCCGTCGATGATTGTCTGAAACTGCAGGTTCGCCATGTTGTAGAGCGTCATGGTGGCCTGCAGCGACACCCCGCCTGCTTGCTGGATGTCCAGATGCGTTTCGCCCGAATTCGTGGCGCTGTAAGGTGCCCCCCCGTCCACATTGATCGTGGTAACGGTTGGCTGCAGCGAGGCGGATAGGCCATCCTCGGAAAAATAAGTGGCGAGATCGGATGGGTTGAAGCCGCCTGTCATCAGAATGGCGATATGCACGCCCTTCGCGGTCAGGCTCGTCGCGGACGGAAAGTCATAGGCTTGCCGCAGATCGGCAGCGAAGTAGGGTCCGGTCGTGCTGACGGCGTTGAATGGCACCGGCCCCATTATGTAAGAATCTTTATGCATCGGCGCGGCCGTTGTGAAGGCGGGCGTCATTGCGCCGCTCGCGGCGATCACCGGCGGCATCACCGGCAGGCGGTCGGCGACAAGGGACGTCGTTCCGTCCGCAAACCTTGCGTGCGACAACTGCACGCCAAATTCGGCCTCGATGGCGCCAGCCGAACCCGTGACATGAAGCATCTGGCCTTGATGCTGCGTAACATTCAGACCATGAGACGCAAGTTCGTCAGTGACGCGGCCAAGTGTATCCGCCGCCGGGCCGAAGCGTTCCGCGAACGTTACCGGCGTCAGCCATTTATGGTACTGCGGCGAGCCTTTTTTATTCTGCGCCTCGATCAGCGAACGCAGCCCCGCCGGGTCGCGTGGTGGAAATACCAAGGAGAATTTGACCGGCTCAGACGAATCGGCGCGCGACAAAATCTCAGGAACCTCCGCGACTGCCGGGAAGGCCGCGCTGGAGACGACAAGCGCGGCAAGAAAAGCTCGCAATGGCGCGGGCCGGTACTGCATCAAATTATCTCCCTGGAATTGTCCCTCGCCGCCGAAAGCCCACGAGGGCGGCTGTAAAGTTACTGTTCGTTATCTAACGCCATATATCGCCATAATTGGATCGGATGGCAAGCTCCATTAAAAAATAACTGCCTTCTCGAAGATGACTGCTGGATGCACTAGAGGTTGTGCTTGCAATGCAGCATTCACCATTGCCGCACACAGGTTGCAAAGGCGCCATGCAGCACACGGGTTTGCTGGCTCGTTTGAATAGTGCGCACTATCGGGAAGACTCTTACCTCAGCGCTCGC
>Ga0116226_10003805_pt1 | contig 13309 bp, 14 predicted proteins | sample S1TSphfallax_FD_89692 | JGI IMG/M metagenome (GOLD analysis project Ga0116226, IMG submission 89692) | Host-associated microbial communities from peat moss isolated from Minnesota, USA - S1T2_Fa - Sphagnum fallax MG | ecosystem: Host-associated > Plants > Peat moss > Unclassified | place: USA...
AACCAGGTGACGGATTATATCCAGCGGGTGGTGCAGCCGAAGCTGCAGGCCGTGCCCGGCGTGCAAACCGCAGAACTCATCGGCGGCCAATATTTCTCGCTGCGTGCCTGGCTCGATCCGCAAAAGCTCGCCGCCTATGGCCTGACGGCCAACGACGTGTCGACTGCCTTGACCAGCAACGACTTCGTCTCCGCCATCGGCAACACCAAGGGCCAGATGGTCCAGGTGACCTTGACCTCCACCACCAGCCTTCACTCGCTCGCCGAGTTTCGCAAACTCGTGGTCAAGCAGATCAATGGCGCCAACATCACCCTGAGCGATCTCGGCACGGTCGAGCTGGGCGCCGATTCCTACGAGTCCCGCATCGCATTCGACGGCAAGGAGGGTGTGTTCATCGGGATCCAGGTCGCGCCCAGCGCCAACCTGTTGACCGTGATCAACGGCATCAAAGCCGTCTTCCCGGACATCAAGGCGAATCTTCCGCAAGGGCTCACCGGACTCATCGTTTACGACGCGACCGACTTCGTCAACAGTTCGATACACGAAGTGGCCACGACCTTGGTCGAGGCCCTGGTGATCGTCATGCTGGTGATTTTTGCCTTCTTGGGGTCCCCCCGCTCGGTGCTCATTCCGGTGGTCGCCATTCCGCTGTCCCTGGTCGGCACGTTCGCAATCATGTTGATGCTCGGTTTCTCGATCAATTTGCTCACCTTGCTGGCCCTGGTGCTCGCGATCGGCCTGGTGGTCGACGATGCCATCATCGTGGTCGAGAACGTCAACCGGCACCTCGAAGGCGGCATGGCGGCGGGAGCCGCCGCCACCCTGGCCGCGCGCGAGCTGTCGGGACCGATCATCGCCATGACCGTGGTGCTGCTTGCCGTGTTCGTACCCATCGGCTTTCAAGGCGGCCTCACCGGCGCACTGTTCATCGAATTCGTGTTCACTCTTTCGGCCTCCGTCACCGTATCGGCGGTCATCGCGCTCACCCTCTCGCCGATGATGTGCTCGCGGCTGCTCAAGCCGCATCGCGCCGGCGCCACGGACTGGGAGACGCGATTGGTGCGGGCCATCGACACGCGCTTCGAGAAGCTTTTGCACTGGTACCAGCGCAAGCTCGAGCGCAGCCTGCGCTACACGCCGGTGGTCGCGGTGCTGGTGGTCATCGTCATGGGCGCCATCTATTTCCTGTACACGAGCGCCAAGAGCGAATTGGCGCCGCAGGAAGATCAAGGGTTCATCATCGCGCAATCCACCTCCGCGCCGGATGCCACCTTGCAGGCGAAATCCATGTACGACCGCCAGGCCTTCGACATTGCGTGGCAAGCGGCGAAACCTGACCATACCTTCCAGGTCGACACGCCGGGCCAGGGCATCCTTGGTTTGAATCTGCCGCCGCGCGACAAGCGCAAACTCGGCAGCAACGCATTGCAACAAATCTTGCAGGAGAAACTCGGGACCATCGCCGGACAAAAGATCGCGGTGTTCCAGCCGCCTTCCCTGCCGGGCGCCTTCGGACTGCCGATCCAGTTCGCCATCAAGACCACGGAATCCGCCGAGCGCCTCAACGACGTATCGCAGGCCATGCTGGCGGAGGCCCAGAAGAGCGGGATGTTCATCTTCATCGACACCGATTTGAAAGTCGATCTGCCGCAATCCGTGCTGGTCATCGATCGTGACAAGACCGCGCAGTTGGGCCTGAACATGACCCAGGTGGGCAACGCGCTCGGCTCACTGCTGGGCGGAAACTACACCAATTACTTCAGCATCGATACGCGTTCCTACAAGGTCATTCCGCAGGTTGAGCGCGTGTCGCGGCTGAATGTCGACCAGTTGAAGAACTATCCGGTGGCGAACATCGGCGGCGTGCCGGTGCTGCTGTCGACCATCGCCACGATACGTCCCGTCACCGTACCGGAAACGTTGAATCACTTTCAGCAGTTGAACTCGGCCACCTTGTCAGGCGTCATGATGCCCGGCGTATCGCTGGCCGATGCGCTGAAATATCTGCAAGACCTCGCGGCGCGCACCCTGCCGCAGGGCTACTCCATCGACTACGGCGGCCAGGGCCGGCAATTCGTCCAGGAATCGGGCGGCATCATGGCCACGTTTGCCTTCGCCATCATCATCGTCTTTCTGGCACTGGCGGCCTTGTTCGAGAGCTTTCGCGACCCGTTGGTGATCTTGATCTCGGTGCCACTGTCGATCGCCGGTGCGCTCATCTTCATTGCCTTAGGGGTAGGCGGAGCGACCATCAACATTTACACCGAGGTGGGTTTGGTGACGCTCATGGGCCTCATCAGCAAGCACGGCATCTTGATCGTGGAGGTGGCCAACACCGAACAGCAGACCGGCAAGAGCAAATATGCCGCGATCGTCGCCGCGGCCGGCATGCGCTTGCGTCCCATCCTGATGACCACGGCCGCCATGGTCTTGGGCGTGGTGCCGCTGGTGTTTGCCAGCGGTGCGGGCGCAGCGTCGCGCTTCGCAATCGGCCTCGTGATCTCTACCGGCCTCGCGATCGGTACCGTTTTCACGCTGTTCGTAGTGCCGGGTGTTTACATGATGATCGGCGCCACTCATGCGCGCGAAAGCGCGGAAGGCAGTGTTCCGGAGATCGCTTAAGCCTTCCACTTCATAAAGTTATATTTTTATTATGTGACGCAGTCGAGGAAAACCTCGAAATTCTGCTTTTCCGTGATTTGCGCGTTGCGTTTTGTCTAGTGTCTTGTATATTCCTTCCGTAGAGTGTTGATTTCGCACGACTCGCTGAGGGATGGAATGTTAAGCGCTTGGGAAAGTTTGCACTTCGCAACTTTGGAATTGGTCCGCTCCACGCCGATCAAGCATCGTTTGGTAAGCGCCTATCGCCGGCACCTTGCCGCGTTACCCGCTGAACAACTGCCCGCAGAAGTCCGCCAACCGTTCGAACATCTCATGGCCGCGTTGCAAGGCGTTCCACCGTTGCGCGGCGAAGATGCCGTGTCCGCTTCGGTGCGCAAGATGTCCAACCAAGAGGCGGATGATTACTCCACCCAGATCGTCGAGATCTACGGAGTCACCTGCCGGGCATTGCTGAATTCGAGTCGACCGAGCGCCGCGGTGCTGCAATTGCACAGCGTCGAACGGGAGATGGCGCGAGAGCCCGAGGGCGAGTCGCATGACTATAACGAGCAATCTCTGGCTGTGCAGGTGTAACCGCCACGAAAGTTATTTGCGGTTCGGGTCGAAATCTTCGAAATCTTCCAATTTGAATTCGATAGTGTCCCAGCGAGTGGTGTCCTCGTGGCGCGCTTGCCGCCGCAGTGCGTCAATCAGGTCGCGCTCGTTCCAGCTACAAATCTCGTCCGCCAAATCCTTGATTGCCTTGGGTAAAGCCTCGGTGGATCCGAAATTTTCCATCGCCACGATGGGCCGGTCGGCCGCTTTGGCGAAATTCATCTGAAAGCCCACCAGTTCGGGTGACCACTTGTACGCGGAGGCCACGATGACCACCACTTCACACGGGGCGATCTGTCGCCGTAGATCCTCGCGCTGGCTCTCCCGGTCGATGGGCCGCTTGGCCTGAGGCTGGCTGGTATTCTTGTAATAAAAGTTGCCCGACGCCTCAAGATATTCGAAGACCCGGTTATAGTCCTCGTTTTCGTCCCAGGAGTGGGACACGAACAGGCGAATAGGATTAGCTCGTGAAGGCATTGGCGTAGTGTAGCCTGCCGAAGGTCATGCGCGAAGTACCGCGCGTCGATACAATCCGGGCGGTGCGCCTGCTGATCTACAACATCCGTTATGCCACCGGCACGGGCCCGGCGTTCCATCTCCCTTTACCCGGAGCCGGATACCTGCGTTCGAATCCGCGGGTGTTGTCCCAAATCACTGATTTCATAAAGCGCCAAGATCCGGACGTCGTCGGGCTGATCGAGGTGGATACCGGGTCGATTCGCTCGGGAATGGTCAACCAGGCGGATTTCATCGCCCGCTCCCTCGGGCATTATTCGACCTATGAATGCAAGTATGGGGTGGCCTCGGTGAATCACCTGGTGCCCATCGTCCGCAAACAGGCCAATGCGTTCCTTGCCGCCCCACGGGTGCGCGGCGAGCGCTTCCATTACTTCGATACAGGGATTAAGCGGCTCATCATTGAGCTCGAACTGGACGAGATCGGCATCTTTCTGGTCCATCTGTCGCTGAAGTATCGGCACCGCCAATATCAGCTGCGTTATTTGTACGACCTGGTGCGTAAAACCAGCAAGCCCGTGATCGTCGCCGGCGATTTCAACACCTACTGGGGGGATCACGAGCTGTACTTGTTCATGCAGGCGGCCGGTCTGACCAGCGCCAATGCGCAGGGACTTCCTTCCTACCCGAGCAGCAGCCCGCGCAAGGAACTGGATTTCATCTTGCACAGCGAGGAGATTCGAGTGAACCGATTCGAGATGCCGTCGGTCAAATTTTCAGACCACCTGCCGCTGGTCTGCGATTTCACCATCCAGCAGCGCGCCAAAGCTGCCGCTTGAGTTGTGCCAGTGTGACATAGTGCAGGGTCATGTCGTTGTGCACGTATGATAGCATTCGCATCTAAAATCATGGGGTTGTAACCGAAGGCGCCGGCAAATTCTCGATGGATGAACGACAAGTCGATATCGCAGTACTGAAAACATTCTCACCGCTCGATGGATTGAAGGTGGAAAATCTGCATGCGCTTGCTCGCAAGACCCAAGTCGTGGAGATGCCTACCGGCCGGGTGTTGTTCAAACAAGGCGATACCGACAAGCGTACCTACTACCTGGTGGCCGGCAGCGTCGAGTTGCGCGCCGATGAGCGTCTCGTGGGTACGGTACGGGCCGGCACTCCGGAGGCCCGGTCGGCGCTGGCGCCGGGATTGCCGCGAAAATTCACCGCGCGCGCCGTGGGCAACATCGAGTACGTCGTGATCGACAGTGACCTTCTCGACGTGCTCCTCACCTGGGATCAGACCGGCCAGTACGAAGTCGCCGAACTCAGCCGCGACGGCCTCGACGTCAGCGGCGATTGGATGACGACGCTGCTGCAGACCAAGGCGTTTCATCGCATTCCCCCGGCGAACATTCAGGCGATTTTCATGCGCATGCAGCGCGTCAACTACCGTGCCCGCGATGTCGTCATCAAGCAGGGGACGGAAGGCGACTATTTTTACGTGGTGGTTGCCGGAAAATGCGTGGTGACCCGCGAAACGCCGCTCAACAAGGAGGGCCTGAAGCTCGCCGAGCTCGGCGCCGGCGAGAGTTTCGGGGAGGAAGCCTTGATCGCGGAAGCGAAGCGCAATGCCACGGTGACGATGTCCACCGACGGTGTATTGATGCGGCTCGGCAAGAATGATTTCCAGACGCTACTCAACGAACCGCTGCTGCAATGGGTGGATCATGAGGCGGCCAAGAAGATCGTCGCCAACGGCGGCAAATGGCTCGATGTCCGGCTGCCCAGCGAGTTCCAGAATTTTCGCATCGATGAAGCGGTCAACATTCCGCTGTACTTCATCCGCTTGAAACTCAATGTGCTCGACAAGAACACCCAATACGTCGTGTGCTGCGACACGGGTCGGCGCAGTTCCGCGGCTGCCTACATCCTGAGTGAGCGCGGCTTCGAGGCGCATGTGCTGAAAGGCGGCCTGGCCGCCACCGAAGCCGCGCGCTCGCGCAGCTCCTGACCGGCGCTCGCCCGCTCCCGGCGAGCCATCACATCGTGTGGGTGGGTTTGTCGCCCCCCAGCGCGCCGGCGAGATAGTTCTCGATTTTCTTCTGCGTATTGCCGCGATCCTGATCGCTGAACTGCACGCCGATGCCGGCGGCTCGTTTACCTTGTGCGCCCTTCGGGGTCATCCAGATGACGCGACCGGCCACCGGCAATTTCTCCTCTTCGCCCATCAAATTGAGCAGCATGAAGACTTCGTCGCCCAGGCGGTAATTGCTGTTGGTCGGTATGAACAAGCCGCCATTTTTCACGAAGGGCATGTACGCAAGATACAATGCGCTCTTATCCTTGATCGTGAGGGTCAACAACCCCGGTTTATTACTTGGACTTCGCAATTCCCACCCGGTCGAAAAAAGACTCTATTGCGCCCACGCACCCCGGCCACCGAGCAGCAACGCTTCGAGCGCCAGTTGTTGGTTCATGCCGGTCGAGGCAAGACGCCGCAACTCGCGGACGGCGTCTAAAAGCTCGAATAGCGGCCTTATCTTGGGCTTAAGTAAAGGGGCAGGCAAGCGGACGCGTCCCGCAGTTTGCGTCGAATTCCCCGCGCCCAGGGACGTATGTACGCGGCATGTGATCCAGTTCTCAAGCCAGGTCATGCGCAGCGGCAGGTTCGACCGCACCCACTGGTCGGCCAGCATGGTTACGTCCACCGCTCCCGCCGCCAGCGCCTTCAAATCCGCGAGCATGGCCGCCTCGAGCGCGTCGATGCCGGCCTCTTGTAATTCCAACGCCAGCAGCGGTGCCCCTCCCGCGAGCACCAGCGCGGCGGAGAAGTCCTGACCGGCCGTCCCCTGCGTCGTCAGCCAATTCAGCGCGGCGGCCGTGGCCGGCGGCCGCAGCGAGATGCGCAGACAACGGCTGGCGATGGTCGCCGGCAGGCGGTGCGTCGGACGCGCGATCATGACCAGCAGCGTATGGGCCGACGGTTCCTCGAGCGTCTTCAAGAACGCATTGGCACCATTGGCATTCAGCGCCTCGGCTCCCTCGATCACGCCCACTTTGAAGCCGCCGCGGTAGCTTTTGAGCGACAACGCATCGATCAGTTCACGCACCTGGTCGACTTTGATCTGCTTCGCGTCGTCCTCGAGTTTGACCAGGTGATAGTCCGGGTGGCTGTTCGAGCGCAGCAGAGCGCAGGAGCTGCAGACACCGCACGGTGCTTGCGCCGGCGCGGCTTCGCACAGGGCGAGCGCCGCCAGCCAGGTTGCCAGGTGCTCTGCGCCCAAGCCCGGCGTGCTCAAGAGCAACGTGGAATGCGGCAGCCGGCCGGCGGAGCGGGAATCACGCAACAAACGCTGCCAGTGGTGCAACCACGGCAAGGCGTCTGCGCTCAGGATATCCATGAGCGGGACTCCAAAACCGCGAGGATGTCGGCGCCAACCTCCTCTGCCGATCGTGTCGCATCGATCACCACCATCCGTTCGGGCTCCGACTGTGCGCGTGACAGATAGCCGGCCCGCACCCGCTCGAAGAACTCCGAGCGCTCGCGCTCGAAACGGTCGCGCGGTTTGCCCGCATCGCGCTTGCTCGAGCGCGCCAGACCGACAGCGACGGGTCCGTCGAGCAACACCGTGAGGTCGGGGCGGCGTTCGCCCTGGACCAGGGCCTCCAGGGCGCCGATGGCCGCCGTGTTCATGCCGCGGCCCGTGCCCTGGTAGGCATAGGTCGCATCGGTGAAGCGATCGCAGATGACCCAGGTGCCGGCCTGCAGATGCGGTTCGATGTGATTGGTCAGATGCACGGCCCGTGCCGCAAACATCAACAGCAATTCCGCCACGGGCGGCATAGCTTCGTCGCGCGGCCGGAGGACCAAGTCGCGGATCGATTCCGCCAGCGGCGTGCCGCCGGGTTCGCGGGTCACGACGTGCGGCACGCCGCGCGCAGCGAGTGCGCGGGCGGTCCGCACCACCTGTGTGGTCTTCCCCACGCCTTCGATGCCCTCGAAGGTGAGGAATCGACCCGGCGGTCTGCTGAGGGGCGATGGGGTCATCGCGCCGGCTCCGCGGTTGCTCGCTGCCGCTGCCGCGCAACATAGCGCGCCACCGCGACATTGTGCTGCTCGAGCGTGGCGGAGAATACATGGCTGCCGTCGCCCCGGTCCGACGCAACGAAATAAAGCGCGTCGGTGGCAAGCGGGCGAGCGGTCGCCTGAATCACGGCGGCTCCCGGGAGCGCGATGGGCGTCGGCGGCAAGCCGGCGCGAGTGTAGGTATTGTAGGGGCCGTCGGTGCGCAGATCGACCGTGTGCAACTCGCCATCGTAGGCATCGCCCAGTCCGTAAATGACGGTGGGGTCCGCCTGCAAGCGCATCCCGATCCCGAGCCGGTGCAGGTACAAGCCGGCGATTTTCGGCAGTTCTTCGGGCAAGCCGCTCTCCTTCTCGACGATGGACGCCATGATCAGCAAATCATAGGGCGTTTTCAGCGGCAGCGCCGGATCACGGCCGGCCCAGGCTCCCGCCAGCACCCGGGTCAGCGCCGCATGCGCCTCCCGCAACAATTCGAGGTCGCTGGTACCGCTCGGAAACCGGTAGGTCTCCGGTAGAAACTGCCCTTCGGCACTCACCCCGGGCATCCCCAGCTTCTGCATGATGTCAGTGTTGTCCGCCGGCAGCGTCGCCAGCACATCGGGATTATGCCGCAAGGCCGACAGCAGGTCCTTGATCCGCCAGCCATCGACGATGGTCAGGGAGTGCAGCACCACCTGACCGCTGACCAGTCTGTCGAGCAGCGCTCGCGGCGTCATGCCGGGTTCGATTTCATATTCTCCGGCCTTGATGGCCGACGCTAGCCCCTTCCAGCGTGCGTACCACGCCCAGGTGCGCGGCTCTCTGACCAGCCCCCTGCGGCCGAGGTCGTCGGCCACTCGCGCAAAAGGCGAGCCCGGCGGCACTCTGAAGCGTAGCGCGGCAGTCACATTCAGCGGTTCATCGAGACTTTTGAGCCCCAGCCAGAGCGCGACTGCGGCGCCGGCGAGCAGCAGCAGCACTCCCAGCGCGCCGATCAGGAGGGCTCGCTTCAAGGAATGCATGCTGACGGTGCCATCAGCCCCGGCGGGTCACAGCCTGCGGAAAATGAGTGAACCGTTGGTGCCGCCGAAGCCGAATGAATTCGACAGCGCGTACTCGATAGCCATCGGACGCGCCGTGTTCGGCACGTAGTCCAAGTCGCAGCCCTCGCCCGGCTGATGCAGGTTGATGGTGGGGGGCGCCACCTGGTCGCGCAGTGCGAGAATGCTGAATACCGCCTCGGCCACCCCCGCGGCGCCCAACATGTGACCGGTCATGGATTTGGTGGAGCTTACCGCCATGCGTTCCGCCGCGACACCAAAAACCCGTCGGATCGCGGCCGTCTCGGCGCGATCACCCAGCTCCGTGGAGGTGGCATGGGCATTCAGATATTGCACCTGATCGGGATTGAGCCGGGCATCGCGTAGTGCCTTGGCCATGGCTTTGCGGGCGCCCTCGCCGTCTTCCGGCGGTGCGGTGACATGATAGGCATCGCCGCTCATGCCGAAGCCGACGATCTCGGCGTAGATATTCGCGCCGCGCGCCTTGGCGGCCTCGTATTCCTCGAGCATCAAGGCGCCGCCACCGTCGCCCATGACGAAGCCATCGCGATCCTTGTCCCAAGGACGGCTGGCAGCGGCGGGATCATCGTTGCGCTGTGACAGGGCCTTGGCCTGGGAGAAACCGCTCATGCCGGTCACGCAGGTGGCCATCTCCGAGCCGCCCGCCAGCATGGCATCGGCCTCGCCGTATTGGATCAGCCGCATCGCGAGCCCGATTGCGTGGGTCGAGGTAGTGCACGCGGTGGCCACCGCCAGGTTCGGCCCGGTGATCTTGAAGGCGATCGACAAGTGGCCGCTCACCAGATTGATGATGCTACCGGGGATGAAGAACGGCGACACCCGCTTCGGCGAATGTGTTTCGAGAAACTTGTCGTAGGTTTGTTCGATGGACTCGAGGCCGCCCATGCCGGAACCCATCAAAATCCCGATGCGATCGGCATTCTCTTCCGTGACGATGAGGCCGGAATCGCGCATCGCCTGCATACCCGCGACGACGCCATACTGCATGAACGCATCCATGCGCCGGGCGTCCTTGCTGCTGATATACGGTCCGAGATCGAGGTTGCGAATCTCGCCGCCGAAATGCGTCGCAAAGTGAGTGGTGTCGATTCGCGTCACCGGGCCGATGCCGCTCCGGCCGGCGAGAATGGATCCCCAGGCGGACACCACGTCATTGCCGACCGGGGACACGATTCCCAGACCCGTAACCACCACGCGTCGTTCGTTCAACCGCGACTCCTAAGGCGTCGGCGCAAGGCGGTGTTCAGGCCTTGCTCTTGTGCGAATTGATGTAGTCGATGGCCTGCTGAACGGTGGTGATCTTTTCCGCATCTTCATCCGGAATCTCGGTTTCGAACTCTTCCTCGAGCGCCATCACCAGTTCAACCGTGTCCAGCGAGTCTGCCCCGAGATCGTCGACGAACGAGGCGTCATTGGTGACTTCTTCTTCTTTCACGCCCAATTGTTCGGCCACGATCTTTTTAACTTGCTGCTCAACAGTACTCATCGTTATGGTGTCCTTTCGGGATAGCTATATAAAATGGTGCCACCGGTCTCGGCAGGGCGCGTATTTTATGTGAACGCAGCGGCGGCGGCTACTTGATACGCAGAATTGACAAAATCCATGGCTCATGCCATGTGCATCCCGCCGTTTACATGCAGCGTTTCGCCGGTGATGTAGCCTGCCTCCGGCGATGCCAGAAACGCGACGGCGGCAGCGATATCGGCCGGCAAGCCAAGACGCGACAGCGGAATTTGCGCCTGCAAGGATTCCTTTTGCGCATCGCTCAGCGATTTCGTCATGTCGGTGTCGATAAATCCGGGCGCGACCACGTTGACCGTGATGCCCCGCGATCCCACCTCCCGGGCGAGGGATTTGCTGAAACCGATCATGCCCGCTTTGGCGGCGGCGTAGTTGGACTGCCCCGGATTGCCGGTGAGTCCAACCACCGAGGCGATGCTGATGATCCGCCCGCCGCGCGCCTTCATCATGCCGCGCAACACCGCCTTCGACAGGCGAAACACCGATGCCAGGTTGGTCTCGAGCACCGCATCCCAGTCTTCGGCCTTCATGCGCAACAGCAAGGTGTCACGGGTGATGCCGGCGTTGTTGCAGAGGATGCCGATGGTCCCTTCCCGCGCATCGATGTCCGCGATGAGCGCCTCGATCGAAGGCTGGCTGGTCACGTCAAGCACCGCACCGCGCCCGCCATGCGCACTCAGACTCTCGGTGATCCGCGCCGCGCCGTCGGGCGTCGTCGCCGTGCCGATGACGCGGGCGCCGTCGTGGGCGAGACGCGCGGCTATCGCCGCGCCGATCCCGCGCGACGCGCCGGTGACCAGCGCCACCTGACCGTTCAACATGCCGCACCCCGCAATGCGTCGTCGAAGGCGGCGGCGTCCTCGAGTGCGAGCATTTGCAATTTGCGGTTCTTATCGATCCTGCGATTCAGGCCGGTCAATATCTTGCCGGGGCCGCACTCGAAGATCCGGGTTGCGCCGGCATCGATCATGGTGCGCACCGTCGCCGCCCAGTAAACCGCGGTATGTAGCTGTTTGACCAGGCTTGCGCGAATGGCGGCGGGTTCCGAGTACCTGCGCGCGTCGACACCATACACCGCCGTGCGGGCCGCGGCTGCGACGGCGGTATTCTCCAGCCGCGCGCGCAGCGCTTCCGCCGCCGGCAGCATCAGTGAACTGTGTGCCGGCACGCTCACCGGCAGCGGCATGACGCGTCGCGCGCCCTTCTCGGTGAGCGCCTCGCCGGCGCGCGCCACGGCGGCGGCGTTGCCGGCGATCACCACCTGGCCCGGTGAATTGAAATTGACGGCTTCGACCACGCCACCCGCCTCCGCAACCTCGCGGCACACGGCCTCGACGTCGGCATCCTCCAGCCCGATGATCGCCGCCATGGCGCCCTCGCCCGGCGGCACCGCGGACTGCATCGCCTGGGCGCGAAACTTCACCAGATCCACGGCCGTCTTGAAATCCAGGCTGCCGGCGGCGACCCAGGCGGTGAATTCCCCCAGGCTGTGGCCCGCCATCATCTGGGGTATGGTGCCGCCGCGCTCGCGCCACAGCCGGTAGGTGGCGACGCCGGCCGTGAGCATCGCCGGCTGCGTGCACTCGGTGGCGTTCAGCGCCTCCTCCGGACCGTGCTGGCAGCGCGACCACAGATCGTAGCCCAGTACCTCCGAGGCTTCGGCGAAGGTGGCCTCGATGATGGGCGACAGCGCAGCCAGCGGCCGCAGCATGCCGATGGACTGCGATCCTTGACCCGGAAAAACGAATGCAACGGACATGCAAATGGCCCCTAAGCGCTGAAGCGGTGGCGAATTATAGCGATCCGGCCACAGAGTGCAGCCCCTACCGCGAAGCCACTCAAGGCACCGTACAGATGCGCATCGACTACCACCAGTGGCGGCTCATGACCGCCGAATTGCTCGTAGGCGAGCTTGGCGCAGACACAGGCGAGCAAAATCCAGCGGTCCCACTCGCGCGCCACGAGGTGCTGCGCGACGCCGGCACCCATGATGGTGTGCAGGACACCGGAGGCACCCACGTACCAGACGACCGCGGGCGAGAGCCACCAGAGTCCGCAACTGATGGCCAGCGCCCCCGCGAGCACGATGATGATCCACTCCACCGCGTCGAAGTCTTCCACAAACAGCGCCCACATCAGCACCAGGCCGAGTTCATTCAACACCAGGTGATGCAGATCGAGGTGCACGATGTGGGCCGTCAGCAACCGCCACCAGCCACCCGCAGCAATCGCGCCGCGATCATAGCGCAGCAGCAGCGTCGCGGTGTCGCCTAGACCCAACAGTAGGTTGAGACACACCGCGATCGACAGCAGCCATAGCCAGCGGCCGCGATCCCAGCGCAGGGCCGTGACCAGCGCTGCGAGTCGATTTGCATGCTCACGGGTCATCGGCAGCGCCTTAGGTTTGGTATCATCGTACGAATTTCCGAGGTCAACATGCGACAGCGACAAGCGGGTTTTACTCTCATCGAGATCATGGTGGTTGTCGTCATTCTCGCAGTGCTCGGCGCCCTGGTGGTGCCGAAAATTCTGGAGAATGTCGATAAGGCTCGTGTCACCCGCGCACAGAGCGACATCCGCGCCATTCAAACGGCGCTGGATCTGTATCGCCTGGATAACTTCAAGTACCCGACCACCGAACAAGGCCTGCAGGCGCTGGTGAAACAACCCTCCGATCCAACCATCACCAATTATAGAGCGGGCGGTTATCTGCCCTCCCTGCCGAAGGATCCCTGGGGCCAGGTGTACATTTATACGAGTCCCGGTGCCGACGGACGCGACTACGACATCGTCACCTATGGGCGTGATGGCAAACAGGGTGGTGAAGGCTACGACGCCGACATCAGCACCAGCACCCTCGATCAAAGATAAGGCACCCGCCGGCGGCCGTCGCGGCATGCGCAGCAAAGGCTTCACGCTGGTCGAGATCCTGGTGGTGGTGGTCATCATGGCGGTGCTCATTTCCTTGGC
>Ga0116226_10003807_pt1 | contig 13308 bp, 10 predicted proteins | sample S1TSphfallax_FD_89692 | JGI IMG/M metagenome (GOLD analysis project Ga0116226, IMG submission 89692) | Host-associated microbial communities from peat moss isolated from Minnesota, USA - S1T2_Fa - Sphagnum fallax MG | ecosystem: Host-associated > Plants > Peat moss > Unclassified | place: USA...
CGGGCGCTCGGCGCCGAGCGCCTGCGGCAGGGCGACGACGATTTCCTGGACGGCTACCTGCGCCTCCGGGAAGCCGAACGGACGACCCCCGCGCCATGCGCCGCCGGACTCGCTGCGCTCACCGAGGCGGAGATCGTCGCCTACGCCAACCATCCCATGGGTCGGCAAAATGTCGCGGCGATGGTCTTCACACAATTGTCGCCGGAGGAATATCCCCAGTTCGGCGGCCTGGTCTCGCTGCTCCGGCACGGACGCAAATCCCATCATCGCTCGGTCGGGGCCGCCGGGGAGCTGGACGCCCTTTCCTCCGAGCTGGCCAAGGGCCGCCGGATCGGCGGGGTGGTCGGCGCATTTCTCGACGGTCCGACCACGCTCGATTTGCGCGGCGCCGGCCTGCATTTCGACACGAGCCGCCTGCCCGACGGAACCTTGAAGGAGGTCGCTGGTTTCGTCGTCTTCGACCGGGTGCGCCACTACCTGCTGACGCTGCCGCGCGCGCATTCCAAGGTCATGCTGCTCGACGAACTGCGGCGCATCCTGCTGATCCCGGGCGCCACGGAATTCATCAAGGAACTGCTGGCGCAGATGCGCAAGTACCGGTGCGTCTTCGTCGGCGCATTCCAGGAGCCCTCGCAGATCGACGACATCGATCCGGCGCTGACGGATCTGCTGCTGGGCCAGTGCAAACAATACTTCCTCATGCGCCAGAACAACGCCGACCAGGTGAAACGCCTCGCCCGCGCCATCGGACTGCCGGCGGGCGCCCAGCGCGCCATCCTGCAGCACCCGCTGATCGAACACCAGGTGAGCGAGCCCCGCGCCGCCTATCTCACCTATTTCTCGCGGGAACTGGGCGCGCCGACCTGCGGCACCGTTCGCGTGGAGGTGGATCCGTACATGCTCTACGTCGCCGAGTCTTCCGGGGAGGTCTTCGATGAGCGCCGCCGCGTGCTCCCTCAGTATCCGTCGGTTTATGACGGCGTCATCGCCGAAGTCGATCGGCGGGCGGCGGCGGGTGGGCGCGAGCGGGCCGGCGGCGGGCGAGGGGAGGCCGTCCGATGAAACCATCGGCCGGAGGGCGGCGCATGCGTAACTCGGGCCGGTCGGTGGCCGGTGCGCTTTTGGGCGCCTTCCTGCTGGGCGCGTGCCGCAGCGAAACCGCCACGCCCGCGTACCGGGATGGGGTGGACACCGGCTACCTCCTGGGCTCCGCGGATGCCGTCAAACGCCTCTACTGGTCCAAGCAGGCGCTGGAACATCCGCCGGTGGATTCCGCGTTGCCGGCGGCTCCCGCGCCTTAGGCCCGCCGATGTCACCCTGGCGAAATCGAGCGCTGCTCCTGGTCCTTCTGGCCGGCTCGGGGACTCATCCCGCGAGCGCGTTCTTCGGCGTCGGCGACGCAGCCTTTGTGACCGTGGTCGCCAACCCGGCCGACGACGCCCATTGGACCGCCGAGCTCGCCAATCTCGCCCGGCAGATCGCCGCCCTGGACGCCACGGTCGAACGCGTCGAGTCGCTTCGGGTGTACGCCGGCGATCCCCGCGTGGCGGCCTCCGGCGCCGGGACGCTCCAACCGATCCTCCAGTCGGTGGCTGGCCTGAATGCCGATGGCGCCACCGCGGGCGAGTTGCGCGTCGACTGGGAGGGCCGGACGAGCGGACAGCAAAACACCGTCACGCTGGCGCTGCTGGAGGGGACGGGCGCGGGCGGCACGATGCCGGTGTTTGGCCAGACCCAGTCCCGCGATCTCTCCCGTTATGCGGATTTGGCGGCGGAACAGGATCTCACCGGTCAGGCGCGCGGACAGATCGACCAGGAGCAGGCGGCGCGGGCCGCCATCGCCCAGGCGTTGATCGCAGCCTGGAGCGACTATCAGGCGGCGCAGACCGAATCGCAAAAGCAGGCCGGCTTGACCAAGATTCAACAGCTGCAGGCGCAGAGTGACGTCCTCGCTGCGCGGCGCCGCGCCCTGCTCGACGATCTTGCGCTGGCCGACCGTCAGGCGGGAACGCGCGCCCAGGTGCGACTCCGGGCGGACGACGAGTCGGCGCTGGCGGAATCGGCGGCGCTCGCCGCGAGCGCCGGGACGGTGATACAAGCGGCCGACGCGCAACGGTGGGCGACCTTGCAGAAGTCGGTGAACCCCGCGCCGGCGCCCGATTATTCCGCCCTGAAGGTCTGGACCACCGCCGACACGGAGGGAACCGTTCCATGAATTCCGGCTTCGGCGCGATCATTCCGGCCACCGACCTGCTCGATGTGTTCAACTCGCTGAGCGGGAGCGCGCTTTTCCCGGGGTTGACGACCGGCCTCGACGGCCAGCCGTCGATCCTCGGTCGCATCGGCTGGATCTTCCCCAGTTTCGGCGCAGTCTTCGTCCTCTGGGGTTTCGTCCTCCGGACGGGCCATGCCCAAGGCCGGGACAAGCTCGACGAGATCGCCCGGACTTTGCTGATCATCGCCTCGATCCTGGTGAGTCCCCAGCTGATGCGGATCGCCATGCTGGGGGCCGACGGGCTTTATGATTCGGCGATCGGCAGTCCGCAGAACCTGTTCCTGGCGTGCATCAAGGCTGTGCATGCGCTGCCGGAATTGGGCACGCTGATCGATCCACAGCGCCACCTGCCGTCCGTGGCTGCTTCGGCCGGAGGTTCCGGGTCCGCCTCGGCGGCTGGGTCGGCATCGCTGGTCACTCAGGCGAACGACGGAACCTTGCTCGGTTACGTCGAGTCGTTCGGCGCCGACCTCTGGCGCCATGCCTCCACGCTGCCCGTCAATCCCACCGCCAGCTGGAGCACGGTGACGAAGCTGATGAGCCTGATGAATGGTTTTGGGTCCGGGATGGTGCGCGGCCTCCTCATTGGCATCACCTTCGGCGCGCTCTATCTGTTGCTGCTCGCCGCCGCCGCCATCGTCTGGTTCATGGTGCAGCTCCGTTATTTCCTCGCGGTGACCGGCACGATGATGCTGCCTCTCTTCCTCGGTCTCCTTTCGCTGCCCGAGGGGCATCCCAATCGGGGTACGGCCCATGCGTATATCATGAATCTGCTTTCTCTGGCTCTCTGGCCGGTGGCGTGGACGATCGGCCACACGGGCACGATCGCGCTTTACGACGCCCTCATCTCCCTGGTGGCGGCGACGAGCCATGTGTCGACGCTGTCCGATCTGCTGCAATGGAGTTCGATCACGTCATCAGGCTCGATTTCGGCCGCCCAGGTCCAGTCGCTGGAGTCGGCTTTCGGCAATTGGCTGGCGGGCGACCTGACTCCTCTGCTGGCGCTGGTCATTGGCGGCCTTGGTTTCACGCTTTGGGTGCTGATGGTTTCCGTGTTGGCGCCCGTCTGTCTGCATAAGCTGCTGTCGACCGGCGCGCTCTTCATGAATCAGGCCGCGGCCGGGGTGGGCCGATCCGGCCTCGAGGGTCTGCGGATGGCCGGCGGACTTGCGACCAAGTCGGCCCCGACCCAGCGATTGGGCGATCGGGGCGGTCGGGATTCGGGCCCGTTGATCGGAGCGACGAGCAACCGTGTGGGCGAGCGGATGTCCGATTCCGCTCCGTCCGGCCCGACCCCCTCGCCGGGCGGCCTCACGCTGGCGTGGGTGGCGATGAGGGCGGCGCCGCCGGTCCTCCCGCGTTGGCCCGGTCCATGAAATTACGTCGGCCTTTCCCGTCCGCCGGGATCCATGCGTTCCTCATCGCTCTGGTCTGCCTCGCGCTGAGCCTGCTGTTTTTCAGTCCTCGTCTCTGGCTGCTGCGGAGTTATGTGCCCGGCACCTACCAGTGGGAGCGCGCCCATACCTATCTGCTGCAGTGCGACGCTCCCTTTCGGCGCGACATTGAGCCTGCGATGTACTGGCGCCTGCTGCCACCGCTGGTGTGCCATGCGCTGGGCCTCAAGGGCTCCCTTCCGCTGGCCTTGCCATGGGCGGGAGTGGTCGCTCTGACCGCGTACGTGGCGATCCTGCTGCGCCGGCGGTTGGCGAACGGACGCTTCGTCTTCGGTGGCACGCTGATGTTCGCCTGCACGTCCGGCGTGATCGTTCCCCTGCACTGGCTGGGAATGAACGACGCCTGGGTTTGGCTGGGGCAGCTCGCTGTCGCTTTTGGCGCGGCGCCGTGGACGATTCCTGCGGCCTGCCTGCTGACCCCTTGGGTGGACGAACGCTTCATCATCGGATTGCCGCTCGCTTTGCTGGTGCGGTCGGCCGAGTTGGACGATTCTGCCGCGGGACGATCCCGCGTCGATGGGAAGCTGTGGCTGCGGGCATTCTGCTGGCTGCTGCCCTACGCCGGGCTTCGGCTGGCGTTCTCTTTCAATCCCACCGTGCTGCACGCGACCCGGGAATTTCTTTGGTATCATGTCGTCAATCAGGCGGTGATCATTCTGCCGTGGGCTCCGCTGGGTTGGTGGATGGGCCTTCGCGCGGCCTGGGTGCCGGCGAGCGTGGCGATTGTACAACGGCGTTGGCCGTTGGGGGCGACGGCCTGCCTGACCGGCATCGTCTCGCTGCTCTTGGCGGCGGATGTCAGCCGATCGATCACCATCCTCGCGCCGCTCTCTCTGTTGGGACTGATGATCCTCGCCCGCCGGCAACCCGCGCTGGCGCCGCGATTCGCGCTCTGGGTCGGGCTGGCCAACCTTTTCATCCCGGCCGCCCACATCGTCTACAACAAGGTCGATCTGATCAGTCCGCTGCCGTTGGAGCTGATTCGCCTGTGGCGCGCCGCGTGATTGGCCAGCGGCGGCTTGAGCCTGACGGGCGACCTGCTATCGGAGGTCGGTGCTGTCCGACCGCCTGATTCTCGCCTCCGCGTCGCCCCGGCGCCGCGAGCTCCTGACCGCATTGGGACGGCCCTTCGACATCGTCGTGGCGGACGTGGTGGAGCACGAGGATCCGACGACCGATCCGAAGGTCATGGTGGCGCACAACGCGGCCCTGAAGGCGGACTGGGTCTCCGCCCGCCACCCCGATGCGTTTGTACTGGGAGCGGACACCACCGTCTTCCTCGACGGCCACGCGATCAACAAACCGGCCGATCTCGCGGAATCCCGCCGCATGCTCGCGCGGCTGTCCGGCCGTACGCATACGGTGTTCACCGGAGTGGCGCTGCGGCGCGCCGCCACGGGTCTGCGGATCGATCAAGGCGTGGCGAGCGAGGTGGATTTCCTGCCGTTCGGCGCGGACGTAATCGAATCTTACTTATTGCTGGTTAATACGTTAGATAAGGCTGGAGCCTACTCGATCCAGGAGCATGCCGACCGCATCATCGCTCGCCATCGCGGATCCCTGTCGAATATCATGGGTTTGCCCATGGATGAAACGAAACAAATTTTGACGAGCTGCGGTCTGCTCGGCTGAATCCGGCGTCTCTCTTTCAGCCCAACGCATGTCCTCCACGCTCGCTCCGGCCACGGCTCCCGCCCCGCGGCGCACCCTGGCCCAACTCTGGGAGGAGCCGCAGTCGCGTTCGATCGCGATCGGGTTGCTGGGGGTCCTGCTGTTCCACCTGCTCCTCCTCGCGGTCGGTCCCCGGCTTTTTCGGACCGACCCGAGTCACGCGGTCGTGCGCCGCCAGGCGATCCCCAAGCAGTTCAATATCGAGATCGCGCCCGACACCTTCGCGAAACCGCCGCCCAAGGCGCCTCCGGCGATGAAATTCGTCGAGACGAATCCGAACGCGCCCGAGAACATTCCCGACAAGACGAATAATTTTGCCGCCCAGAACCAGCAGGCGGCCCAGGAAAAGCCTCAGGCGAACGCGCACAACGATCGGGCTCGGACCGAAGGCAGGAAGGATATCCAATCGAACCAGATCGTGTCGGGGCAGCTCAGCAAGCCGCAGGAACCCGTGCCGATCGCCCCCGCCGTGCAGCAACCCGCCAAAGCGAAGACGGCCCCCCGGTTGGAGCAGAATCCGCTGACCGGCTTCGACAAGGCGAAGGGCGACGATGCCCAGAGTTTTGGCAGCAACATCGCCCGGGTGCCGGATAACCCGAAGCCGATCCCCGACCGGGTCGAGGGGGCGAAGGACGCTCCGCTGCTCGAAGGCGCGGCGAACAGCCAGACCGCCATCGACCCGAAGAAGCCGCGGCCGCGGCCGTCGCTCGAACACATCCAGGTGCGCCCGGCCGTGTTTGAGGACAACCCGATCGGCACTTCCAACATGGGCGTCAGCGGCATCGACGCCCGGTGGAGCAACTACGGCGCCTACCTTCAGAAGCTGATCAACGCCGTCCAGGAACAGTGGGACCGCATCCTCATCGAGAGCCGCACCAATCCGCCCCCCGGCAGCCAGGTGTCGGTGCGATTCCGCCTCGATTCCAAGGGCCTGGTCGCCGAGGTTCTCGACGTCCAGAGCACCTCCAGCGAGCAGGGCAAGGACGCGTGCGTGAGCGCCATCACCTCCCGGGCCCCCTACGGCGACTGGACCGACGATATGATCGCCATGCTCGGATCCTCGCAGGAGCTGACGTTCACGTTCCTGTACCAGTGAGGCCGTGACGGACGAGGCGTTCTGGGCGTCGGTGCCGCTGGGCCGCGGGGTGGAGATCGTCGCACGGGACGAATGCGGGCTGGTCGCGCTGGCGAAGCCCGAGGGGCTGCTGTCGCATCCGAACACGTCCCGGGACGGGGGCCGATCGCTTTTGCGAGCCGAGTACGACCACGACGAGGAATGCTATCGCTGGCCGGCGTCGGGCGGCGCGGTCCACCGGTTGTGGCTGCTCAACCGCCTCGATTCGGCCACCTCCGGCGTGATTCTGGCGGCCGGCGCCGGGGAACTGGCGCGCACTGTCCGCGAGCAATTCCGCCGCATGCAGGTGGCCAAGATCTATGTCGCCCTCGTCTTCGGTGTGCCCCGGACGGCCGCCGAAGTCTGGCGGGACATGGTCGCCGTCGAGCGGCGCGGGGGTCATCTGCGGACCGCCGCCGGCCGGGGGCGGTTGCCAGCTGAAAGCCGGATGACCCTGCTCAGGGCGGGCTCCGGCGTCCCGCGCTGCGCCCTCATCCGGCTCGAGCCGCGCACCGGGCGCAGCCACCAACTGCGGGTGCAATGCGCCCGGCGCGGACTGCCGATCGCCGGCGACCAGACCTACGGCGATTTCCGGGCGAATCGCGAGTTCGCGCGGCAAACGGGCGTCAAACGCCTGTGTCTGCATTCGCTCGAAACTTCGTTTTCGTACGAGCATGGCGGCCGGACGCACGCCTTTGCGGCCCGCGCACCCCTGCCGCCGGAATTCGAACGCGCCGCGGGAGTTTAGCCCCGAGCCCCAAGGCTTTCGGGCCGGCCGCGGGCGAAAGCCGATCGCGTTTACGGGAATGGGCGATTCGAGCCCGGCGGCGGACCAGGCACCGGCCGGCGTTGCAGGCGCGGGAACTGCGCCCGGGCGCGCGTTACTATTTTGCCCAAACCCCTCATTTGATCATGAAATCAACCACACTCTTATCACGGCGGCAGGCGGTGGGCATGGGCGCGAGTCTGGCGGCGGCGGCGGTGCTGCCGGCCCTCGCGCAAAGTGGCGGTTCCGCGGCGGGCGGCCCCACGGCGGCGCCGCTGGAGGATCCCACGAAGAAATATCCCCGGCCCCCCTTCCACGGCCAGTCGCAGCCCTGGCCCGGACTGGCGGGCAAGATGAATCCGAAGCCGGACCACGGCGAGACCAGCTACAAGGGTTCCGGCCGTCTGGCGGGCCGGAAGGCATTGATCACGGGCGGCGACTCCGGGATGGGGCGCGCGGCGGCGATCGCCTACGCCCGCGAGGGCGCGGATGTGGCGATCAATTATTTTCCCACCGAGGAGCCCGACGCCCGCGAGGTGATCGCTCTCATCCAGGCCGAGGGTCGGATCGCGCTCGCGCTGCCGGGCGATCTGCGCGAGGAGGGCTTCTGCACTCAGCTTGTGGCCGACGCCGTGCGCGGGCTCGGCGGCCTCGACATCGTGGTGAGCAACGCCGGCCGCCAGCAGAGCCACGAATCAATCCTCGACATTTCCACCGAGCAGTTCGATTGGACGATGAAGACCAACATCTACGCCCCCTTCTGGATCATCAAGGCGGCGCTGCCGCACTTGCGGCCGGGTTCGGTCATCATCGGTACCACGTCCGAACAGGCCTACGATCCCTCGCCCGAACTCTACGATTATGCCCAGACCAAGGCGGCGACCATGAGTTACGTGAAGTCGCTCGCCAAGCAGCTCGCGCCGAAAGGGATTCGAGTGAACGGCGTGGCGCCGGGCCCGATCTGGACGCCGCTGCAGGTGAGCGGCGGTGCCTCCCAGGAGAAACTCAAGCACTTCGGCGGCATGACCTCGCTCGGCCGGCCCGGTCAGCCGGCCGAGCTCGGTTCGATTTACGTGCAGTTGGCGGCGAGCGACGCCAGTTACGCCACCGGCCAGGTCTATGGTGCGGCGGGGGGCACCGGTCAGCCGTAGGCGCGGCGGGGTTTGGTGAAATCTCCGCAGCGGTGGTCCGCGCCGGCCCAAACCCCGGGTTTTGGGTGGGTTCAGAGCAGATCCAATTGACCCGGATCGTCCGCCGCGACGGCGAGTTTGCGCTTCGGTAGCGGACGCGGGCCGGCCGCCGCGCCGGGTTGCGCCTCGCCGCGCTCCAACTGCGCGAGCAGCACTTTCGCCCGGTCGATCACGGAGAGCGGCAAGCCCGCGAGCCGCGCAACCTGGATCCCGTAGCTGCGATCGGCGCAGCCCGGCACGACCCGGCGGAGGAAGACGATCTCCTCGTTCCATTCCTTCACGGCCACGCAGAAATTGCGCAGGCGCGGCAGGTGCCGTTCGAGCTGGGTCAGCTCCTGGTAATGGGTGGCGAAGAGGGTGCGCGGCCCGCGTTCCGGTCCGCGGTGCAGGTGCTCCACGACCGCCCACGCGATGCTCAAACCGTCGTAGGTGGAGGTCCCGCGCCCGATTTCGTCGAGAATGATCAACGAGCGGTCGGTCGCGTGATTGAGAATGTTCGCCGTCTCGTTCATCTCCACCATGAACGTCGAATTGCCCTGCGCCAGGTCGTCGCTCGCCCCGACGCGGGAAAAGATCCGATCGATCAGCCCGCAGCGGCAGGACCGGGCCGGCACCCAGCAGCCGATCTGCGCCATCAGCGCGATGAGGGCCACCTGACGGATGTAGGTCGATTTGCCCGCCATGTTGGGTCCGGTGATCAGGGCGATCTGGAGATCGTCCGTGCCCAGGTTGGTCTCATTGGGGACGAAGGTCGTCAGACGCTGTTCGACGACGGGGTGGCGTCCGTCGGCGATGTCCAGCGAGCCGCTCTCGTCGAGCACCGGCCGGCAGTAACCCCGCTCCCGCGCGAGGGTCGCCCATCCGGCGAGAACGTCCAGGGCCGCGAGGGTGTCGGCCGTCTCCGCCAGCGCCGGCGACTCGTCGAGCACCGCCGCGACCAGGGCGGTGAAGAGTTCGTGCTCGCGGGCGAGGGCGGTCTCATCGGCGTGGAAGATTTCCCGTTCCTTTTGTTTCAGCGCTTCGGTGACATAGCGCTCGCCGCCGACCGTCGTCTGGCGGCGGACATAGTCCGGCGGCACCAGATGCAGATTGGCCTTCGTCACCTCGAGGTAGTAGCCAAAATTGCCGGTGTAGCGCACTTTCAGACTGCGGATGCCCGTCCGCTCCTGCTCGGCCCGTTCGAGTTCCGCGAGCCAGGTCTGGTTGCCGCGGGTCAGGGCCCGCAAGCGGTCGAGTTCGGCATCGTAGCCGCTCCGGATGAAGGCGCCGTCGGCCAGGTCGGCGGGCAGTTCGTCGGCGAGGGCCCGGGCCAGCAGTTCCTGGAGCGCGGGGAGGGGTTGCAGCCGCGAGGACAGGGCGGCGGAGGCTCCCCCGACGGTCGCCAGATCGGCGCGCAGCGCAGGGAGCTGCGCCAACGTCTCGCGGATGCCGCCCAACTCCCGCGGATTGCGGAGACGATTTTGCAGCCGACCGAGAATTCGGGACAGATCCCGCACCTGGCCGAGCCGTTCGCGCAGGGCCGCGAGCGGACCGGGGTGGGCGGACAGTTCCCCCACGATTTCCTGCCGCCCCCTGATGACGTTCAGATCGAGGGTCGGCGCCGCCAGCCATTGTTCGAGCAGGCGTGCGCCCCCCGATGTCGCCGTGCGGTTGATCGCGCTGAACAGGGACCCCTCCCGTCCGCCGCGGCTCCCGTGGAAGATTTCGAGATTGCGCAGGGTGGCGGGGTCGAGGAGCAGCGAACGCTGGCTGCGGTACTCCTGCAGGCCGCGCAGATTCTCGGGCTTCGCCCGCAGGTTTTCGGTCGCGTACCGCACCAGCGAGCCCGCGGCACCCAGGCCGGGGTGGTCGGCCGCCAGACCGAAGCCCTCCAGATTGAGGACGCCGAGGGCTTCGGTCAGGGCCCGCCAGCCGGCGGCGGACTCGAACTGGTAGGCGGGCAGTTCGGTCCGGGCCCGGGCCGCGGCGAAGGCGTGCAGGGCGTGAACGGCGGTCTGGTCGTGGGGCGCGCCCAGCCAGCGCTCGAGCTCGCCTTCCGCGAGGAGGAGCTCCGCGGGATCGACGGCCGTGAGCACGGGCAGCAGATCGGCGATGCGCGACGCTGTCGCCACCCTGAACTCCCCCGTCGAGAGCTCCAGCCACGCGGCGTGGAAGCCCCGGCCGTCGAAGGCGACCGCGCCCAGGTAGCGGTTGCGCAGGGCATCCAATTGGTTGGCGGCGAGGGCGGTCCCGGGACTCAAAATGCGCTGGAGACTGCGTTTGACGAGCTTGCCGGGCCGGGCGGTTTCATCCTGGTCGCAAATGGCGACCTTCTGGCCGGCGGCGAGCAATCGGCCGACATAGGTATCGAGTGCGGCGGCCGGGAGTCCGGCCATGGGATGGTCCTGGCGGCGGGTGAGCGTGAGACCGAGCAGGCGCGACGCGATGACGGCATCGTCAAAGAACAGCTCGAAGAAGTCGCCCAGCCGGAACAAGAGCAAGGTGTCCCGCGGCAAGCCGCGCCTCACCTCGAAGTACTGCTGCAGCATCGGGGTGATTTTCTCGGGGTCGGGCATGAACGGCGACGTGGGGCGTCCATCAAGCGGCAGCCGCGGGCGAAGTTAAGCCGATAATCTCCCGTCTTGTCCCGGTCGTCCCGCTTGCTTGCATGCAGGGGTGGCGGTCGCCCTCTCCCATCGCGAGCTCGGCTCATCTCCCTCGGCGGAAGAGATTCCGATCGTGATCCTGCACGGTCTGCTCGGTTCGTCCCGGAATTGGCAGACGGTGGGCGCCGATCTGGGTCGAAGCCGGCGAGTGGCCGCGCTCGACCTTCGCAATCACGGCCGTTCGCCCCATGCGCCGGAGATGTCCTATGCGGCCATGGCCGAGGACGTGCTCGCCTGGCTGGACGCCCAGGCGATCCCGAGCGCGATCGTGATCGGGCATAGTTTGGGCGGCAAGGTGGCCATGCGACTCGCCTGCCGCGAACCCGCGCGCGTCGCCCGGCTGCTCGTGGTCGATATCGCGCCGAGGGACTATCACTCCGCCGCCCATCGCGCGGAGTTCGCGGCGATGACGGAGCTCGACCTGGCGCACCTGGCGAGCCGGGCCGAGGCCGAGCTGAGGTTCGAGGCCCGGGTGCCCGATTGGGCGATGCGCAAATTTCTCACGACCAATCTCGAACGGTCGGAAGGCGGCTGGCGGTGGGTGGTGAACCTGCCCGTCCTCGCGGCCGCGCTTCCGGCCATCGAGCGCACGTCGCTCGAGCCGACCGACCGCTACGTCGGACCGGTCCGTTTCGTGATCGGAGGCAAGTCGCGCTACGTGCGGACGGACGACCAGGCCGGAATCCTCCGGCATTTTCCGGCGGCGGAATTCGCCGTGCTGCCCGGCTGCGGTCATAATCCGCACATTGAGGATCGCGCGGCGTTCCTCGCCGCGACCGGTCTGCTGCCCCCGCCCGCCGGAGGCGGTTAAACGTCCGCCGCGACCCGCTCCGCGCTCAGGTTGCGCCAGCGCTCGAGCACCCGGGCGAGAATGTCGTCGGGCGCAAGGCCGTAGGCGGCCCGCAGCGTTTCCACGCTGGAACCGTGCTCCAGGAACTTGTCGGGCCAGCCGATTCGCTCCACGGCCACGGCGGAGCCGGCCTCCTGCAGGGCCTCGATCACGGCGCTGCCGAATCCGCCCGTCAGGACGTGATCCTCCATCGTCACGATGAGCGGAACCAGCGCGGCCTGATTGAGCAGAAGGGCGCGGTCCAGGGGCTTGACGAAACGCGCGTTGACCACGCCGACGGAGAGTTGCTCCTCGTGGGCGAGGCGATCCGCCAGCTGGAGGGCATCCTGCACCATCGGTCCGAGCGCCCAGATCACGAGATCGGAGCCTTCGCGGATCACCTCGGCGCGGCCGAAAGGCACCAGTGCCGGTTCATCCTTGATGCGCACGCCGAGCCCGGCGCCGCGGGGATAGCGGATGAAGGCCGGACCGCCCGATTCGAGGCCCGTGTGCAGCATATCCACGAGTTCATCCTCGTGGCGCGGCTGCATGATGACCGCGTTGGGCACGCAGCGGAGATAGGCCAGGTCGAAGACGCCGTGGTGGGTCGGACCGTCGGCCGGCGACAAGCCGCCCCGGTCCAGGCAGAAGGTCACGGGAAGGTTCTGCAGCGCGACGTCGTGAATGACCTGATCGTAGGCCCGCTGCAGAAAGGTCGAATAGATGGCGCAGACGGGCCGGAAGCCCTTCGTCGCCAGGCCGGCGGCAAAGAGGACGGCGTGCTCCTCGGCGATCCCGACATCGAAGAACTGTCGGGGCAGTTCCGCGGCGAGTTTGGAGAGGCCGGTGCCGCTCGGCATGGCGCCGGTGATCCCGATGATGCGGCTGTCCTTCCGGGCAAATCGCACCATCGCCTGGCCGAACACCTCGGTATAGGCCGGCGGCGTGCCGGGGGGCGCCTTCAGACTGTCGCCGGTCACCGGATCGAACGCACCCAGACCGTGGAATTTCTCGGGAGCGGTGAGCGCCGCGTCGAGTCCCTTGCCCTTCTTCGTGAGCACATGCAGCAGGATCGGTCCGTCGCACTGCTTCGCGAACTCGAGATTCTTGTTCAGCTCCTCCAGGTTGTGCCCGTCGATCGGTCCGATGTAACGCAGCCCGAATTTCTCGAAGAGGCTCGAGTTGACGAAGAAGTCCTTCGTCTCGCGTTTCCACTTCGCCCACATCTGGTTCATCTCGTCGCCGTGGGGGAGTCCGCCGAAGAACTTTTCGATATCCTGCTGAATGCGGTTGTAGGTCGAGCTCGTGCTGAGGCGGTTCAGGTACTTGGCCATCGCACCCACATTGCGGGCGATCGACCACTC
>Ga0116226_10003808_pt1 | contig 13307 bp, 10 predicted proteins | sample S1TSphfallax_FD_89692 | JGI IMG/M metagenome (GOLD analysis project Ga0116226, IMG submission 89692) | Host-associated microbial communities from peat moss isolated from Minnesota, USA - S1T2_Fa - Sphagnum fallax MG | ecosystem: Host-associated > Plants > Peat moss > Unclassified | place: USA...
AGCCCCGGACTCCGGGCACTGATCTGCCCGTCGTGCATTTCGACCAAACGCTTGACCACCGACAAGCCGATGCCGAGACCGCCCTGGGCGCGATCGAGCGTGCGGTCCCCCTGGACGAATAGATCGAAGATTTGAGGTAGCAGTTCGGGGCCGATGCCGACCCCGGTGTCGCTGACGTCGATGACCGCCGTCGATCCTTCGCTGCGCATCTGAACCCGGATTTCGCCGCCGGGATCGGTGTACTTCGCGGCATTGGCGAGCACGTTACCCAGGCACTGGACGATGCGCGTCAAATCGCCGTTGATGTACAGGGGCGGATAACAGGACGCGGTCACGGAGATGCGGTGCTGTTTGTCGCGCAACTGCGCTTCGACGGTCTCCAGCGCCTGGGCGATGGCGCTGGCAAGTTCGATGGGCTGTCGCTGCAGCAAGATGCGTCCGCGCGTGATGCGCGAGACGTCGAGCAAATCGTCCACGAGGCGCGTCAGCTGGCGAGTCTGACGTTTGATGGTCTCGATCGCGAACTGCGGCCGTTCATCGTGCGCCAGCATGCGCGACAGCAGCGTGCTCGCCGTGCTGATGGGCGCGAGGGGATTTCTCAGTTCGTGCGCGAGCATCGCGAGGAACTCGTCCTTCTGGAGATCGGCGAGTCGCAAGGCCTCTTCCACGCGCTTGCGCTCGGTGATGTCCGCGGTCGTGCCGATCATGCGCACCGCACGCTGCCGCCCCGAATCGAAGAAAGCCTGCCCGGAGATGGCGATCCATCGCTGTGAACCATTGTCGGGTCGCGTAATGCGCACGTCCTCGTGCAAGGTCCCGTCGCCGCTCGGGTCGAGTGCGCGGGTGAGGGCTTGCGAATAGCGCGCGCGATCCAGAGGATCGATCAATTCCATCCCGGCGGCGCGCGTAATCGGGCTGCGGTCCGTGATCCCAAGCAGCTCGAGCGTGCGGGCGTCCGGCTCGCCGCGGTCCTGCTCGGGGTACCAGGTGAAGGTGCCCATGCGCGAGGCATCGAGGGCCAACTGCCGCAGGTCCTCGCTACGGCGTAGTTCCCGTTGCGCCAAGACACGGGCCGTGACATCGAAACCCTCGACGAAAATGCCGGTCACGGTACCCGCCGCATCTTTGATGGGTTGGTAGACGAAATCGACAAAGCGCGAGTCCCACGGAGCCTCCTGATCGCGGCGTAATCGCAGCGACGTATCGGAGCCCGTGATCGCCTCGCCCGTGCGATAGACCGTATCGAGCAGCTCGAAGAACCCCTGTCCCTCCACCTCCGGAAACACCGAGCGGACCGACCTCCCCAGCAGTTCTCGATCGCCGACCAGGAGCTGATAGGAATCGTTGGTGAACTCGATGACGTGATCCGGCCCGCGCAGAATGCACATGAAGCCCGGTGCCTGACGGAACAGCTCCCGGATGCGTTTCTCGCTTTCGCTCAAGGCCCTCAAGGAATCGCGACGCAGCTTGCGCAGGGCCAACTGCCCGCCCACGCGCGCCAGGAGTTCGCGCGCCGAGAACGGCTTGATCAAATAGTCATCCGCGCCGGCCTCGAGTCCTGCGACGCGCGGCTCCTCCCCCGCACGCGCCGACACCAAGATCAGGGGGACGTCGCGCAAGGCGGGATCGGCGCGCAAAGCCTTCAACAAGGCGAGGCCATCAACGCGGGGCATCATGATGTCGGAGAGGATCAGGTCGGGCGGATCGCGATGCGCGGCAGCGAGGGCCTGCTCGCCGTCCGCAACCGCCTCGACCGCATAGAAGGCCGAGAGCAGGCCGCTGATATAATCACGCATATCAGCGTTATCGTCGGCCAAGAGGATCCGTGCCCCCGCTGCACCCATCGGCGCTGAACCGAGGCTCGTCCAACGCCGCGCTTCTTGTACGAACGATGGCTCGTGGACCGCGAGCGGCGCGAGCGACCGCGGCGGCCGGATCTGCTCGGCCGGCAAATGCGCGCTGCCCAGCGGGATGCGCACGGTGAAGCTCGCTCCAGACCCGAGCGTACTGCGGACATCGATGCTGCCGCCATGCAGCTTCACGAGTTCCTGCACGAGCGCGAGCCCGATCCCGGACCCCTCCTGAGTCCGACCGGCTGAGCCCTCGACGCGGTGAAAGCGCTCGAACAAGCGCGGCAGCTCGGCTGGCGGAATCCCGACGCCCGTGTCTTGAACCTCGAGCACGGCATCCGTGCCCAGGCGACCGAGACGAACCGTCACGGAACCCGCGAGCGTGAACTTGAAGGCATTCGAGAGCAGGTTGAGGACGATCTGCTCCCACAGGTCGCGATCGATGAAGACCGGCTCTTCGAGACGTTCGCAGGCGACGAGCAAGGCCAGTCCCGCATGTTCCATCGCGGAACGGAAGCTGCTCGCCAGATCCGCGGTCAGCGCGGCGAGATCGGTCGGTTGGTAAGAAGCCAGCACCCGACCGGCCTCGATCCGCGAGAAGTCGAGCAGGGAATTGACCAGCCGCAGTAAACGCAGCGAATTACGGTGCGCGAGCTCGAGCTGGGCGCGTACCGGCTGCGGTACCTCCGGATTGGCCGCAGCCTCTTCCACCGGGCCCAGCATCAGCGTCAGCGGCGTACGAAATTCATGACTCACATTGGAGAAGAAGGCGGTCTTGGCTCGGTCGATTTCCGCCAAGGCTTCGGCACGCCGGCGTTCCTGATCGTAAGCGCGCGCATTGACGATCGAGGTGCCGACATGCCCGGCGACGAGGTCGAGGAAACTCCGATAGTCGGCATCGACGAGGCGACGGGGGCTCAGGCCGGCCACGAAAAATCCGGCGGGTTGCGCGTGGCCCGGCGCGGCAATCGGGACGATCAGCGCCGACTCGGCAGGCTCTGGCCAGAGGCCGCCGGGCATCGGGCCGAAACGCAGTGGCACATCGGCCACGAGCTGCGCCGTCCCAGCTTCGAGCACCTGCGTCAAAGGCCAGGTCGGTCCGGACTGCGTCTCGCCGAGTTGGATCGAAGGCGCATATGCCGGGCTGTCTGCGCTCAAGGCAGTCGTGGCCATTAGTTCAGCGACCGTGCCCTCCTCGTTCAGCAAATAGATCAAGGCAAAGGGAATATCGCCGGGATTGCCCGCGAGGATCGTGGCCGCCACTTCGCAAGCCGCTTTGACGGTCCGCGCTTCCGCCTCCACCTGATTCAGGTCGCGCAGGGTTCTGAGCCGTCGCTCGCCGATGACGCGCGCCGTGGTTTCGTTGCATGCACAGAAGAGTCCGCCGATGCTGCCGTGGTCCGTGCGAATCGCGCCATAGGAGAACGTGAAGTAGCCCTCCTCCCGCGGCAGGTGGCGATTGAGCACGAGCTGCATGTCTTCGCGCCAGATCGGCTCGCCGGTCTCGAACACGCTCTCCAACATCGGTTCGATGACCTGCCAGATCTCGCTCCAGCACTCCCGCGCCGAGCGGCCCAGATACATCGGATGCTTGGCCTCTCCCAAGAAGGAAATATAAGCGTCGTTGTAGAACTGCGTGTAAGACTTGCGATCCCACCACATCACCATGGGATATTTCGATCCGAGGCAGATGCTGACCGCGGTCTTGAGGGCCTGCGGCCAGTTCGCCAGCGGTCCGACCGGCGTGCTCGCCCAGTCAAAGCCGCGCGTGCGTTCGCCCATCTCGCCGCCGCCGGCAAGGTACTGCAGCTGGTTCGCATTCATGGGGATCGCACTCATGGGGATCGCACTCCACCCCTTGGATTAGACCGATCAAGCCCGAGTGTCCGTCAACTGGCGCTGATGTTCAATTGCGCGGCGCAGCGCTGCGCCTCGTTCACGGCAGCGGTGGGAGCCCCGTGATCGCAACGTAGACCGGCGCTCCGTCGCGCACGATGCGCAGCAGCAGCGGCGCTTGCGGTGTCGGTACCGGGACACTCAGCAAATCCGTGGGATCGAGGACCGGCTTCGAGCCGAGGTGGGTGATCAAGTCACCGACGCGCAGGCCGGCCAGAGCACCGGCGCCGGAAGGACGCAACTGTGTCACGATGAGACCGCCACCCTCATCCTCGGCCTTGATCTCCTTGCGGATCGGGGCCGTCGTGCCGGAGACCCCGAGCATCAAGGGTAAGATCCAGGTATCGCGCTCCCCGGTCATCGAGGGATCGTCCGGCGGCAGCGGCAGGCGGCCGATCTTGAGCGCAACCGTTTGCACCGACCCGTCGCGACGCACGGTCATGGGAACTTCGGAATCGGGCTTCAAGCGAGCCGTGATCTTGCTGAGGTTCTTGAACGTCACCGGCGCCTTATCGATGGCTAGCAGCACGTCGCCGACGACGAGTGCACCAGCTGCAGGACCCTGCACTTCGACGGCCGTGATCAAGGCGCCCGTGGGCGCCTTCATGCCCAGCGCCGTTGCGATCGCAGCGGTCGGATCTTGGGCCGAGACGCCCAAATAGCCGCGCTCGACGGCGCCGTGGGCCTCGAGTTCGGCGACGACCGCTGCGACCGTCTCCGCCGGAATAGCAAAGCCGAGGCCCACCGACCCGCCGCTGGGCGTGAAAATAATCGAGGTCACGCCGACGACCGTGCCGTCGGTCGAGAGCAGCGGACCGCCGGAATTACCCCGATTGATCGCCGCATCGGTCTGCAAGAAATCGATGTAGGGATCGTCCTCGAGCATGCGCGCACGGGCGGAAACGATGCCAGCGGTCACGGTCTGTCCGAGCCCGAAGGGATTGCCGATTGCAATGACGGCATCACCGACCGAGACCGACTCCGACGACCCCAAACGCAGCGCGGGCAGATTGCCCGCGGCGATACTCAGCAGAGCAATGTCGGTGACCGCGTCCGCGCCGACGATCTTCGCTGGGACTTCCTCGCCGCTCGGCAGGCGCACGCGCACCGCATGCGCACCCGCGATCACGTGCCGATTGGTGACAATGAGTCCGTCGGTGCGTATCACGAAGCCCGAGCCGAGTGCGGAGCCAACCTCCTCGCCACCACCACCCGGATTCTCGTCGAGTCCCGACAGCAAGCGCCGAATGACCGAGGTGATCGCATCGGGGTTGTTGCGCGAGGTCGCGCGTTCCGCGGCGCGATCGCCTGCCCCTTTGCGCTCCTCTTCGACGAGCACGGTCACGACACTCGGGGCAACGCGTCGCACCAGAGGCGCATAGCCCGAGGGCTGCGAGGACGCTGCGATGCAAGGCGCGTTGAGCGCCAGCGCCACGAGCAAGGCGGGAATCGATAAGAGTCGGCAGCGCTGATAAAACATCGACCGAGTCTAGCAGTCGCCAGGGGCTGTGCGAGGCAATCGGCGGCGGGGTTGTGTTACAGCTGAAAGGGAGCGCGTTTGATCTTCACCCGCACCAATGCGCGCCCCATTTTGGCGGTCCTGGACTTGTGGGTCACTGTATCCGCGCACCCTGCCGTAACAGTTCCTGCTGCACGGACGCGATGTTCAGGCGATCGAAGGACTCCTCGTTGCGCAGCGAGATCGCCGCGGCTACACCCGCCCCCTGACCGCTCACGGCGCAGCACATCATGTTGCGCACCGCGGCGTGCGAGGTCTTGTCGCCCCCGATCGAGCGACCGGCGACGAGCAGGTTGCCGATCCCCTTCGGTAGGAGCGACCGATAGGGCACGTGAAAATAACGCCCGGTCGTCGGTAGAATCAGGATGCCGTAGCCATCGATGAACTCCGGAAAGATGCCGATGGAATCGTCGAAACGTCCTTGTTCTTTGACGTCGTCCGCGGTCAGGTTGTAGTGCGCATCGATCTTGCGGGTGTCGCGGATGCCGAGCGTCATGCCGAAGTTGCGCAATTTCGCCTCTTCGCAGCCGGGCATGAATTGCTTGAGTGCGGCGACCGCGTGGATGGCCTGACTGCGGCCCTCCATTTCACCGCGGGTCAGGTGCTCAGGATTCGTGCCGTCGATGTTGGGGACGTGCACAAGATTGAGGTAGGTGAGGTCACCCTGATCGGTGACCGTGCCCCAGGTGCCGGCGATCGTGCTCAACTTCGCGGGAATCAAACCCGCCGCCACCGCCTGCTTGAACGGTTTGCGCAAGAAGGGCGAGAACAAGGCGTCCTCTTTGCCCGTCGTGGTGATATCCCACTCGCCATTGCCGGTCCAGTCCTTGTAGGTCTGCGGATCGGCTTTGATCTGACTCATGAAGCGTTGTTTGTTGACGCCCGTCATGGAGAACATGACCGACACGGCCATCATCTCTTCGATCGGTGTCTTGAACACGGGTGCGCCGGCACGCGCGGCGACGTCCGCATCGCCCGTAGCGTCGATGACGCGTTTGGCCAGGATGGCTTCCCGCCCCGCTTTGCTTTCCGTGATCACGCCTCGAATGAGGCCGCCCTCGACGATCGGCGCCACACACAGGCGGTGTAACAGCGGCAGCACGCCGGCTTCGAGGACCAACACATCGGCCACGTATTTGAACATCTCGGCATCGAGCGCATGACTCAAGGACTGGGGCTCGGGCATGGCCGCGCCCATGGCCTTGGCGCGCTCTTCGAATTCGATACCGATGCCCTCGCAGTCGATCGTCTTCTCGTGGCGGTACCAGGCAAAGCCTTCGACACCGACCTGGGTGATGTTGCCGCCGAAGCAGCCATTGCGATCGAGCAAGGCCGTGCGGGCGCCGGCACGCGCCGATGCGAGCGCGGCGGCCAGCCCACCCGGGCCACTGCCGACCACGAGAACGTCAGTTTCGACGATGACATCGACCTCACGGGCGGGTTCGGGAATTTTTTTCATAGGATATAGGCACGGAACTCCGGAGGTTCGCTAGCGTGACACAGGATCAGCGCAGCGAACAAATGAACATTTTGCGACAGGCGGTAAACGACATTCCGCAGCCGCTCCCGAAACGCATCTGTCAGGATTTCAGGATTCCGGCGAGAATGGGCGGCATTCAGTCGAAACGGAGCGATTGTGTTCAACGTATTCCGGCTCGCGCCGCTCCTGGCCGCGGTGACGCTGCTGCCGCTGACCGTGCCCGCCGATGAGGTCCTGCCGAAATCGCGTGCGGCAGCGCTTGCCCTCGAAGCCCAGGACGCGCTGCCGCTCACTCCTTTCTATGAGCCCCCACAGCCCTTGGTGCCGGCGGAACCGGGCACGCTGATCCGCGCCGAACCCTTTGTGGGCTACCGCCTGCCGGATGGCGCGCACGCAGTTCGCATCCTGTATCACTCGCGGGCCTTGAACGGCGACGACGTCGCCGCCTCCGGCGTGGTTCTCATCCCGGCCGTCACCCCGCCTGCGGGCGGCTGGCCGGTCATCGCCTGGGCGCACGGTACCAGCGGCGTCGCCCGAAGCTGTGCTCCCTCCTTGATGAAAGACCTGGAATACGGCGAGGAGGGACTCATGCCCATGGTCGCGGCAGGCTTCGCGGTCGTCGCGACCGATTACGCCGGACTCGGAACCCCCGGCCCCCATCAGTACGACAACAAAGTCCCGCAGGCTAACGATGTCATTTATTCGATTCCGGCTGCGCACGCCGCCGTGACGGATCTCGGGCCAAAGTGGGTCGCGATCGGCCACTCGCAGGGCGGCATCGCCGTCTGGGGCGTCGCCGAACTCGAGGCGCGCTTGCAAGATCCCGACTACGCGGGCGCGATCTCCGTGGCAGGCGACATGAACTACGAGGCCTATGAAGCGCACGACGCGCAAGCCTTCGATGCGGTGACGGACCTCTATTGGCCGTTCACCGCCTTCGGCATCAAGGCGAGTTACCCGTCCTTCGACGTCACCCGCATGTTGACGCCGCCGGCGCTCGCCCGCTACCGGGTTGTCACCAGCAAAGGATGCTGGTATTACGCCTATGCCGCGATGAAGGAGATCGGCCGCCGGAGAGCGGTCAAGAAAACCTGGAATCAGGCGCCGGAAGTGAGCCGCTATAACGCCGACAGCCGCAGCGCGATCAGACCGATCCAGGGTCCTTTGATGGTTCTCGCCGGCGACGACGACAAGTCCGTCGCCATCGTCAACATCGAGGCCGGTGTTGAGGAAGCCTGCGCCCGGGGCCTACCAATCGAGTTCGTCCATCGCCCGGGTCTCGACCACGACCCGCTCATGCAGAACACCACCGCCCAGCAACTCGATTGGGTGCGCGACCGCTTGAACGGCAAACCTTGGGTTGGCAATTGCAACCGTCGTGATCGAGGGAGTCGATGAAACAAGTGCTGCGGCTAAGTTGGGTCATTGCTTGCGCGCGATTCCGCGGGCCGGTCTTGGCACTAGGACCGTGCCTCACGCCGTTGCGTTGTATGCCGAGGGACGTGGATGGCTTGAAGCAGGAGGCCAAGGGCAAGGATTTCTCGATCCTCGATCTTGCGCGCACTGACCTGATGATTCGATCGGGGATGGCGCCCCTACTGTCGCACCGTGGCTGGTACCCAGTCGTCGTAGCGGAAACCATCCGCTTTTGTGAACCGTTGAAGCTTTTCGATGCGTTCGTCATCGAATCCATTGTTCTCGGTTGGGACGACGAGGGGTTTATCCTGCAACAGAGAATTCTGCGGAAAGACATCTGTGTTGCCGAGGCGGTCGTTCGTGCGCAAGTGATGAAAAAAATAGGAGGTTCTGTGCCTCCTAAAGACGTTTTGACGGCGGCCGGCGTGACCGCAGAACCGATGCAGTACCCGCAGTGGATACGCGAATGGAATGCGGAGCGAATGGAATGCGGAGCAAACGCATTAGACGCAGGGCACCAGCCATGAATGAAACGATCGCCTACAAGATCCTCACCGCCGAGCAATGGGATACGCTCAACGCCGGCACGTTCGCCGGCGCCCCGATAGACCAGAAGGATGGATACGTTCACCTCTCGACGGAGGCACAGCTCGCCGAGACTCTCGATCTGCACTTTGCGGGCCAGAGCGGTCTCATGATTGCCGCGGTCGATTTGAGTGCCTTGGGGACCGCGGTTCGTTGGGAGCGCTCGCGTCGGGGACTCCTATTTCCACACCTTTATGCACCCCTGACTCGCGCCGCCGTTACCGCGTGGTGCGCCGTGGAGCGCGATTCAAACGGTGGCGTAAGCCTGCCGACATAGATTCACGAGAGCAGGGTCGGGTTTTTGCCGACTGGCTTGCACAGTTGTTCGCGGAACACGATGGCCTACAACTGCGCTCCACCCTACGCGCCCGATCCTGACACCTACGTCGGGTACCACCGTCTGCTGACAGTCCGCTCGACGCCCTTGAGTAAAGCTGATCGCCTCAATAGGAGGAGATTGACGATGAACACAAAGATAGTTGCTGGTGCTGCGACCTTGCTCTTGATCACTGCAGGATTTGCAATCGCGCAAGCACCGACGCCTGCAGCGCCAGGTGCGCCCGGATCACCCGGATCCCCCAGAGCGCCGGGGACACCGGGTAGCCCAGGCTCGCCAGGATCTCCAGGGACACCGGGAAATCCAGCCACTCCAGGGGCGCCCGGAACGCCCGGAGTTCCGGGAAATTCAGGAAATCCGCCGATTCCAGGGATGCCAGGTTCCCCACTAAAGCCGAGAAAGCCGGGAACGCCCGGAAATCCGAGTTCGCCGGGAAAACCCGGGACACCAGGAACGGGTACTACGGGGTCATCGACAGGTTCGGGTGCGCGACGCGGATATTGATCGGGATTTGAGAGCCGTCAATGACTCTCCATCGGAGCAGAACTTTCTCGGTGGGGATCTCAGATAGCGCAGCCGCCATCGAGCGTCAATATCGGACCTCCCGAGAGGATCGACAAAAGATACAGGTAGGTATCGAGAATGTGCTGGCAGACGACGTCTGGCTTGACCAGCACCTTGGGAGGCAAGGTCCACTGTACCGGATTCAACTCATTGAGTCCGGTTACGTGGTCGTACAGAGGGGGTAACGGGAGTTTCGGCACAAGATCCATTCGATTCGCAATACGAAACGTATTGGGAACCAGGTGGTTGTACGTGTTGACAAAGCTCGAGTCTCCCGCATGAGGACTCGCATAGGTATAAACCACCGGGTTCCTGAATATCGTGTTGGAAGCCACGTCCAGCGCCAAAAGCGTAACGAGCGCCCCACCCAAGCTGTGTCCGCAGATCGTAACCGAGGTTGACGCATCGACGGGACGCGGAAACTTCAGCGTACTCAGGGCTCTGACGAGCGTGGGTGAAGCGCCGTCAGATCCGATACTCAGCGATTGGTACATCGCCGTAAACCCGTCCTCCGTGTTACCGGCGGACGCGACGAAAGGGCACGGAACCAACGAGAATCTCGCATCCTGGACCCATTCCATGATGCCCTCGGTTCCACGGATCGCGATGACGACATCACTCGCGCCTACCGCTTGCAAGACGAATCCGATGGAAACGATTTGGTTTGCACGCAGCGGGTTCAGATCCGTGGCGAGATCATTGGCATAGACAGTCGTGACGACCGTGTATTGGGTTCCGGCCAGAGTCAGAACCTGACCTGCCGAATTTGCCGTGGACTGCGGACTTACGGCATAGGCCGCGTTGATGACTTGCGCAAACTTGATAGCTTGATTTACATCCATGTAAAACTCCCGGGTTCCTCAGCTGGCTTGAAGCAGGTCTCATTTGACGACCGGAATGTCCCCGTCGTCAAGCATCACGTTGTTCGGGCCCCGAAAAAACGCGAGTCCCTGGATGCGGGTGTCGCTCATTTCAGTGACCCCTGTTTCGGCTTCCCGAAAGATGGGACTGTAGCCCGCCGTGAATCTGCGCTGAAATCCTTCTCACCCACTATCGTGAGCCAAGGAGATCGCAATGTCGGCATCAGCATCAGCCTGGTCGGGCGCTCAAGCGGAGCTCGAATCGGAGTTCGAAGAAGAGTTTGAGTCCGAGTACGAAGGCGAAGAGGAAGGCGAAGGCGAACGCTTCGATTTCGGGTCCATCGGTAGCGCCCTCGGTGGACTCCTCGGCGAAGGGGAAACCACCGCCGAGTCTGAATTCGAGGACGAATTGGAAAGCGAAGGCGAGTTCGAGGGAGAGGACTTCTCGTTCGGCGGCCTGTTCAAGAAAATCGCCCCGGTCCTGAAAAGCGTCGCGAAAGTTGCGGCGCCCATTGTGGGGTCCGCGATCCTGGGACCCATGGGTGGCCAACTCGGCAACCTGGCCGCTTCCGCGCTCGGCGAGGGCGAGCTCGAGGACGAACTCGAGTCAGAGGGAGAATTCGAGACGGAGGATGAGTACGAGGGGGAGTCGGAGGCCGAGCACGAGATCAGTAATCACCCGTTGACCGAGAACGAAGCGATCGCCGAGCTGATGGCCGAGGCGGCAACCAATGCCGCGAGCGAGGGCGAGGCCGAGGCCATGGCCGGAGCCGCCGTGATCACCGTACTCTCGCCGCGCGACCGGCGCGCGCTGCGCCGCTTGCTTCCGAGCCTGATCCGCGGAAGCGCCGTTCTGACGCGCATCTTGCGCAAGCGGCGCTCGACCCGGCATGCCGTGCGTGCCGTCCCGACGATCATTCGTCGCACGATTCGTACCGTGAAGCGTCAAGCGGCCAAGGGCGAGCCTGTGACCCGCCGCAGCGTGGCCCGCGCCACCGCGCGCGAGGTGCGTCGCGTCCTCGGCCGTCCGAAGCTCGCCCGCGCCTCGATCGTCCGCAACCTGCGTTCGAGTCGGTCGGCAAAGCGCTCCCGTCGGTCCGCCCGTAAGCATCGGGCCGTCGCTGGCTGAGCGTCGCAGGGACCGCAAATGCCACACTTAAGGAGTCATTGCCATGTTGGAGAGTGAACTGGAGCTCGAAAGCCTCGGTCAGTTCGAGGACGAATTCGAAGCGGAACTCGAGGATGAACACGAATCGGAGCTGGAAGCAGAACTCGAGGCCGAGGAAGAACACGCCGGGGAAACCGAAGCTGAACTCGAGAGCGAGCTCGAAGACGAGGCCGAGGAAGCGCTCGAGGGCGAATACGAGGGGGAGTTCGAGGGGCTAAATCCCGTCAGCAAGGCCTACCCCGATGCGATGATGGAGCATCTCGGCGTGGCGGCGATGGAAGCGGAATCCGAGGATGAAGCGGCGGAGCATTTCCTGCCACTCATTCCACTCGCCGCGAGCAAGCTGCTGCCGCTCGCCGCGAAGCTCCTGCCGAAGCTCGCGGGCAAGGCATTACCGAAGATTGCGCGCGTCGTCGCCCGTGCGACGCCGCACATGACGCGCGCCGTAGGTCGACTCACCAGGCACCTGTACCGCAACCCGCAAACACGCGGTCTCGTGCGGGCGATCCCGTCGGTGGCGCGGCGCGCAGTGACGACCATCGCAAAGCATGCCGCGTCCGGTCGCCGCATTACGCCACGGCATGCGGTACAGATTCTCGCGCGCGAGAATCGCCGGGTCCTGCACAACCCAGCGATCTTGCGTGCCGTGCTCAAGCGGTCCAGCAGATTGGACCACAAGCTGCGTCCTTTCGGTCATCGCTACCATGTCCATGCCGGTCGGCAGCAGCCGGGCTACTGGCCGCGGGGCGTGGGGCCGCGTTTTGTGCGAGGCGGCTATCCCAGCGCGCGGGGCGGTGGTGTGGTCTGCGCCCCCCGCTACGGACGAGGCGGCGTGCGGACAGCAGGCTTCGGTGCGCCCGCATTCTGTCCTAATTGCGGTGTGCCGCGACCGACCCGGGTCCGGCGCATCCCCCGTTGTCATTGTTAGGCCGGTTGCCGCGCGGATAGCTGCCATGGATAACGTTGCCGACACTGTGTCTCGAGTGGCTGCCGCGGACTCCGCGCCGGCAGCGAAGGCGCACGGCCGGACCCGCAAGGGACGACCGAACACGAGGAAGCGCGTGCTCACCCCCTGGCTGCGTGCGCAATCCATCAACGTGACGCGTCATGCCGCGGCATTGCGTCCCTTTCGGCGCGAGGAATTCGGTCCCGGCGCTGCAGCCCCCTCCGAGGGGCACATCCAGGCCGTCAACACGCTGATCAAGTCCTTACGCGGCGGGCTCCTGAAGGTGAGCGCCGGCGTCGCCGCCGCGTCACGCCGCGCACAGCAGGACCCGCGTACCGAGATGCTCTCCGAAGTCGTGCGGCGCAAAGATCGCGCGCATCGCTGGGTGCAAGGCATCGAGCGCATCTGGGACTTCTATTTTGAGTTGTTCGGTCAGCGCCAGTCGAACTACGCAGACTGGCTGCTGAGCTGCGATCGTATCGCGCTCGACTGCTATCAGGCGGCCTATACGGGTCTCGGGAAAGCCCGTACGGTTCCGGCACCGCCGCCCTTTTGCTACATGCGCACCGGATTCGCGCCGGCCACGTTCCGTCGCGGGATTCCGCTGCGCCGCCTCGGCAAACAGCTCAATCCATTTCCGCTGGTGCAGCTGCCCTATCATCGCCTCGTCAATCCCTGGACGCTCG
>Ga0116226_10003809_pt1 | contig 13306 bp, 9 predicted proteins | sample S1TSphfallax_FD_89692 | JGI IMG/M metagenome (GOLD analysis project Ga0116226, IMG submission 89692) | Host-associated microbial communities from peat moss isolated from Minnesota, USA - S1T2_Fa - Sphagnum fallax MG | ecosystem: Host-associated > Plants > Peat moss > Unclassified | place: USA...
ATAGTTGCACAATATTATTAATTATGTATCATTACTTGATATGTTGTAATGATCTACATAAAATAATAAACTACATGTGTATTGAACATAAACATTAGTACTGACATATTTTTCAAAATTTTTTAAACTTTATTTTGAAATTAAAGTTTAACATTTATATGCACAAAAAAACCATTCATTTATACAAATAATGTAATTTAATTTTATCATAATTTTAAATAAATATTAAAATTACCTATTAGTTGTTTAACCTAGTTGAAAGAGATAGTTGCAAACAAAATTGTATTTCATCCATCCTCTAGTACATTTTATCATCCAAAATAGTGGAACAATAGTCAATGTCTTGATTGTGTGCCAACTAAAAAACCTTAGATGCCAAGAATATTTCAAAAATAACCCCTTAGTTGAAACATGTTTCACATTATTTACCGACACAGTTGGAAGTTCAACTTGGAGACATTGTCGATGCTAGGAATATTCGGCAAATGACCATGCAGTTGAAAAATGCTTTCAACTATATACCAATATAGTAAACGAATCAACTTAATTGGTAATTTCCATAATTTTATCTAGAAATTTAAAAAATCCAATTAAAACATAGTTGCAAATTTCATGAAATTGAAAACTTTTGGTTAAAAAGGGGGGGTGTTGACTAGTGATGGTATCATAAGTTATTGAGTGAGCTTGTCAACATCAATAGGCTTTGCATGGAAGAAAATGTGTGTGACAAACCTCCTTGACCCACTTGAGTATGAGTTTCCTAGTCATCCGCTTAGTTTCTCTTTCAACAAATAAACAATTCGTTTTGCATTTTGCAGTTCATGACTTTCCACATTTAATTGAGCTTGCCAAATGAAGCACTTTAAAACTGCACTAGCTCCATCGTGCAGACCTTTTCCATGGCCAAAGCCAAAGAAACTCCACATACAAATGCACCCACTAGTATTATGAAGGTATTGATTAACAAAATACTATTTGGTACTTTACTTTTGATTTGCAAATTACAACCATCAAACCATATCCAGTGTTGATTTTGGCCTAAACCCATTTGTCACCATATCATCCCAGTGCAAGAGTAGACAATGTTGCACAAAATAACTATCATGGCTTTTGTCATCAAAAATGTAAAAGTAGTATTTCATGAGGGTTTTGGTAGTTTCATCATCAAGATCAAAGCATGGGTTCCTGATCCAAGAAATGTGAACCAAAATGGTCACTTAATAACTATGTTAGTGCATGGATTACATTTTGTTTTAAATCTCAAAGCTATAGTTTTCTACAAAATCAATTACAAAAACCACCACATCATCTAGGAAATTCTCCAAACAAGATTTGATCATATCTTGCCATCTTGCAACAAAGTTCTGATGCACATAGAATTGGAGTTTGGGTTTCAAATATTCCTTCAATTCACTAGAAACAATAGACTTGTAAACAAATTTTAGTTCCTTTTTTTCCTCCCCACTTTTGGTAACAATTTGTTCCATAGAAAAATGTTTCTATTTCACCATGGCATTTGAGGACCCCTCCTCCTCAACAAGATAGATTGGCAGATTGTCTACTCCACATAGATCACAATCACCCATGACACACTTTCTTTTATGCCACTTTGAAAATTCATCTTGTGGACAAACAATACATTTCCACATTGTTGTCAAACATGAAAAGGTAAGATTGGAAGCAATTTAACCTTAGCTGTAATCATCAATAGCTTGACAAACCTCCTCACAAGAACAATTATAAGCATCTTTTGCATGCAAACTAGAGGTTTTTTGCATGTAATTGAATCCCACCCTCAATTCTTCTAGTTCCACATGGTAAATACAACAACAAACATTACGTTCTTTCAACCTTTTATCCCAAAAGGGACAGAAAGAATCAAAAGATTGTTTGCCAATAGCTACCTTAAGGTGGGCTTTTTAGAAACGTAATAAAAAAATCCATCTACAAACAAAATAATAATAATAAATAATATTAGATAAAGATGATAAGGTCTTAATGGAGTACTAAAACTAGCATTGAACATTGAATTAGTCCATGTAATATTATAGTCCTGACATAATTGTCCAGATTTCAATTAGCTTTTAGTGCCTAATAGATCACATTTTTAGGTATTAGTCTTTCCAAGATATCACTAGATTCCATCCACATCCCATCCACAAATGACTATTTAGTTAGCATTATGTACATTAATGTCCATTGTAACAAATACAAGTCCTTGTAATAGTTAGTATTCTCCCCCAAATGTCCATGACTTTTCAATATGTGCATAAATGTCCATTGCAACATGGTGCAAGTCCATATAGTGCTTACTAGCAAGTACCCCAAATGTCCATGACTATCACTAACTATTGTCCCCCAATGTCCATTGAAAAACAATAAATGTCTTTGATGTTCATTATGAATACAACTCAAGTCCATTAAAACACAAAAGTCTACTACCTTTCCTTGTAATTCATTGCTATTCACAATGAAAACAAAAGAAATCCATGAGACATGTCCAAACTCCATACAAGTCACAATAGAAGTCCAAATTGAAATAAAATCTTGTTGAAACAAAGTTGGGAGTTAATTAGAAATCAGGTAATAAATTCAATCATATATAGAAGCAAGCAAATTGAAATCAAAGATGGAAATCCAAGATTGGAAATTTCAAGCAACATATTCAACTAGATATTGATTAATTTGGATAGTATGGAAAATAGTTAATTCAATATATGACTGAATATGCTAATTTCCATTGATCATTTCATATCTTTAAATAGGTGCTTTCCATTGATCATGCAAGAACTTGGATCAATTACTTTCCATTGAATTTCATCTACTATAGCAGTTGTAGATTATTCATATAATACATCAAATTCAACAAGGGTGACGAGGGTCCAAAATTATCTAGAGATTTGTGAAATTATTTACAATATCCCATGACGACTCATAAATAATACCTAATTTGGATAATGAACATGGAAACAGCACAAGCATCGCCAAACAATCCTTGCAACTTTCCTTGTGTTAATCATAGTTGTATGGAAATTGAACTAACAACAAGTCAATGTTCAACAAAGTGGCAAAACCAAGTTCAAAAAAAATAATATGCAAGAGAAAAATGTTGGAATAAAAAGTCCACAAACAATCTAGATAGTCAAAGTAAAGGATGGTAAAAAATAACAAATGTACTTACATTTCCATCAAGTATTATGTAGGTTTTATGTCATACATATGCAATGTTAATTGTTTTCACACCACTTGCAATTCGGACTCTCGTGGGTTTCAAAGCACCACCACAACAAAGACCATTTCCTTGGTGGCAAGACAAATGACATTTGTCCTTTATTTGCATATTGACAAAGCCCAAAGGAACTTTCCAAAGGAAGTCATCAACTTTTTATGTTCAACACCTTTTTGTATATTCCTTGAATGCACATTAAGCAAAAGAACTTTCTACTTCAAGGATGATTTAGAATTCACACTCACAACAACGAGCAATATGACATGCTTCATTGCCAACTTCACTTTGGTGTTGGATTTATTCACCTTAATTAGAGATTCCTTAGTTAGAGATTAAATTGGGCCTAAAAAAAGTTCTTGTTCAACAACACCTTGTTTTGAAAACTTGAAGTGCTTAAGAGCATTAAAAACAAAAATAGGATCTTGAAGTACCTTCTTCATCGCTACTTTTCTAACAACTGATTTTGGGAACACAATTAGTTGAAAGGAAATAGTTTGGCAAATGGTTTGTGCAGCCCTTCTCGCATCTCTGTTCAACACTAATTCTTTGGCATTGTGTAAATCCCTTGTTTGCTATAGCATTGCATTTTGTGCTACTCTTTGTTGCTCACAATAAAGCCTTTTTCGTTCCATAACCATAGCTTTTGCAACATCATGTATTTTCTATGCAACACTCTTCACAACCCTTTGCTCTCTTTGTACAACTCGGTCTACCGCTTCTAGATCGTGTTTCATAATCTCTTTTATTCCCCATTAATAATGTATTTGAAATGAAGGTTAATTAAGCAAATAGACTTACAAATAATGAGTCAATGCACATTGTAAGACTTGCATGAGAGACATTGCAAATTGAAAAAAACACTTGAGCAGGAGAAAAAAAAACATGTGGGAAAATGTTAAGAATCTTAAACCCTATTCATTTTTCTTTCTTGTGTTTCAAAACCAATCACATTTTACCCACCCATGGAATAGGCTTTGGACCCCCAAACCGTAACCTAACAAGCTATTGGAATTTGTAAGTGACATCATTTCATTGAGTGTTGGCAATCTTGAAGTCATCGAAATAAAAAATAATTTTTTTTTACAATTGACTACCCATGTGGACACCTTTTTTAAACACTTGGTATAAATAAAATAAAATAAATCTAACATAAAATGATTAAAGGGTGGAGTCACAATAACACGTGCCATAGGAAGTGTAACATTTGTTTGGTTTTTTCATGTTTTAAAGTTGTAATTCAATTTGATGTTGAAATTATAAGATTTGTTTACATAGTTGTATTTTTAATATATCATGTGAACATGTGAATTAATTTGAAATTAATCCAATGAATAAAAAAATAACAAAAAAACTCATCAAACATTGTAACATTTGTTTTTAACTAGTAAAAGGACTTGTAAATGGATTTCAAGTTTTTTGAAAATGACATTTTTTACCAATTTTTTAACATGAACCTTAATAAAATAGTACAAAGAAACTTTTTTTAAAATTTAAAGATTTTTTTGAAGATTTTTTTGAAGATTTTTTCAAGAGTATTCCAAAAAAATATAGTAATATTTCCCCAAAAGTAATCACAAAAGTAGTAAAAAAATAAGTAGGTGTGGTTCATGTTATCCTGTCTACACCCTAAAGTAGGGACTTTTGAGAATAGTGCACCACTCAAATCACTAAAAAGTTCATAACTATGTTTTGATTTAAACTTTTGAATAAAAATTTCAAATGTATGCATATTTTTCCTCCATATATCCAATATCCAATCCCAATAACATATTCTTTATAAAAACATTTTGAAAAGTGCATTTGTGTGGAAGTGTAAATTGTTGGGATAATCCATATTGTTCACTTCAAAAGTCCATTATTACCTAGTCAACACACATTTAGTGCATTAAATTATACAAATGCATTCTTGTTCAAATTGAAAATTTTAAATCAATTGAAAATTTGATATATAAATTGTTTTATGACATTTTAATGGGATGCTAAACCATTACACTCTATAAAAAACTATAATGGGACACAAAAAGTGAGCCACTATACCTTGCATCTACCTTAAAATTTGAATGGATGTGAATGTACCTCTTCTTCAAATGTAAATACTTCTCATGTCATACCTTGTAATTTTGATTTAGTAAAGATCATCACCTCTTGAACTTGCAAGGATTGACATTTTCAATCTGCCATAGCAAACCTATGTCTTGTCAGGTTTCTTTCATTTTCATCTTCTCACATTGTAACTGTTCCACCTTGAATTGTGAGCACTTCAAGAGCTTAAAAATAAAGGAAGCAAGATTTTCAATTTGCTTCAAATCATTTGTAGCTACACCTAAAGGCATGTACTACATGAAGTTTTCAACACTTCAAAGTAATTCACTAAGTGCACATTGCTTTTGGTCAAATTGCCATTGGTGCTAAGCTTTTGGGACACATAAGATCCATTTAGGTTTGTGCCTTTAGACCTCAAGGAGTGCAATCATACTAACATGTACCAAAAGCAATTGTAACCACTATTTAAAAGCTACATAAAAGTAACTTAAAAGTAGTTTTGAAATTAAAACATAATTTGAAAATATTTTTTAATGACATAGTTTTGGACATTTTTTAATATACATCTTAACATAGAAGTATTAAGAACTTTTTTTAAAAATTTAATGGTTTTTTGAAAGATGTATTAATAATATTCTAATAATATAAAGTGGTTTAAGGGGGCATGTGTGGCTCCTAATAGCGTGGTTGGACCCAAAGGCCAAAACTTCCATTTTGTAGCTTTTTTTTTAGTCATTCAAGTAGTAGTAGCAGCTCAATTGATTTCAATACCTTTTTCCTGAGTTATGAACCCTTTAACTACCCATATTGCAAGATCATTATTTGTGATAAAAAAGATGCCATAAATCTGCGAGCACAACCTCACAAGTTTTTTTTTGGTATCAAGAAGCAAATAAAGGCTTATGACCTTGTATTTAAAATGTTTCAATGGACCAAAGACCTCATTTCAATTTTTTTGATAGACATGTTCAATTGTAAGTTTAGTTTGGGGGTTCAAGCCCTTATTGTGTAAACGCCTCTTTATAGAAAAATAATTTTTGGTTTACAAAGAAAAATTCAAATCTCTCCTTGGATTTTGGTATTTTAGTGATCTTTTCCTTCATTTTGTTGTGTATGCACCATGTACTCAAGCTCTATAACCAAAAACAAAAGCCCAACCTTCAAAAGTAAAGCCAGATAGAAAAAAATTGCAAACTCATAAAAGAAAAATAAACCTTCACATAGTTCAAAAGTAAAGTTCAAAAAACTTTGGGCAAGAAAAAGCTTCACAAAATACAACAAGGATGACAATGTGTTGTTTGTAATACTTCAATGCATATACTACTTCATGCGATGACATTTTCCAAATATTGGAATTTTCAATATTCCTGCCCTATCCATCGACAACCATAAATGTTGGCCACATCAACATATTTCAGCCTTGAGTCCTTGGCTTAACACTAGTCAAAGCAAGCAACCCTAGCTCCTTTTTGCATGAATGTACCCTAATGCTTCAATGGAATCAATTGATGTCCACTCCAATCAACCTAATGATGAAAACGTAGCACCCCTAGATGTCAATTCAAAATATTATTGTCATGGTCTTGTAGAGCCCTTGGAGGTGAATCCCTTTCATGTTGTTTTTGGCGTAAGGGAAGTTCTTGTAAAACAAAGAAAATCCTTTAAATTTGCACTCTAATTCCTACTTAATGGTATAAACGCTATTACAAAATGTGGGTGCAATTCATTAGTCGTTCACTAGACAAATGAATTCAATGCTTCCCCAATAGGTTCACTATAACTAATGAATTCATTCATAATCCAATGAAATCATGTAGCTTACATGGACACCTTTTGAATAAAATTGTGCGAAGTATGTAGGGGACAATGTCATATAAGTTTGACTTTGTCTAATTTTCTCGGATTTCCTTTACTAATTGGCCCATCAGCTCAAAACTCCTTTGTGGTTTGTAATCCAAAAAATTGTTCATGTTCAATCTCATTTAGTTCACTCAATGTGTTTAGTAAATCATTGGAAATGTTGGTTTTAAAATGTTCTTTAATTTTTTGAGATTATAAGCTATGGCTTTTGTGTGTTTGTCTCTGTAGCCAAAACTATTTGCTTGGATGCCATGGATGAAGTCAATTCATTTTAATTTAATCCACATATAGAGTCTATTATGTAAGATATTGTAATGACTTATGTTGTTGCAAATGAGAATCACCAAGAAATCGCAATGACTTCAAGTTTTGCAGAGGGAGGTCGGCAAGAAATTACTTTAACTTCTAGTTTTGTTAAAGATACTCAACAAGAAATAATTGGAATGACTTTCAGTTTTTATAAATTAATTTGGCTTGTGGTGGAGGTGAGTGACTATCATTTGATTTTTGACTTGAATGGTGTTTTTGTGACGATTAATGAAAGGGTGCAAATGGGATAACACAAGCCACACCTACCTACTTTTGGGGGAATATTCTTTAAAAAGTTTTCAAAAAATTCTTTGAAATTTTGAATAGTTTTTCTAATATTATTATGTCAAAGTTTATGTAAAGATTTCAAAATATATGTAATTTTCAAAAAAATTGAAGTTTATTTATAAATCATTTTAATGTTAAAAAACACACATTATAGTGCTTAATGAGTGTCTTTAAGACCTTATTATTCATTGAGTGAATTCATTAGTCATAATGAATAGGAGGTAGTGGGGAAGCAATGAATTCACTGATCTAATGAACAAGGACTAGTGAACTACACTCACATTTTGTAATGATGATTATGAACCTTACTATATAAAAAAATCTTATACTTTCGACACCAAATTAAATTACCAATTCTAAACGTGAAAAATTAAGTATTGGTTACATTTGTTATGGTTCCTATTAGTGTGATTGCACCCAAGGGTCAATCTAAATCCCACTTGGTTGTTTTGAGGGGTGGCTTGAAAGAGTTCTTTTATGCTTGCGTAAAGAAATTCATAGTGTACATATGGTCATTAACAATGAGGAGGAACTTTTCGAGGCATTTAAATATATAATTGTCAAAAAAATTGGCATTCTCTTTTCATTTGCCAGAATATTGGACTAGACGTTTAGTTTTAGAAATGATCATTTTTTGTTGGAAAACCCTAACAAGCTTATTTTTCATAAAAACGTAGAGGATTTTTTTTGTGTATTTCCTAGTATGACCTTTGAGAATACCTTGTTAATAGATGATACACCTCACAAGAATATGTTTAATCCTCCTTGTAGTGCCATTTTCTTCAAGACCTTTTACAAGTCTCACATTAACGATAATTACTTGTTCAAAATTGTTCTCCTATACTTAGAATCCTTGCATTCATTTAGAATGCAAGTTTTTAAATTTGTAGAATTGAATCCTTTTGGTAACATTATGGACATGCTTCCTAATGACCCCCAATATGAAAAATTAAATGTTTATTGTTCTATAAAATGCAATGAATTTTTTTGTAACAAAGTGAAATTGAGATTTGTAAATAAAAAAAGGTAGTTTTTTATTTTTTGTAGTTAAATCATTGTGCATGGATGGTTTAATAGGTTGAGTTAACATGGGTGCATGTTTTATCTTCATTAATTTTGTTGTTAAGACTAATAGGCTCCAATCTAATGTAATGTATTTGTCCATATGACTTGGTTCACATTTTCAAGTATGGATTAGTTTTGATTTGAAGATTATGGATTTCATCAACTTGTTTCTAAGCTACCGTAAATCGTTTTATGATTTTGTTTGCATGTGGTTTGGTGGCCACCATGTGCTTCATGCAAACAATTAATTATCCCCCTTATGTTGCAATGGGGTTTTTAATTTTTTTCATTTAAAAAAAAATATTGTTGTGTCACTTAGTGGCCGCCTCATTTTTGATGGATATAGTTATGGTTTTTTCATATTCTACACTTAACCGAGAAACTAATTATTTTTGGCACATGAATAAATTCTTTTAATTTTGGATATTAACACATTATCATCACACACATGTGTAAATTTTTTTGTTGGCAAATTTTGTTGTTTTAATTAAATGTTTCCTCCAGGTCAGTGGCACTAATCAAAGGCATTTCAATGCATTCACATTTACATTCATCATTTCTTAGATCGAAAAAATTGTTGACTTTCAACGTTAATGGTGTTTTGTGTTATTTCCCACCTTTGATTGTTCTGCAAGGGAATGCTAAAGTGTTTGAAAGAAATGTTGACAAGACCAAAGTGGAAGTTTGAGTTGGAGTGGAAAATTTTCTTGCTTAGGCATTTGAATAAACTTATGTTGCAATTTGGTCTTGTATGAAATTTGAGGATGTGTTAGAAGTTTTCCCAATGCTCATCTTTGAAAATTTCTTAAATTGGTTTGTTTCCATTTGGGGACATGAATTATGGTCCAAGATGGTCAGTGAAATTTCATTCAAATCCCATTAGTATTTAAAGGATTTGAAATACATGTATTATACATTAAATCAAAATGTGTTTTTAATTTACTCTGGGTTTCATTAAATTTTGAGTGAATTTGGACATTTTTATCATGGTGAAATTGGCCAACCCCCCAATGAACGAAGACTAGTTGTCACAGATAGTGAATTGCTCCACTAGTACCTAAAGAAATACAAATTTACCAAGCCATTTAACTTGTTAATTAATTAACTAGGTAGCATGGAAATTAATTAAATTTAAATTATTTAATATTTAATATTATTAATAATTTCATGATCTTCAACCTATGAATTATTGACATGTGTCATTACTTATGCTGGGTTTAAAACATAGTTTAGGTACATAGGCCATGTAATCAACCTAAATAGGCACATACTTTAAGGAATTGCATAAAAGAATATTTGGTCAATTTACCATTATAACCACAAACACACCATTTGTGAAGTTTGATCTTTTAACCTTTAGGATGGAGACAAACACCTCTATCATCAAGCCACCACACTCATTGTGATAACGTGTTACATTGCATTCTATTTATCAAATATTTCATTTTAAAATTAGAAAAACATAAACATTGAAAAATTCATATTTTATTGAGATTTTGTTCAAATCAAATGATTAAAGTTTAATTTAAAGTTTTTTAAATAATGTACATAATTACATTTATTTCCTTTTGAAAGTGAAAAATCATTTGAACAATTTTTTTTTGAATATCACTATTCAATAACATTTCAATGATTTTTTTTTTTAAAAACAAATGTTTAATAAATGGATTTTATTTGCTAAAATAATAATACTACCCATGTTAAGCTACTTTAAATTATTTTAGGGTTACTTTTCATTGTTTTAAGTTATTTCACCTTACATTATTTATTGTTATTTATGGTTATTTTCAAAAAAAATAACTATTTTAAATTATTTCACCCTAAATTACTTTCCGTTATTCTAAGTTAGTTTTGGATTAATGTAAATTATTTTTGGCTATTATAAGCTATTTCACTTTAAGTTTTTTTTTGTTATTATAAGTTTTTTTTTACTATTATAAATTATTTCATCTTAGACTATTTTCGACTATGAGGTTATTGTTGGTTACTTTTGGTTATTGAAGGTTATTTCACCTTATGTTATTTTTGGCTATTATATATTACCATAGGCTATTTATCATTATTCCATTAGTGGTTATTGGTTTGGTCGCTATTAATGGTTATTGGTGACTATTCTATTGGTGGCTATTAGTGGCTATTAGTGGCTATTAGTGGTTATTCTATTGCTGGTTATTAATGGTTATTGGTAGTTATTTTATTGGTGTTTATTAATGGCTCTTTTATTATTGGCTATTAGTGGTTATTCTATTAATGGCTATTGGTGGCTATTCTATTAATGACTATTTGTGGTTATTATACTAATGGCTATTAATGGCTATTGGTGGATATTCTATTAATGGCTATTTGTGGTTATTCTACTAATGGCTATTGGTGGATATTCTATTAATGGCTATTGGTGAATATTCTATTAATGGCTATTGATGGTTATTTTATTAATGGCTATTCATAACTATTCTATTAATGGATATTGATGGATATTCTACTAATGGCTATTGGTGATTATTTTACTAATGGCTATTGGTGGTTATTCTATTAATGGCTATTGGTGGAATTATTTTATTAATGGATATTGGTGGTTGGTAGTGGCTATTATATTAATGATTATTTATGGCTATTTTATTAATGGTTATTGGTGGCTATTGGTGGCTAAATTACTATAGGTTATTGGTGGCTATTCTATTAATGACTATTATTAGCTAATATATTGTAGGCCATTGGTGGTTATTTTATTAGTGGCTATTGTATTATAAGTTATTGTTGGATATTTTAAGCTATATTATCTTAAGCTATTGGTAGTTATTTTATTGTAGGTTATTTTTGTAAAAATTCATAAATTATTATTGGTTATTCTAGGTTATTTTACCTTAGCTCATTATATTTTATCTTAGATTATTTTAAATTGTTATATTTAAGATAAAATAACTTATAATAACATAAAGTATAAGCTAGCTAGTTGGATGCATTGTTGGAAACAAAAATTCAAGCCAAATTTGCACAAAAGGTTCACAATAATCATAAGGTGAGGTCAATCAGGTGCCATGAGTTTCTTGCATCACCACACAAATTTCTTACAAGCCTAGCCTAGGTTACAACTTGTAAGTAGGAAAATATTCCAACATTGGCAGATCAAGCACCCGTAATGTGAAATAAAGGTTTTGGACAATCTTAGAATTAGATAGATCCCTATTTAGAATTCATCTTTTTTTTTGGGTCTTCCATGTATTGTTTCATCTGAATTTTTGTTTCCAACAATGCATCCAACTAAGGCTAAAAAAGTACATGAATTTTATTTGTTTTGCCCTTCATGGCAGAGACATTAGGATTCACCCAAAAAGTGGGGCCAAAGTTTAGAGGGAGAATTTGATGGTAGCTGAGATTTTATATTTTCTTGATGTCCACATGGGCATGCACAGAGCCACTTACACTATTGATAACTATTTTACAAATCCCAGTTGAAACAATTAAGTTATGCAGATTGGAGTACTAGTAGTATTGGAATTTGGTTTGGCCGTGAAGATCAACATGGCTTTCATATTCTTGAGGAAATATTCCCATAAAGTTTTCGGGCGTCTTGTAGCAACCCATCAAATTCTGGCAGAAGGTTTTTGTCCCCATCAATATTATGTGGATCACATTAGAATTCCCATATGATCATTTTGATGAAGAAATGTGCAGCTCCACTTCTAATGATGATCATGTCCATGAATCTCAAAAGGAGGATGATAAGCTGATACGAGTGGAGCTTCCCAAATAGTACTAGATAAATTAATGAAGCTTGAAAGAATTATGATCTTGAGAAGTAGAAGGAAATTAGTGGTAACGATGATGATTTGATGTGCAGGCAACAATATGGGCTGTAAAAGAAATTTGGCAATGGGAACCTTTGGGTTTTTGCAACAGACTCTAGTAGGCAGGTGGACACATGCAGAGAGAAGAAACTGGCTGTGCAACAAACAAACAGTCTCTTTGTTTCTGTGCATACTACGGAGTCCCAATATTTTTTTTGTGTCAATTTTGTGATGTAGCCAAAGTCTTGATCATCCATAGGAAGGTTTAGCCAGATCTGGCTACATTGCTAAATATGAATGTAATTATATAAAAAACATCCTTCTACATTTTTGGTTACCTACTTGGAACCTTGTATATAAATCTTGATGAAAAGGTGAATACTTTCTTGATCACCTTGCCCTACACATTCATTTGACATTTTGGTATTCACAACATCCTAATGCCAAGGTGCAAAACATCAAGAACCCATCACCATCCAATTGACCTCAGTCACTCAGCAGACCATCATACGAACCACAATATGCTCAAATCAAAGACCTAAGTACCCAGAAACATCAAGGTGTTGTGTTGTGAAATTAAAAGTGAAAAACACACATTGAGTCTGAGACTCAAACCTTTGATTAACACCCAAGCTCAAAATTGGATTACAATATTCAAAATTGACAACCCACAAGTAAAAAGTTACTTCAGAATTCAGACAAAACACACTATTTTATGATCATC
>Ga0116226_10003810_pt1 | contig 13305 bp, 13 predicted proteins | sample S1TSphfallax_FD_89692 | JGI IMG/M metagenome (GOLD analysis project Ga0116226, IMG submission 89692) | Host-associated microbial communities from peat moss isolated from Minnesota, USA - S1T2_Fa - Sphagnum fallax MG | ecosystem: Host-associated > Plants > Peat moss > Unclassified | place: USA...
CATCAATTTAAATAAAAGAGTCTTCTATGCTGAAATATCCAAAGGCTAATCCAACTCCTAATAATTATTACTTGGAGGTTTATCAAGATTCAAATCATTAATACTAAGGAAAACTATGGAACTGAAGCTTAACAGTTTGTGGTATTATAATCCATGGCTCACATTAAGTTCCAATACGGGCTTCAAGCACCTTTAACCACTCTAGTTTAAGCATCCAAGAAGAGAGGTAGGAGGAAGGGGAAGGAGCAAGTTAAAGAGATTGAAGACATTCTAAACACAACATGGGAGTATGTCGAGGCTCCTTTGTATAGGAGCACTCCTTTTGTGCAAATATTTCCTCCTTAGGGTTTTCCTAAGGTGGTGGATCCTTCTTCTCTTCATTACACCACCCCACCTATTCCCAATGTAGTTCCATCAAGTAGGCTAGTTGGATGGCATTGCACTACCTTTCCATTTTCTTAGCTGACCATCACTTCATAGAGGCAAAAGACCGGGAAGTGGCTTAAAAGATTCGTTAGAATTTCAAAACTCATTCACCAGGTTACTCCCTTCTCAATGCGTTTTTTATCCTTCCTTCCTGTAATTGATTAATTTTTTTTTATTTCATCCTCTCCACATCTACAAAACAACTTTTGAGGGCAAGGTGAGCCTTTTCTTTGCTAATATTCTAGGGGACCTTCTCGTGCCATTGTTTCACCTTGGTAGATATTCTTGTTTAGAACAGGCTAGTTGAAAACTATGTGGTCTTCATATTTGATCTCGCACACAAGTTCCTAGCAAGTGATGAGGCAGTTTTGTTTTTCCACCTTGACAATTTCATGTTTTGAAGAATATCAAATCATATCAAAAAAGTTATAACTTCTAGATTCGAATGAAGTGGGCAATTGTTAATTCTCTACCACTTACTAGGAGGACCCCTCCATGAAGGTATTGATCTGGTTTTTTTCCCCTTTTTTAGTTTCCAATTATTTACATGTCCCCCTTTTCATTGTTCTCTTCTCTGGAATATTATGGACCTTGTTGAGTTGGGTTATTCTATTAGTGAGGGATCTTGGCAAGGTGAGTCCATAGTTGAACTCTTTTGTATTCTCCCTTACGTCTAAAAACCTATTATAGAAGGGGGGATCAATGTTTGGAACGAGGACATCCTTTACAACTATACTGATACGTCTTCCATGAGTAAGTCCAAGAATGGAAGGCCATTTCAAGCAGCCTAGGAAATTTGTCATGTGACTTTTCAAGCCTTGATAGAAGTTTGCTCTCAATTGAGATCCATGGTTTTAGACTTGTCTACCTCTACAAGTTTGTTCAAATTCCTTTCATTAAACTCCTTCCTTGCCTTCATTCCCATTTTTGTTTCTAACTTTTATGCTCCAAGTAGGCAATAACACAAGAGCTTACTAGATCTTCCAACATCATATTCTAGCTTTTGAACAGGACATGGAGGTGTTCGAGAAGGTGTTGTAGGGTTTGTTGAACTTCCCAAATATCGCGCTATATGATTGGATGATGAAAACTCCCCACTACTAAAATAATCTAGACAAAACTTGGATTGTGAATAAGTCTACCTTTTCATCTTGTTTTCATATTTGTTGTTGTGGATTCCTCTCTATTTTTCCTAAATGTCACCTCTTGTATTTTTGCAAAGGGATTTCATCACTTGCTCCCACATGTCTTATTTTTTTCCTCAATGGAGGATTTACAACTTAATCCATTTTAGGACTTATTGTTCCCTTAGTAAGAGGCCAAAGCCCAAGTCATGGCTTCCATAATCTCACCACTTAGCATTAAAAAACATGTTGGGTATGATCCTTCTATTAGATCTTTAGTTGATGACGAGGCCATCAAATGAGGTAGATCCTATTTGATGAGCTCAAAGGTGGATCACTAAGTCCTTGGATCATTTGTGTGATCCTATGGTTGGGTGGAGAGTTCAATTTCAATGCTTTTAATTCTCTTTTAACAACTATTGTAATCAATAATTATGCTTCAAATTGTTTCTCCATCCAAAAACCTCTTGACCCTTGTACCATATTTCTTTGATTTACTTCGTTCTTGAATCTCTTCTCCTTTCCTCCTCTGATCATGATCCATCATTTAACATTCTTCATTCAAATTTCTCCATTTTTTGAACACAATTATTTTTTTCTAGAATTGAGCTTCAATGCACAATATCCATTGTGACACTTTTGATTCATGCCAACATGATGGATTATGGTTTTTACTTCCTTCGTTGATCATTGTCGATTATTCAATGGATTTTTAATATTTGTAATTCTTCTGCTATAATTTACATTTTGAGTTTGTTTCTAAGAATGATATATTTCTATAGTCTAGACTTTTATTGATCCATTCTAACTTTGAATGGCAACATATTGAAGGTCATTCACATGTACGCAATGCCTTTTTGTTCCTTATACATGACTTTCAATTATTTTAAATCCTTTTTCTTTATAGTGGAAATGAAATGCAAAAAATTGGATATCACTTTTGCCAAATATCTCAAAATGTGACGCCCATTTTTCAACCAATAATATCATTTACTTGAATTAACTTATGCATTTTTTACTATTATTTTCTCCGTTGATGTTCTTTTCAAACATATTACTTTGTTACTTCAAAAATGCATATCGGTTCAAAAAAACATTTTCTTTATACAAAATATATTTCTTTATGTACCATAGCTTTGAAAAACCTTGTTTGCAAATACTTGTTAACTTCTTCTTCTAGGGATTGCAGTTGTTGCCAAATTTAAAGGCATTTATAAACTCTACTTCGAATATATTGAGTTGAGCCAAGTTCCATTGAGTTGGCAAGTTGTTGAGTTCGTTGGAACCGAATGCGAACTATCATGTAGGCGCCAAGGTCATGTCTTTTGAATTCATAGTGGCATATCCCTGGAATGGTGGGAGAATATTTTCTATCTCCTTTGTTGAATCTATCACTACATTTTTTTAATGTGTGGTGGTGAGTTTTCCTCTTCTTCTAGGCTTTTAGTAATGCAACTGGCCGATACTATTGAATCCAATTCTTTCCTATAAGTGAGTATTGGTGTTTCATCTTCATCATCTTTAATGTCAAAAGCATTTATCAACCAATTTTGTAGCAAGAATGATTTGTTTATTCTCCTTTCAATTTGAAATCCGAACAACTAATCACACTGCATGTGAAACAACATTTTATAGTTTTGATTAGTTGAATGTGTTGGCCATGGATTGTTTCCAGGAGGTTGTCCTAAGCTATTCAAAAACTTTAAGCAAAACATTTTTTTCAATGTCCCATATATCTTGTAATCCTATAAGTGGTTATAAGATGCCCAATACCTAACCTCTATTTGGAATTCTACATCTATACTCTTTAGCTCTCTTTTATCTACTAAAGGACTATTGTCCAAATCCTTTGGTGTTCAACAATAGTGCCTTAGATATGGATATTATGACATTGTGGAAATGAACAATTATATTTAGAACTCATTTTCTTTGATTGCTACTTGGAAGCTCACCAAAATATTTTAAACTTGATTCATGCAATGTTACAAAATTATAAACATTTCCCAAAGTCTAGAATTTTATAGGGTCGTTATGAGATTAATGTATTCAATGGCCTATCAAAAATTATCTATTTTTTTTTATCGTTTGGATGGGATTGATTACATTAAAACATTATAATTATCAGAAAAATTATGTTTCCTACTTGTGTCGTGTGTGATTTGTGTAACATGTAATTGTGATCAGTTCATTGGCCCTTTGGCATTATGCGGATTAATACTATTTTTTGTTTGTGTTCTTATTCATGCCATGTTGAGTTCTTGCCTTCTAGCAACTATTATTCCTATATTTTTTCATTTGTCTCATTAGCCCCAACATCATGTATATGATTTTGATTATCATTTATTATTTTGATCTAAATTTTTTATCAGCTGTTTGTTTCAATAGCCATTACGAATTTGCTTAAGATTATTTAAGTTCAGCCATAATTTAGTTTTAATTTTACATAAATAAATATTTCTTTTTTGTGATCTCACACTTTGAACAAATATTCATCTTCACACATCTATTCAACTATGATTCAATGTAAAAAATAGGATTTTGGTTTCTCATTCAATTTTCAATTCGTCAATTTTTTTTATGTTATACACCTTGTGGTTTTGTGGCTAGTCTTATCATTTGATAATTAATTGATTGTTTCAAAATTTGGTTCCTCAATTCTTATGGAGTTCACCTACTTGGAGTTGCATAAAGTCATTGTTGAGGATTCATGAATTTTGTGGATAATAAATTCCCAAGTGTTAACAAGTCTTTTATTGACAAATCGTTCAATAAGCTTGTGAAAAAATGCTTTGGAATCAACTTTTTAAAACTCACATTCTTTGAAAAAGTCCATTGCATGTGTAAACATTGCTAATTTGTAGTCCTCCATATCATCCTTGGAAATGTTTACACTTTGTCTCATTATAGAAAACTTTGTTTGTCAATCTTTGCATTTGCCCATTGCCATGCCGCCCATTCCATTGTTTTGTCAATTACTCCCTTCCATTCTATTCCCCATGTTTTGATCTCGAGCAAATACTTGAGGGGGTCCAACTTGGTATTATTGCTTGGATATTCCAACGGTTTTTTTGTCATCTCACAAATTTTTTCTAGTATGTTTGAGAAAAATGTCTATTCAATCATAGATTCCAAGGTGTTTGGTGTGACAATTGGTGACAATTTGTTTTTGGCCATTGGAGTAGAAAGGTTTTATAATTGCAAGCACGTAGTTGAATAATGCAAATTGTGGTATTTTGCATGCAAATTAGTAGTATAATGAAAAAGAATGAAATTTCATTATGCAAGTTGCCAAGGGGTTGAGAGAATGAATGAAAAAATATAAAAATAAAAATAATAAGGTGTCTTGGGGTACTTAATATTGTCTCAATTGTTAATGGTTGCATACCTCTTTGTGGTGGACAAGTTATTGTTTGAATTTACACATATCCTTTGGGGGATCAGTAGGTTTATGTGCCTTTGAATTTGAGGTAATCTTAAATTTTATATGGTTTGGATGTTGCAAAGTTGGAATGTGAAATATTCGTTCAAATGTAACTTGAACATGTCATGTGACAAATTGTTCACAATAAACCAACATAAATTTCTTGTATCTTATTTCTTTTGTTCAATTTTTTGCAAAACAAAACTTATTTTTAATATCATGTCCACGTTAGAAGAATATTCTAAAAAATATTTAGTCATGTTCCCTTGCTCATGTTCATTTGCTCGTGCTCATGCTTGCAAGCTCATGAAATAACATCCATGAATGTCATACCCCCTTTTGTGCCTTTAGATCCTAGTTTGTATCTAGCATACCCAACTAGAACAAAAGGATTTGATCCTTTGACCTTTAGGAATTATATGTGTTATGTACCTAGGTATGTGTATCAAATACTTAAACAACCTATTGTACCACCCACATTTACACCACATACTATTGGAAATTAGTTTCCTATAGTGGTTAAGCTAGTAACCAGGTTGGACAGAAGACATGTCTAGTAACCTAGCATTACATCAGTACCAACCATTGTACAAGTTAATACCAATTTTCAATCTCATGCAACTAGAAGTTCTACCCACCAACCACCATATGGAGGACAACTTAGAGATTCACTTGGTGGACCGCCATTCAATCCACTTGTTGGATCATTTGGATGGCCAACATTTGACCCACACATGTTTATACCACCATGGTACCAACAACTTGTTGTACCTATACTAGGGCCAACAATCAAACTACCATACAAAAAGTTACAATGTCCAACCTATGTCAAAAACACTAATGTGGATGTTCACATCAAAGTGTCCAAAATTATATTTTTATCTTGTTATTGCTTTATTATTTCACTTTTTGTTTCTATTCTCTCATTTTTTCCTTTTTTTGGTTTCCTTAATGTCGGAATATTTGGGTTTTTTTTAAAGGGTTTTTTTCATGTTGTTTTTCTTGCTTTTTTATTATTTTAAAAATATATTTCTTATGTCATTTCAAGTTAGATTTAGTGTATTCCTAAGAAAATTATTTCCTTAAAAATAATAATAATAGTAGTTTTAAAATCATACTGTAAATAAATTTTTGGGGGGTTTTTTTAAATGTTTAATTTTTGGTTCCAAGTTTTGTTGTTCCTCTTGTGTTTTACACATTTTCTTTACAATTTGGTGTGTTAAGACGAGGCCTTGGATTTGATCATGTGCTAAACATTGATTAGATTAGATTGTCCTTTTGACATTAAAAAACCTCAAATAAATATAAAATATATGCATGCCATCCTTTGTCAAAAAATGGCTTGATGATACATGGGATCCAATGCTTAAAACAAAAATGATGTCCACAAGGCCTTTGACTTTGTGATCCAACAAAATGCCCACAAGCAAGCAACATTAAGTGGTAATCATTATGTCACCATTTAAGGATGATGTAGTAAATTGGCATTTGACAATTAAGAATATAAGCATTTGTTTAACTTTTTTTCCAAACATTGGTTGTACATTATTTATAATTTAAGAAATATATGTTTTAATTATTTAAGTATTGACCCTAAATTAACCCAATTTTGCAACGATGCATTAAAATTAATGTTGTGTTGTTCAATAACACAATTTCAACTTCAATTCATGGCCTCTTTGCTAGAGGGATTGGAAGCCCATGACCATTAAAAAAAATGGATTATAGCATTGGACATAAATTATCACATTTCAATTGCACTCCAATTTGCTCTATTGAATGTTGTTTCTTTACACAATAATACATATTTTTCAACATTAGCTCAATTGGTGATTATCCATATTGGCCCCAAATGTGGGCCACAAGGTAAATGAAATTTACAATTATCAAAAAATCCATATGTATATAATTTGGTTGCTGTAATTCAAAATGTATGTATATAAATATGGCAAATTGTTCCTTAAAGTTTGATCAACTTTAAATGGACATAAATTGATTTATTTTATTAAGTGTTAAGATGATGTTTGATGAAAATGGAAGGTCACTTAAATTGACAAACTTGTCAAAAGCAAAGAATTTGTTTCAACATTTTTTTTTCCCATCATTCCAACTAAAAAAATTTAAGGAATTTTGTTATGAACGGAAATTCATATATATGTTCAAGAAAAAAATGTCAAGTTTTTTATATTAAAAGTGAGAAATAAAACCATAGTGATTACAAGCATGTTGCATTCTTAAATATATTGCATGTTGTTATACAGTAAAAAGTCTCATTCCCTCACACACTCAATACCAATGTGGGTACCAAATTAAGTCAAATATGCACCCAAGTTATTATTATTAATAATGAATTTCATATTTATTTTTCTTATGTTTATGGTAGATGAGTTCTATTGAAGTTTTGTGAGTACAAATCTCAGCACCACCAATGTTATTCATATTATATCATAAAAGCTTTCATTTTCTAATATATGTGCCATAAGGTTATTCTTTTTTTATTTTTAAAGCTCAGTTTCCAGTAATTATAAGTCAGATTGGTATCTTTTTCTAAATAGTTACATCTTATTTTCTCTTTTGCGTGTTTTCAAATATGATTTTTATCAATTCATTTTTGAAGTGTTCACCTTCAATGTAAGTGAAGTTTGCTAATGATGGCTTTTAGTTTTCTAGTTGGTCCCCCACCCATCAACACCCCATACTCAGGATGGGGAAAATATTAAGGAATTTTTAAAAACAAAGATTTTGAATTCAAGTGCATTTCGCATTCCTTTTTCCCCAATAAAGGGGGTAAAATATGTAAAATACCCATGTCAATACTTGACAATATTATAACATCCATTGTATCTAACCATATTTAAGGAGCAATTATATTTGTGTCATCTACTCCAATTATCAATTTCATAATTATAATGCATTGAAGCCTTGGAGAAAACTATAATAGAGGGAGTAATGGGGTTGCTAACCAAATGGCATTCAGTTTTAAACATGGGAAGAACTTGTCATATCCAAGGTCCTTTAAGGGCATTGTCTTTATAGAGAAAACCTAGCGAATTTTCCACAACATTATGTAAATTACATAGATTTCCACTAAATTATAAATTTTCTCCAAAAGTTTCTCATTTATAGTGGAATAAAATCATTGTTTGTTTCCTAGCGATGTTGTTACCGCAAGTTCAAATAAACACCAATTAAAATAGAAAACATTCCTCAAAGTTCCCAAAGGGATATTTGGGTTAGAAAAAGGGTAAATGAAAAGCAAATAAGGCCTATAAGCACCTTTAAACATTTTGAAGTTTAAAAAAAAATCTCAATGTTGGTGTAAAAAAGTACTGAAGTGTGAAAAAAATCATTCCTGCAAAGTTCTTATTCATTTCAATTAAATTACATGTCATGTCACAAGGCAAGAGCATGGTCAAAGGCTTGGTTACCAATCAGCTACCCCACCTACGAATAGGCAGCATCAACTTGCGCCCCAAAAACACTATCTTGCCAATCAACAGAAACAATGTCCCCAAGGCCATGTCCGTGAAGTGTTAGAATTATACATGTAATTGAGCTTCTATTGAAATAAATTTCCATGATTATACTTTACAAACTGAGTTTTTTCAATGAATAGTATGAGCCATAAGATATGAACTTTGTAACTAGAAAAAACAAAGCAAGGAATCCACCTTTTGGGCAATTGCATAATATTACAATTCATAGTGGGTTTTTCTTTCTTAAAAGAAATTTATATATTTATTTTTAGTGTGAAATTTTGACAAATGTGAGAAAAGGAGAATTTCTCTACTACAAGATAATGGAGTACTCACCTTTAGTGTTTTTTATTGTCACGGTGAAATTTTGCCATTTTTAACAAAGAAATTGGGAAATTTTTGGAAATTTCGGTTTGTATATTGTAAATTAGATTAAATTTGCTATACAAAAAAAAACTTGCTAAAAATCTCAATATCATAGAATGAAAATAAAATAAAATAAAATATCGGTTACCTTTACCATTCTCCCACTAACCAAAATATTTTCAATTAAATGGAAATATTTCTCAAAATCAGTTGTTTGCAAGGTGGAAAGTTACCACAATACCTTGGCAATTTCAACATTAATTATATTATTTTCAGAAATGTTGAAATTTTCAAAAATTAAATTTTTCAAAGAGGTTTTCTTTTTTCTGAAGGCAAATATTATATCTTGAAGAATATTTTATTTGTCAAAATGAATATTTCAAAGTCAATTATTTATTCAACAAACATGTGTAAAAACTGTATTGAATAATATTCTTTCACAAATTCCCTTGTTACAAAAACAATTGCCACATTTGCATCCAATCCAAAAAGGTGCTTAAAATATTCTATTTCCCTATTTTCGAATATTGCCAAATTTGGTTATATATACTTATGAATGGTCACCATTTGAATATCACTAATTTGGGGAAAAAATTAATATTTTTTTGATAAAAAAGGAACTATTCTCCTAAAAAAAACTATTATTTTTTAGATTTCATTTGGAGAAAATTCATTGGCAAAACAAATTATCAAATGAAATTGGAAATTGTTACAAATTTGGAAATATTAATATAAGTAAGAATCCAAATTAAAGAAATGAAAATAGTCATAGCAAAAAAACAAAAACAACCATAACATTATTGTTGTGACCCTTAAATAAATTGTCAATATGTTCAAATTTATACTTTGCATAATTTGGTATGAATTTTGATATAAAAAAATTAAAATTTTCTTAAACATATACTACTAAAATTCTTATTTTTTCAAACTAACCAAGTTGATAAGATGAGTTTTTATTATTAGAAGACATATATTTTTTATTAAAAGCCAAAGATTTGAATGACAATGGGTATCTTTTGACTAATCAATTTGACTAGATCGACCGATTCAACAATTAGTCAAATTGGACATCTAATCAAATTGGACTTCAAAATACCACCTAGTCAAATTGATTAGTGGCCTAGTCAATAAGACCACACAATTTAATCAAATTGGCAAGTGCCCTTGTCAACAAGGACACCTATTATACTCAATCAATAGGGCTAATTAAGTACGCATAATCAAAGTGGCAAATGGCCTAGTCAAAAAAGCCAATTACAAATTCTAATATTAGTTACATATCTTGGGATTACATTTAACATTTTGACTATGTTTGATCAATTAGAAAAAAATTGGAATATGTAAAAATTAACTAATCATAACTAAATGAATCATGAGCAAATTAATTATGATTAAGCCAATTTTATGTATATGGTTTATCTAATTATGGTTGAATTGACTAAACTTGAAATTAATTATGGTTTAACTACCTATGATAAAAACTAATTAAAATGAAAATTAACCATAACTAATCTAACCACGGTCAATTTAATCATGTTCAATTAACCATAGTTTTTTAGTTGTATGTGCTGAAAAACCATGTTTAATTTAACCATATTTAATTTAACCACGATTTAGTTATCCATAATTAAATATTCCATCATTTTTTTTGCCATATATAGTTTAATTATGGATAATTTAGCCATAAGTAATTTAACAATGATAAATAGTTTAACCATGATTAATTTAACAATAGTTAATTTAACCTTAGTAGGTTTATTCATGATAATTAGTTTAACATAATTAATTTAACCATTATTAGTTGTGCCATTGTTGGTTTTTGCCATAATGAATTAAACCATGGTTACTATAAATATAACTAAATTATCTATATTTATTTCTAACATATTAATATTTTACAGTACTAAACTTAACCATAATCAATAAACCCATAATTATTTTAGAATTATTTTAATTTAGCCATGGTTGGTTTTTCCATAATTATTTTTAAAATTTTGATTTTGGCCATAATTATTTCACTCATGTTTATTTTAGTCAAATTCAATTTTACTCATGGTTAATTTGACCAATTCTAGTTTAGTCATTTTTATTTAAACCATAACTATTTCTTTCATGTTTTTTTTAGTCATAATTAATTTTTTCATAATTGGTTTTGCCATAAAATATTTATTAATTAGTTATCTTAACCACATTTATTTATTCATGGTTAGTTTAATGATTTTAAATTTAGCTATGGTTAATTTTTCCATAATTATTTTAGCCATAATTCAATTTTTCTTTAAAATATTTATTGATTAGTTAATTTATCCATGGTTAATTTTGACATAATTATTTTAACCATTTTGATTTTAGCCACAATTATTTCATTCATGTTTATTTTAACCATAATTATTTTTTGCATAATTGGTTTTGCCATAAAATAGTTATTCATTATTTATTTTAGCCACATTAATTTTATTACTAGCTAGTTTGGCCATATTGATTTATTCATAGTTTGTTTAACCATTTTTAGATTAGCCATTTAAAAATTTTCCATAAAATTTTTTAAAAATTTGATTTTAGCCATAATTAGTTCATTCATCTCTTTTTTAACAAAAATAAATTTATGCATAGTTGGTTTAGTTATAAAATAGTTATTCATTGGTTAATTTAACCATATTAACTTCATTCATGGTTAGTTTAACCATTTCTAGTTTAGCTATAGTTGGTTTAAACATAAATTATTTTTATTCCTTAATTAATTTGGTTATATTTATTTCACTCATGGTTAGTTTAACCAAATTTATTTTATTCATGGTAAGTTTAATCATTGAAGTCTAACCATAAAATATTTATATTAGTTAATTTAACCATTTATGATTTAACCAAGTTTGGTTTAGCCATAAATATTTATTCATTGGTTAGTTTGGCCATATTTACTTTACTTATGGTTAGTTTAACCATATTTATTCATAATTTAACTTAACCTTATTTACTTTATTCATAGTTGGTTTCACCATATATATTTTAATATGGCTAATTGAACCATAATGAATTTAGTCATGGGTTATTTTCCATAATTATTTTTAATTTTTGGTTAGTGTAGCCATTATTAGTTTAATAATCATTATTTTTTCCATAATTACTTTAGTTGTGGTTGGTTGAAACATTATTTTATCAATAATTGGTTTTGCCATAATTAGTTTTTCCTAGGTTAAATTAACCACCTATTTAATTTATGTAATGTAATTATGTGGCTAAATAACATAAATACATTTAGATTATATGTAAGTGTATTTTATTTATACATACCCTACCTATACTCCACCTATTTACATATATTTTAACCTATAGGTAACCTAGTTATATAGGTTAGGGTAGGCCATTTATATACCTATGATAAATTATATGTTGGGTAACTAGTTGTTTACCTAAAATATATTAATGAACGTGTAATTAAATAGTTAAATACTAATTATTACAAATACATTGTTGATAATATATAATGAATTAGGTCAAATTTGTAAGGATTAGTTATAATTTGGTTGTAATTATTAATTATAACTAAGTAATTAAATATTAACTATTTCTATTTCTATTTTAAATTAATTAACCTACATATTTACTTTTTATTTATTTATTTATTTTATATATCTTACATAGTTATTTTAAAATAGTGTTGTGTGAACTAATGTTCTAGTGTTGTGTGGACATGAAAATGTTGCTCCTTTTCAAAAATTTGTCCCATATTGTTTGTCATTATTTCCAAATGATGAGCAATATAAATACATTCACCATAAGCATCCAAAACAAACTAAAAAAAGAAAGGCCACTTGGGATGAACCAATTGAAAAGGCTCAACTTTAAAGGCCAAATTCAAAATGAAACAAGATTTTCCTATGTAGGTCATCTAAATGTAGGCTTAATCTAGGTGGTGTACATTTGAGCCTAATAAAGGTCATAGCTATGCCCTAACCTACTTTAGGCTTCTATACATGGTTGCTAGTTATAGGTTCCTAGGCTTAAGAATTTACGTTGTAGTTCTTATACATAAAGACCTTCAGAATAGGTATTTAATTTTAGGTTTAACTTAAGTTGCTTAAATTCTATCCACGTGGCATAACATAGTGGCAAATGTTTAAATGCCACGTGGCATAGCTTAGATGGTCAATGTTTAAATGCCACATAGCATAGCCTAAGGGCCAATGTTTAGATGCCATGTGACTTGACTTGGGTGGTCACTATTTAAATGCCACATGGCATTTGCTTAATCAAAATGGTGTTTGACTGGTCAAAAATTCATTTGATTGTTATATTGACTAGTCAAAAGTATTAATCAAAATGATTAATAAAAAATGCCAACTTAGTTTTGATCAAAAAATACATGGCCTAATCAGAATGGACAGGCTCAAAACGACTTGTCCAAAATGACTAAGCAATTTTTTTAGGGTTTAGGGTTTAGGGTTTAGGGTTTACATGGGTGTTCCCACCAAAATTGGGTTTTTTTTTTTGA
>Ga0116226_10003811_pt1 | contig 13302 bp, 12 predicted proteins | sample S1TSphfallax_FD_89692 | JGI IMG/M metagenome (GOLD analysis project Ga0116226, IMG submission 89692) | Host-associated microbial communities from peat moss isolated from Minnesota, USA - S1T2_Fa - Sphagnum fallax MG | ecosystem: Host-associated > Plants > Peat moss > Unclassified | place: USA...
GAAACTATGGGATGTAAAGCATAGTTATGACATTCTTGGTGCGAGAATGTTATGGAAGCCCAAAGAAGCAAGAATTTTAAAGAATTTTAAAAATCAACCAGTGTAATTTGGTAAACATTCGCGGGTAAAGAATGTTATGACAAGGTGCTAAATGAAGAATTTTAAAAAACTTTAATGTGCAAAATGAAGAATGTCATCACTAGGATGTAAAGGAGTACCAAAAATTGTTATAACCATTGGAAAACTAGAGAAAACACTTAGATTGAAAAGATGTGCGTTTTCAGTCATAAACTAAGGCATCTAAAGGATTTTTGTCATTGAAATTTAGAGAATCCAAATAACAAATTGAAGGACAAAAAAGAAGTTTTGGTGAATGAAGTTTTGCTTCAAGTAGGAAGAGGAATGGGTGGAAACCATGGAAAACAAAGGAACCAAAATCAAGGAAATTATTTGGTCTATTGTTGTTTCATTTGCAATTCATTAAAACACAAGATTTATGACTATCCCCATAAAGCAACAACACAATAGATGTTCTAAGACAAAGTTTCCCAAGTAGAATAAAAAAAGGACAAGGTTGCTATCAACATGGTCTTAGTTGTTGCAACCAGGAGCCATAACCTAAGATTGGTGCTACTGTAGGAAAAGGAGCCTTGAAAGACCAAGACTATGAAAGATTAAGGAAAAGGAATAACAATTGCAAAAGACCTTTGAATTAATCATTTAACAAATGTAAGCACCAAAAGCCACATTGGAAACAACATCGAGGAGCCAACCATGAATGCAATAGTCATCTAAACCATTGAAAATTGGAACCAATTTTGTTGATGATGGAGTAATTATTGAAAAACAAGATGTGCTCCAAGAAATTGGTTAATTACTAAGTAGCAAACATACTTTTACTCTTGGCCAACTCATGCATTTAACCCCTAATTTAAAATAGTACGTGTTTTCCAAAGTATTTCCTAGTAGCCAACCAACCCATCCTCAAGGTCCACCTTCTAATGTAAGTTCATTTGCCATAAATCCTCACATGGCAGTAATCCAAATGCACGTGGGGAAAAACATAGTGGAGGATATCTTATTGGATGGGGAGTTGAGTGTCAACATTATCATTTAGGATTTGAGGAAAAAATTAGGATTACCTATCTTGAAACCTACACCCAATACTCGTAGGATGGCAAACCAGACCTTAATTAAACTAGTAAGGTTAGTCCAAAATCTAAAAATCCATTATCATGGTATTCCGTATGTTGTCACATTTATAGTGATGAAAAACAACATATTGGATGTCAGTTACTCCATGTTGTTGGGTTGTCCATGGCTACGAGATGTTTAGGTGATGCACAATTGGGGGAATAACCTCATAAACATTGAAGCTAATGGCATTGTTCACACCATAACACTAACAAAACATTTGGATAACAACACTAAACGCTTAGAACTCTTACTTTGCTACGATTTTGTTAATGGAATAACAGATGAGGAAAATATGTGTTGTTTTCAGTTGAACTAGATTTGTTTGGAATTTGCACAATTATTTTACCAGAATTGAGAATCTTGGCAACAATAGTGGTTGATGCAAAACTTGATATAGATACAAAAATTGGACTAATGCCAAAATCAATACCTAGGAATTGATTTTTGATTTCCTCCACACAATGGGAGAAATTTCAATAAACATTATGCCAACACAATTCAAAATGTAGGACATGAAAATAACAAAGTGGAATCTATTAGAAGAGGTCCAAATTCACCCTTTGAATTTGGTACTCATGACAAATTCCAATTGGTGAAGTTGAATGCCGATTTGGACTCTTCTATAGCAAATGCAATAGAACAACTATTGAAATAATACAAAGGTGGAGTTTTTGCATGGACGTACAAGGATCTAAAAGGTATTCCACCTTACTTAGCATAACACTAAATTAAGCTTGATACCAATATTCCTACATCACATCAAGCACGGTATCAAATGAATTTGAATTATGTTGTGGTCATGAAACATGATTTGGACAAGTTGCTAGCTGCAAGATTCATCGTTCTAGTGGAGGAGGCAACTTGGTTTTCCCATTATGGTGGTAAGGAAAAAATGGGAAGCTTCAAATTTGCATAGATTTTCAAAATTGAACATTTCCACAAATAAAGATCCCTATCATTTGCCTTTTACAAAGGAATTACTAGACATGGTGGTGGGGCATGAAATCTTCTTATTTCTAGATGGCTTTTTACGTTATCATCAAATAATGATTGCCCCTTAAGTCATGTACAAAACTACCTTCATTATGGATTGGGGATCGTTTGTTTGGATAGTCATGCCTTTTGGATTAAAGATCGTTCCACAACCTACCAACAAATAGTGAATATGGCATTTCATGAATACCTTTGCCTTCATTATGACCCCCATCATGAAGTTCTTGTGCAAAATAGAGGTGTTTTGAATGGAGTGCCAAATGTTAGGAAAAGTGGGAGGCTATAAAACAACGATATTTGGATGCATTGATTTTACTTACACCTAGATGGGACATGGACTTTCATGTCCACCCAAATGTGTTGAATTTGGTAGTCAAGGCCATGCTGGCTCAAAATCCTATTGGAAAATGTGATAAATTAATTACATATGCTTTTAGACTTTTAAACAATGTGAAGAAAAACTACACCACCAAAAGGGAAGCATTCACCATGGTTTATGCTTTACATAAATTTAAACATTATCTATTGGGAGACAAGTTTATTTTCTACGTGGACCACATGGCATTATTGTACCTTGTAAAAAAACTTCAACTATTAGGACAAATTGCGAAGTGGTTATTTTTATTTTTAGAATACAATTTATTGGTGGTGTATAAACCAAAGGGTTTTCATTATGTGGCGAACATTTTCTTACAACTTCCTAATGTTACTAAAAATTCAGGGATACTTGATAAAACTATTGACACCCCACTGTTTGTACTTCAACTAAAATGGTTGTAGGAAATGCATACCTAGACCTCTACAGAAAATTTTCCAAAGGGATATTCCACAGAACAATGGAAAAAACTAGTGTTGAAGGTGTTGCTTTTTACCACCATTACTGGATAGTTTTATAAACAAGGGCAAGATTAAATCTTGTGTTGATGTTTGCATGATGACGAGATTTTGGTAATCCTTCGAGAAATACATGGAATTAATGGTGGACATTTTTCAACAAACATCATAGTCTGAAAGGTGTTAGATGCCAAAAACTAGTGGCCAACTCTGCACATGGATGCATAACAACATTGCCAATCATGTAATGTTTACCAACAAATTGGAAATCTTTTACATACCCTAATGGCAAAGTTGATGATGCGCCCCCAAGTCCTTTGTTAGACCCAAAAAGGGTCCAACCATGTTAAATAACGGAAGTAATTGGAACTTGGTGCCGCTCTTAGCTTCCAACACTAAAGGGGGTGAGAGGGGCGTGTTGAAAGCTTTGGGATTAGATTAGGAAGAGGGACAACTTATTTAGTTACTCGGTCCTACATCAAAACCAACCAACAAGTTGGTTACTTCACATTCGGAATCACTTTTGGTGTTGGGACAAGCCACGGGCAACACGGACTCACTTGATTCACCACAACCCGGATTCGAGGGAAGCCACCACCTTCCCCCATATAGTATTCTTTGCATTTCTCCGCTGCACCCGCATCCGAATGGCTTTTAATCCCGGGACTCCCAAGGAGGAGTCCCAAAACTATCTCGGATTGGACTCTAGAGACTTTGGGAGCTCATAACTCTCGGCTCAGACCTCTGATTGGGATGAAGTTTGAAGCAAACTTGTAACTCTCCTCAAGATCTTTATAATGGTGTGTCATACTCCACCTGCACACACCGGGGTCGGGTCGATTCCCGACTTTTAGTGGTCAGGAGTCAAATTGCCAGTTTGACTCCCAACCTTTCTTTCGACCATAACTTGTGTTGAAGATGTTAGAATGGTTCATGCGAGGCCATTTTCGACATCTACACTTCAAGAACTTTTCAACGGTATAAAGAACACCTCAAGGAAAGGTGTTTTGACCCCTGCAATTGAGATCTGAAGCTTTGAGAGTCCTGGAGGACCCCGAGTTTCCACTTTTGGGAGTGTGAGTCTCATCCTCACACTTGCCTCAAAGTGGGGTTGCAACGGTTGATCACCATGCTCCCAACTGAACCATTTTTGAAATGGGGTTTGGATTTCATTGGCCCCATGAAGCCCATGAGTTGCTCACACATTAAAAAATACATTCTGATTGTTACCAATTATGAAACAAAGTCATGGGTGGAGGTGAAGGCATTAAGGACTAACATGGTTGCATTCATAGCTCAATCCATTTATGAATTCATTTTGACTAGGTTTAATTACCCTTTCATTTCAGTTAGCGACCAAAGTACCCATTTTATCAACGATGCCATCGAGATCCTTACCATTCATTTTCTATTTTAACACACTAGCTCTATGATTTACTACCCTTAGGGAAACGATCAAGCTGAATCTACCAATAAGGTTATTGGGTTGTTGTTTGGTAGATGTGGATTAATTAAATCCCTATAGAAGTATTCCACAACTACTATAATAACATTTGCATTACAACATGCACACATTCATAATTCATGCCTTGATTTTAAACACACATGTTTCTACAATTCATTAAAACACCGTATTCATGATTATTTCATATACCCAGAATCTATACTTCAAGACACAATGTAAAAAATCCATAAACAAAATTACAATTCATTTCTTTATGTTTTTATACTTTAGAAAATTCACACAACAATCTAAATATGAAAATCATTATAGAAGTTTATACTTTTCTTGTTTATTGAAAACTTCAATCAAAACTTAACAAAAAATTCCATGTTTTGTTGAAATGAAATCAAACAACAAGATTAAATATGTGGTATATAAAAAATAGAGTGTGTAATTTCTGTTACAAAGTACTTACATCTATTTCATTACTTTAAAACTATGTGTCTAAGAATGAACATCCTTTTCCTAGAAATCCCATCTTTGGGTAGTCCCTAGTCACTATCAACATGATTCAAAATCAAACAAGAATTCAAAATTTAAACCTCTAATGTCCAATGATTAATCCCTATCCTTAATGTCTTGTTCATCCAAAACAATGTAATTAGAACCGAAATCAAAGATTCGATAATTGGAACCGAAATCCAAGATTCACTAAATGGAACCAAAATCCAAGAATCACGACTTGGAACTAAAGTCAAAGATTTAATAGTTGGAACCAAAATTCAAGCCTCACTAGCTAGAACCAAAAACTTGGAAGATTAGAACCCAAATCCATAAGGACTAGAAATAAAAATATGTTGCCAATTGAAAATTTGTGTCTCAAGGTGCGGATAAATTCAAACACACCAACATTAATGCCAAAATGTTAACTTTCTTGCAATTCTTGTTGCATTTGCCCATGTGGTGCCACTTTAATGGCATGTGAATCATGGAAAGTTGATATGGATATTGAAAAATCTAAAATCAATCAAACAAATTCCAATATCAAAGTTTGGTTTGAATAAAAGATATTTAACAGTTTCATTCAATGACATTACTTTCATAAAAAACCTTTTAATTTTCATAATAAAATTTATTTCATCTTCAATTTTTTAAATATAGTAATAGGGTTTTAGGGTTTAAGGCCATTACGCAAGTTAGCCGAAATTGTTAGGTCACGGAATAATAATCAAATTTTAGATTTGGAATATCCAAGAGTTAATTCCTATTTTGTAGAATTAGTCGTCAATTTTGTCAATGTAGAATTGGTGGATGAAACCAGAATGCACCTTCTTGCATCCATTGGCACGTTTTGTTTGTTTGTCAAAACAACATCCAATGAAAAAGAACATGGAAATGGCAATAATGAATTAATGTTGCATTTTGGCAACAATGCATTTTCAGAATCCAACGAAAACGTACAATACATTGCCCTAATCGATATCCAAGAATCAATGCCACGGTTTGCAAACAACATGATTGTTTCTGGAAACAACTTTATTGACCCATCGAGTATAAATGTGGGACCTTCTCTCCCATTTCACCCTTTGAATTTTCTTTTCCCTCATTCCTTTCAAGTTGTTCCTAGAGTACAAAAATTTAGTATATCCACTAGGAGGTTTTTTTTGACAAAATGAGAAGAAGAATGAGTAAGGAGGAGGTAGAAAGGCTTGTGCAACAAGAGAGAGATAGGCATAAAGTTGTTGTAGAGCAAAAATATGAAGAGGAGGGAATCAAAATGGAAATAGAGTTGAAAATAAAGAAGAAGAGAATGATAGTTAGTCATTTTGATGGAGGTAGGATCATGTTTAGTCAAATGGACAAGTTCTAGCATTAAGGGGTTAGTTGAGATGTAGCATGGGTGTGTATGATTGGGTTTTCTGGTTTGATAATGCTCAAATTGACACCCATATGACATTTGGTCAAAGAATGTTTGCACTCATTAGTTTAGTTGAATGTAGATGTGATAAATTTTGTTGTGTAGGGTATTCTAGTAATCATATTGAAAATCTTGTCGTAAAGATGTTGTGTTTGCGCCAAGCTAAAATCATGAAGCCACCTAAGATGTGATATGCAAAAGTGGTGAACTTATGCATTCAGATGGTGCCATTCAAAGTAGTCGTGTAGAAGGAAGGCTATAGAGTTTCCTAGTTAAAGGGGAAGTATTTTGCTTGACTTCCAACCCTGATTCAAGCTATTTGGTTGCAAGGAAGTCACAAAACATATGTCAACAAGAACTCATGCTTCTGGTGGCCCTTGCCAAACTTCAAAAAATGGTAAATTGGGTTAAAATTGTCTTTAGCAACTTACATTCCAGGTTGTGACATGTGTCCATAATAGTCAAACCAAAACAAAAGACCCTAGGAAGGAGACCAAATTCAATGTAACCTAAGTTGTCGATATCATTTCTCAAAATTGGTTTTCGATTGACCCCACTTTCTAGTTATTAAAATTTGAAAACGACGAGGAGGATAATTTTTCAATAGAGCTTGATATTGGTGTGAAGAAGAAAGGGCTAGAAATGTTTTCTCAGGTTGAGCCTATTGACTTCAATAGTCCTCCCCAAACCCAACTGGAAATTGGTCAGTCAAGCCAACAACCATTTTTTGGTTCTACATTAAAAAAGGACATATTGCCAACAATGAGCAATCTATACATGGGACACCTATGACAATGACCTTTAGCCCCCTCACTAGGGAAGAGAAAGCATGTTGAGCAATCCTTGTTTCAAGAGCCTAGTTTGAAGAAGTAAGATTGGACCAAGAGTTCAAGTTCAGACGCACCACCGAAAACTTCACCTTTGAGGTTTGCCTTCATGTTTTTCAATACCATACCTTCACACACCCAATCTTTGTCCAATAGGTTGCATGATAGATTTTAGGGTGAGGATATTTCCATTGATTATGTACCAAAAATGGACACTCCCCTGAACTTAAATTCCAGTGGGACCCAGGTAACGTTCCCTCCCTATGAGTCATGGATTATAATACCACAAATTGTTAAGCTTTAGTTCCATAGTTTTCCTTAGTATTAATGATTTGAATCCTAATAAACCTCCAAGTAATATTTATTAAGAGTTGAATTAGCCTTTGGATATTTTAGTGTAGAAGGCTCTTTTATTTAAATTGATGTAAAGCTTAGTTAATTTTAGGACCTAGTCCTTTTATGCTGTAGAGAGGTGAAATGAGATGTAAAATTAAATGGGATTTTACTGATATATGGGGAATACAAGCCCATAATTAACAATAACATTTCGCCATGACAATATTAAGTTAGTCTGTAGAATAATCCTTAGGCACGAATGATGTACTTGAAAGATTTTTTGGATGTAGTCCTAATACATCTTTATATAGTCTTTACTTCTATCAGATTGTTAAATAGAATCAAAATCAAACTTAAGTATTAAGAATTCCACCTGAGCGGCCTCTAATGAATTACAACTTACTAAACAACTTTAAGGGATATATCACAATTGCAAAAACTCCGGAATGTGACGAATGGTGCGAGCTAGGTATTCAATTCGATGCTCCATGGAAAGGGGGTTGATTGGGCTTCGTAGCCAACAATAATGACCATCACCGAGAACCCAAGTTCGACAATGAAGACGAACATCGTCGTCTTCACATTGACACTCTTCAAACATTTCTGGTGCGGCTCCACAAGCAAGGACAAATTCTAAATAGATTGCTAAGGCATGCGAGTTAGGAGATAATCGATGATCCCATGCCAAATGATCGATTTGAGTGCGCACCACTCTTCTAAACGGTTCCTATTCGCGCGATCGTTGAGAGACATTCACCTTAAGCGGTGCTTCTTCAAACTCTTCCTTTTCTATTAGTGAAACTGGAGGATTTGAGGGCGTAGCGACATCATTTGCCATGACTAAATCCTCACCTGCATCAACAAAAACCAAGAGGGTAGCAGAAACAATGTGGTACTTGCGTTCAAAAGGGGTTGAGGTTTTTTTATTTAACAAATTAGGGTAGGCGTAAGGTGTGGGAGTGACAGTGGAACCTCATAAAAATTCGAACATCCTACATTTAATGGATTCATTGACCCTTAATTTCGACAATGGATCTAGAAATATGTGGGGGTTTTTGTGATGCAAATTTTAATTCCAATTTATTGTGTACTACATAGTCAATTAGTGCATGGAAGAAAAAAATAAAAATAAGTAGGGGATATCAAAAGAGTAAATGGTACGCGATGATGTTATTTCAACCATTGAATTGATTAATCAAGTAAAGACTCTAGGATGTTTACTTGTTACTACCGATAAATTGTCCTAGTAGTTAGTTAGTTACTTGAAACAATTAGGATGAAGAAGTAAGATGTGAAGGTCAACGGACGGAAAGGATAATGATCAAGCTCAAGAACCTCATCAAGATATCCAAGATAAGGGAAAGGATGAGTCTTCCAATCCCATTAGTCATGAGGATTGTCATCCTATTTGATTGGAGGATGGAATATTTTTTGTGTTTCATTGGCCCCAAAAATTCTCATCCTAAAATCAATTGGAGGGCAAATCATTCTCAATTCTCATTGGCTTTTGAAGGATGAGGAGGCCATTGATTGGAGGGGAGGATTTCGAACCTTCCATTGGGCAAAGGGAATAAGCTTAAGGAAAGGTCATGAAAGCTTACCAAGTGGAAGACATTATGTGTGTGTTTTTCTTTGGGAGGAGAAGGAGGAGAAGGAAGGTGTGAGAAAAAAAAAGGATTAGTTCTTATGTGTGAAAAAAAGTGTTGTTCATGAGAGAGATGTGTGCAAGAATTAAGCATGAAAGGATTTCCATGACAAAGCCTCTGGAGTTTTATTTCAAATAGTTGTTCCTCCCAAATCCACTGTTGGATTTGTGTCAAACTTAAAAAAATTCTTGTTCAGGAGGTGTAGAAGGTTTTCTCCAAATTTCAGCATCATCGGTTTGGTTGTAAAGGAACTACACTTGTCGGAAGTGGAGGGTGTCGTAGTGAAACATGGAAGGATTTCCATAACAAAGCCTTTGGAGTTTTATTTCAAATAGTTGTTCCTCCCAAATCCACAGTTGGATTTATGTCAAAACAAATTTTAAAAAAATTTAGGAGGTGTAGGTTCTCTCCAAATTTCAGCATCATCGGTTTGGTTGTAAGGGAGCTACACTTGTCGGAAGTAAAGGGGGTTGAATTGTTTGTTTTTTTTCCCTCAATCTAAGCAAGTGATTCTTAGTCCCAAGGTTTAACTCTTGATCAAAAAATAAAAATAAAAACTTATAAGATTTTATAACATGGCTCCTTTAGATTAACTTTTCGAAAATCCAATGCGTATTAGATTAGGAGGTTGTATGTAGATGTTATGACGAATGGAACAAGAGGGGTTCAACCATCAAGCGTGACATTGAATGAACATCAACATAATGCCCTTTACATTCCATCATGGTGAGTTACGATTCTCCCACAATGTCTTTATATTTTCCAAGGGGACACAATGCATTAAATTTTAATGAACTTCATTGCATTGCATTGAACCACCTTACTTGTTAGACGACAACTACATAATAGTTCCACTTCCAAGAGGTTTTTTTTGTGAGTGCATATCTTCACGTTGAAGGTGTGCAAGAATGCCTCACATCCTTAAAATGCAGAGGCATCATTTTTGGTACGCCTCTTTCACACCTTTGGTTTGGTTGGGACAAAACCTCCATTGGAAAGAAAATCCCTTCATTGGTAGTCCTTTTTGTAATGTTTGGAAAACCACATGCACATGTTTGGTACCTATGTGTAAATGATAAACATGTTAACGCATGCTTTTGAGGTAATTAATATTAAAAAGGAGGTTTTGTTCAAAGATGCTTTCAATGTAAAGGCCGAGGTTTTATGTTTCAAGAATGAGTTATTTTAGACACAAATGCAAGCTTAGTAAGATGCCTTGACAATCCAAGCATTGGAGTTTATTAAATCCAACTTTGTGGGTATGCAAATTCAATTAGACAACACTCTTGTTGAAAATGAAGAATATGATGCTCAACTCCTTACCTTCCAAAATAAGATGTCCATTATTTAGGTTAATTTAAATTATTTACAAGTCGAAAGGCAAGAGTTGGAGGTTGTCGCAACCCCATTTTTGGAATAGTGTGAGGATGACACTCACACTTTCGAAATGGGGACTAGGGAGTCCTTTGGGACTCCCGAAACTTCAGAGTTAGATTTCAAAGGTTAAAACATCTTGCCTTGATGTGTTTTTCATGCCATTGAAAAGATATTGAAGTGTAGATGTCGAAAATGGCCTTGCGTGAACCATTTGGACATATGCAACACAAGTTATGGCAAAAAGAAAGGCCGGGAGTCAAATTGCCAATTTGACTCCTGACCACTAAAAGTCGGGAATCGACCCGACCCCGGTGTGTGCAGGTGGATTGTGACACACCATTGGAAAGTTCTTGAGGAGATCTACAAGTTTTCTTCAGACTTCATCTCAATCGGAGGTCTGAGCAAAGAGTTATGAATTCACAAAGTCCCGGGAGTCCAAACTGCGATAGTTTTAGGAATCCTCCTTGGGAGTCCCGGGACAAAAAGCCATTCGGATGTGGGTGCCGCAGAGTAACACAGAAAATACTATATGGGGGAAGGTGATGGCTTTCCCCGAGTTTGGGTCGTGGTGAGTCTTGTGAGTCCAGAGTTGCCCGTGGCTTGTCTTAGCACCAAGGGTGTTGCAGAATGTAAACTAACCAACTTGTTGGTTGGTTTGATACAAGTTCGAGTAAGTAACTAAAGCTTGTCCCTCTTCCTAGTCCCATCCCAGAGCTTCAACATGCCCTTCTACCCCTTTTAGTGTTGAGAGTTGGGAGCATGCTATCAAGTCCCCACAAATTCCGCTATTTTATAAACCAAGGCCCATCTTGGGCCTAACTTGGGACTTGGGAGTGCGTTAGAGGTTATGTACTGAAAAGTGGAGATGAACCAAAAATCGTTGGAACTTGCCGTTGCCATGGATGTGCGCAAGCTCAAAATTAAAACATAATGAACTAATCATTTTGAGAAGGAGAATGTTGACTTAGACACAAAGTTATGCTCCTAAACTAATGATTTGAGGGAGTCTACCAAAACCATTGAATGTTTGCAACTAAGTATCAAAGAGTTGTTGTGCCATGTTCCTATCACTCAAGAACAATTGGAGCACTTGCAATAACAAATTTAGTTGTTTACCCAGAAGGTTGAAAAAACAGATTACATCTTCCACCAAATGGTCAAGTTGGAAGGGATTAGAATAAAAAATGCATTCATAAAAGTAGAGTTCTTCATTTATCAGCATAAAGTTAGGAAGAATTGGGTTGAAAAGTGGGAGTTCTACAAGGCACATATTATTGAAATTCTGAATGGAACTTTTTCCAATTACCAAAAAAACACGGACTTGTACAAACTTTGGTTAGCCACATATGCCCAAAATTTTCCCCAACTTTGTTTTACTTTTGTTTGTTGCCCCATCTCCAGCCAAGATGCCATCAAGAACAAAATTTGGGGCAGTTAATATGTGAGGAGTAGAAGAAAGAACTAGAACTGTGATGGAGGTGGATTCCATTGTTGTAGAAGTAACAATAGAAAATACTTAGGTTGCACTTGACACTATTGAGGCTACCATTGAAATTGTGCATCCCTCAACCTTGTTTACCATTGTAGCAACGAAGCAAGTTACCAAAAACCTTCAGCAAGGGGATGAAATTGAAATTGCTCCTATGGTAGAGTAAATAGTTTTTGGTAGAAGTATAAAATAAGACTACTTGATCTTGAAGATGTGACCCAAAATAGAAGGGATGATAATGTTAAGGCTACAAAGTTTTTAAGGCTAGTTTTGAGGTGTTGTAGTTTTAGAATCAAAAATTAAACTTTATCGATTTTACGTTACCAACAATTTTATGTTAATGTTGATTTTATGTTACTGTCAATTTTACGATAGAACTGAAATATGTACATAACTATTTTTGAGAAGTTGTTTATTAATGGAACCAAAAAATTAGTTATCGCCTTTGACAGTTCTAGATTTTAGATGTTGGATAAGGTTGGGTAGCTTGGAGTTTAGGAGGATTTTTAGGTATTTTCATTTTGTTTAGGACCCCATCACTTTCTTACGGGTTTGAAGTCTTCTCTTGAGGAAGCTCAAAAGGTCTTTTCCTAATTTTTGTTTTGATGTAATTATGATGTAACTTTTTGCATTTTGAAGTTCTTCAAATGAAGTGAGTTTTGTTTTTGCTCAAGTTTTTGTTTTGCAAAGTGTCTTGAAGTTGTATTTCCTACTTGTTTTTTGATTGTTGACTTTGGAGATGTTATAAAGTTGTTTATTGTTATTTACTTCATTTTTAAAAGCAAAAGTGGTAAGCTATTTGCCTAATTGTTTTCCCCATGCTTTAAAGTGACTATTTGTCAATAAACAGTAGTAGACTTGAAGTGTTCAACTTTATACTGATTTTCAATTAAGTGCCCAAAAATACCCAGGAATTCACTGGCTGGGCCTAATAAGTCAATATGACCTAAACAAATTATCATCAAGTAACTTTGTTAGATCTTGATATCTTGAAGCAAAATTTAAAGGCACCTCATTCACAAACAATGAGTTAGGTGACGATGGATGAACTTCATCCACGATGAACTAAAGTTAAGTTGTAAAATAGATTGAAACTTAAGCTAAGTGGAATTTTTTACAATTAAAAAAAATGTATGTTTCAAAGTTGAATATCAAATTTGAAAAAAATTCAAGAAATAATAAATGCACTGCAAACATACAAAATGTCTTCAAATAAGATGATAAGTTGAAAATTTATTAAC